>Ga0184624_10000017_pt1 | contig 43238 bp, 31 predicted proteins | sample PLM3_5_b1_FD_133157 | JGI IMG/M metagenome (GOLD analysis project Ga0184624, IMG submission 133157) | Groundwater sediment microbial communities from an aquifer in East River, Colorado, USA - PLM3_5_b1 | ecosystem: Environmental > Terrestrial > Soil > Riparian zone | place: USA: East River...
ATCCATATTAGCTGTTTTTTATCTCGCCTCTTCAGTGGGTGCCACGGTTCATTTACATTATTGCATGGATAAGTTCATTGATTGGAGCTTATTGAAAGGTGATGGGGACAAATGCAATAAATGCGGAATGGAAAAAGAGGGAGGCTGTTGTAAGGATGAAAACAAGTTTGTAAAAAGCAATGTCGATCAGAAAGTAGCTGAATCTACTATCCAACTTAAACAGATGGCAGCAGTTGCTACACCAGCTGTTTTTATTTATACATCTGAATATCATTTCAATTCTATAATTCAGGAAAGTCAGCTAAGCCACACACCTCTGCGAAGTAATGGCGTAGGCATTTATATTCTCAACAGCGTTTTCCGTCTTTAAAGTTTGGTTACTTGCTAGTCTGTGTTCCCGGAGCTACGGAACCGGCTATAGTCGTTTTTTCTACATTTTTAATTTTCAAATTATTTTATATGAAAAAGTTTATGATGCTGATGATAGCAGCTTCAACTATCAGTTCTGTTTCTGTTTTTGCCCAGGAAAAAGCAGGGAAAAAAGACACCACGCAAAATACAGTTCTATACACATGCACTATGCATCCGGATATCAAGATGGACAAAGCGGGTAAATGCCCTAAATGCAATATGGAATTATCGTTAAGCAAAAAAGAAGAAATGAAGGTCGCTGTAACAAAGAATTATACCTGTCCTGTTCATGCTGATGTAATAAGTGCAGGCTCCGGCAAATGTCCTCAATGCGGAAAAAAATTGACTCTTTCAAAAAAAGAGGAAATGAAAGCTGAAGTGGTAAAATTATATACTTGCACGATGCATCCTGGTGTGACAAGTGACAAAGCAGGTAAATGTCCAAAATGCGGAATGGATATGACAATGAAGAAAAACATAGATGAAAAAAAGCAATGATAATTAGTAGGAGGAGCTCCATTGAGCTCCTCCTTTCCAAATCTTCAAATAGGTTATTATGAAATCATTTAAATACTTTTTACCCGTTGTAATATTGATCACATCTTTTGACCTGGCTGCCCAGGTAAAAAATAAAGACAGCACCGTTTCTTTTAGAGTGAGCGGCGCTTGTGAAATGTGTAAAGAACGTATTGAAAAATCATTAAAGATAAGAGGAGTGAGATCTGTTGATTGGAATGTTGACAGTAAAATGCTGTCTTTAGTTTACAGTCCAACCATCGTTTCTCTACTAAAAGTTCATAAGATAATTGCGGAAGCAGGCCATGATACAGAACTTGAAAAAGCAAAAGATGCCGTATATAATGAGTTGCCTGAATGTTGTCACTACAGAAAAAATGAGGCTGGTGGCAAGAGCCAGGAGCTGATCAATACTGTAATTACAGATAAACAAATTGGTAAAATAAAAGGAGTTGTGCTTGAAGAGGATAAAAAAGGTTCATTCAGGCCTTTACAAGGCGCTTCAGTTATTTGGCTTGGAACAAGTAAAGGAACATTTACTGATAGTTCAGGTATTTTCTTTATTCCTAATGATGATAGTCCGGGGCGCCTTATCATAAGCTATACAGGGTATACAGCTGATACCATAACTATTACTGATACGAAGGAGTTAAAAATAATACTTGCTTCAGGTAAGCAGTTAAATGAAGTAAAAGTATATGCCAAACAACGCTCTACTTATTTAGCTGCATTAAGCCCAATTCGTACACAAGTAATGACAGAAAGAGAATTATTCAAAGCAGCCTGCTGTAACCTTAGTGAAAGTTTTGAAACCAATCCTTCAGTTGATGTTTCATATAACGATGCCGTAACAGGTAGTAAACAAATTCAGTTGTTGGGTTTAAGTGGTAACTACACACAACTAACTGTTGAGAATCTTCCTGGTCCACGAGGCCTTGCAACGCCATTGGGTTTAAATTCCATTGCAGGTCCATGGGTTGAATCCATACAATTGAATAAAGGCGTCGGTTCGGTGGCAAATGGTTTTGAAAGTATTGCAGGACAAATAAACATTGAATTAAAAAAGCCCGAAAAAGCGGAACGGTTTTATGAAAACCTGTATGTAAATAGTATGGGAAGAACGGACTTCAATTTGAATCTAAATCAAAAGCTTGGAAAGAAGTGGAGTACTGGCTTATTATTACATGATGATTTACTTTATGACAATACAATTGATTTCAATAAAGACGGATTCCTCGATTTGCCCATAGGAAATCTTTTCAGCGTAATGAACCGGTGGAAATATGATGATGGCAAAGGGTTTTTAACACAGGTCGGCTTTAAATTCTTAAGTGATTCCAAAACCGGTGGGGAAACAATGTATGATCCGGATAATGATAAATTCACGACTAATCATTATGGACTTGGAATTAATATAAAAAGGTACGAGGGTTTTGCAAAACTTGGTTATGTATTCCCAGAGAAGAAATATAAAAGTGTCGGGCTACAACTCTCAGCATTCAATCATCAGCAGGATTCATACTTTGGGATGACTGCTTACAATGCAAAACAAAATAATTTTTATGCGAACCTGATCTATCAATCCATCATTGCTACTTCGGTACATAAATTCAGAACAGGTTTAAGTTTTGTTTCAGATAAATACAATGAAGATTTTAAATCCATAAATTTTAAAAGAACTGAAACAGTTCCAGGTGCATTTTTCGAATATACATTTACACCGGCGGAAAAATTTAATGTCGTCGCAGGACTACGTGCAGATCATAATAGTTTGTTTGGCTGGTTTGCAACGCCACGCTTGCATGTACGATATGAACTGGTAAAAGGCACAACAATTCGTTTAAGTGCAGGTCGTGGTCAGCGAACAGCAAACATTTTTGCCGAAAATATGAGTGTGTTTGTGAGCTCAAGACAAATAAATATTTCATCAGTTTCGGCAGGCAAAGCCTATGGACTTGATCCTGAAGTTGCATGGAATAAAGGGATCAGTATTGATCAGAAGTTTAAACTCTTCAAACGTGATGGGTCATTCAGTGTTGATTATTTCAGAAATGATTTTGATGAACAAGTAGTGATTGATCTTGAAGATGTAAGACAAGTTAAGTTTTATAATTTGGAGGGAAAATCTTTCTCAAACAGTTTCCAGGCAGAAATGAACTTCGAACCCATTCGTAAGTTGGAGGTAAGGTTAGCTTATCGCTTCTTTGATGTAAGAACAACTTATAGTAGTATGCTTTTACAAAAGCCATTTACTGCAAAACACAGGGCATTTACCAACCTGGCTTATGAGACTAGTGGTTGGAAGTTTGATTATACTATTAATATTAATGGTTCAAAAAGAATTCCCAGCACTTTGGCTAACCCGGTTCAATATCAGTTTGGTGCGAGTTCTCCTTCTTATGTGTTAATGAATGCACAGGTCAGCAAGACTTTTGGGAAAAAGAATCCTTTTGAAATATATCTCGGAGGCGAAAATTTATCTAATTATTTCCAAAAAGATCTAATCATTGCTGCGGATCAGCCATTCAGTACTTATTTTGATGCTGCATTGGTTTGGGGGCCGGTTTCCGGGCGGCTGATTTATACTGGCATAAGATTTAAGATAAAATAGAATTTGTATTTTAGACTCGATTTTTTAAATGAATAGTTATGCTATTAAAAATATGGTTTGTGGCCGTTGCATTAAAACAGTAACTGGCATTTTTCAGCAAGCAGGAGCCGATATTAAATTGGTAAAACTGGGAGAGGCGGAAACGTTAACTTCACTTGATGACGACCAAATAAAGATAATACGGGAAAGCCTTGCTAAGGAAGGATTTGAATTATTGGATGACCAAAAAATGAAAATCATTGAACAAGTTAAAAATGCGATCGTCAATCTTGTTCACTATGGTGAGTTGGATGAACTTAACGTAAATCTCTCAACACTTCTTTCCAATAAACTGCATAAAGATTATAACTATCTCAGCAACCTGTTCTCATCAGTGGAGAGCACAACGATCGAGCAATATTTTATTCTGCAAAAAATTGAAAAGGTAAAAGAATTATTGGTGTATGATGAACTTTCGCTTAGCCAGATTGCATTTAAACTTGGCTATAGCAGTGTTGCTCACCTCTCAAACCAGTTCAAAAAAGTAACCGGTTTTACTCCCAGCGAGTTTAAAAAACAGAAAGAGCATCATCGCAATCACCTGGATAAACTCTGACCTTTAAAAGATGTAACACTTATCTAAAATTGTGTAATATTTTCCGCTGTTAAGCTTCTGAAATTTGTGTCAGAAAGCCTACGATCATGACACATACATATCAAATAGATGGGATGCACTGTAACAGTTGCATTTCCAAAGTAAAAAATGAGTTGCTTAAGATCGGCGCAATAACAGGGGCACAAATTCAGTTGCAATCGCCACAGGCAACAATAACCATGGAAAAGCATATCTCTACCGCTGAACTCCAGCAGGCAGTTGCTAAAGCAGGATCATTTTCTTTAAAAGAAATGACAGAGGGTAATCATCATGAGATGCCTAAAAGTGATGAAAGAAGCTGGCTGGCTATCTACAAGCCGTTGCTAATAGTCTTCGCTTTTATTACTGGTCTTGCGACTATTATCGCCTTGCAGCTTGGGCAATTTAATTGGATGCCGTGGATGAATTATTTTATGGGAGGTTTTTTTATAACATTCTCATTTTTCAAGTTGCTTGATATAAATGGATTTGCTGACAGCTATACTGCATATGATCTTCTTGCAAAAAAAGTTTATGGATATGCATTTGTTTATCCTTTTATAGAATTGGGATTAGGGATTGCTTATATCACAAGATGGCAACCATTTTTCACAAACATTGTCACGTTTATAGTAATGGTGGTTAGTAGTGTCGGAGTTATTCAGAGTGTTTTGAATAAAAGGAAGATACGTTGTGCATGTGTTGGCGCTGTGTTTAACTTACCAATGAGCACCATAACCATTATTGAGGACCTTCTGATGGCTGGCATGGCATTGTTTTCGCTTCTAATGTTATGATGAAAGGCCATTAAATAATAATGCTTAACGAAACTATTCACAACGAAAATTTTATAAATGAAAAAGCTCATTCTTTTTATTTTATTGGCTCAATTGTCAATTATAGTATTTGCACAGCATGAACATCATCAAATGCCGGATACAACGAAGAAACCTGCAACTCAGACGAAACAGCCTGTGCAAAAAAGAAAAGCAGCCGCTGTAAAGAAAGATACAATGCAAATGAAGATAGCAATGGATACAATGGACCATTCAATGCATTCCATGTCATCAATGCCATCTCATGCATATTCAAGAAGTCTGCCGATGAGCCGAAACGGTTCAGGCACAGGATGGAATCCGGATGCAAGCCCGATGTATATGTGGATGAAGCAAAATCAAAGAACAGATTGGATGTTTCATGGAAGTTTATTTTTACGTTATACTAATCAGGATATTTTTTCCGCTGGCAGCAGGGGTGCCGTCAAGTTTGATGCTCCAAATTGGTTTATGACAATGATGAACAGGAAGGTTGGCAAAAAAGGGTTATTGAATGCAACTGCAATGTTAAGTCTTGACAGAATAACGGAAGGGGGAAATGGGTACCCACTTTTATTTCAATCCGGAGAAACATGGAAAGGAGAAAGACTTGTTGACCGGCAACATCCTCATGATCTTTTCTCAGCGCTGAGTATTGGGTATACCCAAATGATCAACAAGGATATTGATATAACTGCTTATTTCGGATATCCCGGGGAACCTGCATTAGGTGCAACTGCTTTCATGCATCGTGTTTCTTCAATAAATAATCCTGACGCACCACTTGGTCATCACTGGCAGGATGCAACACATATAACCTTTGGAGTAGGGACTTTAGGATTCAGATATAGAAACTTCAAAGCTGAAGGCTCCATATTTACGGGTCGTGAACCGGATGAGAATAGATACAATTTTGACAAAGCAAAATTTGACAGTTATTCATATCGATTATCTTTTAACCCGACAGAAAATTGGGCATTGCAATTTTCCCAGGGTTTTATTGAGAGTCCTGAAGCATTAGAGCCAGATGAAGACGTAACAAGAACAACTGCGTCTGTATTGTTTGCAAAGAAATTGAATATGAATAAACATTTTTCTGCAGCTGCAATCTGGGGGTTAAATGATAACGGGATCGATCACAAAGAAAATTCATTTTTGATTGAAGGAAATTACCAATGTATTAAAAATGCTTTTTACGGTCGTTATGAATATATACAGAAATCAAAGGAAGAATTGGATCTTGATAACGGGTATCCGGAAACTAACTTTAACATACATGCTCTAACGGCAGGATATAATAGGCAAGTAGTAAGTTTAAAAAATATAGCTTTAATTGCAGGAACACAATTCACTTTGTATGGAGTTGCTAAAGAATTACAATCTTTGTATGGAAAAACACCAGTGGGTTTTGAATTATATCTTCAATTAAGGCCATCACTTCATAAACACTGATTTTATGGATCACACTCACCATCATCACACCACCACAGAAACCCCGACACTCAAGAAACAACAGCCTTCAGTTCATCACTCACATCATAACATGAATCCTTCTATGGGTCAGGAGGGACATGATCATCATACAATGATGATCGATGATTTCAAAAAGAGGTTTTGGATATCACTGATACTTACAGTACCGATTTTGCTTTTATCAGAAATGATCCAGCATTGGCTTGGTTTTGAAATAAAATTCTCCGGTGACAAATTTGTATTGTTGATCTTATCGAGTGTTATTTTCTTTTATGGAGGCTGGCCTTTTTTAAAAGGGTTTGTTGATGAAATAAAAACAAAGGCACCTGGTATGATGACGTTGATCGCATTAGCAATCACAGTAGCATATGTGTTTAGTGTAGCCGTGATATTTGGGTTTGAAGGAATGGATTTCTTTTGGGAGTTGGCAACCCTGATCGTTATTATGTTGTTGGGGCACTGGCTGGAAATGAAATCGGTGCTTGGGGCATCTAAGGCTTTGCAATTATTGGTTAGCATGATGCCAGCTGAAGCACATAAGCTTCACGGAGATCATGTGATGGATATTAAGCTTGAGGAATTACAAAAAAATGATATCATTCTAATAAAACCCGGGGAAAAAGTCCCTGCGGATGGGATAGTTTCTGAAGGGGAAAGTTATTTGAATGAAAGCATGCTGACAGGTGAAAGTAAACCTGTAAAAAAAGAAAAGAATGATAAAGTGATCGGAGGTTCAATAAATGGTAATGGTTCACTCAAAGTAAAAGTTTTGCATACCGGGAAAGATAGTTATTTGAATAAGGTGATCACTCTTGTTCAGGAAGCGCAAAAAACAAAATCAAAAACTCAACATCTAGCCGATCGTGCCGCAAAATGGCTTACCTATATAGCACTGGGAGTTGGTCTTATTACATTCATTGTTTGGATTTCACTGGGGCAAGGAACAAACTATGCCATTGAAAGAATGGTCACGGTAATGGTGATCTCTTGTCCGCATGCTTTGGGCTTAGCTATCCCGTTGGTAGTTGCGATATCAACAGCCGTATCTGCGCAGAGTGGTTTATTGATCCGTAACAGAACAGCGTTTGAAAATTCAAGAAAGATCACGACGATAGTTTTTGATAAAACAGGAACTTTAACTAAGGGAGAATTTGGCGTCACAAGAATTGAAACAATTGGTACCCTTTCTAAAAATGAGTTACTTCAATACGCAGCAGCACTTGAACAATCATCAGAACATCCGATCGCTGTTGGAATCATGCAAAAAACAAAAGGAGAGGAACTGGAAATATTTAAATCAGAAAATTTTAATGCTATAACGGGAAAAGGAGTGGAGGCTAAAGTGTATGGAAGGAATGTGAAAGTTGTAAGCCCCGGCTATTTAAAAGAAAAAGCAATAACTATTCCGGCTAATAGCTCATCAAGCGAAGCCGAAACTATTGTTTTTGTTTTGATCGATGATCAGTTAGCTGGTTATATTGCATTAGCAGATGAAGTTAGACCCGAATCGAAAAATGCTATCGGGTTGTTTAAGAAAAATGGAATTAAGGTGATGATGGCCACAGGTGACAATGAGAAAGTGGCAAAGGCAGTTAGTGATCAGTTAGGCCTTGATGGTTATTATGCAGAAGTTTTGCCGCATCAGAAAGTAGAAATAGTTAAGGCGCTTCAAAATAAAAATGAGTTTGTTGCGATGACAGGCGACGGAGTAAATGATGCACCTGCATTGGCACAGGCAGATGTAGGTATCGCAGTCGGATCAGGGACAGATGTGGCGGCAGAAACTGCTGATATTATCCTGGTGAATAGTAATCCAAAAGATATTTTGAATCTGATATTGTTTGGTCAGGCAACTTATAAAAAAATGGTACAGAATCTCATTTGGGCTACCAGTTATAATGCGATTGCTATTCCTTTAGCGGCAGGTGTTTTATATTCCACAGGATTTGTACTTGACCCTGCAATTGGAGCCGTTTTTATGAGTTTAAGCACTATTATTGTCGCAATAAACGCCCAACTCTTGAAAAGGAAATTATTAAAAAATTAAGTTGATTGTACTAAAATATTTTTCGCGACTTTCTCACTGAACTGCACTGTTTTCTTTTGTACCTCAACTGAAAAGGAACTATCATATTCAAGTTTTTCCAGCAGCTTAATTTTTATACCAGGCAGGATATTCAGTTTCCCTAAAAACTGGAGGAATGCATCGCTGGTATCAATTAAATTTATAACCGTATAATTTTTTCCTGCCACACAATCAGAAAGCGGCACTGACAAATTGGGTTTTATTTTTCCATTCTTATCTGGAATCGGATCACCGTGCGGATCAAAAGAAGGACTACCAAGAAACTTATCCAGTCGGTCAACCAGATCATCTGATTCGATATGTTCTAATTGTTCAGCTAATTCATGTACCTCGTTCCATTTATAGTTCATTTTCTCTACCAAAAAAACCTCCCATAAACGATGCTTGCGAATAGTAAGTAATGCTTTTTTCTTTCCTGTTTCAGTTAATCGTATTGATTTATCAGGCCTTAATTGCAGCAATTTTCGCTCAGTCAGTTTGCGAACCATTTCTAATACAGTGGCCGGGTTCAGGTTAAGAGCCTTTGCCAATGCAGTATTATTCACTTTTTTGTCCTGGCGATCTTCAAGTTTAAAAAGTGTTTTCAGGTAATTTTCTTCGGAATGATGGGTAAAGTGGGCCATTCGACAAAAATATACAGGATAACCAGAAAATAAAAATTTGGTATACCAAATAAATTTATTTTGGATTACCCTTACCTTTGTCAACGACATGAACAATAGGTTAAAGACAATATCTATAGTCTGTTTATTAATACTGGCGGGAATTGGGTGTCAAAAATTATTGCCCCAGCTCCCGGAAGATGATTCAATCCTGGACGGCCCGGTCGAAGGATTGACACATGAACAGAACGCTATTTTCCTGCGTGGAGATATCGCTTTTAATGATGATGTGTTTACTTCACAAACCGGATTGGGTCCATTATTTGTTGCCACCTCATGCGGTAGTTGTCATGCAGGCGATGGTAAGGGTCATCCTTTTACAACATTAACTCGCTTTGGGCAAGTTGATACTTTCGGAAACCAGTTTCTTCTGAGGGGTGGACCGCAATTGCAGAACCGGGCTATCCCGGGTTTTGCACCTGAGGAAATTCCAGCTGGTATACCTTTTTCAAAATTCACACCGCCTGCTAATACAGGATTGGGTTTCTTGGAAGCAGTTAATGATGCAACCCTGTTGGCTTTATCAGACCCGAATGATGCAAATGGTGATGGTATTTCGGGTAGACCAAATTGGATCAATGTTCCTCAATATTGTATTTATCGTCCCGGGACCGTTGAAAGAAATGGAAAATATATCGGTCGATTTGGAAAGAAAGCTGCTGTATATGATCTGTTGCAGCAAACAGTGAATGCATATAACCAGGATATGGGAGTGAATTCAACTTATGAACATTATAGTACATACACTACTCTCGAAGTTGATCCCGAGATCACAAATCAAACTGCATTAGATGTAATATTTTATCTTCAAACTTTAAAAGCGCCTATTCAAAGAAATAAGAACGATGCTGATGTGGTTGCAGGACGACAAGCGTTTTTAAATATCTCCTGTGGCAAATGTCATATACCCGAATTACAAACCGGCTTTTCTCCAATAGCTCCATTGTCAAATAAAACTTTTTTCCCTTACACGGATCTGCTTTTACATGATATGGGTCCGGGGCTTAATGATGGGTATACAGAAGGTACGGCATTGCCTGCAGAATGGCGTACTCCGGCATTGTGGGGGCTGGGGTTATCTAAGAATTCACAAGGCGGCCAATATTTTTTGATGCATGACGGCAGGGCAACAAGTATTGAACAAGCCATTTTAATGCATGGAGGCGAAGCTGAACAAAGTAAAAATAGTTTTCAACAGCTTACAGCTACTGACAAGGCAAAGCTTCTTAAATTCCTTGAATCGCTTTAATTAAAATGGATAGAAGAGAATTTATAAAGAATAGCTGTACAGCCTGTTTATCTGCAACTATAATTGGAACTATGATTCCATCATGTACTGCCACACGATACATCAGCGGCACATTAGGAAAAGATGGTTTGTTTGTAGATACAAATGAATTTGTAACAAAACAAAATGGAAAAACGATATACCATGCATTTATAATTGTACGTAATGATGCTTTGCAGTATCCTGTTTGTGTTTATAGATTTAATGACAATGAATATTCTGCCCTATGGATGAAATGCACTCACCAGGGAACCGAATTGCAGGCTTCAGGTGACAGGCTCCAATGCACGGCTCATGGTAGTGAATTTGATAATAAAGGTTCGGTGAAAACAGGGCCTGCCGACAGGTCGTTAAGAAGTTTTCCTGTTACTATTTCCAGCAATCAACTTTTTATTGACATGAGAGCAATATGAATAAAAAATATTTACTGATACTTTTTGTATGCATCATTGCAGAAACTGCTTTTGCGCAGATCGATCCTTCATTGCTAAGACGCATCCCGAAAGATACTTCAGGCAATAAATTAAATATGGATGCGCTTTATAACAGGCCTTTTTTGCAGTTAGGAAAATTGCCAGTCGCGCTTGGGGGATATGTCGAAGCCAATTACCAGTACTTACAGGAAAACGGTATTACGGAAGGTCATCAATTCCAATTCCGAAGATTGAGTTTATTTGTTTCCTCATCGATCAGCAACCGGATAAAATTTTTGAGTGAGATAGAATTTGAAGATGGCGCCAAAGAGATCAGTGTTGAGTTTGCCTCAGTTGATTTTGAATTTAATCCGCTTCTAAATCTTCGGGGTGGAATTGTATTAAATCCCATTGGTGCCTTTAACCAAAATCATGACGGACCTAAATGGGAATTCGTTGATCGTCCCATTGCCGCTACACAAATGCTGCCTGCTACTTTTAGCAATGCAGGTTTTGGTTTATATGGAAAAAAATACAATAAAGATTGGGCTTTCGCTTATGAAGTTTATTTGACCAATGGATTCAACGATCTCATCATTAATAACGCAGAGAATAAAACCTTTTTACCTGCTACAAAAGAAGATCCTGACCGTTTTGAAGAAAGTTTTAATGGCAGCCCATTGTTTACGGGGAAAGTTGCCATTAGAAATAATAAGATCGGTGAACTGGGTGTTTCTTATATGGGAGGGGTGTATAATAAATATGAGGATGATGGATTGACGTTGGATGTAAAAAGAAGAGTCAATGTATTCGCATTGGATTTTAATACTACCATCCCTAAAATAAAAACCGCTATCAATGCTGAGTGGGCATGGGTAAATGTGAATGTGCCGGATACTTATACAGAACAATTTGGCGAAAAGCAGCAAGGGGGGTATATCGATCTTGTACAACCAATATTAAAGAAACCAATGTTCGGTTTCCAGGATGCGGTATTGAATGCAGCTTTGAGATTAGAATATGTTGACTGGAATAAAGGAAACTTTAAATCAACCGGTGAAAATATTGCCGATGATGTTTTTTCAATTGTGCCTGCAATTAGTTGGAGACCCGGCGCACAAACAGTTATTCGGTTTAATTATCGCTATAGCTGGCAACATGATATTTTAGGTAATCCTCCGTCAAAATTGGCAGGCTTTCAAGTCGGGATATCTACATATTTCTAAAATTTACTTACCGATCCTTCTTCCAACAAGCAGTTTGAATATTTGTTGATTAGAATTTTCCGTAAGCCCGAAAAGAAAACCGGTCTGTATCTCCCACATAGGATGAATGTACAGATCAATTATTGGCCCCAATAAATGCTCCTGCATTTTCATTGGAAGTATATCGCTGAACTCTCCGAGACTGCTGTAATATTCAATTCCCAGTCCAACTTTTTGTTGTATTGTATAAACGGCTTTGAATTGCGGAGAGAAGCCAACGCCTTTATCATCACCACTAACAACAAAATCAATATTTGGATTAAAAGCAAGATAAAAGTTCCCATAAGTTTTGTCAATGATTGGGCGTATCTCACCCTGCCAAAAAAAATCTGTTGTATCATTTGGCCTGAAAAAGCCAAATTCAGCCGATAAACTGGCGCCAAAAGACCATTTCCATTTTTCAGGAACGGTCACTCTCGGCCGTATTTGATTACCGAGATAGGAATAGCTGCCGTTGGGATCAAAGCCTGCAAACGTATAAAATCCAATTTCGAAATTTTTTCCAAAGCCATGAGTTATTTCCAGTGTAGTATTATACCAGCGAGCATTTTTTGGATTTGTCAACAGATTACTTCCTTTGAACGTGTAATTATTGTGTAATTCAAATATTGTCCATTTATGCTGAATTGTGGGGGAAGCATAAACCTGAATCTCATTATCTGCTTGTGCAAATATGGAATTTTGCATAAGCAACAGACAGGTGATTAGATAGGCGGGCTTTAATCTCATGTGGTCATTAAAAGTAAGGAAAAATTTTATTCCCAATTAGGAGTTGATGTCGTTTTATAATCTTCTCTTACCGGCCCAAAAACGTCTATTACTTTGCAATCAGTTACTGCAACGGCAGAATGTGGTACGTCAGATGGAATAACATGGTACATGCCATCAGTAAGAGAATACGAAACACCGCCGATCACCATATCCAATTGCCCTTCGATGATAAATGTTATTTGTTCATGAATATGATGATGCAAGGGAACGCTACTTCCTTTTTTTATCTCAAGAAACCCAAATGTTGACTTATCTCCATGTGCATAATGGCCAGTGATACCGGGAGCAAGCTCTTTTGGTTTGATATTTTTTATCAGGTCCATCTTGATTTCCTCCTGATCTTTTTAATCATGTTAATCCTGGTTCTCGAATAGGCAGAAACTTCCACCTACCCATTCTTTATCCTTATTGTATCTAACACCGATCATCTTTCCTTTGCTTAATCTTGCCAAATTATTTGTAGGTACTGGTCGGGCTTCCCCGTCTTTCCAGAAATAAAAAAGTCTTATCTCAGCTTTGGCGGGTATATCGGGCGTTTCGATCACATCAGCATATTTTACTTTGCGTTGCAATATCCAATTCTCGGGATCTGTTACTTTTTCAATGTCGGCAGGTGTTACATCTATCACCACACCCTGCCCGGCAAATGAGAACAATGGTTTTAAAACATAATTTTCCAGGTCACCCGGCATTTGTTTTATTTCATTTAAGAAATAAGTAGTCGGTACATAAGGGTGATGAATAAAAGGCAGCGTGTACTTGCTGATTCTGTAAAACCAATTAGGATGCGGCACCCATTCAACATCTAAGTCTTCAAATAAGATATTTCCTTTTGCCTGCACCTCGGCAGATTGCTGCTGAAGATCATCAAAGATCACCCGGTTATAGATCCTTTTTATTTCTGTTTTCTTTCCGTCATTCATGTAATACAACTTTCTTCCTTCCTGTATAAGTTCTGTCAAACAAACTGGTTTGATTCCAAGATATTCCTGCGTGCAATAAAAATCAATCCTTGTTTTTTGTTTATGCGGAAATACTTCAAGCAAGATCACATTCTCCGGTTTCTCATTACCGACAATGATTTCTTTCAATAGTTTCAGGTATGTTCCTTTTTCATAGTTGCCGAGAAAACTGCTGTAGTTACCAGGAACAGGAAAATGATTCTTAAAAACGTCATCCAGCAAAACTTCATACGCAAAAAGGGTAGGGAAGCCCTGCATTTCTATCAGTTGCGGTTCATATTCGCCGGCTTCATTTATACAAATGCCAAAATCAAAAGCTATAAAATGTGAATGATGATTTTCTCCCGGTACTTGTAAATGTTTTGGGATCGCATTCTTTGTTAGTTCTTTAAATTTTGGATCAACGATTATATCAACAATGTTCTCACAGGCACCCAGCATTTTTTTTGTAAAGTCTTTTGGAACAAATACCGGTGTTTCTGCTACTCTGAATTCGATGGCACCGGGGTGAACACTGTTTAAGTCATTTAAAAAGGCCTCATACTTTTCTTTGGTAAAATTCTTATTATAATCTCTTCTTATTGCCGGAACCATATTCAAATTTTATAAATGGAAGTTAAGTACAAACTTGCAAACGTCCTAAAGGCGACAATCAATAATATAATCTCACAGATTACACAGATTAATTTTCCGTGTAAATCCGTGTCATCTGTGAGAAATAAAAAAGCTCAATAGAATTACCTACTGCACAAGAGTGCGATCCTTCGCTTCGCTCTGAATAAACTGCGACGCAATTGTCCAATGATGAATAGAAAGACGAACGGAGCGTCGCAACGGCCGATGAACAGAATTATTTAAGCTGGCTACAAAACCTCAAACAAGCTCCGGCTGAAGCTGCTCAATAGATTGGTTTAAAAAATTGGGAAGTACGTGAGAGTAGGTCCACATGATCTTATCCGGATCATTCAAATGTTTTAGCATGCTTACCCATTTTTCCTCACCATGCTCTTCGATCACTGTTTTTTTCTTTTCTTCAGTTTGCAGGTACATGCTCATACCGACCGCATCAGCTTCGGGGTGAAACTGTGTACCGATCATATAATCATTAAACCGAATTCCCATGATAGCTCTTTCATACGGCACATGCGGACGATTCTTCTCGATGCAAAGAATTTTGGCCCCCATTTCTTCTATCACTTTATGATTCGGTTGGATGACCTGGTAATCGCGGCTGTCAACGCAATAAAAAGGATCCTTTAAACCAGCGAACACTGGTTCCTCATTTGCGCCATCAAGCATGTGAACAGGAAAAACTCCAAACGCAGTGGAGCGCCGTTTGCAAACTATGCCAACATTATAATGACGACAGGCTAATTGAAACGAATGGCAAATAAACAACACATATTTCTTTTGCTCATTAGCGGGGTTATCATTCCAGCGTTCTACTTCACTTACCCAGCGAAAATAGGTCTCGTCCCATTCTGTATAGCGGCTTTCCAATGGCGAACCCGGCCCGCCGCTTGAAATAAAAATATCATAACTCATGTCGGGCACTTCATTCTTTAGCCGCACATCAAATTCATCCCAAACCAAATCAAGATCATGAGATTCGCTGTAAGTGTTCAGTATTTCACGGATACAACGCATGCCCTGGTTGGCTTTCCCTTCATAAAGGTCCAGGATCGCTACTTTTATCTTCTTCGAGTCATTAACCATGGCCACAAACATAATAAATTTATAACATTGACATCTGTCGGCTGATTTACCACTTACTAACAAATGTGGATACTCCTGTCCCCTAAAGGGGAACTTAGATTTGACGCTGTGTCTATTAGTGAAGATTTACTAAATAAGAAATTTTTTTGTTATGGTGTCAGCTATATTGCTACTATTGAGCTTTTGTTGTGCCGCACACTTGTGCAGCATCAATATTTTCAGTTTTTTTATTTCTCACAGAGGATACGGATTTACGCAGAAAATTGATCTGTGAGTACTTTGATCAATGTTCTTTTTAACAAATTTATTTGATGCAACGACCTACATTTACGGTGTTTTAAACAAAATTATGCTGCTATGAAAAAACTATTTATCTTTTTTGCTATCATTCCACTTTTTACAAACGCACAGAACAGTAAAACAAAAAAAACAAACAAAAATATTTCTGTCGGTCTTAGTTTTTCTCCGAACTACAATTACCGAACGTTGATAAATAAAGATGACAACCCATTTATTGAGCCAGTCATTATTAACAGGGATATGAATGAGATAGGAAAGTTGGGATTTAGTACAGGTGCTAATGTAAATATTAAATTATCAAAAAGATTTGAATTTCAAACAGGACTTTTTTATTCTGATAAAGGGTATAAAACAAAGAAAGTAGCGTTAGACTTTCAGTCAACGGGACCTAATGTGCCGACACATTATATGGCTAAATACCAAATGCATTATCTCGATATTCCATTGAAATTAAATTATATTACAGGGCAGGGAAGATTAAAATTTATAGCAGGTGCTGGCTTCAGTGCAAATTTCTTTTTAAATGGAAATGTTAATCCGACAGTTTTTTATGGAGATGGAAGAGAAGAAAACAGGGGAAAACAATCTTTGACAAATGATTATAAAAAGTTCAATATATCAGCTTTGGCAAGTATTGGGTTAGAGTATAAGTTAAAAGAAAACATATTTCTTCGGGCCGAACCAACATTCCAATATGGATTTAAAACAGTTGGTCAACCCAGGGTAGCAGAATATCTTTGGAATGTTGGCCTAAATGTTGGGGTCCATCTCAGGCTTAAATAGCAAATCTCGCAGATGCCACATTCCTTGCAAGTAGGCAAGAGTTTTCATAGATAAGTTTTCTTTGTAAGTCTGTGAAATCGGTAATTCAGCATTCACTTTATTGCATAAACTTCTCCGGACGTTTTTTATTATGATCCGTTTTATCCTGGAATGCTTTTGCCGCAGCAAGAATTGTTGCTTCATCATACAGATTGCCGATAAGTGTTATACTTAGCGGCGAACCGGTTTGATTAAATCCCATTGGCATTACAACCACCGGATGTCCTGTAAGATTTGTAATGGATAACTGTCTGCCTGCAAAACTTGGAACGATCACTACATCATAATCTTTCATAAAATCATTTACTGCTTTGCAAAGATTATAGCGATAACGATTGGCATTTATGTACTCAACAGCCGGGATCAGTCTTGCCGCACGAAAACTATTTGGCCAAAAATTTTTGTCCTGTCTTTCGATCAGGTCATCACGATTGGTCCTGGTTAATTCATCAAAAGCTGCGGCGCTTTCTGCATTTAAAATAATACTGATAAAGTTTACAGGATAAACAGATGAATCAGGAAAATCAACTGCTTTTATATCTGCACCTAATGATCTGTAAACTTCCAATACTTTTCTTTCAGGCGCTTCGGCCGGTAATCTTTTAAAATAATTTTCTGCATAAGCCACTCTTAATTTTTTAAAATCAACTACACCATCATAGTTAAAATTTTTATCAACTGAGCCGTAATCTTTGCCATCTGTTCCATGTATATAATTAAAAACAACGGCACAATCTTCGGCGCTGCGGCATATAGGGCCAGCTTTATCCAAACTCCAGCAAAGCACCATGGCGCCAGAGCGACTGATCGATCCAAATGTTGGTCGCAAGCCAGTTGCGCCACATCTTGTAGAGGGAGAAACAATTGAGCCGAGAGTTTCTGTTCCGATCGTAAATGGTAACAATCCTGCAACAACAGATGCGGCAGAGCCAGCTGATGAACCACTTGATCCTTGTTTTAAGTTCCATGGATTTTTTGTTTCGCCGCCAAACCATTTGTTATTAAAAGCAAGAGCACCAAGAGATAATTTAGCGCAAAGCACTGCACCGGCAGCTCTTAATCTTTTATATACATAAGCATCCTCGTCAACATATTGATCTTTATAGGGTGTGCTACCCCAGGTGGTTTTATATCCTTTCACAGCAAACAGATCTTTTAATCCATAGGGAATGCCATGAAGCAGGCCGCGGTATTTCCCATTTTTAATTTCTTCATCTGCACGTCTTGCTTGTGCCATTGCAGTATCCTCAGTAAGAGAGATCACACATTCCAATGTGTCACCCCATTTTTTTAACCTGTCAATAAAGAACTTGGTCAACTCAACTGATGTTATTTGTCTTGATTTTATCAACCCTGCTAACTCGGGTATCGAATAAAAAGCAAGATCATTTTTATTTTTTGGCATTCTTATACCTGCCCGAATCGGAAGCGAAACCGTTTGATTCATTCTTTGTTTTAAAACACCATAAGGAACCGGGTTAAAAGCAAAAGGGTAGGGAATGTCATTTGCCGGCAAATTCTTGTGCATTCCTTTTATTAGCTGTGTGTAATTTTTCAGGTTGTCAAGCAACGAATCTGCTTCGGCATTACTAAATTCAAGATCATAAAGACTTGCGGTTTTTTGAATTAACGTAAGCGAATCGCTTTTTGTTTGAGCAATTGATGCAAAAGGCAATAATAGGAGTAGTGATAGACATCTCATAGCAGTTATTTTTCGTAAAGTAAATTACATAAATAAAATCATTACCTTTTCGATTCCAAAAACTAACATATGAGAAAGCTTTTCTTTTTTATCGCTTTGCCTGCAATTATTTTTTCCTGCGATCAACCAATCGACAATACAACAAATACCAGCAGCCCGGGTGGCGGTGATATTCATCTTTATGAGTATTTCAATTACGGGGATAGCGGAGTGCAAATGGCGGGAATAAGAATGATACCAATTAAAACTCCTAAGGGTGATTTTAAGGTTTGGACAAAACGTTTTGGAAATAACCCAAGAATAAAAGTTTTATTGTTACATGGCGGTCCGGCTTTTACCCACCAATACATGGAAGTATTTGAAAGCTTTTTTCCAAAAGAAGGATTTGAATTTTACGAATATGATCAATTAGGTTGTGGTAATTCTGATAAGCCAACGGATACAAGTTTATGGGTGCTTGATCGCTTTGTAGAAGAAGTAGAACAAGTTCGCCAGGCGATAAGCGCCGATTCAACTAACTTTTACATACTTGGCAATTCATGGGGGGGTATTCTTGGAATGCAGTATGCATTAAAATACCAGGATAAAATGAAAAGCCTGATCGTTGCAAATATGATGGCAAGCTGTCCTGAGTATGGAAAATATGCTGAAGAAGTTTTAGCAAAACAAATGGACTCAAATGTGTTAAAAGAACTAAAAGCCCTTGAAGCAAAAAAAGATTTTAATAATCCACGATATGATGAATTGTTATTTCCGAATTTTTATTCTCAGCATATTTGTCGCTTGAAGGAGTGGCCAGATCCTTTGATGCGTTCTCTTGCAGATTATAACAAGCAAATTTATACTCAAATGCAGGGGCCTTCAGAGTTTGGCATCGGTGGTAATCTTGCAAAATGGGATATAAAGAACAGGTTGAAAGAAATAAGAATTCCAACGCTGATGATCGGTGCAAAACATGACACGATGGATCCAAAAGCAATGGAAGAGCAAAGCAAGCTGGTACAAAAAGGCCGCTATCTATACTGTCCGAATGGAAGCCATCTTGCCATGTATGATGATCAAAAAGTTTTCTTCGAGGGTGTGATCGATTTTATCCATGATGTAGATAGCGGCGCATTCAAATATTTTAAGTAATTACCTCAAAGTTTTAACGGCAGTAACGTTATTCTTCTTTTGTATATTCTGGATGAACCACATGATGGTGAAGCTTGGAATAAAATCAGTGCCGGGTAATATCTCTTCCATAAAATTACCTATACCACCTAATACTCCCTTCGTTCCGCCAAATGTTGTCATAAAGATGATCGAAGAAATTGGTGCCCATAAAATATCGGCAAATTCACCTAAGCCGGGAATGGCGTAAGTGGCATAGCCAACGACATCCATCAGGATACAAAAAACAAGTGAAGGTTGTCTTTTCATTTTTTTTGTTTTTACTTGTCAAATTTACTGCCGGTTTAAAAGCAATGTGAGAAAGAAGAAAAAAATAACAAATTAGTTGCATGTTATGTCTTGACAACTCAGTGTGGATACAATAAATTAATTTTTCTACCTGATATATTCTTTAATTTGCCCAAAACTAATTGCCATGCGAAGAATTATGATCTTCCTATTTTTTATTTTATCTGTTGCAGGTTTTTCGCAAGATCATAGCCATGCAATGGGGCGCAAACTTAAGTTCCCTGATATCCCGGGATATAAAACCATGAAATGCGATTTTCATCAGCATACTGCTTTTTCTGATGGAAGTGTGTGGCCGGATATCAGGGTGATGGAGGCATTGCTGGATGGACTTGATGCAATTTCCTTAACTGAGCATCTCGAGTACCAGCCACATAAAGATGACATTCCTCATCCTGACAGGAATCGTTCTTATGATATTGCAATTAAGGAAGCTGGAGCTCATGAACTGATAATTGTAAAAGGTTCTGAAATTACAAGGAAGATGCCGCCGGGGCATAATAATGCAATTTTTCTTTCGGATCCAAATAAACTATTAGTTGATGACTCCATCCAGGTTTTTCGTGAAGCTAAAAAGCAAGGCGCTTTTACTTTCTGGAATCATCCAAACTGGACGCCACAGCGTAAAGATGGAATGGCAACACTTACTGATGTGCATCGTCTTCTTATTCGTGAAAAATTATTGGATGGAATTGAAGTGGCAAATGATCAAACCTTTTCCATTGAGGCATTACAGATCGCATTGGACAATAATTTAACGATCATGGGTAATAGTGATATTCATAAACTGATCGATTGGGATTTTAAAGTTCCGGAAGGCGGGCATAGACCCATCACATTGGTTTTTGCAAAAGAAAGAACTGCTGAAAGCATAAAAGATGCACTCATGAACAGGCGTACAGTTGCCGTATATAAAAACCTGCTGATCGGACGCAATGAATTTCTTGTGCCGTTGATCGAAAGTTCATTGAAGGTTACATCTGCAAAATATATTGGTAAATACAATGTGTTGGGAGTTGAAATTGAAAATTTGTCAAGCACAGAAATTATACTGCAGAATCAAACAGGCTATACATTGCATAACAATAATGACGTGATCACACTCAAAGCTGGCGAAAAGACAATGGTCGAAGTAAAGACAATTGAAAGAAAACCCAATGTCTCATTGAAATTCACTGTACTGAGTGCAGTGAATTCTCCAAATAAACACCCGGATATAATGCTTAATGTAAAAGTGGAAGAAACTAAGTGACCGTTTTCAGGTAAGTATCCCTCGTTGGTGTATTTCTGTTCTCACTTCTGCGAAGCCAGCTTTTTTATAGGTTCCTAAAGCATTCGGATGATCAAGGGTGCAGGTGTTGAGTTGTATCCATTCAGGCTGATAGCTCCATGCTTTTGCAATTACCCATTGTAAAAAGTATTTGCCATAACTTTTGCCAATGAAAGCGGGCATTAATCCGAAATAGAGGATCTCTACATATTTTTCTTCTTTTACAAATTCAATATATCCTGCTACTTCTTTATTTATATAAAAAAGGAAAATGTCAATATTCTCTGCATTTATTTTTTCAGTTAACTCTTCATCAGGCATTACCATTCTATCAAGCCAAAAATGTTTCTCTCCAACTCCGTAATAGTATTTTCTGTATTCTTCTGCGGAGATAGGTTTTGGCAAAAGCTCGAAATGAGTATTGGGCAATGTTACTGGCAATTCTTTAGGCTCATGCATTTCAAGAAAAGTGACAGTGACGGGTTGAAAAATAATCTTAGATATATCAAAAGTCTTCATATAGTCAGCATCAGCCGATATAATTCATTTGTTTCCTTTAGTGATTTAAGAAATCAGTTTAACGCCTGATCTTTCTGAGAATAAGATTTGTGCCTGAACCAACATTTAAATGCAGGTTACCATTTAATAACTTATATGTTGTTCTTCCGCTTTTAAATCCATTGACAAGTTTTTTTTCAAAGTCCTTGTTTTTGCAAGCCTGGTTTGTGACAACAAGACTGTCAAAAATTAGTTTTTCACCCTGCACTTTTAACTTGCCATTTATACCATTACACCCGGTATGGCCGGAAATAGTTTTTTTGTCCAGGTTAAAATCAAAGTAAGGAGTACCGTATGAAAAGAAATTAGAATCCGGTGCTTTATTGTTTATGCTATCAAGCACCCAGATATCATAAATAGTAGGAGTGGTTGGTATAGTTTGTGCCGGATCAGGAACTATCAAAGGGGCGGTTGACGTATTTGTGTTTATTGACCCAGCTTCATTTTCTCCGGATTGATTACAAGCGATCGCAAAAAAACATACAAATACAAAGGTTGAAAGTTTTAAAATAAAACTCATAGTTGTTGGGCTTTAAAAATGATTTTAAATTCCTGCTAAGAATTGTTGCCTGATATAATCGACAACACTTACCAGGTTTTTTGATTCTTCGAAAACTTTTAACTGCCTGTCAGCACCCGTCCCGTTTTCCAGGATCTTATGAATATATGCAAGACGATGCCGGCTACCAAGATGATCAATAACGGGATCAATGAAATCAAGCAGCTCATATAAAAGTGCACGGGTATTCACTTCTTCTTCTTTTCCAAAATCGATCAGTCGACCATCAATACCATAGCGGCTGGCTCTCCATTTATTTTCATTAAGCAATGCCCGGGAGTACTGAATAAAATTCAGGTTCTTGCTGCGTAAAAGATAGATTCTTGCACATACCGCCTGGAAAAGAGTGGCGATGGTTATTGTTTCATCAACAGTAAGCGGAATATCGCAAATACGAAATTCAACCGTATTAAAAAACGGGTGTACTCTTAGGTCCCACCATATTTTTTTTGCATTATCTATGCAGTTTGTTTTCACCAATAGCTTCACATAGTTTTCATAGGCTTCAATGCTGTCAAATGCTTCAGGAATACCTGTACGGGGAAATTTATCAAACACTTTTGTCCGGAAAGATTTATAACCAGTGAGTCTTCCTTCCCAAAAAGGAGAGTTCGTACTCAGTGCATATATATGCGGCAAAAAATATCTTGTACTATTGGCAATATGATTTGCCATTTCCCGATTTTCCATTCCAACATGCACATGCAATCCAAAAATTAAATTACTGCGGGCAGCTTCCTGTAACTCATTTACCAATTCATTATACCGTATGTGATCGGTTATCAATTGACTTTCCCAGTGACTGAAGGGATGTGTGCCTGCCGCACCCATTGCAAAACCAAGTCCAACGGCGATCTCAGATATTGTTTTTCTCAACGCAGCCACATCCTGCCATGCTTCATCGGCGTCTGCGCAAATATCCGTTCCTACTTCTACTACAGCCTGGTGCATTTCAGCTTTTACTTTATCCTTTATCACCTTTTGTCCTTCATGTACTATTTTTTGTTCATGACTTTTCAATTCCCTTGTTTCAGGATCAAGCACCATGTATTCTTCTTCTACGCCGAGGGTGAAAGTTTTGTAATTGAGTGTTGCCATAGATTGAATAATTAATAATTATTAATTAATAATTATTAATTGGTTGAAATTTTCAGATCAAAGAAGTTTTATTTGCTCCACGTTTCACATACTCCCCCCATGTCAAATTATCTTGACCATCTTTTTGTTCCATCGCTCTTTCAATTGCATAGTTGGCTGCTGTTTCTACTACCCATGCAAAATTTTCTTCACCAACACTTGTGCGTTCTGCATCAGGAGCAGGATTGCAAAAATCTATTGCATAAGGAACTCCGTCTCTTATTGCTAACTCAACTGTGTTAAAATCATAGCCTAGGTAATTGCAAATGCGTAATACGATCTCTTCCATTTGTTTCAATCGCTCAGGCGATGGAGTAAAACTTGCTACATAACGAAGATGATGCGGGTTTCGCGGCTCATAAGGCATAATAAGAACATGTTTTCTGCCGATGCAATAGCAGCGATAGTATTCAGTAAAAACAATTTCTTCCTGCAACAGCATTACCAATTGACCGGTTTCGCTATGCTTATCAAAAAAATCTTCTTTGCTATCTAATTTATATACATGTTTCCAGCCACCGCCCGCAAATGGTTTCATATAAGCAGGGAAGCCAACATATTTGAATATTGTTTCCCAATCCATTGGATAGGCAAGATTGCTGAATGATTCTTCGGTGGTATCATCAGGATGATCTCTTGAGGGAATAATAGCAGTTTTAGGAATTGGTACGCCCACTTTTGTCATCAGGCAATTATTAAAATATTTATCATCGGCGCTCCACCAAAATGGATTGTTGATAACAGCAGTACCTGTTAATGCTTCATTCTTTAGCCATGTGCGGTAAAAAGGAACGTCTTGTGATATGCGATCGATGATCACAGCATAGCCTGTGGGTTCACCCTGCATCGCTTTATCTATGCGTACGGATTCAGCTACAATGCCGGAAATATTTTTACTATTGATCCTTTCAACAAAGGCCATTGGAAAACTTCTTTCTTTTCCATGCAGGACGCCGATCTTCTTCATAAAGATTTAGTTTAATTTGGTAAATTATTTGGGGCTGGCAAGTAACCAAATGTATTTTTTAAAGTGAAGAAAAACAAAAAAGAAACGAGTTTGTTTCAAAACAAAGCTTAGTAGTCTTTAGTGCACATCCCTTAATTTTGCGCAAATGCAGCGTTTGAAGCAGGTTTCTGTCCCCGTACAAAATGTAATTCTTAGTTCTATCCACCTTGACAGAGATGTCCTTATTGATATATATCTTCCTCCTGTCCGTTCTGATAATGAATCGGTGAGCTTATTGATAATTAATGATGGACAGGATCTTCCAAAATTCCATTTTGATCAGATGCTGGCGGAGCTTTATGAGCAAAAAGAAATTGACCCTATTTTTTGTGTAGGTATCCATTGCAGTGCAGATAGAAAAATGGAGTATGGAACGGCTAGCCTTTTAGACTACAAAGGAAGAGGGGCAAAAGCACGGTTGCATCAGCAATTTGTCTTGAATGAACTGATCCCTTATTTAATTGAAAACTGGGGTAATAATTTTAAAGAGAAAGCTTATGCTGGTTTTTCCTTAGGTGGTCTTTCAGCCATTGATACTGCCTGGCATTATCCTGAATATTTTTCCAAAGCGGCTGTTTTTTCTGGCTCATTGTGGTGGAGATCAAAAGACCTTCAACAAGGGTATAATGAAGATACAGATCGGGTCATGCACAAGCTCATTAGGCAAGGTATCTATAAGCCGGGGCTAAAATTTTATTTTACCACCGGCTCACTTGATGAAAAGATGGACAGGAATAATAATGGGATCATTGATTCAATCGATGATACGCTGGGTCTTATTGAAGAGTTAGAAAAAAAAGGATATAAAAATGAAGGAGATATCCGTTATATAAATTATGATGACGGAAAGCATGATGTAAAAACCTGGGGAAGAGCTATGCCGGCATTTTTGAAATGGTGGTGGGGAAATAAGTAGCCAGTTATTGCATCGTATAAATCGGTACTTAAATTAGTAATAATAAAAAAACCTCTTGCTAAAAACAAGAGGTTTTTTTATTAGAATGAAATTATCAATTATTGAAAATATATCTTATACCCATCTGCATATAGTAGGTAGAGGCAATGCTTACATTATCGCGGAAAGTTTCGACAACAGGATGTCCCCTGTCAGTTTGCAATCTGTAATAAGGTGTTACTGTACCTCCTGCCTGGTATGCTGGTATCGAGTAAGCAACACCATTAATGTTAGCAGCTGCAGTAGCTGTAGAGTTTACCGGAACTAAAAGAGAACTTGCGTTGACAGTTCTAACCTTACCCCAGTTTGGATTGAGCATATTTCCAAAATTGAAGATGTCAAGTGTTAGCTGAATAGTGTTTTTAGTTTTACCAACATTGATAAAGAGATCCTGGATGAGCTTAATATCAACCTGGTTTCTCCATGGTGCCTGGGCGCCGTTACGTTCAGCATATTGTCCTTTGTGAGCTTTCAGGTATTTGTCCTGTTCAATATATTTAAAGAATAATACACTTTGTTCATTTGCTGAATATGTCACGCCACTTGTGGCGCTACTTGAAGGAAGATCAACAAAGCTAATTTCACTAGCATCTTTTGGAATATAAATAAGGTCATTACCACTAAACCCATCGCGGTTGAAATCAGATCCATAAACATAAGAGAACCGGTAATCGATGGAGCCGGAATACATCATTGAAATGGTAGTTGCAAAATGTTTGAAATATTCCTTTCTATAAGTGAAAGAAGCAATTAAGCGATCGGGAACTGTAAAGCCTGAATAACTAAGTGTAGGCGTGTTAGGAGAATTATAAGTTGGTGTACTTTGCCATGCTGATAGTGGTTGGTCGCCACCGCCATCAAATAAGCTATTTGCAAACGTTTTTACATAAGCTAATGAAGCGCCGAATCCATTCCGGAATTGCTTGTCAATCTTAGCTGTGAGTGATGCATATACACCGCGTTTATCATTGGTTACATATACTGCATTAAAAGCACTTGTACCTGCTGCACTAGGCAGACCTGCGCCGGTTAATGGATTAATGAATTTTTGCTGATTAGCGATTGGGTAAATTGCCCTATTGACATCAGGATATCCTACAGTATTTAAAGGCTGCGGAGTAACCAGGTTAACATTTTTAAAATATGTTGCATTTAGATCCTTATTAAGGATACCCTCTAAAGTAAAGATCATATTCCATGGAAGCTTTGTGTCAATAGCCAGGCTTGTTTTCCATGTTCGGGGGAATTTGAAATTTTCGTCGAATGCCGAAATTGCACTCGGGACAACCGAGCCTGCAACCGGTACAGTTGCTGGTCTGTAAGCAGCCGGATCGGGATTAAAAGGATAAGGAAAGGCGTTAGGTGATTGAGCATTATTATTCCAACTTTGAGTTACCTGTAGCATACCTGCGTCCCCAACCTGGCTAACTATCCAAACGAATGGAACTTTGCCGGTAAAGATACCTGTACCGCCGCGTATCTGTAAAGAGCGATTTCCATAGATATCATAGTTAAATCCAACTCGTGGCGAAAACATCAGGGTCGATTTAGGTAAGTTCCCTGTATTTATTTTCAGACCTTCTGCAAATGTGAGACCTGCAACGAGCGGATGTGTTTTTACTTCACTTACATCAGGATAAGTAGGTAGATCAAGTCTTAATCCAAGGGTAAGCTTGAATTTTTTATTGAAAGCGATCTCATCCTGTCCATAAGCCGAATATTGCATGAACTGGAAAGTCGGGAATGCTTGAGCAAAATCTTTTTCCAAAGAATAAGTAAGCGCATAATCAGTTGGCTTCACTCCATTTTTAAAATCATCCCATGAATTAAAACGGAAATAACCTAGGCCAAAACGCTGAAAACCGTTGATAGTTTCACTCCAGTCAACCTGTCCGCCCACGGTCCAGTTGTGTATCCCTGATCTCCAGTTAAGATTATCAACAAAAGAATACATTTTTACTTTTCTTAAGTTACCATAGCTGAACAACTCATAGCCGAAAGAAGTAAAAGGCGAGCCATCTTTTAAAATATCTACAAAAGGAAACTGTGAACTGGGAGCTTCGCGGGAGTCATTCTGATATGTATAAGTGGCACGGAGTGTATTTGAAAGTTTGCCAAACTTTGAATTCAATTCCGCAGCGAGTGAATAAAAGTTCGCTCCCTGCAGGTATTGTGAATTACTGTACCAAAGAGCGTTGATGTCGGTACGACCGAATCCGGAAGTAAAGGAATTACCAGTACCCGTTGTAGAAGTGCTTGGAGCGGTTGGCTCAAACCCTTCTACCTGGCTATAACGTACATTGAACTTATGTTTTGAATTAACATTCCAGTCGATACGGGCAACAAATTTTGTTCTTTCAATTTCTGTACTATAGTTGTCATAAGGCCCGGTATCATAATCATATTTTGTTTTCAGATAACTACTGATCTCATCAAGTTCTGTTGCAGTTGGCCGTGCAATGTTGGAGGCGCTGGTATAAGGAGCTGTAGCAGTAGCAGCAAACCTTGACTGAATTTGTTTTGGCTGGTTATCTGTCTCATAATTCACAAAGAAGAATAATTTATTCTTGATGATCGGCCCACCAAAACGGCCGCCAAATTGTCTAAATTCAAATGCGGGTTTTTGAAATATAGTTTTGTTTACCTGGTTTCCCTGGTTATTGGCATCTCTGAAATAATGATAAACAGATCCCTGGAATTGATTTGTACCGGAACGTGTAACCGCATTAATAGCGCTTCCTATAAAACCTGATTGACGTACATCATAAGGAGTTACATTCACTGAGATCTCTTCAAGGGCATCTATTGAAATTGGAGAACCGTTTGCGGGAAGATTTATGCCAATTCCAAATGAATTATTAAAATCAGCGCCATCAACCGTAAAATTGTTTTGCCTGTAATTACCACCACCAATAGATGTACCATTTGCTTGCGGAGTAAGACGTGTAAAATCATTTACACTCCTGTTGATACTAGGTAGATTCTGAATAGCCTGAACCCCAATGTTGGTCATTGCACCGGTCCTGCTTGAATTTAATATTGGGTTTCTTTTGGTTGTACTAATAATAACGTTTTCAAGTGTCCCCTCTTTTTTATTCAATGTCACTTCTAACAAAAATGGCTCTGCAAGTTTTAGTATCACATCATCAAAAGTCACGGATTCAAAGCCGACAAATGATATAATAACAAGGTATGGGCCCCCAACTCTCATATCATGAATAGTAAACTCACCACTTTTGGATGATAAGGCCGTATATTTTGTGCCTGAAGGTGTATGGGTTGCAGCGATACTGGCGCCTACAAGTGGCTCCTTTGTAGCTGCGTCGATCACATTACCTGTAACACTACTGGTGGTTACCTGTGCCTGTAGATAAGAGGCTGCAATAAATACAATTGCAAGTGAAAACAAGATTCTCTTGAGCATAAGTTTTAGTTTATTGGTGCAAAGAAAGGGAATTCCTTCCGGTTAAATATAGCCAAATATTAACAAATTATGGTTGGTATATGACCTTTTAAAGAATCGGGCAAGATGCGACAAACGCTGCTTTTTATATCATAATATTTTCCACTTTTCTTCCACCGGTTTGTGTGTAATTTTGTCAAAAACTGATAAGTATGTTAGATAGTATTGAGAGTGCCATTGAAGATATAAAAGCTGGTAGAGTTGTGATCGTTGTCGATGATGAAGACAGGGAAAACGAAGGAGATTTTATTATTGCTGCCCGTCATGCCAGCCCGGAAGTTATAAATTTTATGAGCAAGCATGGTCGCGGTCTTATTTGTGCAGCACTGGTTGAGGATCGTTGCGATGAGTTAGGACTTGAGTTGATGGTAAACAACAACACAGCACTTCATGAAACTGCATTTACGGTTTCTGTTGACCTGTTGGGACATGGCTGTTCTACGGGAATTTCAGCACATGATCGCTCAAAAACAATTCATGCATTGATCGATCCTGGAACAAAGCCGTCTGATCTTGGAAAGCCCGGTCATATATTTCCATTGCGTGCAAAAAAGGGTGGTGTGCTGAGACGAGTTGGACATACAGAAGCCGCCATTGATCTTTCACGTCTTGCCGGATTTGAGCCTGCAGGTGTTTTAGTTGAAATAATGAATGATGACGGTACGATGGCTCGACTGCCGCAATTAATTGAAGTAGCAAAAAAATTTGAATTCAAGATCGTTTCTATAAAAGACCTAATTGAATACAGGATAAAAAGGGATTCGCTGATAGATGAAGTGGTAAGAGTTGATATGCCTACAAAATATGGCGATTTCAAGTTGGTTGCTTTTAAAGAAAAGCATAGCAGCAATGAACACCTGGCACTTGTAAAAGGAGAATGGCAAAAGGATGAACCGGTGATGGTAAGGGTCCATTCATCATGTTTTACCGGTGATATTCTTGGTTCTCTTCGCTGCGATTGTGGTGAACAGTTACATGCAGCTATGAAAATGGTGGAGAAGGAAGGGAAGGGTGCTATCCTGTATATGAACCAGGAAGGTCGTGGTATCGGGTTACTAAACAAATTAAAAGCATACCGGTTGCAAGAAGAAGGATTGGACACGGTGGAAGCAAATCTTCATCTTGGATTCCAAATGGATCAAAGGGATTATGGAATTGGCGCACAAATATTGCGTCATCTCGGCATTAGTAAATTGAAACTGGTCAGCAATAATCCCAAGAAAAGAGTAGGGCTTATGGGCTATGGTCTTGAGATCATTGAAAATATTCCTATTGAAGTTTCATCAAATCCTCATAATGAAAAATATCTTTTGACAAAAAGAGATAAGCTGGGGCATGAGATCATGGATGATGACAAATAGAAATTCCAAATCACGATCCCGAAAGCTTTCGGGACCAAATTCCAATTAGAAAAGTTCAAAAGTTGGAATTTGCTTTTTGAGATCTATCAATTAGTTGCCTTCTTTTGTTGAAGTATCTGCTGTTGGAGCAGAAACCAACTTCTTTTTACGTTTGAAGATATCTCCTAACCTGTTAAAGTCTTTGCGGTATGTTAAACTGGTTCCATATTTCCTTGACTTGCCGACGCTGGTAGCATTGCCGGTTAACAAATCAACGTTCTCCCTGTAAAAAATTGTTGCACGTATTGAACCACTTTTATTTATAAGGAATTCAGTAGTGAAATTGGTAAGAAGGTCACTGTTTATTTGTGCAGTTGTTGCAAATGGCACATCATAATTGCCCTCAAAGGTCAGAACGACACGGTTGTTAAATATTTTTTTGCCTACAGAAAGATTCAGGTTAGTTCTATCGTAATTGAAGACTTTTGCATCACCAAAAGGGTTTGGATTATAAAGCGAACCAGAAAAGTTTACATACAACCCTGGTATTTTTAGCTTGCTTGATAAAATATTATTAAGTACCCCATTGATCTGTGCGGATAGAAAATCTGAAATACTATTTACAAAAAGATCGACGCCGGAATAAGCCAGGCCTATGGATCCTGAACCCGAATTGGAAGAGCTGGAAGAGCTGGAAGGCGCAAAACTGTTGAATACAACAAGAAATGCAACTTGTTTATTAAGTTCATTTTCGTTTTTTAAGATCTCGTCAATGGTAAATGAAACTGTTGGATCGGTTTTGGCAAGGCTCTCTGTAGGAAAATCAATTGTAAATGTGATATCAGGTTTAAAAAGATCACCTCTCATTTTTGCCACTACATATACAAAATCACGGAAAGAAATGTTAGAAGTGGGAATATTATTCTTTATCAAAGGAGTAAAATCAACTTTCTTCTCCGTTTTATAAACTGCTTCAATATTTACGACCGGGTGATTAGGATCGCCTGTCCATTCAATATAATTATTCGCATATTTATTTAACTCGAAAGGTTTTTTAAAGAAGGATTGAAAGCTGAAATTATACACACCGTCATTGATGTCAAATCGTCCACGCATGGTCATCTCTGTCGATGTGCCTGAAATGATCCTTAGATTACCTTCACCGCGGCCGCGAATTTCGTCGTTCGTTAATTCATCAATTATCACTTTTACATTCACTTTTGGGTTTCCTGTTAAATCCACATCATAAGTAAGATCTGTTTCAGTACTACTAACTGCTGAGTCAGTTAATTCCCTGCCGTATTTTCTTTCGATAAGAAAATCAGCGATACCACTTTCTTTTCCTGTTGTATTGGGTAAGGTGATATAAGAACTGTCTTTGTCGGATGCTTTGCCAATGATCTTTATCTGCATATTTGATTGCGGCCCGGTCAAGGAAAATGAGCCGGTGCCCAACGCATAACCATAAAAACTGCTGTTATCTTTTCTGGTTGTATTTAATAAAAGCATTGGGTCTTCGCCCAGGGTTAGTGGGTCATCATCCACTTCTGCTTTTATATTATATACCAGCTCCCGCCAACCATTGTGTTTTAGTATTCCTTTGCTTAAGGTGGCAGTATTATGAGTGACGGTATCAATTAATGTAAGCTGGCCAAGATCAAGTTCATTTTCTTTGAAAGTAATTTCGGCATCGTTTATTTTATAATAGACTTGTGTGAAAATTACTTTAAGCCCGGCATCTTCCAATTTCATTTTACCGATATACTTTGCATCTGGTCCGAGACCAATGATCTGTAAAGGTCCCGTGGCATAACCATCAAGATCGGTAAAGAGATTGCCAATAAACCGCTCGGCTATCTTTACCGGGTATCTTTCAGGTTTTATGTTGATCACATCTTTGCCATTTGTAGCAAGATCTTTCAGGAAAAGATTAAGATCGAAATCAAGTTTTTGATCAGGATTCACTGTTTTCCCATTTGCTACCAGGTTGCCGGTTTTATTATTATAAAATACATGAGCTTTTATTTGACCTATGCTATCATCGTCGATCCTCAACTGATCGGTTTGAAGATCGGATGTTACATTAAAAATTTTAGCGGGATCCTCAACAATTATATCGCCTGAAACAAGACCGTCGATCTTATTTGTTTTTACAAGAAAACTTGTTACGTCCCCAATATTAAGATTCTTCAAAGCGATCTTAATGTCATTCCAATCGCCGGTATCGGAGGGTTCTGTTTTTATCCTTATCTCCTGGTTACTTTCTTTCAATACGATCTCACCATGCGAGACTTTATTTGATCGCAATTCCAATTCTCCGTTTTCTTCTATTGCCCATCGTTTTCCATTCAATACAAAGTTTGACGTATCAAATTTTATGGCGATGCCATCGTCAAAGGTTCTTACCAGTGCATTTATCGATCCTCCCGAGATATTTTTATTGTCACTTTCGGTGATAAATTTCACATTCGTGGAATCATTTCTTGCCAGGAGATCGATCTGTGTAAATGGAAAACTAAGACTGTCGCTTACTTTTACATGATCGATGGTAGTAGTGAGTGCAAGATTTTGAAGTGTTCCCTTGCCTTTAATATTTATATTCTGAAATTCAAATTGCTTATAGGCTAAAGCAGGAACATAAGTATCCAATTCAAGTTGATTTTGCCTGGTATCAAGGCGGCCGCTTACTTCGCTGTTATTGAATCCCTGGAAAGTTGTATCAAAAAGATTCAATAGATCTGAAACATAATTTGTTTTTATATTGAAAGTAAATGCCTGGTCACTGATCCTTCTTGGTTCTTTAATATAAGCCGGGTAATATTTATTCAGAAAAAGTTTAAAAGCTTCCGGAAGATCTTTCAATGAAAAATCGCCGGTGATGTTTCCTTCCACTTCAGGTGATCGAACTGTCAGGTGTTTTGCTCCATCAATGAATTCTGAATTTATAACAAAGGAGTCAAGCGGAATTGATCTGCCATCTTTTGTTACGGTAGCATTGCGAATGCTTGCATTACCAAGGAAGTTGTCAATATTATCACCGGTGAAATTAAAATCAAGTTTACCCGCAAAAGAAAAATTATCTTTTAATATGTTCAATGGTTTTAAATTCAGGGTGTCTACCTCAGCCAAAAAATTAAACCGCGGGATCTTACTGCTCAGGTCTACAATACCGTGAAGAGAGGCAACGGCATTTGTATCTTTTATTGAAAAATCACCGTTAAATATTTTTTTACTAAGCGTTCCTTTTGCTTTTATGTTCTCGTAATGATAGTTGTTATACACAAGATGATCAATATCGCCATCCATGTCTGCAGAAATAGTATTCCAGTTAAACCCCCGGCCTTTTACCTGGCTGGTAAATGAAATAGTTCCTATTTTCGGATCATTAACAAACACGCCAAGTTTGAAATCCTTTGAGGCAATACTTCCTGAATAGAATGGCTCTTTGCCTTCGGGCAATTTCATATTTAAGTCACTGGTAATGGTGCCAAGATTGGTGCGAATCGTACCATAAGTAACAAAGTCTTTCACGAAACCTGTAAAGCTTCCATTAAAATCGAGGTAAGTAATGCTTTGTAATCGCGGGGTGGTTATCTTCCTGATACCAGGTAAAAAAGTTGCAGCATCACTATAAGTGGTGCGAAAACTGTTTGCTTTAAAATCTATGAACGTCTTGTTTATATCAGGAAGCCCGGTTAAACTTATATCACCATTCAGGTAAGTATTGTTACCGGCTTGTATTGTCATTTCGTTTCCAAAAAGATCATCAACCGTTCCTCTTGCAAGACCGCTTATCTTAATTTTTTTATCCCATGTTTTTGCAGCAGGGGCAAAAAAAGCGATGTCATCACTGTCAATTTCTGCATTTTCAAAACGGGCCTGCATTCTTATTTTAGTAATGAAGTCATTCATGTCATTGAAATCTTCATACTTCATACTGAAATAATCACGGATTACACTATTGTTGGTTTTGATCTCTAATTTATCGAACGACATTTCATGCGGAGTAAGTTTTGCATCAGCTACCATTGACTTAACCTCAAAGCCGCTTCTTTCTTTAGTATTTAGTTCTAAGGAAGTGGTCAGGGTGTCGTTATTAAAGATCACATCTCTAAAACTGGCATTGATAGCAGCAAAATCAATATTTCTTCCATCAAAATAATCATCGTAGGACCCGTTGATCACTTTTATGTTTTTAAAATTACCGTTATTGATATTTAATTTACCAATATGAATAGACCAGCTTTCCGGGTTCCATTTTAGTAATGAGTCAATTTTTTGTTCATCGGCAATCACTTCATTTTCGTTAATAACTTTTATAGAACGAGGTTTTTTGCCCTTATAGTTTTTAATTAAGAAAAGCGGGTCTGAAAAATCAATAGAATTTATTTCTATCTTTTTACTGTTGAAATTTATTTCATTTGCATCCAGGTCCATTGAGGTCAACCGAAATTGCATGTCTTCGCCCCGCCATTCATCTTTTTTAAGAAATGTTACATTATTAAACTTCATCTTTTTGAAGTCAAGTTCAACTCCTTTATTACTACTGCCTGATGAACCGCCACCCGAAAAATAGTCAGCGAGATATTGATAATTCCAAACAGAGTCAGTACGATTCAAATGAATAACAGCATCGCCCAATTCTATATAATGAAGTACGATCTTGTCTTTAAAGAAAAACCAGTCGGTAATACGTACCTGCATTTTACCTGCTGAAAGTAAGGTGTCTTTTTGCTGGTCTTCGACCATTACTCCTTCAAGGTTCATTTTATTAAAAAGCGAAAAGCTTACATGTTTAATGCTGATCTTGCTTTTAAGGTCTCTCGATAACCTGTTTGTAACCTGCGTGACTATGATATTTTGCCCCCAATCTGTATTAATAAAGATCGTTCCTGCTATAATGATGAATAGCAGTGTGATCAACACCCATTTAAGTATTTTTTTGAAGGTCTTCAGAAGCAGAGCTTTAGATGTAAAAATAACCAATAGTCCCCCTAAAGGCAAATTAAGTACCAAAGGTCATAAAGAGGCTAAGTAAATGGTGAGAGGTAAATGTTAAATATGAGTATTATTACTTGTTGGGGGAATCAATGACAGTCTTCTTTTTTTTGAAGTATTTCCCAATAGTAACACCGATCGCCCTATTATCAATACGTGGACCATTATCATGATTATTCATGGAAATAAGGCCATAGTTATAATGGGCATAGTAATACAAACCATTTTTGGCTTCGTAGCCAAATTGAAGAATAAGTGAAGCGAGGTAGGCACCATAATCAGCAAAGCTGAATTTCATTGGCCTGTTCACGGTAGTATTCATATTTGTATTGTAAGTTTCATAGCCATAAAGAATAAAATCCAATGACGGACCAACGCGGATAAAATAGTGTCCTGGTTTCATTTTAAAATCATGTTGTAGTAAAAAAGCAAGTTCAAAAGTATGATACGAAGTATTGTTATCAATTGCCGAAGAATCGGGAGGGAAAGCAGGTCTATCAAATTTTACTTTATAACCACGATGATTATACATGACCGAGGGAGCAAAACTCAAACGACCTTCAAACGGAACTTTAAATTGAAAGCCTGCATTTACGCCGATCTTTGATGTGGTTTCCTGTTTATTGCCCCTGATGGTATAGTGTGCACCTGTTATCTGGGGGCCTGCAAATACACCGTAGCTTACCTGGCTGTTTGCAGAAAGTGTAAGTAATAAGATGATGGCAGAAAACAAAATTTTCATGGTCAGTTTTTTACTGATTTAAGATTAATGCTGGTTTTCAGAAAGGATTTTGCCCGAAAGAAATGGTGACAGGCTGGACTTAAGGGGCGTAAAAATAGAAATTAAATCCGGCCAGTCAAATAGGTGATAGAAAAAAGATAAAATATGGGTTAATGGCCTGAATAGCAGTCCAACATCTAATGTGTTCAATACTTTTTTGCAGGGTCCTTTACCTGGTCGCCGGCATTATATTGTTGAGAGTGTCCTTTGGGTATTGATAGATTTTTCCATTGTTCATTCTTTATCATTCTGCCGATAAAAATGATCTGGCCAATATGATATGGGTAATGTGCCAACTGCCTGTTTATAGCGTCAACGACACTTAACGGCTCTTTACGTATGTAAATTATGGTCAACAGGTCATTTTCTGTTAAAGATCCCAACGCATCAAAACAACATTGCCAGCCTTTGTTCCAAAGATCGATCACTTGTTGTTTGGTATAATTGTGAATTTCAAATTCATCATCACGTTGCCGCCATTCTTTTTCGCCATCTTCGGTTAAGAAATTAGTGAAACGACTGAGCATATTTCCTGTTAAATGCTGAACTATAATTGCAATGCTGTTTGATTCAGTTGTAGGTAAATAATGAAGATCTTTTTCATCGAGTTGCTCAAAAGTTTTTTCACCAAGTTCTTTATAGTACTTAAGTCTTTTAATAACAGTAGAAAGATATTCTTTCCCTAAACTCATTTTAATTCTTAATTTTTAATTCTTAATTCAGGGATCACCATCCTTCAGCCGAATCATCGCCACGGTTATCAGCAACCGCTTCAATTTGTTTATTCGGAAATACTTTGATGACCTCTGTTCTTCCAATGCCACCTCTTTCAGTAGTCTTATAGCCCATTCCTTCCAATGCTTTTTTAGTTTCAGGAGAAAATCCTTTTTCAAGATCAACTTTATCTGGCAGCCATTGGTGATGAAATTTTGGTTTCCAAACTGCATCTTCTGTGCCCATATTGAAATCAATAATGTTGACGATCGTTTGAAAAACGGAAGTGCAAATTGTAGTTCCCCCTGGTGTACCTATTACTAAATACGGCATACCATCTTTCAGTACAATAGTAGGTGTCATTGAACTCAGCATTCGTTTACCCGGCTTAATAGCATTTGCTTCGCCGCCGATAGCGCCATACATATTCGGAACTCCCGGCTTTACACTGAAATCATCCATCTCATCATTTAAAATAAATCCGGCTCCGCCGACTACAGTTTTACTGCCGTAAGAATTATTAAGCGTTGTAGTAACTGCCACTGCATTCCCATCTTTATCAATTACACTTAAGTGTGTTGTCTCTTCACTTTCAGCTGCAGGAATATCACCGGGCTTCACCTGTTCGCTGTTACTTGCTTTGCCGGGAACAAAATCAGCCATTCTTTCTTTTAAATATTTTTCACTGGTAAGTTTTGAAACCGGCACTTTATAAAAATCTGCATCACCCATAAATTGTGCCCTGTCAGCATAAGCTCTTCTTTCTGCTTCTACCATTAACTGTACAGCTTCCGGTGAATGAAATCCATAAGAAGCGATTGGTTTGTCTTCTATCATCTTTAACATTTGATGCAATAACACACCACCACTGCTTGGCATTGGCATTCCAACAATTTTATACCCTTTGTAATCAAAAACGTGTGGTTCTCTTGATGCAGCTTTATAATTTTTCAGATCATCAAGTGTGATGATCCCTTTTCCCCTTTTCATTTCTTCAACGATCAATCTTGCAGTTTCACCTTCATAAAAACCTTTTGCTCCATTTTTTTTAATTCGCTTTAAAGTTTCAGCAAGATCTTTTTGAAAAAGTGTATCACCGCCTTTCCAATCCCTATTTTTTACAAACACAGGTGTTTGCGTACTATATTTTAGAAATTCATCCTTCAGTCCATTAAAAGCTCTTGCATCTTTTTCAGAAATTGCAAATCCTTTTTCTGCAAGATCAATCGCCGGTTGAATTAATTTATCAAATGAAAGCTTTGCATATTTACTTGATTCAAATAAACCGGACACTGTTCCCGGAACCCCTGATGAAAGATGACCGTTCTGACTTAAATCTAATTGTGGTTCGCCCGTTGGGCTGAGATACATATCACGGTGAGCATTTCCCGGAGCTTTTTCCCTGTAATCGATCGCAACTAATTTCCCATCTTTTAATCTTGCTACCATAAAACCACCACCTCCAAGATTTCCGGCATTTGGATAAACAACTGCAAGTGCTAACTGTGTTGCAATGGCAGCATCAACTGCATTGCCACCCATTTTTAAAATTGCTAAACCAACTTTACTTGCTAGCGGATGCGCAGAAACAACAGCGCCATTTTCACAAGTGATCTTTTTCTGAATGTCATATTTATACTGGTCAACAAGTGTGGGTGCTGTTTTTGTTGTTGAACAGGAAAATTCAAACAAAACAGGAAGAAGGAACAAGAAAAATATTTTTTTCATTGTGGATAGCTTTCGTTACACAAGGTAAATAGTTCCGGGTTTTTTATCTTAAAATCTTTATCTTTATTTTACTCTCGTTGATATTCATTGAAAGCGTTTATTCGATAGCACTGCATCATTTAACCCAAATAACGTATATGATGACGAAACTCAAACTTTCATTCAAAAGTCTTGGATTTTTATCGTTTTGTTTTTTTATCACTGTTAATGCAATGGCGCAAACATCTTCATTGCGTGGTTCGGTAAGAGATGCAAATGGATTACCAATGGCAGGTGCTTCCGTTATTTTGGATGGTACTAAAAAAGGAACTGTCACAGATGCGAGCGGCAACTATGAGTTAAAAGTTTCTCCAGGAACTTATACGTTGGTTATAAGTTATGTTGGTGTGGTAACTCAGCGCAAACAAGTAACTGTAGCTGCCGGAACAGTGTCTGAAAATATTTTTGAAATGCAAAATTCCGGTGACCTTAATAGAGTGATTGTTGTTGGTTCACGTTCATCCATCTCAAGATCGAGAACACAAACCCCGGTACCGGTTGATGTGATCACAAACCGTGAATTGAATATGACAGGACAAGTGGAACCAACGCAAATGATAAATTTTGTTGCTCCATCTTATAATTCAAGCAGGCAGACAGTTGCTGATGGTACTGATCATATCGATCCCGCAACTATTCGTGGACTTGGCCCGGATCAGACACTCGTTTTAGTTAATGGGAAAAGAAGATATAACACTGCGTTGTTAAATGTAAACGGAACTATAGGACGCGGTTCTGTTGGAACTGATCTTAATGCAATTCCCGCCGTGGCAATTGACAGAATAGAGGTGCTTCGTGATGGAGCATCATCTCAATATGGTTCTGATGCTATTGCTGGTGTGATAAATGTTGTCTTAAAGAAAAACAATACAGGCACGACTTTATTTACACATTTGGGGCAACAATTTGAAGGCGATGGCGCAGTGCGGCAATTGGGAATAAATACAGGATTGAACTTGGGTAAAAAAGGGGGATACTTTAATATATCAGGTGATATACGTCATCGTGATCCCACAAATCGTTCCGGTGATTATACAGGCACTGTTTACACAAATAATGTCCCGCTTGATGAACAATTAATTGCTCAAAATGGTTTTAGTCGGAAAAATAATATGCATATCGGTAATTCCGAAGTTGATAATTATGGAGCCCTTGTAAATATGGGTTATCCTTTTAGAAAAGACCTGCAATTCCTTTTGACTGCAGGATATAATTATCGGGATGGAAAGGCTGCCGGTTTTTATCGTTATCCAAAACAAACATCACAAGTGATCACTGAGCTTTATCCCAATGGATTTCTTCCCGAGATCAATTCGATTATCAGGGATAAATATATTACCGTAGGCTTTGAAGGTAAAACTGCCGGTAACTGGAATTGGGATATTAGTGAGGCTATTGGTGGCAACTCATTTCGTTTTGATGTGAGTAATTCTAATAACGCATCTCAATATGCATTAAAGGAAACGGCTCCTACAGAATTTTATGCAGGTAAACTTTTATTCAGTCAGTACACAACTAACTTAAATGTTTCAAAGGATTTTGGCCCAAATATGGGTTTGAAGACATTCAATTTAGCTGCTGGCGCAGAATTTCGCAGCGATAATTATTCAATAGAAGTAGGAGAAGAAGCATCTTATCTTAACTATGAACCTTCTTCAGGGAAAGTTGGTGGGGCACAGGTGTTTCCAGGTTTTCAACCAGCAAATGCGGTTGATGAAAGAAGAACAGTGTTTGGTGGTTATGTTGATATTGAAACTGATATTACTGATAAACTTCTTTTAAATGGCGCTGGTCGTTATGAGCATTATTCTGATTATGGGTCAAGCTTCGCTGGCAAATTTGCTTTTCGTTACCAGTTGTTAGAAAAGCTTGCGATTCGCGGTGCTTTTAGTAATGGTTTCAGGGCGCCATCAATGCATCAAAGATATTTCAGTGCTATCAGCACAGTATTCATTCAAACAAGTTCCGGATTGCAACCATTCCAGCAAGGAACATTTCGTAATAATAGTTTGGTGGCGCAGGCATTCGGAATTCCAAGTCTAGATGCAGAAAGATCTACCAATTACAGTATTGGTTTAACAAGCAAGCTTGCCAATAATAAATTAAGTATAACAGTTGATGGCTACCTTATAGATATTGATAACAGGATCGTGTTAAGCTCATCATTTCGCAGGTTCAATGCACCCGAGGCGCCTGCTGTAGACAATATTTTGGACCAATATCCTGAGTTGGATGATGTAAGTGCCGTGATATTTATGACAAATGCAATTGATACAAGAACAAAAGGGATAGATGTTGTAATGTCTTTTGTTGATAAACTTGGCAACGGACAATTTGCATTAACAGCTGCTGCTAATTTTAATAAAACAACTGTACAAGGCCAAGCCGATGTAAGCACTATTACAGACCCTGCATTGCAGGCCCGCTTATTTGCCCGGGATGAAGAAGGTCGTATTGAAGAAGCACAGCCAATGCATAAAATATCGATCAACTTTAATTACAGAGTTGGAAAGGCAACGTTTAATATACGCAGTACTCGTTTTGGGAAAGTTGCCACAAGAGACCCTGGCACTCCTGCATTGGATGAGTTTTTTAGCCCCAAAACTGTAACTGATGCAAGTATGAGTTATAAGCTGAAAAATTTTGTAAATATCACAATTGGTGCAAATAATATCGGTAATACTTATCCTGATAAACTGAAGAATTTTGCAAATACCGGCGAAGGTCGCTTTGTATATAGCCGTAATGCTACCCAGTTTGGTTTTAATGGTGGTTATTATTATACATCTTTAGTATTCGAACTTCATAATCTTAAGTTCAATACGAAGGAAAAAACGGCGAAAGCAGCACCAACTGTTCCGATGATGGAAGTTCAACAGTAAGATCAAAAATTAAAAAGTTATACCGAAGGCGTCCCTTTGGGGAAAGTCTCCTGTTTTATGGGAGACTTTTTTAACCCGCTAAGGTCTTTCTTCATAAATTGCTCCTTTAAAATCATAATTCATGTATAAAAAGTTTTTGATTGGAATTGCTATTTTATTTTTTGTTTCTGCAAATGCACAATTAAGATCTCCGGATGAATTTTTAGGGTACAAAGTTGGCACCCGTTATACGCCACATTGGAAGATCGTCAGTTATTTTCAACATGTTGCTGCAAATGCTTCTGCAAACGTGAAGCTTGAACAATATGGACAAACCAATGAGGGGAGAACTTTATTATTATCTTTCATTTCTTCTCCTGAAAATATAAGTCGCCTTGAACAAATAAGATTGAATAATCTTCGTCTTGCCAATATTGCTAAAGACAAGGCAGCACCCATAGAAGAAGGAGCTCCGGCAATTGTTTGGTTAAGCTATAATGTACACGGCAACGAAACCTCTTCATCTGAAGCAGCGATGATAACAATATGGGCGTTGGTGGATCCTTCCAATACTAAAACAAAACAGTGGCTAAAAAATACAGTTGTTGTTATTGATCCATGTATCAATCCTGATGGCAGGGATCGGTATGTGAATTGGTTCAATTCAATTGTTGGGAAGAACATGAACCCATCATTGAATGCGAGAGAACATCGGGAGCCATGGCCTGGTGGCAGAACCAATCATTACAATTTTGATCTCAACCGTGATTGGGCATGGCAAACACAAATTGAAAGCCAGCAAAGAATGAAAATGTATAATCAATGGATGCCTTATGTGCATGTTGATTTTCATGAACAGGGAATAAACAATCCATATTATTTTGCTCCAGCTGCACAACCATTTCATGAAGTGATCACACAATGGCAAAGTGATTTCCAGGTGATGATCGGAAAAAATCATGCAAAATATTTTGATGCGAATGGTTGGTTATATTTTACCAAAGAAGTGTTTGATCTTTTTTATCCAAGCTATGGCGATACGTATCCATTATTTAATGGTGCAATAGGAATGACATATGAACAGGGCGGCGGCCCTGCCGGCGGTTTGGGTGCGTTAACTGATGAAGGAGATACGTTGACGTTGTTAGATCGGGCTACGCATCACTATACAACAGGATTAAGCACGATAGAAGTTTCATCGCAGAACGCATCAAAATTGGTAAAGGAATTCAGAAAGTTTTTTAATGATGCGGTTAGTAATGGTGTTGGGGAGTATAAAACTTATCTTATAAAAAACGGCGAGGCTGACAGAGAAAGGGTAAATGCTTTAAAAATACTGCTTGATAAAAACGGAGTTCAATATGAATTTGCAAGCGGAAGTTCAAAAGGTAGTGGTTACAATTATTTTTCAGGTAAAGATGAGTCGTTTACAATTGAGGCGGGTGATCTTATGGTTCATTCTCAACAACCAAGATCGGCAATGATTAAAGTGCTGTTTGAACCCAAAAGTAAACTGGTTGATTCAAATACCTATGATATCACTGCCTGGTCGTTGCCTTATGGGTACGGGTTAAATACTTTTGCTTCCAAAAATAAGATTCAATCATCTGGAGGAACCGGTCCCGCCGCGATCACCAATAATGTAAGCGAAGCTTATGGTTATGTAATTAATTGGAAAGGATTGCAAAGTGTAAAAGCTTTGACCGCTTTAATGAAGCAGGGGGTGAAAGTTCGTTTCTCGGAAACTCCTTTTGAAACGAATGGACAGCAATTTGATCGTGGTTCATTGATCATTATTAAAAAAGGGAATGAAAAATTCGGTGGCTCACTTGCGTCTATCATTAATCAAACATGTAATGCAAATAATGTTAAAGCAAATATGATCACAACAGGATTTGTTGATAAAGGGTTTGATCTAGGTAGCAGTAAAATACACTTCATG
>Ga0184624_10000018_pt1 | contig 43056 bp, 60 predicted proteins | sample PLM3_5_b1_FD_133157 | JGI IMG/M metagenome (GOLD analysis project Ga0184624, IMG submission 133157) | Groundwater sediment microbial communities from an aquifer in East River, Colorado, USA - PLM3_5_b1 | ecosystem: Environmental > Terrestrial > Soil > Riparian zone | place: USA: East River...
GAAGGTTATGACCGGCGCGAAACCGGTGGGAGTGTTGGTCGACGAACTGCATCTCATGTCGAGCATGTCGTATGCGATGCGGGTGGTCGGGCAGATTCGTGGCGGCATGATCGCCAATCCTGAAGCATTCCTGATCTTCATCACGACGCAGAGCGACGTGCTGCCGGCCGGCGTATTCCGGCAGGAACTGGAATACGCGCGTGCCATTCGCGACGGGAAGCTGCAGAAAAGCCGGATGCTTCCGATGCTGTACGAATTTCCGGAAGCGATGCAGCGCGACGGTTCATGGCGCGACACGGCGAATTGGCGGATGGTGTTGCCGAACCTCGGGCGCTCTATCACGCTCGATCGGGTGATTGCCGACCACGACGAGGCGCGTGCCAAGGGCGAGGAGGAAACTCGCCGCTGGGCTTCGCAGCATCTCAACATCGAGATGGGCGTTGCCATGAAGGCCGATGGCTGGGCCGGAGCCGAGTTCTGGACCGATGCCGAGGACCCGGCACTTACGCTCGAGGAAATCCTGATCCGATCCGAGGTTGTTGTCGTCGGAATTGATGGCGGCGGGCTCGATGACTTGTTCGGTGTGTGTGTGCTCGGGCGTTGCCGCGAGACGCGCGACTGGCTCGCATGGACGCACTCCTGGTGTCATGAGAGCGTGCTCGAGCGGCGCAAGTCGATCGCATCGCGGCTGGAGGCGGCACAGGCCGATGGCGAGCTCACGATCGTCGAGCATGCGGTCGAGGACATCGAGGAAATCGTCGAGCTGATCGACGACATCAATAGGAAGAAACTGCTTGCGTGCGTGGCGGTCGATCCGGCCGGGATTGGCGAGTTTGTCGAGGCTCTGCGTGCCATCAAGATCACGCAGGAGGGCGACCAAGTCATAGGCGCGCCGCAGGGCTACGCGATGATGAACGCGATCAAGACCGCCGAGCGCAAAGTCGAGAATGGCACGCTGAAGCATGCGCCGAACAAGCTGATGGATTGGTGCGTCGGCAACGTGAAGATCGAGCCAACGGCCACGGCAATCCGCGCGACCAAGCAGAATGCGGGCGATGCCAAGATCGACCCGTGGATGGCACTGATGGACGCAGTGATCGTGATGGTGCGCGACCCGAAGCCGAAGGGCGCGCCGGAAGTCCGACTGTTTTTCGCCTGAACTGACCCAACCAAAGGACTCGTGCCATGATACGCCTGCTCCTGGCGGCGGCCGTGCTCGGCTTGCTGTCTGCTCCCGCATATGCCGACACCATCACGCTCGGCGGACAAATCTGGACGCTCGGTGGCACGCCGTTGGGGCTGGAATCAACACCGGCACCCACCGACAATCAGCCGCGCAACACGCCGTGCATCATCTGCGGGGCCAATCAGCCGCAGCAGAACCCGAACACGCTGAACAATTTCGGCTACAATGATTTTGGCAACACGGGCAACAACACCGACCTGGCGTTCTTCTCCAGCGGCATCGTGCGCGACCACCTCGCCGGCGACACGATCGGCACGGCGTACAAGGCGGGCTTCCTGCAGGCGTTTGACCCGGCGCTGACGTTCTCGATCGGGATCGACATGAACGACACCTCGCAGGCGCAGACGCTTGAGTCGTTCTTCTTCCTGAATCTCACGACCCACACGGTGCTGGCGAGCTATTCGCCGGGACCGGGCGGGACGCTGTTGCCGAGCCTGCACAACGGGACGGGCTATCCCGACTACACGCTGACCGGGCTGACGCTCGACGGCATCAACGCTAATGACGACCTGCTGTTCTACGCCCGCATCTCGGGCGCGAACGATGGGCCGGATTCGTTCTTCTTCCAAGCACAGGCCGTTCCCGGTCCCGTCGTCGGCGCGGGTATTCCGGGTCTGATCATGGCGTGTGGCGGCCTGCTTGCCCTTGCACGCCGGCGGATGAGGCGCGCGTGAAGATCATCCTCGCCATTGTCCTGCTGCTGGTCCCTTTTGAGGCAGCCGCTCAAGGCTGGGCACCACCATTCTGCACAGGCCCCAACCGGGCGCTGCAATACAATCAGCAGGGATGGCTGTGCGTCACCATCACGGCAACCACCACGCTCCCGGCCCAGCCGCCACCGTCCCAGTGCATCACCTCGCACTGGGACGGCACCAAATGGAATTGTGTTCCGACAGAAACCCTCACAACGGATGCCGTTCCACAAAACTATCGCCGGTAAAACACCGCGGCAGTATTACCGCGATTACTACTGGGCCAACCGCGACGAGATTGTCCGGCGCCTGCGCGAGCGCACGCAGGCCAAAGCCGCGAAGACTCGCAATCAGGTCGAGGCTTCATTCACGGGCCAGCGCTTCGGCGCCCTGGTGACGCTCTATCCGCTGGTGCGAACGAATAAGCATCTCGGTGGCTGGTGGCTGTGCCGCTGCGATTGCGGCGGCGAGATCGAGGCGTGGACCTACAAGCTCAAGCGCGGCGTCAAGACCAGTTGCGGTTGCCACATCCACGCGCGCGCCAAGCGCGCGGCACACTGAGGTCATTCCATGCTCAACCGGGCTTACTCACTGCTTGAAATCAAGCAGGTCGACGAGGACGCGCGCTTTCTCACGATCACCGGCATGGCGACGACGCCTGCGGCCGACCGCATGAATGATGTCGTTGAGCCGATGGGCGCGCGGTTCAAGTTGCCGTTGCCGCTTCTTTGGCAACACAAAAGCGATCAGCCGCTCGGCCAGGTTACTCATGCCGATGTCAGCAAGGCCGGAATCGCGATCGTCGCGCGGATCCCCAAGGGTGTGACCGCCGAGAATGATCAGCGTGCGGCCTTGATGAAGGCTGGCCTCGTGCCGGGTCTGTCGATCGGCTTCAAGTCGCTCGAACATGAGGTCATTCCCACAACGAAAGGCCTTCGCTTCAAGAAATGGGATTTCTTGGAGTTGTCGGCGGTCACTATCGCGGCAAACCAAGAAGCATCCATCACCATGATCCGTTCGATCGACACCGCGCAGCGGGCCGCGACAGGCCAGCACGCTCGCGACGGTGTGCATCTCAACCCACCGGGCGCCTCCGGACGATCAAACCCGATTGCCCTGGAGGGCATCAAAATGAAAACGACCGCAGAGCAAATCACGATGCTGGAAAACAAGCGTGCCGCGAGCGCGGCGCGTCAAGAAGCCGTGATGCAGAAGAGCCTCGACGAAGACCGCACCACCAGCGCCGAGGAGGCAGAGGAGATCGACAATCTCGGTCGCGAGATCGAGGCGGTTGACGCGGATCTGGTGCGGTTGCGCCAGATCGAGAGGACAAAAGCGGTGGAGGCAAAGCCGGTGGCCAAGGCGCCCGAGACCGCCCACGAGGGAAGCCTCGCGCGCGGCGGCCTGGCGGCCTATGCGACGGTGGCACCACGAATCCCGAAGGGCGATTACGTGCTGCGCTCGCTGGTGTGCAAACTCAAGGCGCACTGCACCAAACAGTCGCCCTACGAGGTGATGAAGCAGGAATACGGCGACGACGAGCCGACGCGGGCGGTGCTCAACGTGATCACGCGCTCGGCGACGGTACCGGCCGACACCGTGACGTCGGGATGGGCCAGCCAGTTGGTCAATACGTCGATTGCGGAATTCTTCGCGGCACTGATGCCGAATTCGGTTTATCCGGCACTGGCATCGCGTGGCGGGAAATTCTCGTTCGGCCAATCGGGCATCGTGTCGATGCCGACGCGGGCGGCGACGCCGACGATTGCCGGCAGCTTTGTGGCACAGGGAGCGGCTATCCCGGTGCGGCAGGGCGCATTCTCGGCAATCACCTTCACGCCGAAGAAAATGGCCGTCATCAGCGTGTTCACCCGTGACATCGCCGAGCACTCGACGCCTGCGATCGAGGGTCTGATCCGCCAAGCCATCATCGAGGACACTGCAGTCGCGATTGACTCGGTGCTGCTCGATGCCACGGCGGCGACGACCACCCGCCCGGCCGGATTGAAAGCCGGTGTCTCTGCCACGACAGCTACTGCGGGCGCCGGCATCAACGCACTGATCGGCGATATCCGCGGGCTGACCGGAGCACTGATCACCGGCTCAAACGGCAATCTGCGCTCGCCGGTCTGGATCATGAACCCGGCCGATATCCTGGCGGCCTCGCTGTTGCCGGCGACTGCCGGCGGCGGCGAATTCCCGTTCAAGGAGATACAGTCGGGAACGCTGCAAGGCATGCCGGTCATCTCGAGCAGCAACGTCACGGCCGACACCATGCTGCTGGTCGATGCCGCGGACTTCGTGTCCGTGACCGGCGACACGCCGCGGTTCGATGTGTCCGACCAGGCGACGATCCATATGGAGGACACGACGCCGCTGGCGATCTCGACCGTCGGTTCGCCCGCCACCGTGGCCGCGCCGGTGCGCTCGCTCTGGCAGACCGACTGCATCGGCGTGCGCATGCTGCTCGACCTGAACTGGGGCATGCGGCGAACCGGCGTCGTTGCCTGGACGCAGACCATGACCTGGAATTGATAGACCAGGATTGATGCAAGCCGCGCCAATGCGGCTTGTTCGTTTCACATGAAACAGGAGGCCATCAACATGGCAAAGGAACTTCGCAAGACCAAGGACAGTCCCGACGTCAAGGCAATGCTGCAGGACGCGAACGAAGAACGCGCCGTTGCCAACGAGGAGGCAATGGAGCGGATGGACTCGGCGCAGCCGACACCGACGCAGGAGGAAAACGATCTCGCCCGGCTCGGCATTCAGGTCGACGAGAAGGAGCCGGACGGCAGCGGGCCGACCGTCATCAGAAAAACCGTCGTAGCGAATGTGCCGCTCGGCTACGACACCAAGGCCGCGTTGGCCAACGAAGCGCAGGAGGGTCGGCCCGAGGGTCGGTCATTCTCACGGCCCCGGTCGGAACCGAAGACGTCATAGCGATAACCGGCGGGGATTGACCAATGCCTCGAGTCGTCGTCTCAGCGACAATCCCCGCCGGCCAGTCTATTTCCAATGCGATCGACCTATCGGCTGGCGACGCAGCATTCTGCCATATGCCGTCCGGGTGGACGCCGGCACTGCTCTCGTTTCTGATCTCCTATGACGGCAATACGTTCGGCGATCTTTGCGACCAGAATACCCGCGAGGTCACGCTCAATATCTTACCGGGAACGGTCATCCGGGTGGAGCTGCTGCCTGCCAATGTCGGCTGGATGAAGTTTCGTTCCGGCTCTCGCTTCGGCTCGGTGATACAAACAGCCAGCCGGACCTTCACCATCATCGCCGAGTCATGACCTGATGCGCATCCTCGGCCTGCCGATCCCGTTCACCGGCGAACACAAGGCGCTCAGCTCTGTGCCCTATGGCAGCAGCTGGGGCGGGTATCCGATCATCCACGAATCATATCCTGGCGCCTGGCAGCAGAACGTTTCGATCAACACCGACACGGCGACCTCGTTTCATGCCGACTTTGCCTGCAAGACTTTGATCGCGCGCGACATCGCCAAGTTGCGCGTCAAGCTGGTCGAGAAGGACGCCAACGAGATCTGGTCCGAGACGACCAACCCGGCATTCTCGCCGGTGCTGCGCCGGCCGAACGATTACCAGACGCGCAACCAGTTCTGGGAATGCTGGGTGCTGTCGAAGCTGTCGCGCGGCAACACCTACGTGCTGAAGGTGCGCGACAACCGCAACGTGGTGATCGCGTTGCACGTTCTCGATCCGACGCGGGTGCAGCCGCTGGTGTCGGACGATGGCAGCGTGTTCTATAAAGTGAGCGGCGACAATCTCGCCGGTATTCGCGAGATCACCGTTCCGGCGCGCGAGATCATCCACGATCGGATGAACTGCCTGTTTCATCCGCTGGTCGGCACGCCGCCAGTGTTTGCTTCCGGTCTCGCCAGCATGCTCGGCCTCAATGCACAGCGGGCGTCGGCGCTATTGTTCCAGAACAATTCGACGCCGGGCGGCATTCTCACCGCGCCAGGCGAAATCAGCGAAATTCAGGAACAGCGCATCAAGGAACAATGGGAGCAGCGTTTTTCCCGGCAGAACCTCGGGCGCGTTGCTGTGCTGTCGGGCGGTGCGAAATATGAAAAACTGCCGATGACCAACGTCGAAGTGCAGATGATCGAGAACCTGAAATGGTCCGCCGAGGTCGTCTGCAGCGTCTATCATGTGCCGCCCTACAAGGTCGGCGTCGGCGCCCTGCCCTCCTACAACAACGTGCAGGCGCTCAACGTCGAATATTATTCGCAGGCGCTGCAGTCGCACATCGAGGAGATCGAGGAGTCGCTTGATCACGCGCTCGGCATCGGCTGGGGCGAAGGCCTGGGCACCGAATTTGACACCGAAACACTGTTGCGCATGGACTCAACGACGCAGATCGCCACGATCCGCGATGCGGTCGGCGCCGGCGTGATGGCGCCGAACGAAGGCCGCGGCAAGCTCGACCTCAAGCCGGTCAAGGGCGGCGAGTCGCCATACCTGCAGGAGCAGAACTTCAGCCTGGCCGCACTCGCCAAGCGCGACGCGCAGGAAGATCCGTGGGCGTCGAAGACACCGGCACCAGCACCGGCACCAGCCAACGACGACAACGCCGACAAACCAATGGACGATGAGAAGCTTGCCGCAATCAAGAACATCGCGCGCTGGGGCGCACGATCGATGCTGGCTGCGTGAGGGCATCATGGATCATCGCGTTATCACCGCCCTGCTGGAAGCCATCATTCCCGAGGTGAAGGACCATTCGGCCAACCTGGTCGCGCCGATCAAAGACGAGCTCGAGAAGCTCGGCTTTCGGCTCACGCGCCTCGAGAACGACGAGCCGGTTCGCGGCGAGAAGGGTGAGCCTGGTGCTGCACCGACCATCGAGCAGATCACCGAGGCGATCGGCGCGCTGCATGTCGAGGCGATCGTGCGCGACGCGCTGACGGCGGAAAGCCACAAGGGCGGCATCGATGTGCTGGCGCCAGGCGATGTCGCAGCGGAAATGGCCAATGCCACCGCAATGCTCGCCGAGCCATTCACCGGCCGGACAGCCGGCGCCGAGAAGCAGTTCGCCAAGCCGCGCAGTTTCCGCTTCGAGCGCGATGCCGAGAACCGCATCGTCGCGGCGTTCGAGGAATAGCGATGCAGATCAGTCTGTCCGACGCGGCGCGCAATGCGATGGTCGACGAGGTCGCAACCCTGATCGACGGCGAGCGCGGCAATGGCCGGATCGAACTGCTCGCATCGTCGGGCATCGTGCTTGCCTCGCTGGAATGCTCCAAGCCGTGCGCGCAGCCTCCGGTGAACGGCACCGTCACGTTCAACACCATTGCCGAAGATCCGTCTGCCAGGGCGTCGGGCACCGCCGTCAAGGCGCGCATCGTCGATGCTGCGGGCGGCATCGTGTTCGAGTGCGACGTGAGCGACACCAAAGGCGACGCGGTCATCCGCCTGAACAGCAACCGGATCGTGGTCGGCGGTCCCGTGCGGATCCGGGAATTCGTTCTGGTCATGCCGGCCTGATAGGAGAAATGCAATGTCGATAGCTGATGCGACCGAGAATGCGATCCTGAATCTGGTGTTTTCCGCCACGACCTGGGCGAACTATGCCGTTAACGCGACGGCCTCGCCTGAGACGAATATCCATGTCTCGCTGCAGACCGCCGACCCGACCGATAGCGGCACGATGTCGTCGAGCGAGACGACCTACACCTCCTATGCGCGTGTCAACGTCGCGCGCTCGACCGGCTGGAGCACAGCGACAACCGGCGTCGTCAGCCCGGCAGCGAATATCGATTTCCCGGCCGGCACCGGCGGCAGCGGCACGATCAGTTTCTTTAGCACCGGCAAGACCGGTGGCGGCACCACGGCAATCCTGTGGAGCGGCGCCGTGTCGCCGACCATTGCGGCCGGCAACGGTGTGACGCCGCGCCTCACCACGGCGACGACGATCTCGCTCGACTGAACGTGTACCACTCGCGCGAGCTGCTCGCCTGCCTGGAGGCGGTGGATGTCGAAGGCATGCGCCGGCTGTGGGGCAAGGTGGCGCCGCAGTTTCCGCAGCACGACGACGCCGGCATGGTTGCAGCGATCCATCTCGCGCGCACCAAGTCGGAACTGGTGCGCTTCAGGCTGCGCGCATACTCGCACGCCTGGCTGATCGATCACGGCTATCCGTCGCTGCTGCCGGATGAATTTAAACCGCGGGCGCAGCGCATCTATCCGGTGATCGCATCGGGCGTCGGCATCTCGGTCAACTCGCGATATCCGGAAGTTAAATCCGCCGTGACGCTGGCGATGACCGATGCGGTGCTCGAGGCTGAGGCCGACGGACGGCTGACCGACGCGCCGTTCGTGCGCGGCCGGATGCTGGAAGCGCGGCGGCATGCGGTGAAAAAACTGTTCGGGCGATGACATGGGCATTGTCGAGCAGATCGCAGCGATCCGCGCCGGCAGGAAAGACGAGCGCGCGCAGACGCTGGAGATCTATGCGCTGAAGACCAATGCGCTGCTCGGCGTGATCCGCTGCGGTGATGCCGTGGCGCACAAGGACTACACGTTCCGCATCAACGATGCGCGCATGGTCGGCGAGGGGCGCCTGTTCCTCGACGTCACGTTCACGCGCGGACCTGCCGAAGTCACCCACCAGATCACCATCACCAACCCGCCCGTGTTGCCGCGCGAGAGGACCGGCAACGAGAAGGAAGATCTGCGAACCGCCATCAGCGAAATGCTGGAAGGCTTCGTCTGATGGCCAATTATTTTCGCATATTTGGTAGCACGGCGGACACCAACGTTGATTTAAGCATCAATACAAGTTATGCAACACAAAGAAATAGCACGAGTTTTGCAAGTGCCGCTAACACAACTGCTTCAGTTGGCCAGAGTTTTAGTACTCCGAATTATACTATAGGCCAATACTTTGGCATCTTTGATACAAGCTCAATACCGTCTGGTACAGGACCAACATCGTTATCACTCCGTTGCACGGTTGTCGCTGTTGCTGGCGATAACCTGGAAGTGCGCGAGGTTACGTCAACTGGCAACAAAATCGCCGGAGATAGTCTAGGCGGTTTTACGCTTTACAGTACCTTACCAGTTCCAACAGCAACGCAGCGAAACACTTTTACATTTTCCGATGTTACCGGATTGAGCCGTATAAGCTCTCTCAAGTTATTGGTGCATTCCCAAAATGAGCGACTGAACGTCGCTCCAACGGTAAATAATAAGGCGACCTTTCAAACTGCGGATGCGACTGGAACCACAAACGATCCTTATTTAGATTTTGCGATTGGCACGCTTTGGGCCTTCGTCGGCGTCTCCAACGAAGTCGCCGTCGCCACCACCGCGCACGCGCTGGTCACCACCGGCATTTCCGGCACGCTGGCGGCGGGCGATCTGCTGGTCGCCTGCATCACGTCGCGTATTGCATCGACCACCTCGGTCACGCTGCCGACCGGCGGCGAGTGGACGCTGGTCGCAGAGCAGAAGAACAACAACACTTTAACCACCAGCTCCGCTCTCCCTTCCGGGTTGATGGCCTACTGTGTGCGGGGCGCGTCCAACCCGAACCTGACGTTCACCCATCCGGTTGCGCCCAGCCAGGCGCAGGGGCGGATCGTCGCCTATCGAAACGTCAACACGTCCTCGCCGCTGGACACGCAAACCTCCTTCACCACGGCAATCAACACGCTGGGGGTCAGCGGCACCGGTCTGACCACCACGCAGATCGAAGACCTGATCGTCGCAATGGCGTGCGGCGGGCAAGAGGCGGCGTGGTCCGCGTTCGACGCGACCGATCCGACCGGCGCGTCGGGCGCGACGGTCACCACCGCGCCGACGACGGCATGGTCCGAGCGTGCCGACAATCTCGTTACAACGGGTGCTGACGGCTCACTGGCGATCTTCGACGCAGTCAAGCTGACCAGTGGTGCGACCGGCAACCTCACGGCTACGGCATCTGTCTCCGCTGGGCACGTCGTCATCGCGGGCGCGTTCAAGATCTTCCCGAGCACTGCTGATGCTTGGGATGGCGCTGACAAGTCGGCAACGGTCACGCTGTCGAACAGCGATAAGACCGCAACGGCAAGTTCAAGTGCTGGTGGTGTTAGGTCAACGACAAGCCATGCCCTTGGTACGGCCGGAAAATATTATGCAGAGCTGTCTTTTGATAATCTTATAACCACTGATCCTGCAGGCGGCATAAAAGATAAGACGGGTTCTCTTACTGGTACCCTCACTGCGGTCTATGTAATCCCATTCAACGGAAATATTTTTAATAGTGGCACCCTTATAGGGAACGTCGGTAGCTCGCTTGCAAATGGCGATGTCGTTTGTCTTGCTGTTGATATGGGGGCGGAACGAGTTTGGTTCCGCAAAGCCAACGGTCTTTGGAATAATAACGCCGCTGCCGATCCTGCAACGGGCGCGAACGGCCTCGATATTTCGTCACTGGCAAACAATGCGTTTGGCCTGTGGGCGTATAATTCGGGAGGGGGGCCTGCAGGACTGGCCGTCACCCTCCGCACCGAGAGCGCGGAGTTCACCTACACCGGCCCGTCCGGCTTCACCTCGTGGATGGGCGAGGCGCTGGCCGCGCCAGATGGTGTTGGCGACGCGGACGGCATCGGTACTGCTGCGGCCACGGGCACTGCGATCAAATCGGCCGATGCGAGTTCGGCAAGCGGTGCCGGCGCGGCGAGCGCAACCGGCACCGGCATCAAGTCTGCGGACGCCAGCATGTCGGCGGGTGTCGGCACCGCGGCTGCGACCGGCTCATCGATCACGATCCTCGAGGGCGCCGGTGACGCGGATGGCATCGGCGCTGCGAGTGCGGCGGGCACCGGGATCAAGTCGGCGAACACCAGCACGGCGGCGGGTGTTGGCGCTGCCTCGGCAACCGGTGTTGCTCTTGCCATCGCGGCCGGCACTGCTGCTGGTATCGGTGCTGCATCCGCCACCGGCACCGGCATTGCGGTCAGCGTCGGCACGGCGGCCGGCATTGGTGCGGCTACTGCGGAAGGCACGACTGTCGGTGTCACCTCGTCGGGGCAGGGTACGGCCGCCGGCGTCGGTGCTGCCACGGCCACTGGTACGGGCATCAAGTCGGCCACCGCCAGCACGGCGAGCGGGCTCGGCACGGCAACGGCCACTGCAACGGCGACCGCGGCATCGGCTGGCACCGCGGCCGGCATCGGCGCTGCGAGCGGTGTTGGCTTCTCGATCACCGTCGTCGCGGGTGCAGGCGATGCCGATGGCATAGGTGCTGCAACTGCTACCGGCCGGGCAACCGGCGCGTCGGCGGGTGATGCAGACGGAATAGGAACTGCGGCGGCTACGGCCACAGCGACCGCGGCCTCGGCCGGAACGGCGACCGGCACTGGTGCCGCTCTTGCGCTGTCGGACCCTGGGACGACCACCGGCGAGGCAACCGGACAAGGCACGGCGGTTGCGACTGGCCGGGCAATTACAGTTGCGGTTGGTGCTGCGTTTGGCGTCGGCAGCGCATCGGCGACTGGCGCTGTCATTGCGGCCGGCGTTGGTACCGCGAGCGGAATCGGCACGGCTGCGGCGGTTAGCGAGGAAGAAGCTGGCGTTATTGCTGAAGGCGTCGGCACTGCGGCCGGTGTCGGCGAAGCCATCGGCCGGGCGCTCGAGGAGCAGCTGCCGATTGCTGGCGGCGGCGGCGTTGGAGTTCGGTTCCGGCCGCGTCCGGCGGTCATCGAGGGCGTCGGCTACGCTGTCCTGCCCGAGCTCGTCGGGTTTGCGCTCGGCGAGGTCGGCTATCGTCCCAAGCTCATTGCCGGACGCGCCAAGGGCATCATTGCTCTCGGCGGCCACTGCGTCTGCGATGTTGGTGTCAAAGGCGCGGCCTACAGCATCGCGCGTCTGCCGCTCATGGCGTCCGCCACAATGGACGCGGGATCCGCCGGCCAGGCGGAAATCACTCTCAAGATTTGCACGGGTGTCGCAATGGGCGATCACGATCCGGACGAGCATGTGGTCATCGCCCTGATGATGGCGGCATGACATGAGCAAGCCGCCGCTCATTCCGCCACCGACCTATACGCTGTGGCAATGCATCGGCACCGCGCTGGCGCTGTCGCGGCGTGCCGTCGAGGAAGTGCGTGCGCTGTCGCGATTGCCGGGTCCGCAGGGCGAACAGGGACTGGTCGGGCGCCAGGGACCGCCTGGTCCGGACGGCAGCCGGGGCATCGCCGGTGTGCAGGGGCCGCCCGGCCGCGATGCGATGCAGCTGGAAGACTTCGAGCTGGAAGCCAAGGACGGCGGTCGCTTCTTCGCACTGATTCTCAAGCGTGGCGAGACGGAAATCCGCCGCGAGGTCCGCACCGACCTGATGATCAACCGCGGCGTCTGGCGCGAGGGCGCGTTCCTCAAGGGCGACTGCGTCACGCATGGCGGCTCGCTGTTCGTCGCCGAGGAAGACACCAGCGACAAGCCCGAGCAGGGCAAGGCGTGGCGTCTTGCCATCAAGCGCGGGCGCGACGGCAGGGATGCCAAGGCAGACGAGAAGCGCACGCTCGAGCCGGTCAGGTTCAAATAGATGCATTCGATCCTGGAGATCATCGAGGAGGCGACCGATAGCGCCGGACCGGACCTGATCAGCCTCGACGACCTGAAACTCGCGCTCGGTATCACCGGCAACACTGAGGATGCGGTGCTGCAGGCGGCCATCACATTCCAGTCACGCATCATTGCAGAATATTGCGATCGGCGTTTCGGACGGGCAGAGGTGCTCGAGACGTTCACGCTCGACCGCGGCGAGGTCCTGGCGACACGCAATGCCCTGACGCTGTCGCTTTACCCGGTGGTCGAGATCCTCGAGGTGTCGTCCGTTGGCGTTACGGGATCCGACTACGAGCTCGACCCGGTCACCGGCCGTCTGTGGTTCGACAGTTGGTGTAGCGGTGCGGTCTCCGTCAGTTATTCGGGCGGCTACGATCTGCCCGAGGAGGCGCCGGCCAGGTTGCAGCGGGCCGTGATCGTCGCGGTGAATGAAGGGCGCACGTCAGGCACACGTGATCCGTCGATCCGCGAGGTGCAGCACGGCGACGCCCGCATCAGCTATTTCACCTCGGCGACCTCGTCCGCCTCGCCGGGTTATCTCTCGGCGCCGGTGATCGATCTGATCCGTCCGTACCGGCGGCTGACCGTGGCATGACGGCGTTCTGGCCGGTCCCGCGCGAATGGCCGGGCGAGACGGCGTTCGTCATTGGCGGCGGCCCATCCGTGCTCGGGCAGGATCTGGAGTCACTGCGCGGCCGGCGGGTGATAGTGATCAATTCGAGCGTCTATGCCGTGCCGTGGGCCGACATCCTGTTTTTCGGCGACTGGCGCTGGTGGGAGGACAACCGGGCGGCAGTCGCGAGCTTTCCCGGCCGCGTGGTGACGACGTCGTGCATGGTGCCGGACCGGAAGGTTCTGGTCTGTCGCAAGACAAACCCTCCCGGGCTGGCACTTGAGCGCAACAGCCTGATGCAGAAGCGGACCTCGTTGACGGCCGCGACCAACCTGGCGGCGCATCTGGTCGGACCGGGCGGAACGATCGTGTGGCTCGGCGCCGATGGACGGATCGCCGCGGACGGCCGCACGCATCATCACAAGCCGCATCGCTGGCGGCACAAGTCGGGCTGCTACGACATCCAGAGGGCCGACCTGGTGACGATCGTGCCGTCGCTCACGGCAATGGGAGTCGTCGGCTACAACGCCTCACCGGGTACGGCGTGGGCCGATCTGCTGCCGGTGATCGATCTGCAGGAAGCGCTGGGCGAGCGGCGCGCTGCTTGATGCAGGTATTGATCCGTGGCCCCTGGGGGCTTGGCGACAACGTATACTCACGACCGTTCGTGCGCGCTGCAGCAGAGCAGTACGAGCTATGGCTCGATACGCCTTGGCCGGAACTCTACGAGGATCTCGATATCCGGTTTGTGCGCGGTTCGCGGGGTTTGCGGACGCAGACAAATAATATTGCGCTGCAATCGGAGGATCGCTGGTCGCTCCCGCCCAGGGCCATCCGCGAGATGGTTCTTCACTACGCCAACCTGGCGGCGAGTTCTATCATCCGGTCACTGGAGCAACGCTGGGGCGCCAAACTGAGCGTCAGGTTCGACCCGGCGCTGTTCGATCTGCCGGATATGGGACCGGCGCCGATCGTGTCGGAGCGGCCGATCGCGGTCGTCCGGCCGGTCACGCTGCGTACGGAATGGCACAATCCGGCGCGCAACCCGAAGCCGGAATATATCAACGCGCTGGCGGCCGAGCTGATGGCGACCCATACCGTGGTTGCGGTCGGCGACCTGGCACCGGGCCACGAATGGCTGGTCGGAAATCTGCCGCCAGCGCACCACTACTTCGTGCATGGTGAACTGCCGGTGCGCGAGCTGCTTGCGCTGGTGCGTGATGCGGACATCGTGATCGCTGGCGTCGGCTGGATTGTGCCGGCAGCCCTCGCGCTCAAGACGCGGGCGTTCATCGTGCTCGGCGGCAACGGCGGACACAATGCACCCGAGAAACTCACCGACCCGCGGCTTGATCTGAGCCGCATTGGCTTTGCGGTACCGGAGAGATATTGCCGATGCACACATATGCCGCATGCCTGTGACAAGACGATCGCGGACCCGCTCGGCCAGTTTGTCCGTTGGACCGCCGGCCTCGCCGCTGCCTAGCGTGCTGCAGTCATCGCTGGAGGTGTGGCCGATCGACTGGACTGGCTTGCCGACGCAGTACATGTCCCACGGTAATAATGATCTGGAAGTGCTGGTCGCGCTGGTGCGCGGCGTGAGCCCGCGTCATGTGATCGAGTTCGGCGTCAACGTCGGCCGTACCGCCAAGGCGATCATGGCAAACGTGCCGGGCATCGAACGCTATTCCGGCATTGATGTGCCGCTCGACTATGTGCCGATCCTGGCGCTGCAGCTCGACAATGCCGTGCCGAACCCCGGCGAAATGGTTCTGTCCGATCCGCGTTTTCACCTGATCGTCAAGCCGCGCGGCTCGCTCGATCTGACCGCGGCGGATCTCGAGCCGTGCGATGTCGCATTCATCGACGGCGATCACGGCCGCGCAGCCGTGCTGCATGACACCATGCTGGCGCGTGCGCTGGTGCGGCCGGGCGGGGTCATCGTTTGGCACGACTACCAAGAGCACGGCAACGTGGACGTGAAGGCCGTGCTCGATGAGATGTACGCGGCGGGCGCTGCCATCCAGCGTGTCGACAATTCCTGGCTTGCGTTTGAACGGGTCGTCTGATGCACACATACGCCGCACAACTGCACGAAGGACAGCTTCGGCCCTCTCCGCTGGTTGCCGAGTTCTCGGCAGGCCGCCTGACTTGGTGGCCGCAACTCGGCCTCGGCCACTATCCGGTGGCGGCCGGCGTCGAGCCATACGATCAGGAATACTTTGATCGGTTCGGCCGCGATGCGGCCACACCGCTCGGGCGCGCGCTGATGCAGGGACGCCTCGCGTTCGTCGAGCAGCACTGGCAGAGCACGCTGGTCGATGTCGGTATCGGTTCGGGCGCATTCGTCGAGCTGCGGCGCGCGCACGGACAGACGACCTACGGCTACGATGTCAATCCGGCCGGCGTTCGCTGGCTCGACGAACGTGGGCTGGCGGTCGACCCGTATTGTGTTCCGACTCCGGCGATGACGTTGTGGGATGTGCTCGAGCACATTCCGGACTACCGGCCGTTGCTCGCCAACGTGCGCCAGTGGCTGTTCGTCTCGATACCGATCTTTAGCGATGCCTACCATGTGTTGCGCTCGAAGCATTTCCGGCCGACCGAGCATTGCCATTATTTCACGCGCGACGGGCTGGTCTACGCGATGAAGCTGTGCGGCTTTGAGCTGGTGGCGGAAAGCGATTTCGAGACTGCGCTAGGGCGCGAGGACATCGGGACATTTGCATTCCGGCGGGTGACCGATGGCGGTTGATTACAGCGCGCTGCTCTATGACCCGATCTATGCCGAACTCGGCGTGCCGGCGACGCTCACGTTGGCTGATACCGATGGGGCCGAGGTTGAGATCACCGTCTACGACCAGACGCGACGCAAAGCCTTGTCGGCCGGCTCGGCCGAGGTGACCAGCGTTGAACCATCTGCCTTTGCCCGCATTCCTGAACTGACTGGCAAGGGAATAGCCGTCAGGGATTGCTACGGCGCGGTGCTTACGTTCAACGGTCGCAGTTGGATCGTGCGGAATTGTAAGCGGCAGGGCAGCCCGAACGGCGAGGATTTCGGCGAGGTTCTGTTTCTGTTGAAAGAAATGGTATCGACCGATGGCTGACGTTCGCGAGGACATTCTCGCGCGGCTGCTCGAGGTTGTCGCCACCATTCCGAACATCCGCACCGCCGTGCGCAACAATGTTGACATCAACGAGGATCAACTGCCGGCCGCGATCGTGTTCGACGGCGACGAGGAAACCAACGACGCAAGTGATGTGTCGATGCGCCCGGCGCACCGGCCGACCGTCGTGCAGATGACGCCGGAGATTGTCATCGCGCAGCAGGCCGACGAGGTCGGGTCCGATCTCACCACGCTGCGGCGCGAGCTGATCAAGCGCGTGCTCACCGACACTGAGCTGAACGAGCAGATCGTGAAGACCGGTCGGCATGGCAACGGTGCGATCCGTTATCTCGGGTGCCAGACTGACGTCGGCTGGATGCGATCACTGCACGGCGCGCTGCGCGCCCAGTTCATGTTCAAGTACACGCTCAGACCTGAAGACCTTTAGTCGTCGCCGCCCTTAGCCGCGCCTTGGGCAAGCGCTCTTCTCACATCATCGATCTGAAAGGAGGGCGTTAAAATGCCCACGTCTCCGAATGTCAACAACTACCACATCGGCAAAGGGATCGTTTCGTTCAAGGAAGTCGGCGAGGTCACCTTCCGCGATCTCGGCAACGCGCCGGCCTTCGTCTACACGCCGACGATCGAGAAGCTCGAGCACTTCTCCTCGCGCGAGGGTGTCAAGACCAAGGACTTCACCGCGATCACCCAGGTCGCCGCGACCATCAAGGTTACGCTCGACGAGATCACTGGCGAAAACCTTGCCTACTTCGCGCTCGCCGAGCAGGGCGTCGACACCGACGGCAACATCACCCTGAGCGCGTTGACCAAGACTGAGTTCATCGGCGACATCAAGGTGGTCGGCACCAACGACATCGGCCAGCAGGTCGACTTCCTCGCGACCATCTCGTTCGTTCCGGCGGGCGACTTCAGCTTCATCACGGCCGAGGACGAGTTCACCATCCTCGAGCTCGAGGCCGAGGTGCAGAAGGACGCCAACGGCAATTTCGGCGTCTGGACGGTACGCGACGAAACAGCAACGGTGTAAGGCAATCCACATGGCAGACCTTCTGGACATTGCGCCATCGACTGCGGTCGATGTCGTCAAGATCGACGGCCTCCGTGTCACGGTGCGCGGCGTTTCCGTCGATACGATCGCAGCCATTGTCGCGCGGTTTCCTGCGCTGAAATCGCTCGCCAATGGCGACGGTGGCGACATTGTTTCGCGACTGATCGCCGGATGTGGCGCGGCGGTCGGGCCGATCATCGCGGCCGGTTGCGGGCATGCGGGCGAGGAGGAATACGAAACGCGCGGCGCGGCACTGTTGCCCGAGCAGCAGATCAAGTTCCTGCGCGCAATCTTCGGGCTGACATTCCCAAACGGGATAGGCTCCTTCGTCGAGGAACTGAGCGGCCTGATCGGCGGGGCGAGCGAAGGAGCCGCAAAGATCAAAGTGCGCTTGAAGAAATCGCCCTCGGCATCGCCGCCCTCGTCCGACGTGGGTTCCCGCCCGACCATGCAATGACGCTGACGCCGCGCCAGATCGCAGCCTGGCTTGAGTTAGGCGCCAAGCTCGATCGCATCGATCGCGCCAATGATCTGGTCATTGCCGCGGCCGGCGCGCAAGGCGACAAGCAGACGCTCGACAAGGTGTTCAAGGAGTTGAGCGCGTGAAGTTCGCGTTCTCGGCGCAGGAGTCGGCCATTGAACAAATGGTCGAGGCGATCGAGCGCCAGATCAATGAGGCGCAGTCCGGTGCGGTGCGGGATGCCGCGACGCTGGCGGTGAAAGAGGGTCGCGCCAACATAGCCTCGGCCGGCTTCTCGTCGCGCTGGCAGAAGGCGCTCACATCGAACTTCTATCCGAACGAGGGAGTGAATCCGGCGGCGCTGATCTTTCATCGCATTCCGTTTGCCGGTGTATTCGAGCGCGGCATCACCATCAGCGGCCGGCCGCTGCTGTGGCTGCCGATCGAGCGGAATCTGCCGCCCGGCATCCACTCGCCGAGCCAGTACGGCAAGAAGCTTGTGTCGGTGAATATCGCAGGCAAGCCGCCGCTGTTATTCGATGCATTCAACCGGCTGCGCGGGCCGCTGTTCTTCGGGACACGCTCGGTCGATATCCGCAAGCGGTTCGACCTCTATGCCATTTTTGAGCGTGCTACCGAGCGCATGCGCGAGTTCTACGAGCAGCGGATCAAGGGCTGACCAATGGCAAGCAAGACCATCAGCCAGCGCATCAGCCTCGAGGGCAGCGACGACATCCGCAAGAAGCTCGAGCAGCTCGGCAAGAGCGGCGAGCAGGCATTCAAGCAAATCCAGGACGCGGCCAAGAAGCCGATCACCGATCCGGCGCAGATTGACCGGACCAAGCAGGCGATCGATCAGCTCGTTGTTGCGGGCACCAGGCTCGGGCAGCAGTTCCAGGCGCTCACGACGGAAACCCAAAGGTTCGGCGCCGAAGGCGCGAAGGCGGCGCAGCAGGTCACGGCTGGACTGAACCAAACCAACCAGGCGGCGCAGGCAGTTGGTACGGGCATAGAACAATCCACGACGAAGCTAGGCGTGGTCATTGGTTTTATTGCTGGTGTCATTCAGACAGCGACCAACAAATTTATTTCGGTGCTCCAACAGCTCGCAAATGCTCTTAGTCCGGCGGCACTGACCAAGGGAGCGGTGGAGACCGGCACCGCCATCGCTGACCAGGCTGGCAAGATCAGCGCAACCATTCCGCAGTGGCTCAAACTGCGTAAGGCGATCGCCGACTCCGCTATATCGAGCGACGACTTTGTGAAATCGTCGGGCACGCTCGCGAAGATGATTGCGGAAGCACAGGGCGGTGTTGCGCGGTTGTCGGACTCGGTAACGGAGACCACCAGCAAGTTCGGCGAGAACACCGTCAAGATCCTCAAATTCAATGACACGCTCACGGATACATCGAGCAAGTCGAGCAAGGCGGCGAGCGAGCTCGCCAAGCTCGGCGTCGACATGGGGGCCGTCGCGCGCGGGAATGTGCTTGACGTCATGCGCAGCGCGGCGGTGGCCATCAGCCGCATGGCCGACGAGGCCAAGCGCGCCGAGGTCGGTATCAAACTGTTCGGCACTAACTGGAAGGAGATGGTCTCGATCCTGACCGCCGGGCAAAAGGCGACGGACGGTTCGGCAAAGTCACTAGCCGAACTCGGCAAGGCAAACCGCGACATGACCGCGGACCAGATCGCCAAGACCACGGTCCTCAAGGCACAATGGAAGGATCTGGAGGAGGCTATCCGCGCTACCAGGGATCAGGTCGGCACGTTGTTCCTCGACAGCGCGCTGAAGCGTGCCGAATGGATGACCAAGCTGGTCGACGGCTCGCGTGAATTGTTCCGCACGTGGGCCGGACTTGCCGACCAGAAGCGCAAGACATTCCTCGAGGGGCTCGGCGAAAGTCCGACCGAGCTATTGTTCAAGACGATGATCGCGGTCGGTCGGCAGCTCTCCGGCATCTGGCGCGATGTGCTGGTGCCGGCCGGTCAGCGGCTGGTCAAAATCATTGGGGAGATATCCAGCAGTTTCGGGGGTGTTTCAAAAAGCGAGGTTGCGGCGTTCTTTATTACCGCAGCGGTCGCCGCCGCGGCTCTGGCCGTCGCGCTGAAACTTATCGGCTTCGCATTGACGCCTGTTTCGCTGTTGATCTCGCTATTCACCGGTTTTGGTCCGCTTCTGATTGCGCTCGGTGCGCTTGTGTTCCTGTTCTGGGATCAATTCTCCGCTGCTGCGAGTGCTGCACTAGCGCTGGTTCCAAAAGAATTGCAGCAAATGAAGGAGGCATTCCAGCTTCTGTTCAAGGGCGACTTTGCCGGCTTCTGGAACAAGTTCAGCACGGCCGCAACCAGCGCGTTCAAAAGGATCAAGCAGGAGCTTGTCAATATAGAAGGTTTGTTCGGTGATTTTTTCCGATTGATCACCGGCGAGGGCAAGATCCAAACACCGTGGCTGCAGAAGCTCATTGATGGGTTCAAGCAGATTGCAACCGATGGGCCAGGTGCGATCAGGTTGGTGGCGAATGCTTTGATCTTTCTCGGAGATGTTGCGACCGGCGTCGCAAACACGATCAACAGTATCTTTGGCACGAAGCTCACTGGCACCGACATCGCGCTGATCGTGGTCTTGGGGCAACTCAGCGGCGCTTTTTCGTTCCTAGGGATCGCGGTAGGTATTGTTTCCGGTATCTTGGTGGCGCTGGCCGCTCTAATAGGCGGGCCGTTTACAATTGCGATTGTCGCTGGTGGTGCATTACTCGCAACCTTCATCGCATATTGGCCTGAGATCAAGGCCGCAGTCGAGAGCGCCAGTGCGGCGATCGAGAAATACAACAATCAATCATATGCCGACGCCACCGCGGCGGCTGACGCTCATTACGCCGCAGTCAAGGCTGATATTCAATCGGTCATTGATAAGGCCATAGAGCTTTGGAAATGGCTAACAAAAGGTTCTGGCACTCCCGTTGAAACACCGGAAATGCCTGGCGTGGCACCGTTTGCCAGAGGCGGGATGGTCGGCGGACGCGGCAGCGGCACCAGCGACAGCAACCTCGCTCGTTTGTCGCGTGGTGAGTTCGTCCAGCGCGCACGCGCCGTGCAGTACTACGGTCCGCAGTTCATGGCGGCGCTGAACGCGCTGCGCATCCCGCGCGACAGACTGCGTGGCTTCAATATGGGCGGGCTCGTCGATGGATTGAGTCGGTCCCTTCTTCCAGGCTTTGCCGCGGGCGGGATGGTCTCGGGAGGAGGCAGGCATGTCACCGTCGACCTTCGCACCAATGCAGGCACGTTCACGATGATGACCGACGAGGACACGGCCGTCGCGTTGACGCGCGTGGCGCGGCGGAGCGGCAACAACTCAACCATGCGCCGCGCGCCGACGTGGGATCGATGACATGGCGCTCGACGGCAGCGGCACCATTCTCGAGCTCGACGGTATCGACTTGGCGGACTACTCGGCGCGCGGACTTACTTTGCAGGTCACGCCACTCGACACCGGTCCGCTGATCCGCGACGCCAATGGCACGCTGCACGACCTGACGATCGAGCAGTTCCGCAAATACTCTTTCACCATAACCTGTGAGGACACCACCGCGCCCGAGTTGACCGACGTGTGGAAGGGCAAGGCCGTCAGCATCACGATCCTCCCGAACACCGGACTTCCTGGCGATACGGCTGGCGAACGCGAGTTCGATTGCATGCTGTCTTCGTGGGAGACGAGCACCGACGAATGGGGCGCCATGACGAGCTGGTCCCTGACGTTGCTGCAGGTCTAGATGTCTGTCAGCGCGGTCTGGTATCTGGCATGGGTGGACGACGCTGCGGTTGCATTCGATCCTGCCGTTCACAATGTCCAGGACACGGAACTGCTGGGGTTCACCTTCGCCCAGCGCGAGGGCGAGTTCGCAACGCTGCGGCTGCTGACGCGCAATCCGATCAGTGGTGTATCGAACTGGGCGCTCGGCCTGCTCGGCCCGGGCCGCAAGCGGTGGGCCTGGTTTAGCTGGAGCCTGAACGGTGCCGAGCCGAGCCCGCTTGCGCTGCTGCGCCTGGTCGGCATTCCGACTGACGTGTTCAAGGCGACGGTGACGCTGGATTTTTCCGCTCGGCCGTCCGACTTCAACGAACAGAAGGCTGCACTCAACGATGCGCTGCGTGTCCTGCCGTACTGGGATCCGGCATTCATCGACGAGCAGAAGCGCGAGAACGCGGACATTATTCTCGATACCTATGCTGGCGTCTGGTACGTCGACCCGGTGACGCACGAGATATCACTCAGCGACTTGCTGCTGGGCGAGGACGGCACCGAGGTTTTCCAGATCGATGAGCATGCGGCCGACGGGCTGCAGCTGACGATCGGCGATCCGCCGCTGACTTCCGTCACCGTCGATGCGGAAATTCTCTGGACCCAGCGCGCCGTCGGTTCGATCGACATGGCATTCGAATCGTCGTCATTCACGCTGAAGGGCGACGCATATCCGAAGGTCGGCGCGTCGATGGGAGAAGGCTGGAAGGTCGTTGGCGCGACCGTGGATCAACCACAGACATTTGAAACCAAAACCAATCAGGAGAACTTCACCCTCAACATCACATGGTGGGATGGTGACAAGACCACTGTAACGACCAACAGTAGCCACGACACTGTCCAGGGGCCAGGCGTGCCGATGGGCAGTATCCTGACCGACCTTAACCAGAGCGCGACTTATTCAAAGCGCGACGAGGACGGCAATCCACCGCAATTGATGTCGTGGAGCATCAGCCAGAAATGGTCGACCGGGCTGGTGCCCGAATATGTTGTGTCGGCTGGATATACCGTCGGCTACGACGCCAAGCGACCATTCACCGAGCACGTCACGTTTACCCTGACGGCGGATGTACAGCCGCTCGTGACTCTGCCGGGCGACGATGAGACGATGCGGATCGACGGCCTCAACACCGCCGACCTATCCGAACTGATCGATGGAGTGCCGCCGATCGGCGACCCTCGCCGCAGGAGCTACATCGCACAGGCGCGCGGCGAAGAGAGTTTGCAATACCTCATCCTGCTGGCGCGCGCTCAGTTGCGCAAGCGAGCGCGCGCCGTCGAGATCTCATTCGCGCCGTTCCTCACCCGCCTCGAGGATCTGAAGCTCAATCGCAATGCACAGGTCTTCGACTGGCGCATTCCGGGTGGCAATGCAATCGGCAAGATCATAGCGGTGTCGTTGACCTTGGCTCCGCCATCCGATGAAGGCGAAGTGAACGTCGAGCTCGAATGCACCATCGGATGCGCCATCGGCAACGGCGGCACGGTGTCGGCGGTGGGTGGCGAGCCAGAATACGTCGATGACTATTACATCGATGCGAGCGAAGACTATCAGCAGTATGACGGCGCCATCCTGACGTTCGACGACGAGGTCGGTTTCACACCGCCGGCATTCGCGCCCAGTGACGATGGTCTGGATTTCCTGACTCCGTTCGGGCCGAATGACCCGTCCGTGTTCGAGGTGCCGATCGCCTACACGATGGTTGCCGACGAACAGCGGGAAGACATTGTCACTGAGGCGGCGAATTGGGTGGCCGCGGGCGTTCCGATCGGTGATGCCCCGCCGGGCTACGAGACCTGGGCCGAGGCGCGGCAGGCAATGATCGCGGATCGCGATGCGGCCATGTCTGCGCTGTTGGCGACGATGGAGACCGAGGTCTCGTTCAAGCTCAAGAGCATGTCGGCAGACTTCAAGACCGAAGTGCCGATCACGGTGACACAGCTCAAGATTCCACAGATGATCAATCTGGGAGCCACATAGATGGGTGAGTTCTCCCGCAACGTCGTGCTCTCGGGCACCCATCAACTCGAGACACCGAAGCACACGGGGATCATTCCGCCGCCAGCCGTGACCGAGCAGCCGGACGACGGCCTGATGCGGATTAAGGGCAGCGGCGCGGCCGTCATCAACCTGAACCACTCGGAGAGCTACAACTATTCCCGGTCCGTCGTGAAGGAAACCAAGCGCACCTACGATGAGGTGCGCATCAAGAACCCGGATGACCCGGAGCAGCACGTCGACGTTCAGCGACCCCGGAAAATCAATACACAGTCCGATGAGGCCAATTCTGGCAAGCCGCGCAAGAACGCAGGCGCCACCGGCCCGGCGAATGTGACCACGATCTATGCCAAGCAAGTGCCGCAAGATAACGTCGAAGTCCTGCGCGAGAACATCGAAGAGAAAAATCCCGATTACGATCGAGGGGAAGGTGGCAGCGCAGCACCATGACGACAATTATATTCAGGGACGATATTGGCATCTACACGGGGAAGGGCTCGAAGCTTTCCTCGGGCGAGATTGACACCAATTTCTATGAACTGCTGGTATCCGTCCTTGCGCTGCAGGACGGCGGTGCGTTTGCCTGTGAGTCGATCGATTTCACCGGCAACAGCATCACGTTCAACTGGAGCGACGATACATCGAGCGGTCCGTTCGCCCTGCCGGTCGCGACGTTCCAGGCCAAGGGTGTGTGGCAAAACGATCAATCGCTGTTGCGTCTTGATGTTGTGACCGTCCCGGGTGTGGGCACCTATCTCGTCCAGATCGACCACACGACGCCGCCAGCGCCGGCCGAGTTTGATCCGGCGGCCGATGACGGGGCGACCGATCCCGAGCTGCTTTATCTGCCGATTTCCGATGCGGTCGATCTCACCGGATATATGCTGTTCCGCGGCGCGTTCGTCGGCGGCACGCAGTACGACGCGGGCGATGTTGTTGTCGACCCAACCTATGGACTGTTTTCCGTCAACGCCCTGACCTCGGCTAGTTCGCTCGCCGATGAAGACTATACCCAGATCGCCGGCCCGCCGTTTGCGCCGTTTGAAGAGCTGACGGCCACGACCAAAACGCTGTCCATCGCCGATGTCGGCAAGGTGTTTCGCTGCCCGAACGGATGCGACGTGACCTTTCCGGATGATGTGGACTTCCCGGTCAGCGCGGAAATTTCGTTCCGCCAGACCGGGACTGACCCGGTCAATTTCCTCGAGGGCGGCACCGGCGTCCAGATCAATCCGCAGCGCGAAGGGTTCGACACCAGCACGCCGTATCAAGGTGCATTGATAACAGCCAAGTTTGTCTCGTCGACCGAGATCGATCTCATTGGTCCATACGGCGAAGAACTAACCTAGGCTGCCAATGGCAGTCTCTCCTTACAATCCGGGGTTCAGCGAAACCCCGCCGTTCAGTTGCATCAGCAGCGTCAAGTGGAATAATTATCGGCTGGTTGCGTTCTGGCTGGCACAGAACGGACCCTCGCCGCAGTTTTTTCTGCAGTGGGTCGGCCCGAAACCGTACTACACGCAGGGCGAACTAAAGGAGTTGGAGAGGAACGGCCAGATGGTTCAGGTGCCAGTCTTTGGTGCCCGCCAGACAATCCATACCGGCACCGTCTCCGCGAATGGGTCGTATACCTTCCCCACCGGGTTTCCTCCCGTCCCCGTCGGCACCAACACAATAACAGGTGACTATCTTCACTCCACTGGTCCCGCGCGCGTTCTCGACTATCGAGGTTATGCCAAGGTGGACGGACACGACATGCAGATGTTCGACAACGGGACCGGAACACCCACTGTCCTTCCGATTGATGCTCCAGGTTCTGAGTATTGGAATTTCGAGGGCGTGAAGATCGTTGCGGCCGACTATCCATCAGTCCCTGTGTTGGTTCGGGGACAGTTCATTGCGTCGGACGATGTCGGCGACGTCTATGTGTATCAGACACCCATCGACGTGACCAAGCGCGGGATCACAAAATATTCCCGCGAGACCGGCGAGGTGCTCTGGAAGATAGATAGCGGTTTCGAGACTGTACGTTACGATGAGAATGCTCAGCGGATATATTTGTATTATTTTAACCTGCCAACGATCCATAACCCCGGCATCGAGATCTATAATCTCAATGGGATAAAACTGAGTGCTGTGGATCTCGGAAACGACTACAGCGCGGAAGACATATCGAGGAACGGTAAGTTCTACACATTCGGACCATCCGACCTTGATCACAGCGAGGGCATTTATTGTTTTGGCCCGACTGGATCACTCCTGTGGACGATCCCTGGAGAAGATCTTAACGACGGGGGCAACTTTTGGGGGCCAATCGTCGCCTACGGCGAGGATTACCTGGTCGTAGAAATTCAGAGAAACATGGCAGACCCGCCGGACCACGTTCTCGCGCAGCGGCACCATGGCTGGCGCGTCTACAATGCCCATACGGGAACATTGGTATCATCGGGAGTGATGGCAGACGACGTCAGCACCTACGAAACCATCGGCGGTTCCGGGTTTGACTCCACCATCATCCACAACTCAATCAGCTACGGGGAGACGAATGGCCTGGTTCGTGGGGCGTATTGGCCATGATACTGGGCGTTGTAGCATCGCAGTTCGGTGGCACGGTTAGTGTTCCTGCAGGCAGTGGCACAGGCGTTGCGAGCGGCACCGGAGCGGCGGCCGGATCAGCCGCTGCCACACGAGCGGCGCCCGGAACAGCTTCTGGTGTGGGGGCGGCTGCGGCTGTGGCGTATCAGCCTAGCTGGCGTACAGCATGGTTCACGTCGCCCAATAACAATGTTGTTGGTCAAGCAACGCTTAACGCCAGGCAACATATCGCGTCTTCGCTACTGACAGCCAGTGGATCAAAATTCCGTCTGACGCTGATGGGGGCCACGGTTACGGAAGGGTGCCACGTCGCTCATATGTACGCCGGTCATGCAGCGTCGTCTGGCGATGCCTATGATTTTGACGGCACACAGGTTGAAGTTAAGGTTGCCACCGCAACGTCGTTTCTAGTTCCTATTAACGGGACGGTTGTTACCGATGAAAATGTCTATGCGTTCGATGCATCGAAAGACTTTATCGTTGCGATGTATATCGATAGCGCGGCCAACGACTCGATGGGGGTAAAAACAGCACTTACTGGAGCCACATATTATTACAAGGTGACGGCCGATGAAGTGGCTACGACAAATGTCACTGGTTATTCCAATGCGTCAACAACGAGCATGACGCGCCTGTTGATGAAGATTGAAGTCTGGGGATAAATGACCGCCCACGAGGCCGCCAAGGCCGCCAATACCTTTATGGACTCGCTGCGCGAGCAGCCGCTGTCGCTTGCGCTGGTGGTGATGAATTTCGCCCTGCTGGGCTTCGTGTACATGCAGAGCAACCAGTTCAACAGCCAGCGCGCCGACAACGTGAAGCTCTTCACCGACGTGCAGCGCGAGGTGCAGAAGCTCTTGTCGGAGTGCATCGTGCCGCCGCGTAACCGTAGCGGCGAGCTGCCGACAACGGTTAGCGGGAGCGCCGCGCCGTGAGCTTCGACGAGAAAACCTACTTCGACATCGTGCGCAAATCGCTGTTCGGCGGCGAGCTGAACCAAGGCCAGGTCAACGGGCAGAAGTTTATCCTCGCGTCGTGGACCAAGGACCCAACCACCACGGACCTGCGCTGGCTGGCTTATGCGCTGGCGACCACCAAGCACGAGACCGCATCAACGATGCTGCCGATTGAAGAGTACGGCAAGGGCAAGGGTATGCCCTACGGCAAGCCGGACCCGGAGACGAAGCAGACGTATTACGGGCGCGGGTTCGTGCAGCTGACGTGGCGCGACAACTACGTCAAAGCGACCAACGAGCTAAACCTCGAGGGTCCCGATGATCTGGAATGGCACGCCGAGCGCGCGCTCGACCCGGTGATCGCCGCCGACATCATGTTCCTCGGTATGGCTGAAGGCTGGTTCCGCGGTGACAAGCAGGGCCGGCAGACGCTGCTGCGCTACTTCGATGACGACACCGACGATAGCTATGGCGCGCGCGAGATCATCAACGGCGACAAGCGCATCGTCCCGAATTGGTCCGGCGGCAAGTCGATCGGCAACCTGATCGCCGACTACCACACCGACTTTTTGATCGCGCTGACCGCCGCTTGGCTGCCGGACGAAGTCGTGCAGCCGCCGGAGCCCGAGCCGCTGGTCGTGACGTTGCAGATTACGGTGCCGCCGGGTGTCGTCGTGAAGGTCGAGCAAGTCGATGGATGATGTGATATCCTGACGCTTCGTACTGCCTATTATCCCATCACCGCCTGCCGCCCGGTCCCCGCCGGGCGGCTCTTTTTTTGTTGCCTTTATAGAAAAGGTGCAAGCTCAGCAGTTCCATTTGTCGGTGTGATACGGCAGGCGTAGCGGTAATGAACAGGCCGCCCATTGAAGTCGACTGTCACAAGAATGTCCCAGAACTCCCGCGTCAATCCATAAGGGCTTGCTGAGTGCCTGTACTCGGGTTGGGTGCTCGCTACTCGTGCACCCTCGACTTTGGGAACCCTTGCAAGGGCCATGTGCACACAGCCATCCACGAGCGCGTTAGTCTGCGGTGTTATTGGTTGATCGGCCGGCGGCGGCGTGAGCGGCTTTGCGTTCGGGTCAGCCGGCTTCACCTTTGCGTGGTACGGCGCGAGCAACTCCTGCAAGGTTTGCTTGTTCGTTTGCGCGGCCGCGCTGGTCGAGGCCGCGGCGATGGCGAGAGCGAGGGTGATGCCTCTGATCATGGTGGTTCCTCTCCGTATGAGGGTGCCGGACGCAGGTGCGACCGGTACGGACCCAGTTGTTTCGGGGAGGGAGCTACCCTCTCCTAACCGCGTCCGGCGGGGGAACTTTGCACCGCGGCGCGCGGGGCGCAAGACCGGAATTTTGGACTGGCTTTCACGTGCGGCTTAGTCGGCCGATTTCGTCGTTAGCCTCGGCCACCGTCGCATCTCTTTCCCGCATTAGGTTTGCGATGAAGTGGTTCAGGTGCTTGATCTCTCCGCGCAGCCGCTCGATCTCGTCGGCGGCCTCGTTGGCCTCCTCCCGTTCCCTAAGCCGCTCGATCTCGGCCGCCGCCTCCTTTGCCGCCTCGATTAGCTCGCTGGTCTGCGGCGCGATGGCGGCACTCTCCAGCACGATGGCGGCACGCAGCCGGATCAGGACGTCGATCATCATTGCCTCATGCTGCTCATGATTGCTCGCCCGATGATTTCCGGGATTTGCGGGACGACGGCATTCCCGAGGGACCGCAGTCGGTCCACCCGAGCGGGAACCCCATGAGCCACTCGACCCACGTCGGGTTCAGTGCGCCACCAGCGGCGGTCGCTAGGCCGTCGCCAGCTTTCGCGCTCGAGCCCTTGCGATTGTAATTTCCGCTGACCGATGGAGTCGGCCACTGGTGGACTACTCTGCCGAGTAGTCCATTCGCTGGAACATTCGCGCAGGCTTTTGCGGAGCCATCCTTCCAGTCTCGGCTGGTCGGTGTCGGCCAGTGCTTCACCCAGCGATCCAAGCTCACGCTCTTGTTCGTCTCGAAGTTCAGTACCTCGGTGCTTGTGCTCGTCCGCTCGATGTGGTCGCTCGCAGTCGGCGTCGGAATGCTGTGGGTGGGCGATGATCCAAACCCGGTCCCGTAGGTGTGGGGCGCCAACGTCGGCAGCGCGTATGCAGTGCCACTCTGCATCGTACCCGAGCGCGGCCAGGTCTCCGAGAACAACGTCCAACCCTCGACCAAGCAACGCTGCGACGTTCTCCACGATGACGTAGCGCGGTCGAACCTCGCCAATAATTCGGGCGTACTCGGACCATAGTCCCGAGCGAGCGCCGCCAATGCCTGCGCCCTTTCCGGCGACCGATATGTCCTGGCAGGGGAACCCGCCGCAGATGAGATCAATCCCTTGCGAGCCATTGCATCCAGGCTGTGCCGGATCGGCCCCACTCGCCCCATGCCGCCGCCCTGATTGCTCCCGTAACTGACTGCCGATGGCGTCGGCAATAATTTGGCCGGTAAGGGTTCGGATGTCTCCCCAAACAGGGACAGTTGGCCAGTGCTTGGCGAGGACGCGGCGGCAGTAGGGATCGATCTCGCAGAAGGCGACGGTTCGCATTCCGGCTCGCTCGAGCCCGAGGCTAAACCCGCCGATTCCGCTGAAGAGATCGAGCACATTCATCAGGCCGCCATTCGATAGCGGCCGAGCGTGTAGATCCGCCCGCGGAGATCGGGGTTTGCTTCAGCCAAATCAGGGTTCGGTGATTTGGCGATAATAGACCTCGTTTTTCCGCCGTTTTCTCTAATGATTTCAGGCACCGAGCGGCTCGCCGGGAACAGGTCGGCGCCCATGAGGGCCTCCATCCGGTGATACGGGGTGAACTGATACGGGGCGCGTTCCTCGGTCTTATGCACCACGATCGAGTCAATCAGGGTGCGGAATGCCTGGCGGGCCTCGGCGTCATCGCGGTTGGCTTCTAGGGCGGCGTGCAGCTTATCCATGCTGGCACAGTACGCGGTCATGGCGGTCGGGTGCAGATCCACGACGTTCGTTTGTCCGTCGAGCAGGCGCACCCGCTCGGCCACACCGACGCGCTCGGTTTCTAGAGCCTGCAGGCGATCCATGATCTGTTTCTCGGGCATGGAACCTCGCTCAAGGGCCGACACAAACCTGGTGGTTGAGGCCTCGATCTCCACCAACCGGCGTTTCAGGGCGGTGTGCTCGGTTAGGCAATGCTTGCGTTGCTTTGCCCATTCCAAGTGGAACGCCTTGAGGGACTCCTTGAGCAGCTCGGGTTCCGCGAGCCTGACGCGCATGCATTCCAGTATCCCGCGCTCGAGCGTCTCCAGATTGTAGGTCTTGGTATGCTCACAGGTTGATCGATCCTTGGCACCGGCACAGGCGACGCGCGTGCCCTTGGTGGCTGACGTCGCATAGATCCGCATGGCGCCACCGCAATCGCCGCAGCGCAGCAACCCGGCCAGCAAGTGCTCTTTGCGGGCGATGACAGGCGCGCGCACTGGTTTGCCGCCGGGCCCAAATTTCTGGATGGCGCGCTGACTGCGGACGGCGTTCGCGGCATCCCACAGTTTCTGCGGCACGATCCGAAGGTGCGGCACGGCGACCACCATATGGTCCTCAGCCGGCGTTGCGCGGCGCACCTTGGACTCGGTTTCGGGATTGGTCGAGACGCGCGTCCGGTTCCATCGTATCTCACCGACATAGAGCCGATTGCCAATCATGCCTTGGCGCAGTCGGCCGCCGGTCAGACATTGGTTAGACCAGGCCGGCGAGCCGCTCGGCGATGTGATGCCCTCGCGGGTTAAATCGCCGGCGATCTTGCGCGGTGATTTGCCGGCGGCGTATTCGCGGAAGATGCGCAGCACGATCGCCGCCTGCTCGGGATCGATCTCGCGCTCGCCCGGCTTGCCGGGAATGCATCGGTATCCATAGACGCGCGCGCCCGGAAACTTGCCTTCCCGCACGCGGCCGGTCGCGCCGCGGCGACACTTGTCAGCCAGGTCGGCGATAAACATCGACCCGACCATGCTTCGGATGCCGACGTGGATATGAGTTGCCTCACCCTCGTTGACCGTTTCGATTGAGACCTTGGAAAACAAAAGCCGTTTGTGCAGGGCGGGAAGATCGGCCCGGTCGCGCGAGAGACGGTCCAGGCTTTCCATTACGACCGTGTCAAACTCACCGCGTTTGGCGGCTTGCATCATTTCGTACAGACCATCGCGGCCACTCATTGTTGTGCCGCTCTTACCGTGGTCCGTAAACTCGGCAATAACCTCAAGATCCTTTCGGGCTGCGTGGACGCGGCAGAGTGCGAGCTGATCGTCGATGCTTCGTTTTTTCTGCAAGTCCTCGTTGGAGAACCTTGCGTAGATCACCGCCCTCTTTTTCGTCGACATGAACAACCCCATAAGTCCGCCGAAATAGATCCCGTGCCGCCGCCCGCCCGATGGCTCTTGCCAGTTCTAGCCAAGCCTCGGATTCGGACTCACGCGACATTGCTATAGTTCCGGCGGTTAAGGAAGCGTTAACCAATTGACGCAGCGTCCATTTCGACGGTTCATTGTTCGTTTTTGCCGCGTTTGTGGGATGACAACGCGGCCCGCCGGGCCTCGTCTGGCGGCGGTTCGGGTGGCAACCCGGCCAGAATGTCCATCTCTCTCAGGATGAACGCTCGCTCCAAGTCGCCCGTGCAAACTCCCCATCCCTCAGTGCGCCAAATGCGATCCGAGATCAGACGCACCTTGGTTCGGATGTTGTGAACTCTCTGCTCCGCGTTGATCATTCTGTCTCACCGCCTTTATTCGTGCAAAGCGCGGCGCTGCGTCGGTACTCACCGCGAGTCCGTATTCTCTCGCGCTCGCTCCGGGCGGCAGACTCATTGCATTCGAGGCGCCCACAGGTGATGTGTCCATCAAGCGCAAAGTCGTCGCACTTAGGACAGCGGGGCCAGTTTGCCGGGTACATGATTTACTCCCCTGCCTCACCGCGTTTAGATGTGGACAGCGCGGCGCGACCCTTGTCTGTGATCTGGTGGACGAAGCCGTTGCCGGGTTGTTTGACGCAGTAGCCGTGGCCGGTGAGCCATTCGAGGCTTGCGCCAACCGCAGCGCCCCACGGCAGATCATCGTTCTCGCCCGCGAGCATGCTCAGCACTTCAATATCAACGGCATGGAGTTTCACCGCGTTGTCTCCCGTTTAATGCGGCTCATTGCTCCACCTCGAATAAGAGTTTCTTTTGCAGGGGATGCTTGTCCACGCGCGGCCGTGACGGGACCGACCACGACCGCCCCGGCGTCTCGCCAATCAGGCGCCAGCCCGCCCCCGTCAGCGACGTACCCGGCTCGCTGGCAAGGATGTAGGTTCCGATCCGCTTAAACCCGAGTGCAAACGCAGCCCGCGCTGATGCGCCGTACAGGAACGAGCAGGCATTCCGAGTGCCGTCAGTGCAAAGCCTAGTGACCTCTGCCGTCAGGCCGTTATCTCTGTGTCGCGAGACGGGCCGTCCAACGATGGCGACTCCGACGATCTTGTTTTCGAGTGCGGCGCCGATAGAGAACAGATGCCCGACCACTGGCCTATGGTGCCGGTGCAACTGCTCAACAAAGGCATTCGCCTCATCAAGACCGATGCGGACAACGCACATCTTCATTCCTCACCACGCTTATGGATGTTTAAGGCGGCATCAACGAGTTGCGGGTCGTGATCCCCGATCCACAATATTGCCGCTTCCAGCCTCGCAACATCTGCGCGCAGCCGCTCGATTTCGTCAGCGGCCCAGCGACACGCCCCGGAAACATCGCCCGCCTTGCCGTCGCCAAACCTGCGCAATGCTTCTGTGTTAAACATCGCCACGCTCTCTGTGCATCCGCCTGTTGCATCGCCCGGGACCGTTGGACGGGCTAGCGTCGCGGTCCCGGGCGCGATCGCGGCCATCTCTCGGCTGGGGGCTGAGTAGCCTGACCGCAATGTCATCTCATCTCCTGCATCGCCATGTTCGGCCGTAGTTCACCCTCCTCATGTTGTGGCGCTGGCAGATGTCGAGGCGCACCGGCCTGGTACGCAGCCGCCGGGACGGCAGGGTGACGGCCGAGACCGCCCCGGCGCCGCCCACCGCCTCGTCGGCTTGGACGACGAGATAGTGGACTTCTGTGACCGTGGTTGCCGGCATGTCGGCCACGCCAGACCACCGGGCGCGAAACGTGCCCTCGTCCATTCGGCGCATCGTCACGCCTTCGGACATCACCGGCTTTGTGATCATCGGCGGTGCTGCCGGCGCTGGCCGTGACAGCCCGATGACACCGAACACCAGCAGCGGCAGGACACCCAGCGCGACCATCATGGTGTGCCGCTTTAGCAGCCGGTAGCCGCCGTACCCGACGATCTTGTAGCCGTTCTCGGCCAGGCGGGCGTTGATCTGCCAGACGTGCGCCTTGAGCGTTGTAGGGCTGACGGGCAGGCCGAGATCGTGAATGATCGCGTCGCCGGCAATCCCATCAGGCCCGGCGCGGCGGATCGCATCGAAGATCCGCGTTTTGAGCGGCGTTAGCGGAATGCCCAGCCGATCAAAATACACGCTAGCCATCGTCTTGCCCCGTCCACGGCAGCCGGATCAGCGGCGCCGGCTCACGTGGTGGCTTGGGCTTGTAGCTCAACACCGCTTGTCCCTCGGCGAGCGAGCGCAGGATCGCGCCAATCTCCTCCAGCCGGGAAAGCCGGAAATGCAACGCATTGTCGGTCAGCGTTCCCGCATCGACCTGGCTGTCCCACTTCTCGTGCAGATCGTCACAGAGCCGATCGAAATAACGACTGAGATGTTCGGGATGGATCGGCATGGCGTCTACCCTAGTGAACTGTCTGGATTGCCTCGATCGCCGCGGCGCACTCTGCCTGGTGCAGGCGAATGTCGTGCCTCATCTCCTCGGCGGCACGATGCAGCGCGGCCTCAAAGTCCATGCCGGCGTCGATGTGGTCGCCCATGCGAGTGAACAGCTCGAGCATGATTTCCTGGCGCAGTGTCATGATTCCTCCGCCGCATATCGTTGCGTTTTGAGGTCGGGCACCTTGTCATTTTCCTTTTTCAGCTCGGCGACTCGCGTCTTGACCGCCGCAGCGATGCGTTCGCGTCTCTGCGAGTCGCGCCAAACGATTGTCCTTCGTAGATCGGCCTCGTTGTCCCATTGGGTTTCGAGTTCGATGTCGTCGGTCGAGTTCTCGAGCAGTTCCTTCCAGCGTCGGGCGTATTCGCCTTCCGTTTCATCGGCTGTTTTGTTGCCAGCGGCTCGGCCGTCGTCGTCGTCTGATGCGGCGAGTCCGAGCGCGGCCTTCAGTGTGTACCGTTGCAGGTACGTGATGGCTGAGCCGATCGCCTGGATGCTGTTCTTGTTGCCGCTGGCGTCGGGACCGCCGGCCAGCGTGGTTTCTTCCGAGTAGCCGTCACGGTGCGAAATGATGCAGGTCACTGCAATGTGGTCCGGCGCCAAGGACGTAGTGCGGAAGCGATAGGACAGGCCATGATTGCCGAGCGGCTTCTTGATGCTCTTGGCTATTTCCGCCAAGTCCTCATAGCTGTATTGCGTGTGTCCCTTGGCAGACTTGAAATCCACCCGGCTGGTTTTTTTGATTTCCGGCATATCCGCCTTTGCTGCGGCGATGGCATTGTCGAATGCCTTGCGTGCCTGGTTGGCGTCCCACCGTTCCTGCAGTGCCAATAGCTTTTCCAGCACCACGACGTCGGCGCCGCTGGTGATGGCGCGATGCACCAGGTCGATAGGGACAAGCGCGTGTGCCGGTTCGGGCAGGTCGCTGATGTGCTGCGTCTCGTCGTTCATTGGGCTCTTTCCTCCTTGGGCGGCCAGGTAACGCCGGCGCCGTGGCGCCATTCGAATACGGTGCAGTCGCCGCCGTCGGTGATGATCACGCGCTGGATCGTGCCCAGGAGCGCCGCAGGCCGGTCGGTGAGCGCCTTTGCCGCATGCACCGCGGTGTCGGCGTCAACGAAAGACGCATCGCGGTAGGACAGGCCGAGCTCGTCAAACCACCAGACGGAAAATTCGGTCGCGCTCATCTCGGTCGCACCGCGAGCGTGGGTTCCGCGTTGCTGAGTTCCGCGCCGCGGATCGGTACGCCCTGACTGATCAGTTCCTTGATCAACACCCTGTTTGGTTCGCGCTTGATCCGAATGCAGTCTTCCGGCAGCGCCGCCTCGTCGGTGATGATCACCTTCGGCACGCCAGCTTTGATGGTGAGCGTCGCCAGCGGCAGTTCCACCTTGCGAACCTCGGCATGGTTCATCAGCCGGAACGCGAGCGCGCGCATTGCTTCGCTGCGCTGTTCAAAGCGTTGCTGGCGTGCCTTGCCGGGAGCGGCGAGCTCTTCGACCTCGGCCGCAGCGCCTGCGGCGAGACCCTCGCTCGCTCGCATGCGGCGAACGACCGCAGCCAGAAATCTGTGGAAATCCGTTTCGCCCTCTAGCGAGTCAAGCAACAATTGCTCGTCGCCGTCCTCCCAGATTCCGGGGTGGGTGATGCGCAAATGCTCGATCTGCGTGCGGACGAATGTCGGATCGAGGCGGTCGGGCATGGTCACTCTGCCCTTTGGTAAAGTGGTTGAAGGCGCGGGCGTTCTAGGTTAATGTCAAGTTAATACCCCGCACTTGACATTTCGTCAAGTCGGTCAGCTGCTGAAGTCACAACGAAATCCTTGAAAACACGCTGGGGCGGTGGTTTGGGCCACGACCCAAAGGGAGCTGCTAACGCAACACCAAAGGACCTGGTAATGAAATCAAACCTATCACCGCGCCGGCAACTCAAGCTGAAGCGCAAAGTCGACAAGTTCCTGCTTGGACTCACAAAAGATGTCGACGAACTGTCGTTCGCCCGCAATTGCGCGGTGCGCTATGTCGAGGAAGTTCTTCTTGCCGCTTCCTCTCAAGCCGACCGGGAGGATGCCGCCGACGCGGAGGAAGAGGTGCGCCCCGCATCTTCCAGACGCTTCAAGGTCGTCTCAGCCAGTCCGCTAGTATATCCGCAATAAAGCCAGGTGTGATCGACCCCGTACAGCAACAGCAGTTTGCTGGCGTGGCGCGGATCGAGCCTTCGCTCGCCGTTCTCGATTTTTGAGACCGAACTGATCGTGATGTCGAGTATGTCGGCCAGCTGCTGGCCGGTAAGCGTATACGCTTTGCGCACCAGGCGGCCGCGCCGGCCGACAGCCTTGTCGCTGTCGTCAAAAATCGTCGGCGGCGGCCGCTTCGGTCTGACCATTTCAGAATTGCTAGCCATCGCGGCGATTCCTTCTACGGACAAAAACCTCTTGCGCAGCACTTGACGATTTGTCAATATTAGCACCTCTGCGCCATTTAGGGAACCCTTGGCGTGACCACAAAACACCTGCTTACCGTTGACGCGGTTCTGGATGCCATTGGCGGGTTTCGCGCGCTGGCGGAACTCACCGGCGTGTCAACACCGCTGGTCTATGCCTGGCGCCGTGCGGGCCGCCTGCCGGCCTGGACGCTCGATCGCATCGAACGTGCCCTCAACCCGCGCGGCATCACCGTTGCGCGCAACGTCTTCGATTTCGAACCGGCACGCGCCGCCAAACGCGCGTGACGACGTGGCCGTGGGCTAGCCGGCCGCTCCCTGACTGACGATCCAAACAGGAGGCGCGGCTATGCCACGCGCAGGCATGGATGATCCGAAACTGCCGGCGCAGTACAGCGCAGCAAAGCGAGCCCTCGCTGTTGCGGTGAAGGTCGAGCAGGCCAAGCACGTGCATGACGTTGCGAGCACGATGGCGGTCTATGCCTATAAGGCCAAAGATCCAGACATGGCTGGCGACGCGGCCGAGATCGTGGCGCGCGCGACCCGCGTGATCGGCGAGATCAATGACGCGGAGAAAAAGGCCGGCAAGCAGGCAAAACCAACAGGACGACCTTCAAGAAATCGGGTCCCCAAGCGACCCGATTTACCAAGTCTTGCCGATCGTGGCGTCGACAAGCATCTCGCCGACCGCGCCCGCCGACTCTTCCGTATGATTGAGCCTGCGTTCGAGCGAGAGGTCGCGAGAGTGCGGCGGTTGGCAGCAGCGGCTGCGCAGGGCGATCGTGAGATCGTGCAGGCCGCCAAGGCCGAGCGGCATGCCAAGGCTAGGGCGCGCCGTGCAGAGCGTGAGACTGCAGTCGCTGGCAAGATCGCAGCGCTGCCCGACAAGAGATATGGCGTAATCTACGCCGACCCGGAATGGAAGTTCGAAACCTACAACGACGAGACCGGCAAGCTCGAAGCGTCGGCGGACCTTCACTATACGACCTCGAGTCTGGATGAGATCAAAGCGCGCGCGGTGCCCTCGATCAGCGCATCGGATTGCGTGCTGTTCCTCTGGGCAACGGTGCCGATGTTGCCGCATGCGCTCGAGGTGATGGCAGCTTGGGGTTTCGATTACGTCTCACATGTTATCTGGAAAAAGGACAAGGGCGGCACCGGCTACTGGTTTCGCAACTGGCATGAGCTGCTGCTGGTCGGTACTCGCGGCAGCATTCCTGCGCCGGCACAAGGATCACAATGGGCGTCGGTGATTGATGCACCACGCGGCCGACACAGCGAGAAGCCGGATCGGTTCTATGAGCTGATCGAGGAGTATTACCCGAACATACCGAAGATCGAATTAAACCAGCGCAAAGCGCGGCCTGGTTGGGATGGATGGGGATTCGAAGCACCTTTGTCGGAGGCGGCAGCATGAACCGCCCGATCGTTATCGTGCCCTATATGTGGATGCGGCAATGCTGGGCATACGGCCAGCAGACAGTTGATGCCTACAAGGCCGGGCTAAATGAACAATCACGCGCGCTTGCAAGAAATGGCATTGAAACCAGTGTTCAAGTTCAGACTATGGGACGTGTTGCCGAAGTTGCGGTTTGTCTGTGGGCCAGGCTTGATCCGTTCGCTGTGCTGAATTGGGGAAATATCTGCGATGCCGGATTTGATCTCGTGCTGGCAGGTTTTAAGTTCGACATAAAAGCCAGTCGAGGCGGTGCTCAATATCTGATCTGGCCGATTACTAAAAACCACCTGTTCAATATAAAGTCATTCGATGTGTTGGCGTTGGTGCGCGTTGATGATGCGCGCTGTGAACTTGTTGGTTGGATCGACAAGGAAATCTTCCGCATTCATCACGATGTTGCGCCCGACGGGCACAAGCTTCAGCCGGGCACCTGGTTCATGCATGAATCGCGGCTCTATCCATTTAATCGTGATGCCTGGAGCATAGCGGCGTGACTGATGATGATTACAACGCCGAAGATGATTTCAGTCGTTCGATCGACGAGTGTTACCGCGTGATCCGTGAGCGTGTGGCGCACGGTGGGCCGACCTGGGAGCCACAAATACCGAAATTCGTGAAGGTTGATGAATGGCAGAACTCCCTGTCCTGCCGCTCAAAACTGATGCCCTCATTGCGGACACGACGCACATGACGGCGGAGGAGATGGGCGTTTATGTCCGGCTGCTGGTTGCCATGTGGCGGCATGGTGCGAGGCTCCCGGACGATCCGCGGGAGCTGGCGCGGATAGGCGGCGTGTCGCTCAAGCGATGGAACAAAATCAAGGAACCGGTGCTGCGGCCGATGACGGCAATCGGCGGTTTTTTGACTCAGAAGCGGCTCTCTCAAACGTATTTGACGGTGCAAAAAGTGCGTCGGCTCCGAGCGGTCGCAGCGTTGAAAAGATGGGAGAAACCCAGAGCACATGGATATGCAAAACAATAGCAAGCCTATGCATATGCAAAACGGGCCTTTTGCATATGCTAACCAAATAAGAAGAAAGATAACTTCTACTGAGTATGTAGCTCCGCGCGAGGAACTCCTGTGGATTAGTGTGGATAAGCCCAAAAACGAAGCCTAAAAGGGGTTGGCCGATAAAAGCAGCAGGAACACACCGAGATGCCCGAAGACCGGCGCCTGATGTGGATCTGCGTCATCGTGGCGACCACGTGCATCGTCGTGCTATACGTTTTGCTGCATTTTCCGCGCTGGATCGGGATCACCCCATGAGCCGCAGCCAGGCCACATTCGCCAAAATGCAGCGCGAAATCCGCAAGGCCGAGGCCGTCGCCCACGAAGCCAACCTGAAAAAACTGCGTGCGCAGGAAATCACCGGACCCGTACAAGATACAGGAACGGGACAAACTATCCTGAAGTTGCAACGGCATCAGCCGCCATTGCGGACGCTCGTGGAAGCGAAAAAAATAGGTGCGGTCGAACTAGCCGCTGCCGAGCAAATCGCACAGGCGGTCACGGCTGTTTGTTCTAGAGGCCATCTAGCGGCGGCCATGCTCGAGCGCATCGCTCACGGTCGCCAGGGCGACAATCCGTGGCCGGCCGAAATCGCCATCGCTGTACGTAATTACCAACAGTGGCAGAACCACTGGTCGGATGAATGGAAGCGTACCCGCAACCCGATGATGCAGGTGGTCTGGTCAGCGGTGATCGACGAACACCCGATCTCGGTCATCGCCAACGATATCGGGCACGGCAGAACCCGAACCGCACGCGCCATCGTCTGCGGTATTCGCCATTACGCGGCCTGGGCCAACATGGTGGTCGGAATCCAGCGCGCCGGATGGATCGCAGCAGCACAACAGGTATTCGACCGGACGGCCGCTGCTACCAGTAATTGACAGACTGCACAGTTCCATGCACTTCTGTGGTAGGTGCGATTTGCGCGTCCAGCGCAGATTGCCACCTAGCAGTCGGCCTTCCCCGCACTGCACCTTGCCGCAACAAGGATAAACGCCACCAGCCCCAACTGGTGGCGTTTTGCGTTTAGGGAGTCATTCCCCATGTCCCTCCCAGCCATCCTGCTCGGCATCATCAACATCGCCATCACGGTCGCCATCCTGCTGCTGGTAGGCGCCATCATCCTGTGGTTCTGCGGATGGATGGGCCTTGCTGTTCCTGACATGGTGCGCAAACTCTATATCGGTGTTGTTGCCCTCATCGCACTGTACATGCTGGTTGCTCTACTGCTCGGCATACCCTCGGTGCGCATCATTGGGTTTCACGGACACGCCGTCATCGGTACCCTTGCCTCGCCCTCGCCCGCCTGAGCTAGATCAACCATCCATCTGTGTAGGGTGCTGATGCCTAAGAGGCTGCGCGATCTCACCCCGGTCATACGCACGATTGATACGCGCACGACACCACTACCACCAAGGTTCGATCAATACGCCAATAGCCGAAAGGCCAAAATTAAAAATCCTATCTATGACACACCCGAGTTTCGTGCATGGCGCACTGCAGTGGTGAGCCGTGCACATGGTAGGTGCCAGGCCGTTGATGAGTATGGCAACCAATGCAGTAAGGCACGCCCAGCACATCGCATGTATGCAGACCACATCATCGAGTTGCGTGATGGTGGGTCACTGCTTGATCTCAACAATGGGCAGTGCCTTTGCTCATCTCATCATGAGATCAAGACTATAATTGCTCGACGCCGAAGACGAGGCTGACCGGGGGGGTACAAAAGTGTTGAAACCGCCGATGTATCCCCGCACGCTATCGCCCCATTCGGAGAATTTTTTCATAGGACGCTATGACAGCCTTACACCTTCCCATTGAAAGCTGGCCTACCGATAAACCGCGGCCCTATCCGCACAATCCGCGCAAGATCAGCGATGTGGCGATCGGCAAGGTTGCGGCGTCGATCCGTGAGTTCGGATTTCGTCAGCCGATCGTAGTCGATGGTGATGGCGTGGTTATTGCGGGACACACCCGGCTGGCGGCGGCATCATCGCTGGGTCTTGCCGAGGTGCCGGTGCATATCGCGCGGGATCTGACGGCGGTCCAGGCGCGGGCGTATCGGCTGGCGGACAATCGCTCGGGGCAAGAGGCCGAGTGGGACAACGATCTGCTGCGCGATGAGCTGGCGGCGTTGGCTGGGCTCAACATCGATCTAAGTTTGACGGCGTTCGACCCGGATGAAATCGCGGGATTATCCGGTCACCAGGGGCTGACCGATCCGGACGACGTGCCCGAGGCGCCTGCGATCCCGATCACGCAGCGGGGCGATGTGTGGCAGCTCGGCGGCCACCGGCTGGTGTGCGGTGATGCGACGAATGCCGATGATGTGGCGCGTGCGCTCAGCGGTGTGCAGCCTAACCTGATGGTGACCGACCCGCCTTATGGCGTCGAGTATGACGCAACACATCGTCGAGCATTGCAGTCAGTCAACAGTCATCCGGCACAAGGCAAGGTGACTAACGACAACCGCACCGACTGGCGTGAAGCCTGGATCTTGTTTCCTGGTGATGTTGCGTACTGTTGGCATGCCGGTCTGCATGCCAACAGTACGCAACAGGCTCTTGAGGCATGTGGGTTTAGCATTCGCACTCAAATCATTTGGGCAAAATCGAAATTTGTTATTGGGCGCGGGCACTATCACGTTCAGCATGAACCTTGCTGGTACGCAGTTCGCAATTCCGGTCATTGGCAAGGCGACCGGACACAATCAACACTTTGGTCAATTGAACATCGCAAATCTGAAACAGGTCATTCGACGCAAAAGCCTGTCGAGTGCATGAAGCGTCCGATCGAGAACAACTCCTCGCCCGGCCAGGCGGTCTACGATCCGTTTGTCGGCTCGGGCACGACGATCATCGCCGCGGAGATGACCGGGCGCGTTTGTCATGCGCTGGAGATCGCGCCGGCGTATTGCGATGTGACGGTCGAGCGGTGGCAGAATTTCACCGGGCGCAAGGCGGAGCGGCATGCGGCTGCCGTCTGATGCGACGTTTCGTTATGTGCGACTCGATCGGCTCGACGAGTTCATGCTGCTCGGCTGGCTGCCGGTGTCGGAACTAGGTCCGGTACACGGCTATTATTCATTGCTCGCAGCCTGGATCTGCGGGTGTCCGATGCGAGTGCCAGGTTAGGATCATCCATGCAGGGCAAAAAATTTGATCCGGACGAACAAACCCTCAAGACCATCGAGGGATTGGCTAAGATCCAATGCACGCAACAAGAGGCCGCGGCAGTCCTCGGCATAACGAAGAAGACCTTTATCGAGTTGATCAAGCGCGATCCGCTTGCATGTGAGAAATGGGAGAACGGCCAACAGAGTGGCAAAGCATCACTGCGTCGTAGCCAGTTCAAGATGGCAGAGACGAATGCCGCAATGGCGATCTGGCTCGGTAAGCAATACCTCGGGCAGCGCGAGCCGGTGCGGCTGTTTGACGGCGATGACGCCGGACAGGTAGTGCTCGGCAAGAAGGAACAGGCGCAGGTTGCCGCCGAACAGGCGCATAAAGGAAGCACGTGGAGCAGCCTGGTTCAGTAGGCTGGCGGTTTGCCTGTCCGGACTGGCAGGAGCGGCTGAAGGAAGGACGATCGCTCGTTCCCGATCTTCCACTGGACGAGGCTGCGGCGAACAGGGCAGTCGATATATTCAACATGCTGCGGCTACCGGATGTCGTCGGTCAGCCGCCTCTGGCCGAGGCTGCGGGTGAGTGGCATCGCGACATCGTGCGCGCGGTGTTCGGCTCGCTCGACAAGAAAGGCCACCGCAAGGTGCCTGAGTTGTTCGCGCTGGTGCCGAAGAAAAACGCGAAGACGACTGGCGGCGCTGCAATCATGCTGACGGCATTGCTGCTGAATAGGCGGCCGCGGGCTGAGTTTCTGTTTGTCGGGCCAACGCAGGAGGTGGCTGATCTTGCGTTTCAGCAGGCGGCCGGGATGATTGATGCTGATCCGGAAGGCTATCTGCAGAAGCGGTTTCTATTGCAGGAGCACATCAAGACCATCACCGATCGGCTCACCAAGTCGAAACTCAAGATCAAGACCTTCGACATGAAGGTTATGACCGGCGCGAAACCGGTGGGAGTGTTGGTCGACGAACTGCATCTCATGTCGAGCATGTCGTATGCGATGCGGGTGGTCGGGCAGATTCGTGGCGGCATGATCGCCAATCCTGA
>Ga0184624_10000019_pt1 | contig 42791 bp, 39 predicted proteins | sample PLM3_5_b1_FD_133157 | JGI IMG/M metagenome (GOLD analysis project Ga0184624, IMG submission 133157) | Groundwater sediment microbial communities from an aquifer in East River, Colorado, USA - PLM3_5_b1 | ecosystem: Environmental > Terrestrial > Soil > Riparian zone | place: USA: East River...
AAATAGAAGGACCGGCAACAAGCAATACTTTTAAAAACGAATAAAGAAATAATGATCGATTGGGGAATTTTATTGGAGAAATCAATTTTGATCCTGGCGGTGGTAACTGTATCGCTTGTGATTGCCATGTATGCAACATGGGCCGAAAGAAAAGTCGCTGCTGTGATGCAGGATCGTCTCGGGCCAAACAGGGCAGGACCATTTGGTTTATTTCAACCTCTTGCTGATGGGTTAAAGCTTTTTATGAAAGAAGAGATCATCCCCAGTGCTTCTTCTAAATTTCTATTTATTACCGGGCCTGCATTAGCAATGGTCACTGCACTAATGACAAGTGCAGTTATTCCATGGGGACCTTCGGTTCATTTATTTGGAAGAGATATTAATCTTCAGATCGCTGATATTAATATTGGAATACTTTTCATTTTTGGTGTCGTTAGCTTAGGGGTGTATGGAATTATGATCGGTGGATGGGCTTCTAATAATAAATTTTCTTTATTGGCAGCTATACGCGGCGCTTCTCAAATGGTGAGTTATGAATTGCCAATGGGTATTTCAATAATTGCATTGCTATTAGTTACCGGCTCACCAAGACTGAGTGAAATTGTAACGCAGCAAACAAATGGTTTATGGAATATAATTTATCAACCACTTGGCTTTACTATATTTTTTATTTGTGCGTTGGCTGAGTGTAATCGTACTCCGTTTGATCTGCCCGAAGCAGAAAATGAATTGAACTTTGGTTATCACCAGGAGTATTCGTCCATGAAGCTTGGATTTTATTTGTTTGCTGAATACATAAACATGTTTATCAGCGGTGTAGTAATGTCAACATTATATTTTGGTGGTTATGACATTCCATTTGTAAATGAAGCAAATTGGGGGCATGCGTGGTGGGTTGGATTAGTCGGATTTGCTGTATTGATGACAAAAGCAATATTTTTTGTATTAGTATTTATGTGGATACGCTGGACAATTCCACGTTTTCGTTATGATCAATTGATGAATTTGGGATGGAAATCATTGATCCCGCTTTCATTGTTGAATATGGTGATAACGGCAGTGGTGATATTATTGCTGCAGAAATAAAAAAGTCGGAAAGACAGAAAGTCGGAAAGACCGAAAGAAATTAAATAGAGATAAGAAATACTTTCTGACTTTCGGACATCAGACTTTCGGACTTAATAAAATATATATTTGCGAACTTTTGAAATGATAATATGCAGGCATTAACAAACAGGGCAAAATTGGTGGATCGGAGGCCGATGACGGCGCTGGAGAGAATTTACCTGTGGAATATTCTGAAAGGAATGGCCATTACCTTCAGACATATTTTCAAAAAGAAGGCGACGATCAATTACCCGGAACAAAAAAGAAGCTTTAGCGCTGTGTTCCGTGGCTTACAAATTTTAAATCGTGATGAAGAAGGCCGCGAACGTTGTACGGCTTGTGGCTTGTGTGCTGTAGCATGTCCGGCTGAAGCCATCACGATGGAAGCAGCGGAACGCTTGCCGACAGAAGAACATTTATATCGCGAAGAAAAATATGCAGCAAAGTATGAGATCAATATGCTGCGTTGCATATTCTGTGGTTTGTGTGAAGAAGCTTGTCCCAAAGATGCGATCTATCTATCGCAGACTTTTGCGCAGGCAAATTATTCGCGAAGTGGATTTATCTATAAAAAAGAAGATCTGCTGATCCCTCATCCTAAGGAAGATCCTGAAGCGTATGCAAAGGCATTGGGTGAAAGAAAAAAGATTAATAATTAAGAATTATTAATTAACCTGCCTGCCGGTAGGCAGGTGATCGTTGATTTGAAGATTAACTGTTTATAAGAAATGGGTGTTACTCCAGTATTGTTTTGGGTCCTTTCAGTGATGGCACTGTTCAGTGCATTGATGGTTATTACCAGCAAAAATCCTATGCACAGTGTTATCTGGCTGATAATAGTATTCTTTGCTATTTCTGGTCATTATCTTCTTCTTAATGCACAATTTCTTGCTATTGTGAATATCATAGTATATGCCGGCGCTATCATGGTGCTGTTTCTATACGTATTAATGCTGATGGATCTGAAAAAGGAAATAGAGCCACCGAAAAATCGTTGGTTGAAATTAGCCGGCGCTGTGGCAGGAGGAAGTTTATTATTAGTGTTGATAGCAGCATTAAAGAAAGCTGATATAGCAAACCAAATAGCCGAAACAAGAACGGGTGATATCGGTTTAATAGAAAATTTAGGAAAGGTATTATTCAATGATTACGTGGTGCCGTTTGAAATAAGTAGCATTTTATTTTTAAGCGCTATGGTTGGAGCGGTAGTGATCGGGAAGAAGGAATAGACCCCCTGTCCTCCGCCAAAGGCGGATGACTTAGGTCTGACTGTTCTTTATTATTTGAAAAATTCAAAGTATTAAAATTTTTAAAAGCCCCTTTAGGGGTTTGGGGTATGCAGATCGATTATTACATATACTTATCTGTCGCACTTTTCTGTATTGGAATAGTGGGAGTGCTAACTCGCCGAAATGCGATCATTATATTCATGTGCATTGAACTTATGCTGAATGCCGTGAATTTATTGCTGGTCGCATTTTCAAAAATGCATCATTTCAAAAATGCCGCGGTGAATGCATCAGCAGGAAGTGACGGACAGTTATTTGTATTTTTTATAATGGTGGTGGCGGCTGCTGAAGTTAGCGTTGGCCTGGCAATCATTGTAATGATGTATCGGAATATTCATTCGGTGGATATAAACTTTTTGAACAGGTTGAAACATTGATGAGCAAATGAAGAATGCTTTAGAATTATCTTATTTGGTTCCGCTTTTTCCGTTGATCGGATTTTTGATCATTGGATTAGGAAGAAAGTATTTATCCAAATCACTCACTGGAATAATTGGGAGCGGTGTTATTCTTTTTTCATTTTTAATAAGTGTTTGGATATTTTTCCAGGTTAAGGAAGGCAATTCTGGTGCCATTGATTATTTCAATTTTATCTCTGCAGGCAGTTTAAAAATCCCATTTTCATTCCAGATCGATGCACTATCATCTTTATTTCTTTTAATAATTACGGGGGTTGGCTTCCTGATCCATGTTTACTCAGCATCTTACATGCATCATGAAAGCAAAGATCATTTTGCCAGGTATTTTTCTTACTTAAATCTTTTTGTGTTTTCCATGTTGTTGCTCGTTATGGGCGGCAATTTCGTTATTCTCTTTATTGGATGGGAAGGAGTTGGTCTTTGCTCATATCTTCTTATTGGTTATTGGTTTAAAAACACAGAATATAATTATGCAGCCCGCAAGGCATTTGTGATGAACCGTATTGGTGATCTTGCTTTTCTCATCGCCATTTTTATGATCATTGCAAAAGTGGGTTCAGTAAATTTTGGTGATGTGTTTTCTGCAGAAGGATTACAAAAACTGTCTTCGTCAGCAACTATCATAACCCTTTTGCTTTTTGTTGGTGCTGCCGGTAAAAGTGCACAAATACCATTATATACATGGTTGCCCGATGCGATGGCGGGTCCAACGCCAGTGTCAGCACTGATCCATGCTGCAACCATGGTGACTGCAGGTATCTATATGATCGCAAGAAGTAACCTGTTATATTCTTTAAGCGATGTGACATCAAATATTGTAGCTTATGTAGGCTTGGCTACAGCGTTACTTGCGGCAACAATTGCTTTAAAGCAAAATGATATTAAAAAAGTATTGGCATATTCTACGGTAAGCCAGTTGGGATATATGTTTTTGGCATTGGGTGTTGGCGCATATACGGCTGCTGTATTTCATGTAATGACACATGCATTTTTTAAAGCATTGTTATTCCTTGGAAGTGGTAGCGTGATACATGCAATGAGTGGAGAACAGGATATAAGAAACATGGGTGGGTTAAGTAAAAAACTAAAAATTACATTCTTCACTTTCACAATTGGATGTATAGCTATTGCAGGTATTCCGCCATTCAGTGGTTTCTTTTCTAAAGATGCAATATTGTTAGGTGCATTCCAGACAAACCCGGCCTTGTATTGGATCGCTTTATTCACAGCATTGCTTACTGCTTTTTACATGTTTCGTTTGTTGTTTGTAACATTCACTGGTAAATTCAGAGGCACTCATGAACAAGAACATCATCTGCATGAGAGTCCTTCATTGATGACTGTGCCATTGATAATTCTTGCCATCTTATCTATCGTGGGTGGATTTGTCGGAATTCCGGAAGTATTTAAAGCGGACGGTGATAAACTAACTGAGTTTCTTTCTCCGGTTATTGCAAAACATGAACATGGGCAAATAAGTCATTCAAAAGAATATTTCTTAATGGGTTTGTCAACCGTTTTGATACTGGCGACAATCGTTTTTGCCTGGTTCAGGTTTAAAAACTACCAGCCTAAGGAAGAAAAAGGCCTTGGAAAAATATTGGAGAATAAATGGTATGTAGATGAGCTGTATGACAAGATCATTGTAAATCCATTTAATAAGCTTGCCGGTTTTCTGAATAATTTTTTCGAAAGATTTATTATAGATGGTATTGTAAATGGTGTAGGCAGAGCAGTAAATTATGGCAGCCGTCAACTTAGGTTAATACAAAGCGGGCAGGTCGGCAGTTATGTATTATTAATGGTTTTATCAATATTGCTTTTATTATTGTACCAATTTTTTATTAAGAAATAATAGATGATCGCATTATTACTGATATTAGTTCCATTGTTAAGCGGCATTGCTGCATTTTTCTTAAAGAAAGAAAATGCAGCAAAAGGCTGGGCGTTGCTTTCATCCTTTGCTACTGTAACGGTTTCGATACTTGGATTGACCATTTTAAATAAAACAGAATTACTTCAATTCAAATGTTCCTGGTTGCCGGGTTTAGGAAGCAGTTTTTCTATACAGCTTGATGGAATGGGTCAAATACTTTGTTTGCTAACTGCCATTTCGTTTCCATTAATATTTATAGCTACCTGGCAACGTTCATATAAAAATGCGCATAACTTTTTTGCATTAATGCTACTTTCACAAGCAGGATTGATGGGAGTATTTCTTGCAATGGATGCATTACTATTTTATTTCTTCTGGGAGCTGGCATTGATACCTGTTTATTTTCTTTCTTCTATCTGGGGAGCGGAAAGAAGAATTGCTGCCACATTTAAATTCTTTATTTACACATTTGTGGGTTCGTTGCTGATGTTAGTTGGATTGATCTATTTGCAATCATTAACACCGGACAGATCTTTTGATATCAAAGCTTTTTATTCAATTGCTATTGATAGCAAAACACAGAACTGGATATTCTGGTTAATGTTTATTGCATTTGCAATTAAGATCCCTGTGTTCCCATTTCATAGCTGGCAGCCTGATGCATACGAACAATCACCAACAGCTGTAACCATGGTGTTGAGTGGGATAATGGTAAAAATGGGTTTGTTTGCTGTTATTAGATGGCTGCTTCCTGTGCTGCCATCTGCCTCTTACGCTTATGGGGAAGAAATGATCAGCATGTGGGTAATTGTTGGAATGATCTACGCATCCCTGCTCGCATGGCGGCAGGATGATATGAAACGATTGATCGCTTATTCTTCTATTGCACACCTTGGTTTGATGGTAGTGGCCATTTTTTCTGAATCAGAAATAGGGATGCAGGGTGTGATGCTTCAAATGTTCAATCATGGTATTAACATTCTTGGTCTTTGGGTTGTAGTGGAAATACTGGAAAGAAAATATGGAACAAGAAAACTTTCTGAATTGGGAGGGCTTGCTCAAAAGGCACCGGCAATGGCGATACTTTTTGTAGTGGTTGCATTAGCAAACATTGCATTGCCATTAACGAATGCATTTGTTGGGGAATTCATGATGTTTACCGGCATCTTTACATCACCTGTGTCAGCGTACGAGATGATAACAGTTCCCGCAGCAGGACTTACAATTATAATTGGTGCTGTTTATACCTTACGAATGGTGCAGAAAGTAATTTATGGCAATACAAATGCATTAACAGAAACAGGAACAGATATCGGCTATAATGAAAAATTGGTACTAGGGATAATCGTGATACTGATCTTAATAGTTGGTGTCTACCCGCAACCATTTCTTGATCTGACAAAAGAGACAACGGATTTTATTTTAGATAAAGCAATTCTTCCTTCATTGAAAAAATAAACAGGCTGAATAAATGAACGCATTGATCATATCGGCAATTATGGGAGTACTGATGATGTTCAGCGGGATCTTGCTGAAACAAAAATCAACTATTCGCGGATTGGCATTGACCGGGCTTTTAGTTACAATTATTTTGAATGTAATGGAGATCTATGGATTTCATTTATTTAAGATCAATGCTACTGGAATGATGAGTTTCGACAGGTTCTCTCTTTTTTTCAATACAATTGCAATGGCGTGTACGTTTGTTTTCTTTTTGCTTTCTGCAAAAGAAATGGAAAAAGTGGGAGTGAATTACTCCGATTATTTTGCCTTGATATTTTTTATTCTTGCCGGAATAATACTTTCATCATCGTTCAGCTCATTGCTCATACTCTTCCTTGGCATAGAGATCATTTCAATACCGCTATATATTTTAACGGGCAGCGATAAAAGGAACCTGAAAAGCAATGAAGCATCTTTAAAATATTTTTTGCTTGGTTCTTTTTCCACTGGTTTAATGCTAATGGGTATTACACTTGTTTATGGTAGCTCCGGCTCTTTTGCGATCGATGCAATTACAAACCCTGGAACAAAGCCGGATGTTTTATTAATTGCTGGTTTATTATTGTTAATGTTCTCAATGGCATTTAAAGTTTCTGCTGCGCCATTTCATTTTTGGACACCGGATGTATATGATGGCGCCCCCACTGTGTTCACATCTTTTATGGCGACAATTGTAAAAGCAGCAGTTTTTATTGCGTTCATTCGTTTATTCTATCATGCATTCGGGGAAATACATAGTACATGGAAATTTATTATTGCGGTAATTACAGCTCTTACTTTATTCATTGGTAATATCACAGCTGTTTTTCAGCAAAGTGTAAAAAGAATGCTTGCGTATTCAAGCATTGCACAAGCTGGGTTTATGTTGATGGCTGTACTTGCATTGAACAGTATTGGTTCAGAAGGAATATTACTTTACACAACTGCATATTGTCTTTCTACCATTGGCCTTTTTGCTATATTGGTAAAAATGAAGGATTATACTTTTGAGGGATTCAACGGTTTCGCAAAACATCAACCGCTACTTGCGGGTGTGGCCGTTATCTTTCTTTTATCATTAGCGGGCATTCCTTTAACAGCCGGATTTCTTGCAAAATTCTATATGATAAATGCAGTGATCAACAGTGGTGGTTTTCTTTGGCTTGTTATTCTTGCCGTATTAATGGCTGCAATTAGTGTGTATTACTATTTTCGTGTGATACAGGCAATGTATTTTAAAGAAGGAGAAGCGCAGGTAATAGAAGCGAGCACAAGTTTTAAATGGGTTATATCATTAGTCGCCGCGTTAGTTATTTTGCTCGGTGTTTTTCCTCAGCTACTATTCAGCTGGTTTTATTTTTAGTAATAAATTGTTGCGAAAAATCAATTCCTGGTAAAAATTTATGCCATTCCTGTATTTGACTTGGTCAGGAATTTTTCACTCATAACTTTGTTTTCCCGATAACTATCGGGATTAAAAAAAACATCATCACATGAGAAAAACTACAAGCCGGATCTTTTTCGGCATCACGATGCTTTGCTTTAGCATGATAAGTGTTGCACAGGTAAGACCACAAACTACCGGAGACACAACGAGACCAGCAGGGCCAGGGGGACAAAGACCTACGACAGGTGTCAGACCTTACAAAGAGATCATTACTGATAAAGCAGTTACAAAAAATGGTTTTTTCAAAGTTCATAAAGTTGAGGACAAATATTATTTTGAAATCCCTAACGATCTGCTTTGGCGTGATATACTAGTTGTAAATCGTCTTTCTCAGACTCAGGCTGGTACAGGATATGGCGGTGACCAGGTAGGACAGAACGTTGTTCGCTTTGACAAAGGACCAAACAATCGAATATTTCTTAGAACAATATCTTATGCTGTTTATGCAAAAGATTCTACGTCACCAATGTTTTCATCCGTAAAAAATTCAAACCTTCAGCCAATCGCTGCTTCATTTGATATAAAAGCTTTTGGCAAAGATTCGGCAACATCGGTTATAGAAATTACAGATTTTGTAAATGGAGACAACGATGTGCTTTTCTTTAGCAGTGCTGCTAAAAATCAACGACGTCTTGGTTCATTGCAAACAGATAAATCTTATATAGTAAGTGTAAAGCCTTACCCTATAAATATCGAGATCAAAGCAGTGAAAACCTATGGAAGAACTCCTGCGCCTCCAGGTGGTGGCGGTGGTTTTGGAGCTCCGCAACCAAGTGGTAATCTTACTGTAGAAATGAATAGTTCATTTGTATTGCTTCCAAAAAATCCAATGCAGGCAAGACATTTCGATGCGAGGGTTGGCTACTTTACCGTTGGCTATACAGATTTTGATGCAAACCCTCAAGGCGTAAGAGATATCACTATTGCAAAACGCTGGAGACTGGAACCAAAACCGGAAGATATTGAGAAATACAAAAGAGGTGAGCTGGTAGAACCTCAAAAACCAATTATATTTTATATCGATCCGACAACTCCAAAAAAATGGATCCCATATTTAATACAGGGTGTAAATGATTGGCAAGCGGCATTTGAAAAAGCCGGCTTTAAAAATGCAATTTTCGGGAAAATGGCGCCAACAAAAGAAGAAGACAGTACATGGAGCTTAGAAGATGCCCGCAACTCTGCAATAGTATATAAACCTTCCGATATCCCGAATGCAAGTGGTCCAAGTATTTCCGATCCACGGAGTGGCGAAATAATGGAAAGCCATATTAATTGGTACCATAATGTAATGGAACTTATTCGTAATTGGTATATGATCCAGGCAGGCCCAAACGATACCCGTGCAAGACAAATGGTTTTTCCTGATGAATTAATGGGTCGTCTTGTTCAATTTGTCTCTTCACACGAAGTTGGACACACACTTGGTCTGCGTCACAATTTTGGTTCAAGCTCATCAGTACCGGTTGAAAATTTACGAAATAAAGAATGGGTTTCTAAAAACGGACATACACCATCGATCATGGATTATGCTCGTTTCAATTATGTAGCGCAACCTGAAGATGGATTAAGCGGAGAAGAATTACAAGGCCGAATAGGTGATTACGACAAATGGGCTATTGAATGGGGCTACAGGCGTTTTTATGAATTTAATTCACCTGAAGCTGAAAAAGGAAAAATAAATCAATGGACAAGAGAGAAACTAAAGGACCGTCGTTTATGGTGGGGTGATGGTGAAAGTAACCAGGATGATCCACGTTCACAAACAGAAGACTTAAGTGATAACGCAGTAAAAGCAAGTGAATATGGAATTAAAAATCTTAAACGAATTGTTCCGGAGTTAATGAAATGGACAAAACAGGATAACGAAGATTATACAAACCTTTCAGATGTATATGGCCAGGTAACAGGTCAATTCAGCCGTTACATGGGTCATGTTTCAAGAAATGTTGGTGGTATTTATAAAACACCAAGAGTAGTTGAAGATTCCGAACCTGTTTATGAATTTGAACCGAAAGCAAAACAAGCTGAAGCGGTTACATTTATCAATCAACAGTTGTTTGCAACACCGACCTGGTTGATCAGCAATGATATTTATGCAAAGACCGGGGCTAGCCCATTAACAGTTATCGGAAATATTCAGGACAATACTTTGAATCGGTTTTTCAGTGCTAACACGTTAAACAAATTGATAAATGCAGAAACAACACTCGGTAGCAATGCTTATAGAATGACCGATCTTTTCAGTGATGTGAAAAAAGGCGTTTGGTCAGAATTAGCGACGAAAAAAACAATAGATGTTTATCGTAGAAACCTTCAGAAATCGTATGTAAATATTTTGAGTAATTTATTGAACCCAGCAGATATAGTGATAAACCTTGGCGGCGGTGGATTCAATTTAGGGCCTTCAGTAAATACTGATAAATCAGATATTAAAAGTTTGGTTCGGGCACATCTTACTTCTTTAAAAGCGGAAGTGGCTGCAGCGGCCGCTGGAATAGCAGATCCAATGAGCAAATATCATTTACAGGATATTGCAAAAAGAATAGAGGAAGCTTTGAATCCTAAAAAATAATTTTTTTGCCGGTAATTGAAAAGGACCCCCGATTTATCGGGGTCCTTTTTTTATTTAATTAACCAGTTGTCAAATTTTATAACTTTGGATTGACCGACTTCCTTACTTTGCATAGACAAATGAAATTCAGCGATATTTTATCAATTGCGTTCCGTTCTGTTCGAAGTAATATGCTTCGAACAGTGCTCACAGTCTTGATCATTGCATTAGGCATCACCGCATTGGTGGTGGTTAACACTGCTATAAAAGCAATTAATCAAAAGTTTACAGAGAGTTTCTCTACTATGGGCGCCAGCGGTTTTACGATCCGGTACAAACAAAGAAATATACGTTTCGGTGGTGGCGGAGGATCTGAAATAAAAAAAGAAAAAAAAGGAAGTAAGAAAGAAAAGAAATCAAATCTTGATAAAATAATCAGGAAAGAAGAAGCGGAAATGTTTGTGCAAAATTTCAAATTCCCTTCCTCAAAAGGAGTTTCAGTATTTGCAACCAGGAATGCGATCGCCTCTTATGAGGCTAAAAAAACAAGTCCTAATGTTTTATTATTTGGCGGAGATGAGAATTATATGATCCTGAATGGATACAAATTAAGAGCGGGAAGAAATCTAAACCAGGCAGATGTACAGTCTGCACGAAATGTTTGTATAGTTGGCTATGATGTAGCCAAAAAATTATTTAACGACAACCCTGACAGGGCAGTCAATGCTATTATCCGTGTACAGAATATTCCTTATCGTGTGATAGGTGTGCTTGATAGCCGGGGTTCTTCATTTGGGATGAGTTTAGATAACAGGATATTTACAAGTTATCCAAATGTTCATCGTCAATTCAGCTCAGGAATAAGTTATGTAATAGCAGTTATGACCGATGATATAAAAAAAGTGCAGGTAGCCATGGGCGAAGCAGAAGGTGTTTTCCGTTCAGTAAGAAAATTGGCAACTACAGAAGAAAATAATTTTGTGCTTGATCGTAATGACAGTGTTGCCGAAAAAGCGATGAACAGTCTTGGCATGATCTCTTTATCTGCACTTGTAATTGGATTTATCACCTTGATCGGAGCAGCTATCGGTTTAATGAACATCATGCTTGTTGCTGTAACGGAAAGAACCAAGGAAGTAGGATTGGTAAAAGCAATTGGCGGTAAAAGCAAAACAGTAAGGGCTCAATTTCTAATGGAGTCAATTATTATTAGTGTATTGGGAGCCATATTAGGAATCATATTTGGAATTTTAATTGGAAATCTTATATCCATTGCGATCAATACTGGATTTGTTGTTCCCTGGAACTGGGTAATATTGGCAATTGCTATTTGTTCGGTCACTGGCTTATTAGCTGGCCTGTACCCCGCATTAAAAGCTGGCAGGCTGAATCCCATCGAAGCACTTCGATACGAATAAATCCTCCTTATTAAAATCAAGCAGCAATTCGGTGTTATTGGTAGTCTGAGACTAACCCTTGTTTGTGGAAGAGTAAAAATATTACAGCTTCTTGTTTCAGAACAAAAAATCCTTAACTTGTAACGCTCTGATTAAAAATTTTTGCGGGGGCTTTTGGAGCATTTAACTTTTTTTTCCTTAGAATTGTGTCCCTGAAAAAAATACAAACCTTTTTTAAAATTTTAAACACTAAAAACTAAGATCATGGCTGAAACAAAACCGACTGCAACAGCAAGTGTGAAAGCAACTTCAGTACAAGCGAAAAAAAGCAGTAATGCCATCTCATGGCTTGCCCCTATTATTTGTCTTATTGCCGGTTATCTAATCTGGCGTTTTATTTTTGGAAATAAGGATGGTTTTAATCAGCCTGATAATAGCGGTGGCTTCTGGCCCAAGCATGATAAGCCTAAAGAGGGCGATGCTATGGCGGGTATTTATATGGGAGGAATTATCATCCCCATCCTTATCGGTATGTTTTTAATGGTAGTTACATTTTCAATCGAAAGGCTGCTTACAATAAGCAGAGCCTTAGGCAGCGGTTCAATTGCTGATTTTATTCGCAAAGTGCAATATCACCTTGCAAACAGAAATGTGGATGCTGCTATGGCTGAGTGTGACAAACAACGCGGCTCAGTTGCCAATGTAATGCGTGCCGGGTTACGTCGCTACAAAGAAATGACGACTAACAATGAGCTTAACACAGACCAGAAAGTTATTGCTATTCAAAAAGAAGTGGAAGAAGCAACTGCGCTGGAACTGCCAATGCTTCAAAAAAATCTTGTATTTCTATCAACTATTACTTCTGTAGGTACGTTAGTTGCCCTGCTAGGTACTGTAATGGGAATGATTCGTTCATTCTCTGCATTAGGATCTGGCGATGGCGGAGGTGGTGCTGCAGCTAGTGCCCTTGCGGTTGGTATATCTGAGGCTCTTTATAATACTGCTTTAGGTATCGGTACATCTGCTTTTGCTCTTATAATGTATAATATCTTTACAACTAAGATCGATGCTATTACTTACGGTATTGATGAATCAGGTTTCACTCTTACACAAAGCTTTGCATCTCTTTACAAATAAGAGACAATTGCTTGTATGGAAATTATGAAACATTGAATCTCAATACAAAATTAATGTAAACATGCCCAGTGTTAAAATACCAAAGAAGAGCACATTTGTAGACATGACCCCTTTTGTGGATGTTGCTTTTCTGATCCTTACATTTTTCATTATGGCTACGAAGTTCAAACCCGAAGAGCCTGTAGAGATAAAAACACCAAATTCGGTTTCAACCAGGGAACTGCCTGAAAGTGATGCTTTACAAGTCACATTTGACAGTACCGGCCGGGTCTTTTTTGGTGTTTTGTCACAAAAAGATCAGGAAAAACTTGCTGTAATAAGGCATATTAATGATACAAGGAGCCTGGGGTTATCGGAAGCCGAAATGAAGAATTTTGTGAGGACACCTTCAATAGGTGTTCCTTTTAGCGGTTTAAAGCAATTACTTTCAATCCCACAGGAAGATCAGAAGAATTTTAAACAACCTGGAATTCCTCTGGATACACTTGGTGGAGAATTGTTGTACTGGATCAGGGATGCTGTTGGAACATTTTCTGGAAAAAAATTGCAATACCTGATAAAAGGGGACAATAATGCAAAATATCCGGCTTTTAAGCAGGTACTTATTGCGTTTAAGAAGAATGAAATTTTTAAATTTCAGATGATCACTATGCTCGAAGATGCACCTGCTGGCTCGGAGCTTTCGATTATAAGGAATAGAGAAAAAGCGGCCAGCCATTAAATAATTTTATTAACTCTTAAAAATTTAAAACATGGCAAGTATTGATGATAGCGGCGGTGGTGGAGGTCATAAAAAAGGACCGGGAGTTAAGAAAGCAAAAAAACTTTCAACCGCCGTCGACATGACGCCAATGGTTGACCTGGGCTTCTTGCTTATAACATTTTTCATTTTCACTACAACCATGAGTAGTCCTACAACTATGCAGTTGTATATGCCCAAGGATACAGATAAGGATGAAGATCAAAATAAAGCAAAGGAATCAGGGGCACTAACAATTATGCTTGGGAAAAATAATGTTGTTTATTATTACGAAGGTCAGCTGTTGCCGGATGGTTCTAATTTTAAAACTGCAACGTTTAAAGATATCCGGGGAATTATCATTCAAAAGAAAAAGGATGTGATAGCTGCTCACGTGCATGATGCAGGTTGTACAAAGATCCAGGAAGAAGCAAGAATCGGCAATCCTAAACTTAATCCTCCAATTCCACCCGATCCTAATTGGAAGAATGCCTGTCTTGACAAGGACCTTGTTGTTGTAATAAAACCTGATGAAGATGCTACGTATAAGAACACCATCGATATTTTAGACGAAATGGCAATAAGCGCTATAAAACGTTACGCAATGGTTGATCTTTTTCCTGCTGAGAAATTGCTCATCCAGGCAACAGAAGGCAAGTGATTGAATTATAATGTGTGGAATTTATTCAATTCTGCATCTAATTTTTAAAGAAACTGCAATGGAAATAAATAAAATTTTGTCAAGTGATATTCTGGATCTTCTTTTTGAAGACAGGAATAAAGCTTATGGTGCATACGAGCTGCGTAAAACGTATAAAAAAAGGCTTACAATAGCCTTGCTTTGTACTGCAGCAGTTGCTTTACTTGCACTTGGTGGTTCTTTTCTTGCAAGCTCACTAAAAAAGAAGGACGGTAAATTCCAGACCAGGGAGTTGACTCTTACGGAGTTAAAGCAGGAAGAGGAAAAGAAACCTGAGCCTCCACCACCGCCGCCTCCAAAACAGGAGCCTCCTAAAGTGGAAATGACAAAATTCACACCTCCCAAAATTGTAAAAGATGAGGAAGTGAAGAAAGAGGAGATCCCACCTGAAGTAAAGGAATTGGAAGATACCAAGATCGATGTGCAAAGCCAGGAAGGTATAAAAGATGAAGGTCTTGCTCCGGCCGTGGTTGATGAAGGTAAGCAGGTAGTTGAAGAAAAGAAAGAAGAAGATGAAAACAAGGTCTTTGAAAAAGTGGAAGTTGAGGCACAATTTAAAGGTGGCGAAAGAGAATGGAGAAAATATCTGGAAAGAAATCTTGATCCAAATGTACCTGTTGAGAACGGCGCAAATGAAGGTACTTACACAGTTACAGTGCAGTTCATTGTTGACAAAGAAGGGAAGATAAGTGATGTAAAAGCTTTGTCAAACCACGGTCATGGTATGGAAGAGGAAGCGATCAAAGTAATTAAAAGAGGACCGGACTGGGTGCCAGCTATTCAAAATGGTCGCCAGGTAAAAGCTTATCGTAAACAGCCAATTACATTTGTGGTAGCAGCAGAATAAAACTCCTTCTATCAGGCAAATAATTAAATCCCTCCCGACTTGTCGGGAGGGATTTCTATTTTTGGGCAATGCAGGGAAAATTGACAGGATGGGACGATACAATTGTTGCATTGGCAACTCCGCCTGGAGTTGGAGCTATTGGCATTATTCGCCTAAGCGGCAACAAAGCGATCAATATTGCAAATGATCTATTCCCGTCAAAAGATCTTGAACAACAAGCTTCGCATACGATGCATGTTGGTGTTATAAAAGATAAGGAAGCAATACTTGATGAAGTTGTTATTTCAATATTTAAAAACCCAAGATCGTATACAGGTGAAGATGTGGTTGAAATAAGTGGTCATGGTTCGCCATTTGTTTTGCAGCAAATAATAAATGTATGCATACAACAGGGTGCCAGATTGGCAAAACCCGGCGAGTTTACACAAAGGGCATTTTTAAAAGGCAAACTCGATCTGGCACAGGCCGAAGCGGTTGCTGACCTTATTGCATCAAATACCCAGGCTTCGCAAAAAACAGCATTGCACAATATTCGAGGCGGGTTTTCAAGCAAGCTAAAGGAGCTGAGAGAGCAATTATTAAAATTCTCTGCGCTGATTGAATTGGAACTTGATTTCAGCCAGGAGGACGTAGAATTTGCGGACAGAAAGCAGTTCTATGAATTGATAAATGAATTAAGCAAACTAACCGATCAATTGATCAGTTCTTTTCGTCTTGGAAATGTAATTAAGAACGGTGTTAGCGTAGCGATCGTAGGCAAACCCAATGCAGGTAAATCAACATTACTAAACGCTTTATTGCAGGAAGACCGGGCTATTGTAAGTGATATTCCCGGCACTACAAGAGATACGATCGAAGAGATCATCAATATCGATAGTATTCTTTTTCGATTGATCGATACTGCCGGGATACGACATCATACAAGCGATATAATTGAAAGCATGGGAGTAGAGAAAAGTTTGGATAAAATGAAAACAGCCGATCTCGTATTGTATTTGTTTGATGTAGAGGAAGAAATAAAAGAGATAAGAAGTCTGCAGGAAGAATTAAAAAAAAGAGAGCTTAATTTTTTGCTTGTAGCTAATAAAACCGATAAGCAGGATGAAGCAATCGCAAAAGATAAATTTTCGTCAGTAGAAAATATTGTTTTTATTTCTGCAAAGGATCATAAGCATTTGGAAGTTTTGAAAGAAAGAATGGTAGACAAGGTAATTTCAGGAAAAGTACAACCAGAAGATACCATTGTTACCAATGCACGACACTACCATGCTTTGAAAGAAGTAGCAAGATCATTAGCTGATATAAAAAAGGGATTAGATGATAAACTTGCCGGTGATCTGCTTGCATTAGATATCCGAAGAGGCCTTCATTATCTTGGTGAAATAACAGGGGAGATAACAAATGAAGACCAGCTTGACTATATTTTCAGTAAGTTTTGTATCGGAAAGTAACTTCAAAATAGTATTAAAGTTGCTGACTTTTGGCGTTGAAAAATATCCTGGGTAAATAAAATCCTAATTATCTAATTGACATACATGAAAAAAATAATTCTCATTATACTCGTAGCAGTTTCTATTACTTCACAAGCACAACCGGTATATGTAGACAGAATTGGGTTTAAACTGGAAAGCATAGCTGATATAGATATCGGCTGGATGAAAATTTATAAACATGCCACACCAGCAAAAGGGAAAACTCTTGGCAATAGGATCTACAGCGACAAGCAGATCGGGTATTGCCAGCAGTTTGTAGAGTGGATGCAACAATCATACTTGCCCAAAGGATGTTTGGGAGATGCCGGAGAGTATCAGAATTATATATACAAGTTCAGCTCCACGAATAGCCTCCTGGGCAACGCAATAAATGAACATTCAGCCGCTCTCCCGCAATTGTATGGTGCTTATTCAAGAATGTATATGTTCTTAAAGAAAGATGCACAGGGAAAATTTGTTCCACAAGCCAGCTATTCGGAATATTGGCGCATAGAGGCCAACCAATTGCAATACATCAGCCTACCGGTATCATTTATTTCAAGTGCCGAAGAATACTATTTTGTACTGCCCGATTTTACCAGCAATCCAAAAGGATATGATGCCGATGACAAACCTGCAAGCGATCTACTGGGTTTTGCAAACCACAAAAACATTGAAGGATACAAACATTTTTATATCCCCCCAAAAACGATTGACGACAATCCTTACTACATTGTCATTATGACCAAAGACAATAAAGAACTCCCGTTTGAGAAAATAACTATCGGAGAGTTTTTTACACAAGCTGAAAAGCAACTTCCTGTCTGGCAAAAAATAGTTCCCACTTCACCAGAAAATTTTGCACGTGCACAAAAGAATCTTGCAAGGTTAAAAGAAAAATATAAAAACAAATGGAATGATATTGCTGAGTTGAAACTTTCTGGCACTGCTATCGGTCTTTATGATTTTGTAAATGCAACAGAAGATCATAATGATATGTTTGACAATAAAGATATTTATGGAAAGGAGGGGGTGAGTCCCACTTTCCCAATTTTAAAAGTAAGCAAAGCAGCATTAAACCTTTGTAAAACAGACCAGCCGCAATGGCTTGTTGTCCGATGGACAATGGGGATGGCCAACCAGGCGTATAATTTACATCTGCACGAATCAGTAATGAACAATTTTAATTTTAAATATGCGTATGATTATTTTTTTGATACTGAGAAAGTAAAAGGTCAACTCTATAAACCACTTCGTTCTCCTACTTACAAAGAGGCAGTGCTGGCCAGTGAAGGATCGGATGCAACTAAAAAAAATACAGCAGATAAAAACATTCATTTTTTCGAAGATTTTTCTACATCGACACCTGGAAAAAAGCCAGTTGGTTGGCAAAGTACGTTAGCTCTTGGCGCTACCAGTGTTATTACAAAGCTGGATGGATTAGAAGGTAACTGGGCTATTATTTCAAACTATACAATAAAACCCACTCAACTTAAAACGCCATTACCACAGAATTTTACGCTAAGCTATGAAATAGTCGCTGCTCAAAATTTTACATGGGGAGCCAAGGGGTTGACCTTCAAATTGTCAAAAGACCTCTCAGCAGGTAATGCCGAATCATACCTGGAACTAAAACTCCGTCCTGGATTTGATGGCAGAGACGGAGAGGCATCGCTGGAAACAAAATTTCCTTCACCACCTGGTTATTCCAATGGAACAAAATGGTTTGTTGCACCCGGTTTTTCCAACAACAAAAAAAACAATCACATTATTGTGACCGTTAAAAAAAAGGATGAAACGTTGCAGGTATTTATAGATAAGATCAAAATAGCAGAATACCCAAATGCAATACCTGCAGCTCACCTATTCAATACAATGTCATTTACCAGTTATAACTCAGGAGAGAACGATAAATTCTATATCAGCAATATTAAAATCAGTAAAGATTAAATCTATGAAGAAACTAACGGCTCTCATGCTGCAACTGAAACAAAGAGAGAGGGAAAATACAATGCAGAGGTTGAAAGCAAAAAAATGTGGCGATACCTGCAAGCCCCGGGCTATATTGTAATTAAATTCCCTGGTAAGTAAAAAATGATCTCAATAAACAAAATGTTTAGCGGGCATGTAATCAAAAAAGTATAACTTACAGTAGTACCCTGTGTTTAACGCATAACAAATAGAACTTTTAACCTTATCAACTATCTAAAATGCGTTTCACCTTTTTTTTTATTTTTTTGATGGCTACTGTTTGCCATCTTTCCTGCCAGGATACAACTAAAAACAAAAATTCCGAAAAAGCAGGTGCTAATCAATCCAATTTACTAGACACCTCTGGAACATTTGCAGTAAACCTAAGAGGTGACAGTATTTCTTATATTAATTGGGCTAATGAAAATGAGATATTGGGGCTGGCGAATACTGCATTTGGTGATCTTGATAGCATGATTGCCCGAAGATACATTCGTGTATTAGTTCCCTACTCAAAAACCTACTACTATATAGAAGGGATGAAAACCTCCGGTCTTGCCTATGACCTGCTCAATCTTTTTGAGAAAGAACTGAACAGGCAGTTGAAATTTTATCCACCCAAAGTACGTGTGATCTTTATACCTGTAAGCCGTGAACAGATCGTACCATTATTAACAAGTGGTCACGCAGACATGATCGCATCTGGTTTTACGATAACCTCAGAAAGAAAGGAACAAATCGATTTTTCAACTCCAACTGTAACAGGTATAAAAGATATTGTAGTAGGCGGACCTTCTGCACCAACAATTAACTCAATTACAGATCTTGCCGGTCAACAGGTTTTTGTTCGCGAAAACAGCAGCTATCAATTTTCATTAAACAGGCTAAATGATTCACTTCAAAAACTCGGACTTAAACCTGTACAAATTGAATTCACCGGCCCCTATCTTGAAGCGGAAGATATTCTTGAAATGGTAAATGAAGGATTGATTCCCTTCACTGTTATTTCTGAGGATCTTGGAAAGCTTTGGAATAGTGTTTATACAGATCTAAAGGTGTACTCGAAAATTGCAGTTGAAACCAATGTGTCATACGGATGGGCATTCAGAAAAAATTCTCCCAAGTTAAAAGCTGCTGTCAACAAATTTATACCACAAATAAGGAAAGGATCAATGGTGGGAAATATGCTCTATGACAAATACCTAAAAAATAAAAATAGGTTACGGAACTCTCAAAGCAAGGAAGCATTAGCAGATCTAAATCATTTTAGAGCCATGTTTATTAAATATGGCGATAAGTATTCTCTTGACTGGCGCTTATTATCTGCCCAGGCATTCCAGGAATCGCAGCTCAAGCAGGAAACGGTAAGCCACGCCGGTGCGGTTGGCGTTATGCAGGTTCTGCCCAGAACAGCAGCAAGTCCCCCGATCAGCATTCCTAATGTTAGAAATTCAGAGAACAATATCCATGCAGGTGTAAAATATATGCGCTATTTAATTGATAATTATTTTGAGAGCGAACAGATAGATTCTTTGAATATGCATCTTATGGCACTGGGGGCCTACAATTGCGGACCTGGCAATATGAGAAAATTAAGGCGTGAGGCGAAAGAACGTGGGCTGAATGAAAACGTATGGTTTAATAACGTAGAGATCATGGCGGCACGATATATAGGGAGGGAAACGGTCCAGTATGTGAGCAATATTTACAGGTATTATTGGTCTTACCAGGCACTTCAACATTTTAAAGACTCAAGAGACGAGATAAAATCGCAATAAGAAAACGTGATTTTAGCAAGAGAGTAAAAGAGAACCGGCCGCAGAAGGCGGCCGGTCGATCGGACTTATTGGTTATCTGAGCGTATATAAGACTATTTTAATTCACAGGGAACGATCTTTAACACAGGGTACAGGCTAAACAGAGGTAATTCTCCCGTTAAGCCTTAGCATCATCCTTCTTTTTCAAGATCTTTCCATTCTTGTCAACTAATATCCTGGCATGAGCATCTCCTTTCTCCAGTTTAATTTCGTACGCAGTTCTGTCCTTATCATTTTCTTCGTCTATTGATGTTATTTTATAACCCGCATAATTATTTTTAATAGTTTTCTTCACTGGGTCGGGAAGCATTGTTGAATCTTCAACAACTGATGATGAGCCGATCCAGTTATTATTTCTATCCCACCATGACCAAAAATTCCTGTTATCCATTTTATAGTTCACCACGTAATACGAAGTGTCCATTGAAGGCCATCCTGTCCATTCCCAATTTATTCTTTCATAAGGTTTATATGCCGACCAATTTACGTCTGCAGCATTCGGATACTTGGTTTGAAATGCCACTCTAACATTGTCAGGCGGATTATATACAGGAGTTTCTGTTGGAGTTGTATTGATAGTCGGTGCTGGGGTTTCGGTCGTCTTTTCATTGTAGGAGGTTTCTGTATTACTATCCCCGCATGCAGCCAGTAAAAATCCACTAGCAACGATCACTATCCAATTCTTTTTCATAGTTGGTCTTTTTTTAATTAGAAGTTTTGAAATAACGGCAAATGATATGCCATGCGACGACTGAAAAGGATTAGTGCATTTTACTTGTATAAAATATTGTTCCATGGCGATTGCCTATGCAAGTCTGTAGAAATATCTCTACATAAAGAATATTTTTTTAATGGGAAGCACTATAGTGTGAATTTCAAATAGATTTTTGAAAAAAGAAATGGGCATGATTTTTCACATCCTGGTAATCATAATCATGTCAAGTACGATTATAATAGAAACACCACGTCATACAGCAGGTAAGTATGTTTTTGATCCGGACGATCATTGTTATAGACTGAAAAAAATTTTACCACTAGGAATGCATTTCCCTTATGATTTTGGAATGATTGAGAATACACATGCGGGTGATGGGGATCCCGCTGATGCGATGGTTTTTACAGAGTGTATTACCTATCCGGGTGTCCGGTTAATATGCAGAATAATCGGCGCTTTACAAGTAAAGCAAGTTAAAAAGGGAGTATCTGTACGCAATGATCGGTATTTCGCAGTGCCAGAAGACTCTGTTGTGTTTGAACATGTAAAAGATATAAAAGATTTCTCCGCTCAGCATAATCAACAATTGCGTGATTTTTTTATTAACTATAATAAAGCAGAAAATAAAAGACTTACCAACCTTAAATATGTTAGTGCAGGAAATGCCAGAAAAAATTTAGAAAAATCAGCGCAATAAAAATTCCGAATTAATACTTCTCCACTTCATTTATGATTCGTGATGGCAAGATAATTGTCCCGTTTCCAATAAATGAATATTTATGATAAAGCGAGATGGATGTAACATTTCTGCATGGCAGGAAAGCGTAGATGAATACCTGCCAACAAATAAAGCAGATTCCACTAAAATTTATGATGTGGTGATCGTGGGTGGTGGTATAACAGGTATGAGTACCGCCTACCATTTGCAACAGGCAGGTATGAATTGTCTTTTGTTGGAAGCTCATGAGCTTTGTTTTGGCACTACTGGTGGTACCACCGCACATATCAATACTTTGTTGGATGTACCGTATTCCACAATAGAAAACAAATTCAGCAAAGAGAAATCCAGGCTTGTTGCTGAATCAGTAAAGGAAGCTATAAATACAATTCGCGATACAATATACAAGCATAATATTGATTGCGATTTCAAAATGACTTCTGCAACCTTATTTGCAAAAACCGATCAGCAGAAAGATGAACTTGACAAGATAAGTGCGGCAACAAACGATGCCGGCGTTAAAAACAGTTTCATAAATAAAATAAGTGTTCCCATTAAGTTTTTAAAAGCAATGCAGGTAGATGAACAGGCCAAATTTAACCCGGTTCGTTATGTACATAGTTTGGCGATGCAGTTTGAAAAAGCAGGCGGAACGATCTTACAACAATGCCGTGTCATTTCCGCAGATGAAAATGAAAATGTCACTATTGAAACAAGTAAGGGAAAATATGCAGGCAGATTTTTAATTTATGCAACCCATATTCCTCCCGGGGTTAATCTTTTACATTTCCGTTGCGTTCCTATGCGCAGTTACGCAATGGCGGTTATTTTAAATAATGACGAGTATCCTGAGGATCTTTTATATGATATGTATGATCCTTACAATTATTATCGTTCACAGGAAATTGATGGTCGAAAATATTTTATCGCGGGTGGTTACGATCATAAAACAGCACATGAAGAGAACCAGGAATATCGTTTCCTTGAACTGGAATCACATATTCGAAAATATTTTGAAGTTAAAGAGATCGCCTATAAGTGGTCTTCGCAATATTATGAATCACCTGATGGACTTCCTTATATTGGACAATTACCTGGGCACGATAAAATATTTACAGCAACAGGTTTTGGCGGAAATGGAATGCCTTATGGTACAGTTGCAGCATTACTATTAACAAAGATGATCACTAACCAGGATACTCCCTATAAAGATCTCTATGATCCAAACAGGTTAAAACCTGTTGCAGCATTTTCAAACTTTGTAAATCATAATGTGGATGTAGTTAAGCAGTTTGCAAGCAGATGGTTTTCTCATGAAGAGCTGCATGAGTTGACAGAACTTGCAACAGGAGAGGGCAAGATCGTAAAATTTAAAGATGAGAAGGTTGCTATTTATAAAGATAAAGATGGAAACATACATGCTTTGAGTCCAATCTGTACACATGTGGGCTGTGAAGTGAAATGGAACAATGCGGAGCTAACCTGGGATTGTCCATGCCATGGTGCCCGTTATTCTTTTGATGGTCGTGTATTAAATGGACCTGCTATTAAGAATCTTGCGAAGGTGAATGTTCGTGAATTAGTTTCTAAAGAAGAGTAGGAGAGCTCTATTTTTTCTATTTATCAAACCTTAAAATATTTGTATGGCAAAGTATTCAAAAAAAGCCAGTGAAAAAGTTGAAAAAGTAATGCGTGAAAAGAAAAGAGGAACCTTGAAAAGTGGACGCAGCGGTAAAAAAGTTACAAGCCGGAAACAGGCAATAGCCATCGGTCTTTCAGAAGCTCGTAAGGCCGGCGCAAAAGTTCCAAAGAAAAAAAGTTCCAGCAGGAAGAAAAGTACCAGTAAGTAATAGCGACCGACTTCGCCTATAGTTTTAACACCGCATCCTATGCCGGAAGGACCTTCCATTTTTATTTTAAAAGAACTAATTACTCCTCTTTTTAAAGGCAAGAAAGTTATAAAAGTATTTGGTAATGCAAAGATCGACATGAGCCAGCTGAAGGGCCAAAAGATAATTGATATACGATGTTGGGGAAAACAATTATTAATATTCACAAAAGTCGCAACGATCAGAATTCACTTGCTGATGTTTGGGTCTTACAGTATTGATGAAAATAAAAAACCAACCCGAAGCTTAAGGCTTGCCCTGGTAGTTTCCAATCATGCTGTTTATTTTTATACTTGCTCAGTAAGATTGCTTCCGGCAGATGTTAATACTCTTTATGATTGGCAAGCTGACGTTTTAAGTGATGAATGGGATCCAATAAAGGCAAGCAAAAAGTTGAAAGCCATTCCAAAAACAATGATCTGCGATGCATTGCTTGATCAGCAAATTTTTTCCGGCGTTGGTAATATCATTAAAAATGAAGTTCTATATCGTATAAAACTGCATCCTGAAAACCAAATTGAGTATATCCCCGCATCAAAGCTTTCTGCTGTTATAAAAGAAGCTCGCAATTACAGTTTTGATTTTTTAAAATGGAAAAAAGAATTCTCATTGAAAAAACACTGGTTGGCTCATACAAAAAAAACTTGTTTAAGATGCAATCTGCCCATCACTAAAAAGTATTGTGGGAAAACAAAAAGACGAACTTTCTTTTGCAGCGGATGCCAGGTAAGATATAATTAGCCATTTATTTATCACCTATATATTTCTTTAGAAGATTGGCATTTTTAATTGCAGCTTGCGTGGCAGTATTGTTAAAGAAAATATATGCTTTAATTGCCGTTTTATTTGAAAGTATTGAATCAGCAATGATCCCGAGGTCCTTTTTTTTGTAAGCCGAATGATATAAGTGGGGCTTTCCATGAAAACGATAATAGACAGTCTTATTTGTTACGACCGCATCATTCGGTAGACCGGGATAATCGATTCCGCAAAAAGTAAGTTTTTCTTTCTTTAGTTTGTTTAACACTTCAGGTGACCACCAACTGGCCTCCCTGAATTCAATGACATTTTTAAATTCTTTGTACATGCTTTTTACGATCAATTCCAGTCGTTCTTTTGTATAAATATATTTGGGAGGTAATTGAAAAAGCACCGGTCCTAATTTTTCTTTTAAGCCTCTAGCGATCAGCGTGTAAAAATCATCGATAAGACGGGAACAATCTGAGAATTTTTTATAATGAGTTATGAGGCGTGGTACTTTCACAGCAAAATTAAAGTTTGCCGGGCTTGTATTATACCAAACTTCCAACGACTTCAAAACTGGAAAGCGATAGAAAGTAACATTTAATTCAAGTGTATTAAATTTTTGGGTATAAAATTTAAACCATTCCTTTTGGGGAAGAGTTTCGGGGTAAAAAATTCCCTTCCATTCCTTATAGTGGAATCCTGAGCATCCTATTTCCCATTTTATTTTATCCATAAGTCAATGTCACTCTCACAAAAAAAGAGCTCCGGCAAAACCGAAACTCTCTTTTAAAGTTTCTGTTCCCTGCGCCAGCATTACCTGGTTCAGGTTCGATGGGTATCTTCTCAGAATAAAAAATCGTTGCCGATTTTAATTAATCAAACACCCCAAAGAAACTTATGATAATAAGATTGAAAAAATCATGCCAGCAAAAGAAATGTGCAAAAATCATTTATTCTTATTGTAAAGTGATGGCACGATTTCCGATACAACTTGAATGAAAATAAATTCTTAATCAAATGTTTTTGTATGAAAAAGATTTTTGCCTTGCTGCCAGCTTTTTGTTTTTTGTTATTAGCTTGTAATGATACCAACGATGACAGTACCACTAATACAAGTACCAGTACGTACACAGCCACTGATGCAAATACCAGCACAACAAATAATGTTGTAACGGACGAAAAAAGCTCTGAATTTCTTAAAAAAGTTACTAACTCAGGAATGGCAGAGATTCAATTAGCTAAACTGGCTCAGCAAAAAGCAACAATAGAAGCGGTTAAAAATTTTGCAGCAATGCTTGAAAGAGATCATACTGCCGTAAATCAGCAAGTAAAAACTTTAGCTGATCAACGTAGTGTGGCGTTGCCCGCCACTATATCTGACGATAAGCAAAAGATGTATACAGATATGGAAAAAATGACTGGCAAATCTTTCGATAAGGACTATATATCAATGATGATCAAAGCTCATGGTGATGGGATTTCTCTTTTTGAAGATACAAGATCTAATGCATCGGATATTGATGTTAAAAATTTTGCTGATAAGACATTGCCTGCTTTAAAAATGCACCTTGATTCAGCAAAGGCAATTCAAAAAAGGTTTTGGTAGGAACATCGCTTATGTAAATTTTTGTTTTTTAAAATAAAAATTATGGAAATGGAAAATAAAAAAAATCCACCACCAGATAAATCAATTAATAAAGAACCGGAACAGGAACCCAACACATCTCCTTCTGCTGGGCAACATCAACCAGATATCCAAGAAGAAAAATTAAAAAGAAAACGTGGTAACAAGCCCCAGGGAAGAGAGGATATAAACCCAGAAGAATTTCCGAACGGGGATCCTGAAGAGTATAATGATGGAGCTCCGGTTGAAGAAAGATCACCGCGAATCTCAGACAGTCTTTAATGTATAAATCTATTTTATGAAAAAGATAAGTATTGCAGGAATGCTTGTTTTCGTAGCAGCAATTATTTATAGTTGCTCTTCTCCTGCGTATGTTGAAAAGGATAGTAGCGCTGATCTGTCTAATTACAAAACTTATATGTGGGTAGATATAAAAGCAAGTGAAAACGATGCTTCAAACCGGGCTACCGCATTTGCAGATCTAAGTGTACATAATTCGGTAAATGCAGAACTTAATAAGTGGGGATGGCAGGAAGTAACAAATAATCCGGATGTACTGGTAAGCTATGATGTCCTTGTAGAAAGAAATGTGGAAACACAAAGTGACCCGGTCTATTCTCAACCATATAGTCGCTTTTATTACAACCCATATACAAGAAGATGGTCAACGATCTATTATCCTTCACAGTTTTTAGGATACCAGCAATACCAGGTTCCCGTCAGGGAAGCAACAGTTACTATCACTATGATGGATGCTGATACAGATAAAAGGATATGGCAGGGATGGACAACAGAAAGATTAAGTGGAGGTCTTAGTGACCTGGATGTAAAGAAAAGTGTTCGAAATATTTTTAAAGAATCAGGGAATGCTGCTCCATAAACTTTTAAGATCTGAATTAATAATTTCAAAAAATAAAACCCGGTTATAAAAACCGGGTTTTCAGTGCTGCTAATATTCCGCTATTGTTACAAACTTCTTCAAGCATCCATCATATTTTCTTCCTGCTGCCAGGAATATGCACCTTCGTTTTCGGCTTTTACATTAATAGATGTTTCTGCTATTTCAGTGAGATTTGCATCTGTCTCTTCTTCTTCCTGTAACGTTTTGTCAAGTAATTCGGCAGCACGATGGAGATCCATAGTAATGGCGAGCTGCACAAGTCCTCCATAAGTAGCAATTTCATAATGCTCTATTTTTTGTGCAGCAATAATAAGCGCAGCATCCCGTGTCATGCTTCCTTCTTTTGTTTCGCTGATTATTGATTTTGCTTCTTTGATCAATCCTTCTATCGCTTCACATTTTTTTCCTTCCGGTTTTTGATTTACGAGCTGAAATACTTTTTCCAATCTTTTTACATGACGTTCTGTTTGTTTTAAATGTTCATCAAAAGCATCTTCCAATTCTTCACTCGTTGCTGCTTTTTGCATTTCGGGTAGTGCTTTTACCAAATGTTGTTCTGCGTAATAGATATCTTTTAACTGGTCAATAAAGAATTTTTCTAATAAAGAAGTTTTATTAGTCTTATGGCTGGCATCCTTTGTGCCGTTTGTACTGCCATTGGTTTCAGTACTTGTTTTCTGATTTTTCATACGCTTATCGTTTTAATAATGTGTCCTGGAAAATTAATTACCAATTCCTGCTGCGGCCACTGCGCCTGCCCGAAGATCTTGAGCTGCTTTGCCGTCCCATTTGGGAAGTTCCACTGTTCCTACTGTTACTTCTGCCGGACCGATTATGATCATCATCGTAGCTTCTGAATTGGTTCTGTCCTCTTCCTAAATATTGATCTTCGGAATATCTACGGTTACTATTACGACCTTCATTGCTACCGGTTCCCCAATTGCCGCTACCAATCCCCCAATTGCTGGAACCACTGTTTCCGTACTGACCTCTTGAAGATTGGCTGCGATCACTGCCATATCCAAAGTCTGAACCGCTGTCATATCCAGAACCCATTCTACTACGATCTCCCCTACTGCGTCCACCATTTTGTCCTCTTGAATATTGATCACGACTTTCGTTACCATAACTGGAATTTCCACCATATCCGGATCCCATGTCTCTGCTCATACTCCCAAATCCCCTTCTTGAATAAGAATTTCCTGAATTACGATCATTGTAATCATCATCATAACCATAGCCTCTGCTTTGATTTCTGAATTGTCCACTTCCCCAATTTCCTGACTCATTATACTCGTCATAATCATCATCCTGGTAATTCATTCCAGAACGTCTATTCATTCGCCCGCTTCTTCCCTGGCTGTAATCATCATCCTCATCCCAGTCATATTGGTCACGACTGGAATTCGTATAACGGTTTCCCTGGTATTCATCTTCGTCTTCATCTGAATAGTCTTCATAGTCACTTTCATATTCATCTCTGTTTTGACTTCGACCATGTGTTTGACGACTTCCGTGACCACTGCGTCGGCGTTCATCGGAATCCATTGTTCCGAATCCCTGGCTTGAATTTCTACGTGTTGTCATAACCTGAATTTTAAAATTAATGAATGAGATATCAGTGAATTTTTTCACAAACACTATGCCTTAGGATATCTACGTTTTAAAATAGAATTGTTGGGCTTGTTGAAGCAACAATAAAAAAAAATACACAATAATCTTGTGTATTTTTTTCCTCGATAGAGTATGAATTAAGTTTATTGTTGTTGAGTTGTTTGAAAACTCTTGAGCTTGTTGTAAAGTGTTTTGCGATCTATCTTTAATACTTCAGCTGCTTTTTTCTTATTGAAATTTACTTGTTGCATCACGGACATGATAGTATAAAATTCTGCTCTGCTTGCTGCGCCTTTCAACAGGTCTTTATTCGGAAAGTTTTCAGGATGTGGTGCTAATCCTTCAAATTGATGCATTGGTTGTTCAAAAGGTGAAGCCGCATAAGATGCCGGCACATGGTGAACTATTTCCTGTGGCAATGATGTAACAGAAATTTTTGCATCAGAAGGTGTTAGCAATACTGCACGACGAACAACATTTCTGAATTCTCTCAGGTTTCCAGGCCATGAATATTCATGGAATATATTCAGAACGTCTTCATTAAAACCACTGATGTTTTTCCTGGTCTCTTCGTTTGATCTTTCAAGGAAAAATTCTGCTAATGGAATAATATCCTCCCGCCTTTCACGCAATGGCGGAAGATGTATTGAAAATTCGTTCAAACGATGATACAAGTCTTCTCTGAATTTTCCCTTCCTGTATGCGTCATTCAGATTTTCATTTGATGCTACAATGATGCGTACATCAGTTGGGGTCTCTTTATTGCCACCGACACGTTTAAATTTTCTTTCTTGTATCACCCTGAGTAAAGCGGCCTGAACACCAGCAGATAGATTACCCACTTCATCTAAAAATAATGTACCGCCTTCTGCCAATTCAAAATGACCTTCTTTGTCCTGGATGGCACCGGTAAATGAGCCTTTCACATGACCAAAAAGTTCACTGCCTGCCAATTCCCTGGAAAGCGTTCCGCAATCAAGCGCCACAAATGGTTTGTGACTACGCTCACTAAGATTATGGATCAAGCTTGCAATTACCTCTTTTCCCGTTCCGCTTTCACCATAAAGCAGAACACTATAATTAGTGCTTGCGACTATGTTAGCCTGCTCATGCAAAAAGACTGATGCAGGAGATTTGCCTTTATAGAAATCTGAACTTGGTTTCTTCTTTGGATTTGTTCCTGTTTCTGGTGGCAGACCCGCAACTGCAGTTTTTTCCTCGCTTCTATTCAATAAATTATTTAATATCGAAAGCACTTCATCCGGAATAAGCGGCTTTGTGATATAATCAAAAGCGCCAAGTTTAATTACTTCGACTGCCGTTTTTATATCTGAATAGCCCGTTATAACTAATATCCGAACATGTGGATCTTTTGCTTTAAGACCTTTAATAAGCTTAATGCCATCCATATCATCAAGCCGGTAATCGCTGATCACTACATCAAAGGTTGCGGGATCGTATGCAGCGATGCCCTTTGCTCCTGAATGAGCGGAACTGGTTTCAAATCCATTTTTATTTAAAAAGCGACTAAGCAGTAAGCATAGATCGATATCGTCATCGATAATGAGAGCTCTTTTTGCCATTTGAAGGGGGTTTTTAACTTTAGGGAAATAATCACCTCACTTTTTTAACTGAAATCATGCCAAATCCATTCTTACTAAATTACTAAATCATTTTTATCTTATACTGTTTGGCAGTAAAATTGCCACTTTTTTATTGTGAAAAGGAGATGATATAGTGAAAAGTAACAATGACAAAATAGAGTCCGTCCTGAAAACCGAAAAGTTAATCGACCCGGAAAGAAGAAAAGCTTTGATAGTTGATGATGAAACAGATATCTGCTACCTGCTGAGCAATATTTTAAAGCAAAAAAATATACAAACTGTATTTGCAGGCAGCCTTGCCGAAGCTGATAGAGTACTTAAGACCTCTGGTTATTTTTATTATGTCTTTCTGGATAACCATCTGCCTGATGGATTGGGAATTAACCAGATAAAGCGCTGGAAGGAGAAATTCCCTTCTACCCATGTAATAATGATCACTGCACATGATTCTTATGAAGAGAGAAGGAAAGCATCTAAGGATGGAGCAGATGATTTTATTGCAAAACCTTTTTCAAAAGAAATTATCTGGAATTCCATCGTTCCAACATCGGCTTAGGATGGGGAGAAAAATCTACATTTTACTCATCTATTCTTAATGTAACAATAAAAAGACTTCCTTTCCCGGGCTTGCTTTGAACAGTGATCTTACCACGATGGCTCATAATTATATTCTGGCAATTAGTAAGCCCCAGCCCATTGCCATTGGCTTTGTTTGTAAAATAAGGTTCAAATAGTTTTTGTAAAGTGTCCTCATCCATGCCCGCTCCATTATCTTCTATTTCAACAATACATTGATCGCCGGTATTTTTTGTTCTTAAAATAAGAACTCCTTTATGTTTTTCCATTGCTTCTATGGCATTCACAATAATATTCAAAAAAGCGATCTTGATCTTTTCCTCATCAACAGCCACATCACAAATAACATTACCATAGTCTTTTTGCACTTTTACCTGGCTTAGATCGAGCCGGTCGGCTGCCATTTCCAACGTTTCATTAAGAACTTTATTAATACTTACTTTCTGAATATTCAGTTCAATAGCTTTTGTGGCAGTTAGCAGGTCAGATATTAGTTGGTTGATACGAATACCGTTCCTGCTTATCATATCAAGCAACATAGAAGACTCACCATTTTGAATGCCCATATCCTGCAGCTGTTCTGCTGCCAATGAAATATTGGTCAAAGGATTTCTTACTTCATGTGCTATCGTTCTTGCCACACGACCTGTCGCAGTAAATTTTTCCATACTTTTTAATTCTCTTACTTCGGCATCCATTCTTTTTAACTCTTCGATCTTCGCCTCTAACTCTTTTTGATATTGAATATTTTTTTTGTTTGCCTCATCCCTGGCTGCACTTTCCTTATTATATGTAAACAAGGAATATAAAATTGCAACAATAGAAGTGAGAATGGAAATGAAAATGATAATTTGTGTGGTCTTAAATGAACCCGTAAGATTATCTTTTCTTTCGGTCATTAATTGTTCTTCATCTGCAATAAAATGTTGGGTGTAACCCCTGATACTATCCAATATTGCCTGGCCTCTTCGCCTGTTGAATTCAACCTCAGGCGTTGATTGTTCGCCTGCCTGCTGGAAAGCAGTAAGATTGTTTTTCATTAATGAAAGACGAAGATCGATCAGCTGTTTGATCGTATCAAGTCTCGCAAGTTGTTTTGGATTTTTTGCTTCTAATGTTTTGAGTTCATTATAAATCGAGGTTACATTTTCCCCGGTTTCATGATAAGGGTTTAAGAAGGCCGGATCTTTCGTAATATAATAACCACGTACGCTGGTTTCTGCTTCTACTATTGAGTTTCTTAATTCCCCAATTTTGTTTTCCGCTTTATAGCTATTGGTCACCCTGTCATATTCTCTTTGCACCGTCCATGTAGATCGGAAAATGAAAAAGTAGGAGATCATTAGCAGTATAAAAGCAATAGTGTACCCTGTTCTTATTTTTCTTCTTAAAGGCATTAGTGTGTGTGTTTATACAACCATGTTCAATCATTAATTATGAACAAAGTTGAATTTTCTCCTAAGTACAGGCTTGGTAGTGAATTTCTTTAAGCAAATTAGGGTTTTATAAGAGTCGGAGCACAACAATACTCAACCAATTCGAATTCATGTTTTCGCTGCAAACTTTAGACGTTGAGATAAATTCAGAAGAATAATGGGCTATCAGGCAGTCGCCCTTTTCCTGGTTGTCTTTTTCTTTGATGTTTTTTTATAAGGAACTTTTGCTCCTTCTTCCCGGGCTTCCGATAGACCGATAGCGATCGCCTGTTTAGGATTGGTGACTTTTTTTCCGCTTCGGCCGCTACGAAGTTTTCCTTGTTTCATTTCTTTCATAGCCTTTTCGACTTTTTCACCTGCTTTTTTCGAATACTTTGCCATGGCGTTAATTTTAAAATAATCAGTGAAACTCTATTGATGCAATTCAGTTAAACGAGGTTGATTTGCCCTGCTTAACCCCAACGTATTCATGAAAACATCATACACCTGGGATTTTAATTTTTTGAAGCCCGCATCTTTTCTACCTGTCTCAGTATATTCAATGTAGTAAGGAACCATTTTTAGGAGCAGTTTACCTCCTTCAATATTATTTGTCCCATACATCACATCTTGTTTATTTACAACCACGGCAGTACCGGTAATTTCAACATAATAATCAACGCCTTTTCTATAAAAAATGAGTTTTGCAGGGAAATGAAGTTCATAGGCTTTTACCCAATGCCTTGGAATATGTGCACTAAACCACAACAAACCATCATCATCCACACTCTCAAATTCGACTATATCATTTGGTAATCTTCCTATGTTGCTATTCGTGACGTACATCACGGCACTTTTGATCTGTTGTACTTTATTTTTTATAAACATTAATTTATAATCGTTTTCCATTTGTTATTTTTTATAATCTATAAAATCAAATGTGATACCAATAGCACAACAAAAAGATTATTTATTTCAACATCATCTGCAAACGTGGTATGTTTTTTTCTGCCTTGTAATATGTATTCAGGTTTGTTTCTGGTTTATAAACTGAACTATACATACTTAAAATGGATCATGACCTATGAAAAAAATGAAAATAGAATAAAAGTACCCGGGCAATGAATGAGGAAATAATTCCTCGTTCATTGCTTTTTGAAAAATATTTTTTGAACTAAAAATTAAACAACATGGCAAATTCAGAAACATTAAGAGATCTTATAAGGATCAATAACGACCGGGTTACCGGCTATTCAAAAGCAGCAACGCAGACTGATGACCAGGAACTTCAATCATTGTTCAGCCAATTGTCTCAACAAAGCCGTCAATTTGCGAGTGAACTGCGCAGCTTAGTAAGTGATGATGATAAAAATCTTACTGACGAAACCACAACGGCAGGAAAAATTTACAGAACATGGATGGATGTAAAAGCAACATTTGGCGGAGATGATCGTAAAGGCATTTTGGCTTCATGTGAGTTTGGCGAAGATGCAGCACAAAAGGCTTATAAAGAAGCATTGGAAGATGATGATCTTACTCCTGATGTTCGGGCAACAGTTGAAAAGCAAAAAGCAACGTTGCGACAGGCACATGATAAAATTAAAATGATGAGGGATACGGCAGCGGCACATCATTAAAGGAAAGCGCCTATATAATAGCGATCGAACATTTTTTTTGTGGCTTCTTTTATTTGTAGTTTTCAATAAGGTCAATGCATTTGCATTGACCTTATTTGTTTATTGAGATGTTTGATCCCCATAAAAAAAAACCGGCTGTATCGAATACACAACCGGTTAGAACCGCCCTTCGAATTCAAAAAAAATTTTAAGAGTCTATGCTTCTTGTTGGTCGTGGGCTTGATAGCAACGACACAAGTAGCATTACAATTGAAATAAAGAAGATGGTTTGAGCGATCACGGCAGCGCTTCCTGCAATTATTCCGAATCCGGATACTCCTGATATAAGCGCTATGATCAAAAATAGAATTGCACTACGTATCATAAGTCTAAGGTTTAATGAAACCTAAGGTACATGCAAAAAATCATGCCGGGTGAAATCTGCCTGAAATTTTTTTAAAAAATGAAAAAGGCGGGATTTTTTTCATCACTTAAATTAAAAACTGTTGACTTGAGCCGAAACAGTTATGGTATAAAATTTTCATTGTCTATGCTATGCAACAGGGACGTCAGAAAAAGAAACTCAGAGAGCCGCAACACCAGTTAAGACCGGGCAGTGAAAAAAAATTAGAGCCTACACCCGTCTTTGATTACCCTGAGAAAAATGGTAACAATAAATTAAAGGGCAAAATAGCTTTGATAACCGGCGGAGATAGTGGAATTGGAAGAGCGGTGGCAGTTCTTTTTGCAAAAGAAGGCGCTGATATCGCTATAGCCTATTTGAATGAGCATAAGGATGCCCGTGATACCGCTGCTATTATCAAAGACTATAACAGGCAATGTATCCTTATACCCGGCGATCTTAGCATTGAAAAACATTGTAAGGTGGTAATAAAGAAAGTGATCCGGGAATATAAACGCATTGATATATTAGTGAACAATGCAGCCTTGCATTATGAAAATAAAAGGCTCGAAGATCTGACGACCCGTGAATTATTGAAAACATTTAGTACAAATATCTTTTCTTACTTCTGGCTCACCAGGGAAGCACTTCCCTACATGAAACGAAGATCTTGTATTATTAATACTGCTTCAGTAACAGCGTACAGGGGAAGTGGTGGCTTAATCGATTATGCTTCCACTAAAGGTGCTATTGTTTCTTTCACAAGAAGTCTTTCATCAAACCTTGTAAGAAAAGGAATTAGAGTAAATGGTGTTGCGCCTGGTCCGATATGGACACCATTGATCGCCTCAAGTTTTCCGAGAAAAAAAGTAGCAGTGTTTGGTAGTGATGTGCCGATGGGTCGGGCAGGGGAGCCAGCGGAGATCGCACCGGCCTATCTTTTTTTAGCAAGTGATGATGCAAGTTATATAACCGGTCAATTTATTCATCCAAATGGTGGCGAGATCATTAATGGCTGATCATTAAAGTTGTATTTGGCATGTTTTTGCGGCCTGAAAATAAAAAACTATGAGAGCAATTTGGACAGGTTCATTAGGGTTTGGGCTCGTGAACATTCCTATTAAATTATTCAGCGCAGTTCAGGATAGCACATTGGATCTTGATATGCTGGATAGTAAAGATCATTCTAACATCAGGTTCAAACGTGTAAATGAAAAAACAGGAAAGGAGGTTGCCTGGGAAAATATTGTTCGCGGCTATTATCTTAAAGACAGGTATGTTGTAATTGATAAGTCTGATTTCGAAAAAGTTAGTCCTGAAAAAACAAAACATATTGATATCAAGAATTTTGTTGACGAAACAGAAATTGATAGTATGTATTTTGAACAACCTTATTATCTACAGCCCGAGAAAGCAGGAGTAAGGGCTTATGCATTATTGAGAGATGCATTAAAAAAAACAGGAAAAGCGGGAGTAGCGTTATTTGTTATGCGTGACCGTGAACATCTTTGCATTATTAAAGCCAAGGATGATGTCATCGTTTTAAACCGTATCAGGTTTGCTGAGGAAGTTCGGTCAACTGAAGACCTGGATCTCCCTTCAACTAAAAGCAAACCCGATGAACTAAAAATGGCTGTTAACCTTATAAATCAATTATCAGGACCTTTTGATATTAAAAAATATCGTGATGATTATAGTGAACGATTATTAAAGATCATAAAAGCAAAATCAAAAGGAAAAGCTGTTCCATTTACCCCAATGAAGGTTGTGCATTCAAGAACAAAAGACCTGGCAGAACAATTAAGAGCCAGTCTTTCTGAAAAGAAAAAAGCATCATAGATTTAACCGAATAAATGGCTACAAAAGAAAAATCAGAGATCAAGATCGGGAAGCATATTGTTGCAATAACTAATCGTAAAAAAATTTATTGGCCCGACGAAGGATATGCAAAAGGCGATCTGATAGATTATTATGATAAGATGACCGATCATATTCTTCCGCATCTGAAAGGAAGATGTTTGTCTTTAAAACGAAATCCAAATGGTATTAATGATAAAGGCTTTTATCATAAAGATGCCGGGGAAAATGCACCGCCTTATGTAGACGTGTTTAAGGTAAAAAGTGAAAGCAATAATAAAATAATTGACTATATCGTATGTAATAATAAAGCAACATTGCTTTATGTTGCCAATCTTGGTTGTATAGAAATCAATCCATGGAGCAGCACGACAAAAAAAATTGGTAACCCTACATGGATGGTAATTGATATTGACCCTTCTGATAAAAATAAATTTACAGAAGTGGTAGATACAGCACTTGCTGTGAAAATGGTTTTGGATAAAGCGGGTGTAGGCTCCTATTGTAAAACTTCCGGTGCCTCCGGCTTGCATGTTTATGTTCCTTTAAAAAATAAATATGAGTATGCAACAGTTAGAGACTTTGCTCATATTATTGCTTCGCTTGTACAAGAACAGTTACCAGGAATAACTACATTGGAACGATCACTAAGCAAACGTGGACCTAAGATTTATGTTGATTATTTACAGAACAGCGCGGGGCAAACACTCGCATCTGTTTACAGTGTACGACCTGTACCGGGAGCTTCAGTATCGACGCCATTGGAATGGAAAGAAGTAAATCATAGGTTAAGTCCCATACAATTTACTATAGAAAATATCTTTCAGCGGATCAAAAAAAAAGGTGATCTTTTTTCACCGGTCTTGAATGAATCTAATTCAATTGACAAAGCCTTGAAAACATTAAACGTGTAAGTTTTTTTTAAAGCTGACCTGGAATTCGGTCCCTTCGTTTTCTTTACTCTGCACCCTGATCTTTGCATTATGAGATTGTAAAATAGAATAGGCAACTGTAAGACCTAGACCCATTCCATTTTTTTTCATGGTAAAAAAAGGTTCAAACAATCTTGACTGAAATTCTTTTGAAAATCCTTTGCCGTTATCTTTTATACAAACTTCATAGCCGTCTTCTGATTCAGTTATACTAATATTCAGCAATCCATTTGTGCCCATGGCTTCTATTGCATTAATAATAATATTCGTAAAGACAATTATCAGTTTTTCCTTATCAGCATTTAAAATGACAGGGTGGGAAGGGTAGTGTTTTTTTACATGAATATTTTGAAGCTTAATCCTGTCTGCCGTCCGGTCAATGCTTTCATCCATGATGTCCTGTAAAGAATGCTCAAGGAGACTTAAATCGGATGGCTTGGCAAGATTCAGCAATTCAGTTATGATATTATTGATGCGCAACGAATTTCTTTGAATGATATCCATGAAGCTTTTTTGGAATTCATCTCTTTCAAGCGGAATTAATTGATCTATGGACAAAATAATATTATTCAAAGGATTTCTTATTTCATGTGCCAGCATGCGGATCAACCTTTCATTCGCGGCAAGCTTTTCAGCCTGCAGGTTTGCCATTTCTGCTTTTTTGATCTTGGTAATATCGTGAATGATCCCATGAACCATAAATGTTTCATCATCTGCCTGTCGCTGGGGAGCAAGAGAAAGAAGACATTCTCTTGTTTCATTATTGTTATTTATGATCTTTATTTCATTGTCTTCTACACTGCTTTTTTCATTCAATGGCTTTAACCTTCCATTTAAATGATGTTCAGAAATAAATTCACGAAGATTCCGGCCAACCAATTCATTTTCGGAATAGCCTAATAATTCAACAGCAGCATCATTCACTTCATTGAAATTGAGCTGGTCATCAGTAATAAAAACGGCATCCTTTGAACTTTCAAAAAGAGTACGATACTTTGCTTCTCTTGTTTTTAATTCTTTTAAGAATCTTGATCTTTCAAGCGCATAGCGAATACAACGCTCAAGCTTTTCGGTACTCAGATCATTTTTTACAAGATAATCAGTGGCGCCTCGTTCCATAGCTTTTATATCTATGGCTTTATTGCCTAACCCGGTAAGTAAGATGATGGGTTCATCACAATTCATTTCTGCGGCTGCATCAAGAAGGTCAAGTCCCGTTTTATGACCAAGAAAATAATCAACAAAATAAAGATGATACTCTTTGTTTTTGATCGCTTCGATCGCTGAATTATAATCCTGGAACCAATCAACAACAAAAGATCTTCCTTCAATGTCAGATATATAATCTCTGATGATGAGATAATCATCTTCATCATCTTCAATAACGGCAATTTTTTTATTCTGGTTCGGCATCAATTAGCATTTTGGGAATGGGCAAAAATCGTGACTTCTATATAGCAAAAACGATTCCTAGGTCTTATAAATATTTCTTACAATAGCGCCGGCTAACCGGATTTCAAGGATTTACCTTGAAACCCGAAGGTATTATGACCTTTTTTAGCCAACCTTTAATGCAGAACTGCATTTTAGAATTTGTATTATTTTTATTGGGCTGGTATTTGATGAGTATTACGATCGTAACGTAAAATTTGGTTGCGAACTGACCTTATCTTATAAAACAAAGCCAAGCGTAATTGCTATTTCATCAATGAAAAAAAAGATCCTGATAATTGATGACGAAGTCGACTTTTGTTTAATTATGAAAGGATATTTCGGGCGGAAGAATTACGAGGTCTTTGTGGCTTATAATCTCCAAAGCGGACTTTTTCTTATAGATGAGGAGAAACCCAATATTTTATTTTTAGATAATAATTTGCCTGATGGGCAAGGCTGGAAATATGTAGACCAGATTGTGGAAAAAAATCCCCATTTAGAGATCTTTTTGATTAGTGCGCATCAATCCAAATCAAGTTTTACATCACCCAATAAAAATATCATAGTTTGGGAAAAGCCAATTTCTTTACAGATCCTGAACAGTTCTTTTCAATAAAACGATTGGAAAATAAGCGAATTATACAAGACAAAGTGATAACATGTAACGGGCAACTTCCTCAAGACCAACCACATTATTAGGTTTAATTACATAATCAACAGCCCCTAATTCAAGACAAATTTTCCTGAATTTTTCTGATTCTGCGGTGCTCCAAACAACTTTGGGGATGTTTTTATAGCGTTCATTTGTACCTAGTTCCCGTAAAATATCTGCGCCATTCAGCCCGGGCATATTGTAATCAAGAACTATAAGACAGGGCATCTGCTCATCCTTTAATTTTTCCAGCGCTGAAAGTATCTCTTTACCATTATTTACAAAAAAAAGAACAAAAGCGGTGTCTATTGAAGTAAACACTTCTTTTAGCATTTCCTGGTCATCTGCGTCATCTTCACCCAGCAGTATGAATTTGGAAGGCAAATCGCGACTAGTAATTACTTTTTGTGGCACAAATTTTTAGATAAGAAATGATCTGCATTCTAAGATAGGTATTTCCCTAATTGGCCGGTGAAATTAGAGAAATTATTATTGGTTACAATTTCCCATATCTTTTTTTAAAAATATAGTATGAAAAGAAACCCCAAGCCTCCTAAGGCAAGTACTGCTTCCTCAGCGGAAAATATAACTCTTGATGTGCCAACACCGACAATCACTGGTAAAGCAAATGGTAATGGAAGTAAATCTCATAAAAATGGTAATAATGGTTCAATTGATGAGATTGATAATTACGAACTATTGAGACTATTATTAGAGGTAAAAGAAGGAAACTTCAGTGTCCGTATGCCAGGAGATAAATTAGGTATCAGCGGGAAGATCTGTGATACGCTTAATGGGATCATTCAATTGAATGAGGCCCTGGTTGAAGAGTTGACAAAAGCCCGTAACACTATCGGACTAAAAGGACACCTAAATCACCGTGTTGAATTGCCACGTTTTGCAAAAGGTTCGTGGGCGTCTGGTGTTGAATCAATCAATAGTTTGATCTCCGATCTTGTTCACCCAACTATTGAAATAGCTCACGTTATTAGTTCTGTGGCGAAGGGAAATCTTTCGCAGGAAATGCCATTGAAGATCGGCGATCACGTTTTACAAGGTGAGTTTGCAAAGATCGCGGCAGAAGTAAATGACATGGTGAAACAGCTGAACTTGTTTTCAATGGAGGTAACCCGTGTTGCCCGTGAAGTAGGTAGTGAAGGAAAGCTTGGTGGCCAAGCAAAAGTAAAAGGCGTTGCAGGTGTGTGGAAAGATCTTACCGATTCAGTAAACCAGATGGCCGGTAATCTTACAGCACAGGTAAGAAATATTGCGGAAGTAACAACAGCGGTTGCAAAAGGTGATTTGAGAAAAAAGATCACGGTGGATGTGCAGGGCGAAATTCTTGAATTAAAAAATACGATCAATAACCTGGTTGACCAGTTAAATTCATTCTCATCCGAAGTAACCCGTGTGGCGAGAGAAGTTGGTACTGAAGGAAAACTGGGTGGGCAAGCAGAAGTGAAAGGTATCGGGGGAACATGGAAAGACCTAACGGATTCTGTAAATCAAATGGCTTCTAACCTTACCGGGCAAGTAAGAAATATTGCGGAAGTAACAACAGCGGTGGCAAGGGGTGACTTGTCAAGAAAAATTACGGTGGACGTAAAAGGCGAGATCCTTGAGTTAAAGAATACCATCAACACGATGGTGGATCAGTTGAATTCGTTCTCAGTTGAGGTAACCCGTGTGGCAAGAGAAGTAGGTAGCGAAGGAAAACTCGGTGGTCAGGCAACGGTAAAAGGTATTGGTGGTGTGTGGAAAGACTTAACGGATTCGGTAAACCAAATGGCCGGTAATCTTACAGCACAAGTAAGAAATATTGCAGAAGTAACAACAGCGGTAGCAAAAGGAGACTTGTCAAGAAAGATCACTGTGGATGTAAAAGGTGAGATCCTTGAATTAAAAGATACGATCAACACGATGGTGGATCAGTTGAACTCATTTGCATCTGAGGTAACCCGTGTTGCGTTGGAAGTTGGTACTGAAGGAAAACTTGGTGGCCAGGCAAAAGTGCAGGATGTGGGTGGTACATGGAAAGACTTAACAGAATCTGTAAATCAAATGGCATCCAATCTTACAGCCCAGGTAAGAAATATTGCAGATGTAACGACAGCGGTTGCAACTGGCGACCTTTCTAAAAAAATTACGGTGAATGTGGCTGGTGAAATCCTTGAGTTAAAGAATACGATCAACACGATGGTGGATCAGTTGAATTCATTTGCCTCAGAGGTAACCCGTGTTGCATTGGAAGTTGGTACAGAAGGTAAGCTTGGTGGACAGGCAAAAGTGCAGGGTGTTGGTGGTACATGGAAAGACTTAACAGATTCAGTAAACCAAATGGGATCAAATCTTACTGCACAGGTAAGAAATATTGCAGAAGTAACAACGGCTGTAGCAAAAGGAGACTTGTCAAGAAAGATCACGGTTGACGTAAAAGGGGAGATCCTTGAATTAAAGAATACGATCAATACGATGGTGGATCAGTTGAATTCATTTGGTTCGGAAGTATTCCGTGTTGCCCGTGAGGTTGGATCTGAGGGTATGCTTGGCGGACAAGCTGATGTGCCGGGTGTTGAAGGTCTTTGGAAAGACTTGACTGATTCGGTAAATAAAATGGCTTCGAATCTAACATCACAAGTAAGAAATATTGCGGAAGTAACAACGGCGGTGGCGAATGGTGACTTATCGCGAAAGATCGAGGTGGATGTAAAAGGTGAGATCCTTGAATTAAAAAATACGATCAACACGATGGTGGAACAGCTCCGGGCCTTTGCCTCAGAAGTAACCCGTGTTGCAAGAGAAGTAGGAACGGACGGAAAACTAGGTGGACAAGCAAATGTGCCTGGCGTTGGGGGTACCTGGAAAGACTTAACAGATTCAGTGAATCAAATGGCAGGTAACCTCACCGCCCAGGTGCGAAATATTGCAGACGTTGCGATCGCTGTGGCAAATGGAGACATGTCTAGAAAAATTACCGTTGACGTTCGCGGTGAAATTTTACAATTGAAAGAAACATTGAACACGATGGTGGATCAGTTACGTGCCTTCGCCTCTGAGGTGACCCGTGTGGCCCGTGAAGTTGGTACTGATGGTAAACTTGGTGGGCAAGCATTTGTTCCTGGTGTTGCAGGTACATGGAAAGATCTTACTGACTCAGTAAACCAAATGACGGGTAATCTTACATCACAAGTAAGAAACATTGCCGAGGTAACAAAAGCGGTTGCATCTGGTGACTTAACTAAAAAAGTAACGATCGATGTAAAGGGTGAGATATTCGATTTGAAAAATACCATCAATACGATGGTGGATCAGTTGAACTCATTTGCATTTGAAGTAACGAGGGTGGCTCGTGAAGTAGGTACAGAAGGTAAGCTTGGTGGCCAGGCAGAAGTACAGGGTGTAGCCGGTACATGGAAAGATCTTACCGACTCTGTGAACATGATGGCCTCCAACCTTACCAACCAGGTGCGTGGTATTGCAAAGGTTGTAACCTCGGTTGCCACTGGTAACTTGAAACAAAAGCTTTCGATCGTATCTCGTGGTGAAGTTGCACAGTTGATCGATACCATCAATGAAATGATCGATACACTGGCTGTGTTTGCTGACCAGGTAACAAACGTTGCCCGTGAAGTTGGTGTTGAAGGAAGATTGGGAGGACAAGCATCTGTACCGGGTGCATCAGGTATCTGGAAAAACTTAACGGAGAACGTAAACCAGCTCGCAGAAAATCTGACAACGCAGGTGCGTGCCATTTCTGAAGTGGCATCAGCGGTAACAAAAGCGGTTGCATCTGGTGACTTAACTAAAAAAGTAACGATCGATGTAAAGGGTGAGATATTC
>Ga0184624_10000021_pt1 | contig 42007 bp, 22 predicted proteins | sample PLM3_5_b1_FD_133157 | JGI IMG/M metagenome (GOLD analysis project Ga0184624, IMG submission 133157) | Groundwater sediment microbial communities from an aquifer in East River, Colorado, USA - PLM3_5_b1 | ecosystem: Environmental > Terrestrial > Soil > Riparian zone | place: USA: East River...
ACGATCATTAACGTAAAAACAAAGTTAACTTTCTCCATACAGGATAGAACCGTTGCAGATTTCTTAAAGCAGATTGTGCAACCTTTAGGAATCAATTATAAAGCCGTTGATAATCTCATCATCCTATACGACGCAAAAGATAACAAGCTCCCTGAAGAAATAATAACAAATACCAATGTTATTGCCAAAACCGTAACTGGTAAAATAACAGACAGTAAAGGTGAACCACTTCAGGGTGTTTCAGTTTCGGTAAAAGGTACTTCAAGAGGTACTGTTACAAACGCAGAAGGAGTTTTCTCCATTGATGCTGAAGAAGGAGAAGCGTTGGAGTTTTCAATACTCGGTTATATTTCTACAACAGTCAGGATTGGACAGGGTAATAGTGTTGCTATTCAGCTTCAGCAAGCTGAAGCTTCAACTATTGAGGAAGTTGTGGTAACCGCTTTGGGTATAAGAAAGGAATCAAGAAAACTGAGTTATGCGGCCTCTACTGTAAAAGTTGGTGAGATCACCCAGAATCGAACTACCAACCTGATGAAATCTTTGGAGGGTAAAGTAGCCGGTTTGGAAATTGCTCCGCCCACTGCAGGTGCAGGCGCAAGTACCCGGATTCGTTTACGTGGGCAATCGGGTTTTGCCGGTCAGGTCAACTCTCCACTAATTGTAATCAACGGCCTGCCAATGGATCAGGATGCACGTAGCGCCGAGGGTGCGCCTGGAATAGATCAAGGCGACAACCTGCAACAGATCAACCAGGATGATATCGAGTCAATGACCGTGTTGAAAGGTTCGACAGCCGCGGCGCTTTACGGTTCAAGAGCTTCGAATGGTGCCATTATTATCACCACTAAAAGCGGCGCTAAAAATTCGAAATTTGGCGTGGAATTTATCTCCAACTTTGCCGCTGATGAAATAATAGATTTTTCCAATTACCAAACCATATACGGTACCGGTATTGGGGGTAACCGTCCTACTACACAGGCTAATGCGATAGCAAACGGAAACCAATCATGGGGCGCAAAACATGATGGCGTTCCTACTATACAGTATGATGGAATTTTAAGGCCTTATTCTGCCGATGAAAACCGCTTCAAGGAATTTTACAGAACCGGAACTTCATTCATAAATACGATAGCGCTTACCGGCGGTAACGCCACAACAAGCTACCGTGTTTCTTTTTCAAACCAGGATGTTACTGGTATTACCCCCGGTAATGGTTATCATAAAAAGATTTTTAACCTGGGTCTCAACAGCAGGGTTACTAATAAGCTGACGCTTCAGGTGAATATTAACTATACCCACGAGGAAAATGATAATCCTCCGCTTGTTGGTGTTCAGGGTCCCAGTTATACCAGCTTCCTTACTCGTATGCCATTAACTCTTTCGAATGAGACGTTGAAAACGAGTGTTGTAGGCCCTGATGGCGCCGCCTTAAACATTTTTAATAACCTTTTAGTTAACCCGTATTTTTTTATTGGGCGAATGTTCAATTACACCAAGAGAGATCGTTTTTTAGGTACAGTTTCGGTCAGGTATGATTTCACTAAATGGTTGTACTTACAGGGACGTGTAAATGCGGATTTCGGGAACAGTAATAACGAATTTAATTTTCCACATGGTGCAGCAGTTCCGCTGCGTAATAGTACCAACACCGGCTGGGTGGGAACTTATAATGTTAACACGAGTTTCAACAAACAAATGAATTTGGATTTTCTGTTAGGGACCAATCATAAAATAGGCGATTTTACAATAGAAGGAAGCTTTGGCGGTAATATGTGGACAGTTAACAATGAAAATACCAGTCAGGGTGTAACAGACTTTGTAGTTCGAGACATATATAGCATAGGAAACGGGATTACCAAAACCCAGAATTACGGCATTAGCAGACGGCAGGTAAACTCTTTATATGCTTTTGCAGATCTTGGCTATAAAAACTTCCTGTACCTGAATCTTACCGATCGTATTGACTATTTTTCAGTGCTTACGCCGCCAAGTTCGATAGTAGCTGACCCGAAAAACTCTTTCAACTATTATTCTGTGGGTGCCAGCTTCATTTTTTCTGAATTGCTGCCTGCAATGTCATGGTTAAATTATGGTAAGTTGAGGGCGACTTATGCAACATCAGGTAATGCAAACGGCGTGAATCCTTACCAAAGCCAGTTGACGTACACAATCCAGCAACAACTGTTCGGTACGTATCCTATCGGAACTATTTTTAACACAAGTAATCCAAATCCAGAAATAGAACCTTTCGAGGTTAGTGAAAAGGAAATAGGCCTGGAATTAAGGACATTAAATAACCGTCTGAATTTCGATATCGCAGTTTACGACAAGAGGACCATTGGTCAGATTATGAGCGTTGACTTATCACCCTCTTCGGGTTATGGTAGTACACTACTTAATGTCGCGAAACTGAAAAACACTGGTATAGAGGTTTTGGTTGAGGGAACACCTTTTAAAACATCAAACTTTAGCTGGAATATTTCGGCAAACGCAGCCTACAATACATCAAAAGTATTGGAGCTAAATGCCGGGCAAACCCGCCAGTTAGTTGTTTATTTTAATGGTACAGGAAACGAGTTCCTGGGTTCATTGGTGTACGATGTTGGCAAAGAGATGAACCAGTTGATATCCTATACTTATCGTCGCAACGATAAGGGACAGATAATGTTAAATAGCCAGGGTAGACTTTTGGCTTCAGCAGACCAGGTAAATTATGGTAGCGCCAACCCAAAAGTAACCGGTGGTATTACAAACACTTTCCAATATAAGAACCTGAGCTTATTGATCCATATTGATGGAAAATTTGGCGGTAAATTGTTCTCAGCAACTGCATTGAACGGGTTAAGATTTGGTATGAGCCAGGCATCTTTAGTAGGTCGCGATGGGGTTGTTTTCGATGGCGTGCTGCCGAATGGAACTCAGAATACAATATCAGTTGCGCCGAACATATTTTATGCTGATTATCGTACTGTGCAAATAGCAGATCCGTTTGTTTTCAGCAGCGATTTTATCAAACTTAGAAATATCACACTTACTTATGACTTTACCCGCTTAATGACTAAAAATGTGAAGTTTGTTAAAGGGTTAACCCTGTCTGCATATTGCCGGAATCCTGCAGTACTGTTGAAACATGTACCGGACGTTGATCCGGAAGCTTTCGCATCATCAGGCGACAGCCGCTTAGGATATGAGCAACATACTGAACCAACTACCCGGACCTTTGGGCTTAACTTAAATGTGAAATTCTAAAATTACTATATGAAAAAAATTAGTTGTCTTATAACCCCGCTCGCTGTAGTGCTTTGCTTGGTGAGCTGCACAAAGGGGTTTGAAGAAAAAAACCAGGACCCTTATGGCATTACAAAAATTGATCCGGGGTTGTTATTTACCGGAGCACAACGGGGTATGAATGTTGGCAATTGGGATGGTGAACAAACCATAGTACAACAATATATGAATGCTTATAACTCAGGCGCTACAGCAGGGTTTCAATTTAACGAGGACATAGATCAGTATAACACGCCGCGTTGGGGTGTTTACACAGGTGTTATCAAACCCTTGGTACAGATCATCAGCCTTGTTAAAGATGACCCGGCTGCTAAAAACCTGTTCAACATGGTACGGATATGGAAAGCGTTTGCGTTTATGACCCTTGTTGACACATACGGTGACGTACCTTATAACGAAGCAGGAAAAGGATACTTGGAAGGTATCAACTATCCCAAGTACGATAAAATGGCCGATATCTATGCCGACCTTTTCAATGAGCTTAAAACGGCTACGGCAGCTTTGTCTGCCTCAAATGAATATGTAACCAGTGACTTATTTTTTGGTGGTGCAACCAGCTCTACCCCTGCTTTAATTACCGCACAGGTTGCCCACTGGAAAAAAATCGGTTACTCTTTAATGCTGCGTTTAGGTATGCGCTATTCAAAAATTGACCTCACAAAAGCTGCAAGTATTGCACAAGAAGCATTTGCAGGTGGTGTAATTTTATCAAACAGCGATAATGTGGTTGTTACCCAATATAATGCTACAGTACCCAACGGTTTTTCTAACCAGCAGCGGACCATCAATACCTTTAATTATTATTTAGCTGAGCCTTTTGTTAACCAGTTAAAAAGCAGCAATGATCCCAGGTTGAAGTATATCGGGGCCAGCTATGCCAATCCTGCAAATATTACCACCACACGTGATACGATAACAGCTAACCAATATGGATTCCCGGTGGGATACGACCAGGTTAGCGTTTTAACCTATCCGGGTTACAGGGGTACTAAAGTCGGGGGACAAAACTACACACAGCTTAATTACGGCGTAATTGCCAGTTCTGTTGCCCCTGCGTTTTTCATTACTAATTCGCAAACCCAATTATTATTAGCAGAAGCTAAATTCAGAGGGTGGATCACAGGTGGCTTAACAGCTCAGCAATATTATGAGGCGGGCGTTAAAGCTGCTATGGATGAATGGGCGTTATTTCCCGGCACATTTAGCCCTGCAGTTTCAGACGCGGAAAAAAACGGGTATTTGCTTCACCCTGCAATTGCCTATAATGATGCGAACGCACTTAAACTTATCAATACACAATACTGGATCGAATGTATGACAAACGGCGCTGAAGGTTTTGCTAACTGGAGAAGAAGTGGGTTCCCTGTATTGCAACCCAATATGTACAATAATAACTTAACCGGTGGCTTTGTAAGACGTATGGCTTATCCTAATGCTGAAGAAGCTCAAAATCCTGACAACTATAAAGCTGCTGTTGCGAGCATAGGAGCCGATGACTTAGTACATCGTGTGTTCTGGGATAAACCGTGATAGAATTATTGTTGACAGTTTAATTTTTTTTTAATTGAGTAATAAACTTGAATTCAAAATATGTTTTTCAAATTTTCAACCAAAAAAACTTTACGTTCCGGAACATTATTAAGCACTCTACTGATTCTACTTTTGTTTCTTTTAGGTTCATATTCTGGCAGTAAACAAAAGGAACTTATTAACAATAAGCAAAAAGGGCGACCTAATATTTTACTGATCGTTGCGGATGACCTGGGCTATAGTGACATCGGCTGTTATGGAGGAGAAATTAAAACCCCTCAACTGGATAAACTGGCCAGCGAGGGAGTAAGAATGACCAGCTTTTATACAACAGCCCGTTGCTGTCCATCCCGCGCCGCTATTCTCACGGGTCTTTATCCCCATCGTGCCGGTTTGGGCCATATGATCAGAAACTTAAATCAGCCCGGATATATGGGCAGGATTTCAGATGATGCTATCACTATCGCCCAGGTGTTGCAAAGCGCAGGCTATCGTACCTTCATGTCAGGAAAATGGCACGTGGGAACCAATGACCCTACCAAATATGGGTTTGAAGAATACTTTGGCACACTGGCAAGTGCCCAGACATATTGGGATCCCAACCGCTTCATCCGCAAACCTGAAGGTCGTGAGTTACGCACTTACAAAGAAGGAGAGTTTTATGGGACAAATGCAATCACTGATTATGCGCTTGACTTTCTTCAGAAAGGTCGTGAAACACCAGATAAACCCTGGTTTTTGTATCTGGCTTACAATTCCCCTCACTTTCCTTTGCAGGCACCCAAGTCTGCGATTAAGAAATATGCCGAAACCTATAAATCAGGTTGGGATAAAATCCGGGAGCAACGAAACAAGAAAATGAAGGACCTGGGAATTATCCCCAAAGAAACACTTTTGACACCCCGCTCTGAATACTGGGACTGGGCCGAATCTGAACCCGGCATAAATCCGGCATGGGCGGATGTACCAGAAGACCGGCAAAAGGATCTGGCCAGGCGCATGTCAATATTTGCCGCCATGGTAGACGTGATGGATCAAAACATTGGCCGGGTGGTTGCTGATCTGAAACAAAAAGGTGAATTGAACAATACCCTGATTATATTCATTTCAGACAATGGCGCCTGTGCCGAGTGGGATCCTTACGGTTTCGACATCAGCACAGGTCCCAACAACATTCTTTACAAAGGGGAGCAAATTGAAACGATGGGAAGTCCCGGAACATTTCATAGTGCGGGATCAGGGTGGGCCAATGCTTCCAACACACCCTGGAAACTGTACAAACATTTTACATACGAAGGCGGAATCAGTTCGCCTCTTATTGCTCACTGGCCTGCAGGACTAAATCGTTCCGGTGCAATTGACGATCGTCCAGGACACCTCGTGGACCTGATGCCGACAGTGCTTGCTGCGGCTGGCGTATCTTACCCATCCGAGTTTGAGGGACGTAAAACCATTCCTGAAGCGGGAAAAAGTATTTTGCCGCTGTTGCAGGGTAATCCGGTTGAAAATCGGATTCTTTATTTCGAACATGAAGGCAATCGGGCCATACGGGACGGTAAATGGAAGTTAACCGCTTTGCATGGGAAAGATTGGGAACTGTACGATCTGCAAAAAGATCGCACAGAACTGAATAACCTGGCGGGCAAATATCCTGATATTGTAAGCAGGCTTGACGGTCTGTGGAATATTTGGGCGAAAGAGAATTACGTTACTCCCTTACCGACCGATTACCAGATGCCTTATTTGCCGAAGCAATAATTGTAGTAAGACAAATGATCTGTTTCTTAAGAGTTCATTCGCTTCAAGAAAACAACTGGCAGTAATTTTTTCTTAAAAGGCTATTTTATTATGACATTATGATATCAATCGAGACCTTTTTTGAAATCGATAAGAGGTCTCGATTCTGCGCCTTTTTTTGCACAGGGTTAGTAAAAATTTCATGGTTTTAAGAATTTAAAATCCCCTTGTCCATTGAGAATGTGGGGATATAATAAGAAATGCAACTAGCATCTGCGGAGAGAGGGATTCGAACCTTTCTCAAAATCGTTTGGAAGTCAATATTGTGAAGAAATCTGAGATTACTAACTCATGAATTACTCATTACCTTTCAACCGGCAGAGTAACACAAATCCTGAATCAAAAATAAAGAAATAATTAATTATTTCTAATCATACCATATTAATAATAGTCACATTTCGAACGTTGAAATGAACGCAAAAAAGCCGCGGACTGCGCAATAATTGGTCTCAATTCTTAATTCCGCTAGCTTGAATGGGGTAACCGAATTCGATTTCCGTATAACAATTATTTTGTTCTTGCTCTCACATATTTTACGTCACCCGGTGTGATAGCGATAGCTATATTGCCAAAACTATTACGGACATAAGTAAGCACATCCGCAATTTGCTGATCCGTTAAATGATTATGCGGAGCCATCACATTACTATAAGTTTCTCCATCTATTTCTTCATGTGTATCCATTCCCTTTAAAATAATTCTTATGAGTTTTGTCTTACTTCCCAGCACATGAGGAGTTTTTTCCAATGGAGGATTTAATCCCGGCACGCCTCCTCCATCAACCTGGTGGCAGGCAATACAATATTGTATATAAACTTTTTTACCCCTTTCCATAGTTGCTTTATCAACAGATATTGAAACAAACGCCATGAAGGCTATTACACATATTGGAAGAAATAAAATGATCTTTTTCATTTAATTGCTAATTGCTTTTATAAACGATCTTATAAATAGTTCCTTTTACATCATCACTTACATATAAAGCTCCATCGGGTCCTTGCGCTAATCCACACGGCCGGTGCTGTGCTTGTTTTGGGGACATGACTATTTCTACACCTGCAAAACCATCTGCAAAAATTTCCCAGGGGCCGCTTGGCTTGCCATCTTTAAATGGCACAAATGCTACATAATAACCTTCCTGTTTTTCAGGTGAACGATTCCATGATCCATGAAATGCCACAAAAGCCCCATTCTTATATTTGTCCGGAAACATACTACCCGTGTAAAATAATAATGCATTTGGTGCCACATGAGCAGGGAATGCAACAATAGGCTGTTCGACTCCTTCACAACGTGTTGTTTTTTTTCCATCGCCTCCATATTCAGGCGCCAGTACCTTTTTGTTTTGCTGTACATCGAAATAACAATAAGGCCATCCGCAGTTGGCTCCTTTTTTTATCATGAACATTTCTTCAGCGGGGATATCAGCATTTTGTTTCGCATTAAAATACTCAGGAAACATATCCAACTGATCACGGCCATGCTGTATGACAAATAATTCGTTTATCTGGTAGTTCCAATCTAATCCCATCACGTTACGTAATCCAGTTGCGTATCCTATTCCTTCTTTATAAGTTTGATTTATTTTATCAGCCCGGAATTGCCAGATTCCACCTGCGGAATCTAATACGGGGCAAGGATCTTTTCCTTTTGAACCGACACCTCTGTCTATTTCCTGGCAGGAATTTAAAGGAGATCCGATGTTGACATATATATATCCCTTATCATCCAATACTAATGATTTGGTATTATGTTGTCTTCCGTTTATTAATCCTGTAATGATTTTTTCGGGTGAATCCGGCTTTATTACTTCTTCGTTTTCATCCAGCGCATAGCGAAAAACTTCATCATTTGAAGAAGCATATAAATAGCCATCCTTAATTGTTATGCCGGTACCGATATAATTCCCAAAACTTTTTATGTCATCGATCTTTCCATCACCGTCTGTATCTTTTACAAGTAAAATACCTTTCCCATTTATCAGCTTGCTTAATTTAATATACAAAGCCCCTTTTTTTGTTACTACAATATGACGGGCTCTGCCCACACTATCCGCTAATACTGAGGCACTGAATCCCGCTGGTAGTTTTAATCCTGCATTTTCTGTTACTCCACTAGGTTTTTTATTTCTTTGTAAGATCAGCAAATCATTTACAGGATTAATGATCAATACCGTCATGAATAATAGTGGTCCAAAAAAATATTTACGCATAAACTTTGTTTAGAACCGATCTTCTTTATACAAATAAATAAAAAAGGTTTGTGCCGTCGAATTTGACAATTGCCGTATGATTCAGCGATTTTAGCATACAAAACTCGTGGGTATAACCTAAAATGGTTGCCGAAAATATTTCTGCAAACGTTTCCGAAATTCGTCAAATTTGTATGTTGACGTAAAAGCTCGCCCCTATTATGAATAGTGTAACACTGAAAAAACTGGCCGATGAATTGAATATGTCACCTTCAACAGTTTCACGTGCCCTAAGGGACAGTCATGAAATAAGCCAGGAAACAAAAGACCGTGTAAAAGCATTAGCTGACAAACTTGATTTTCAGCCCAACCCCTATGCGAGCAGTTTGCGAAAAAATAAAAGCAGGACCATAGCCGTGGTGATTCCTGAAATACAAAATAACTTTTTCTCACAGGTAATGAACGGAGTTGAAGAAGTCGCCCGTCAAAAAGATTATCATGTCTTGATATATCTTACTCATGAAGACCACAAAAGAGAGGAGGATATTTTACACTTGTTGAGAAGCGGAAGGGTGGAGGGCGTGATGATCTCTGTTTCAAACACTACAAAAAGCTTTGAGCATATAGAAGCTTATCAAAAAGCTGATCTTCCATTACTATTTTTTGACCGGGTTTGTGAAAACATGGAAGTGCCATGTGTGACAACTGATGATGCAGGTGCTGCTTTCAAAGCCACAGAACATTTATTAAAAAATGGCTGCAATAATATTGCTTTCCTCTCACTCGCTGATAGCCTTTCGATCAGTTGCGGACGTAAATCTGGTTATTTAAAGGCATTGGCAAAATATGGGTTAACAAACAAAGAAACAGTTATTGAATGTGGCCCGGATGATGAAACCAATCGTCAAAAGATCCGCCTGCTACTTCAAAGTGAAGATAGACCTGATGGCATTTTTGCGGCGGTAGAGAAATTTGCAGTCAATACATATGAGGTTTGCAGAGAGCTTGAAATAAAAGTTCCTCAACATCTAAAAGTGATCAGCTTTTCTAATTTATCTGCAGCTGCTCTTTTTAATCCACCATTATCGACCATTGTACAACCCGCTTATGATATTGGTAAAGAATCCGCTGCGATTCTCTTTAAGTTAATTGGTAAAAAGAAATTATTGTCTTCAGAAAAAAGGGTGGTGATCCCTTCACATATTGTCATCAGGGAATCTACAAAGAGTAAGCAACCGACAATGCCATCGATTTTGCTTAAATGAAGACCGGCTTTTAAAATTAATTTTCCTAATTATAACTAAAGTGAAACTCCGCGTTTCCATGGTATGAAATCATCCTGTGCCAGCTGAACTGCTTTTGGAATTATTTCACCGTTGGCAACTTTAATACAGAAATCGAGAATTTCTTCTCCCATTTGTTCTATTGTTTTTTCACCATCAATAATGGGCCCTGTATCGATATCTATGATACCATTCATTTTTTTTGCGAGCCTGGAATTTGTTGATAGTTTGATCGTCGGTGCGATTGGATTTCCGGTTGGTGTTCCAAGACCCGTGGTAAAAAGTATAAGTGTTGCTCCTGAAGCAGCTTGTCCGGTTGTTGCTTCCACGTCATTTCCTGGTGTACATACTAAACTTAAACCCGCTTCAACGGCATGTTCAGTGTAATCAAGCGCAGATACGACAGGAGAGGTGCCACCTTTTCTTGCCGCGCCAGTTGATTTCATTGCATCGGTTATTAATCCGTCTTTGATATTACCTGGTGACGGGTTCATATGAAAACCTGAACCAACTTGCAAAGCCTGTTCATTATAGTTTTCCATCAGGCTGATAAACTTGTTTGCCGTTTCTTCATTGATGCACCTATCTATCAGTTCCTGTTCTGCTCCGCATAGCTCAGGAAATTCCGCAAGCAGGATCTTTCCACCCAATGCTACTAACAGGTCTGATGTATATCCTATTGCAGGATTAGCTGAAATGCCACTAAAGCCATCACTACCACCACATTTTACACCAATACACAAAGCGCTAAGCGGGGCAGGTTCTCTTTCCTGCTTATTAATTTCTATAAGTCCTTTAAACGTTTGTCGAATTGCATCAGTGATCAATTGTTCTTCACTTTGTATTTGTTGTTGTTCGAAAACATATAATGGTTTATCAAAATTTGGATTGCGTAATTTCAAATCATTCATAAAATTTTTTATCTGCAAATGCTGACAGCCGAGACTTAGAACAGTAATGCCACCAACATTCGGATGGTCAGCATAGGATGCGAGCAATGCGCTAAGAGTAGCAGAATCCTGGCGGGTACCTCCGCATCCGCCTGCATGATTTAAAAATTTTATGCCGTCAACGTTTTTAAAATATCGGTCAGTAATATTTGAATGTGTTGGATTCAGGTCAATGTTATCAATATCGTTACCTGAAAGATGTGCGCGGAACATCTGGTGGGTAAATTGTTTATACCTGTCAGTAACAGCATAACCCAATTCATTCCACATCGCTTCTTTGATCACATCCAGATTTCTATTCTCGCAAAAAACAGTTGGAATAAATAACCAATAATTGGCAGTACCTACCCGACCGTCACTTCTTTTGTAACCATTGAATGTTTTATGAAGGAACTGCGAAATATCCGGCGGCTGCCAATTATATTGGATAGACCGGTAAGCATATTTTCCCGCCGCATGTTTTGTATTTGTGGTGGTCATTACCTGGCCCTTCAAAATATTTGACTGTAACTGACCAACGAGTACACCATACATGATCACATCCTCACCAGCACTCATGTCGTGTTCAAAAAATTTATGCTTGGCTGCTACATTTTCAGCAAGTTTAAAATTGGAACCATTGGAAAATATCTCAGTTCCATAAGACAGGTCCCTCAAAGCAACCAGCACATTGTCATCAGGATGAATTTTTAAAAAAAATGATTGCCGTGTTCCTATTGTATTTTTTTCTTTGAATTCGTTTTGCATTTGGTAAAGCTTAAGCAATATTAGAAGTACTATTAAACCCAATGAGGTTTGAAGACATTTAGGTCTTATTTATTAATGTGTACTCGTAACAAATAAACTTATTAAGCTGACTTACATCGCTTATATAATTGTCTTATCATTCAACAATTTTAGCATTGACAACATACACGATTGATCCAATTTGATGTTGAACTAGAGTTGCAGTTATATATATTACAATAGTGGATGTCGGTTGCAATCTCCGAGAACGATATCGGTGAAATTTCCGGGAACGATTGCGTAATCTTTTTTTTGTGAGCGGGATGTAAAATTCAAACCCTAAGATTTGTTTTTAGGTTCTAAAAAAATAGAAATCAGTGGATTAAGAAAGATATCATTAACGCAAACGGTTGCGGACGATTTTTTTTTGTGCGATAATCATTAAGCTAATTTGGCATTAGAATCCTGTTTCTTTCACTTTTCAGGTAAAGATTGCTTAATAAACGAAAACTTGCTTGTATGAGACCCCAACTTTTAAAAGTGTCCAAAGATTCCCAGCATTCTTTTAGTGTACGGAGGGATCTTGTTCCGTATATCAATAACCGCTGGCATTATCATGCCGAGATCGAACTGATCCATTTTAATAAAGGTGAGGGCACACAGTTCATCGGCGACAGTATCAAACAATTTAAAGCAGGAGATGTAGTACTGGTAGGTTCTAACCTGCCGCATTATTGGCGATTTGATGATATTTATTTTGAAGAGGATGCCGCTGTAACTGCAGATGTAAGAGTGGCCCATTTCTGCCAGGACTTCTGGGGCAGCCAATTCTTAGAGTTGCCAGAGAACATTCACATCAAAACTATTTTGGATAAAGCAAAAAGAGGCTTGCAGATAACGGGTAAAACAAGACAAAAAGTTGCCGACTTACTTGGTTCGCTATTGCATGCTTCCGATAACCAGCGGATCATTTTATTGATCGAAGCTTTGAATTTGATTGCTAGTTGCGATCAACTGGAAACCTTATCATCTATAGGCTTTAAATATGATGGGATAAAAGATGAAAAAGATCGTATCAATGCTATTTATGAATACAGTTTAAAAAATTTCAAACGACCTATTCAGCTTGAAGAAATAGCGGGTGTTGCGAACATAAGTCCTAATTCTTTTTGCCGGTATTTTAAATCAAGGACCAGGAAAACGTATTCACAATTTTTGATCGAGCTGCGTGTGGGATATGCCTGCAAACTTCTGATCGAGAACAATCTTAGTATTAAACAGCTTTGTTATGAAAGCGGCTTTAATAATTTCACAAGCTTTCATAAGTATTTTAAAATGATCACCAGCAGGAGTCCGCTTACGTACCAGCGAGAGTTTATGGGACAACTGACAGCATAGCGCAGTCGGCAGTTTGTCATCCCGAGCAAAAGCGGGGGATGCTAAAATAATTGAATAAACAGGCAACCTGCGGGATGCCTGTTTTGTTTAACTGAGTTTCTTTGGGGTGGTGTAATTTCCATATTAAAATATTGCAAGCCGTATTCAGTCATTGAGCTTGCTTAAAATAAATAATTAAAAAGATTTTATGATTATTCGACCCATGTTGTTGATATTGCTGACGATCGTAATAACAAGTACAGTAACTGCACAATTGCCAAAAGTTTTGATCATGGATGCAAAACGACTGGCTGATGTAAAAAAGAAATGGCAAGAGAAAGATGTAGCAATTCTAAGGCTTACAGACAGTTTACTAAAACAGGCAAATGGGTATTTAAAAATGAAACCTGTATCAGTGATGGATAAGGAACTTACTCCCGTAAGCGGCAACAAACATGACTACATGAGCCAGGCACCTTATTTCTGGTATGATAGTACAAAGCCTAACGGTTTGCCTTATATGCGTAAAGATGGAGTACGCAATCCGGAAATTTATAAGATCACAGACCGCACTTACTTAGGTAATCTTGAAAATGCTACACGTTCATTATCACTGGTATGGTATATTATAGGCGATGAAAAATATGCAGCTAAATCTGCTGAGCTATTAAAAACATGGTTCCTCGACGAACACACAAGCATGAATCCTCATCTTGAATATGGGCAGGCTGTTCCCGGTGTTAATACCGGCAGAGGTATTGGGCTCATTGAAACAGTTGCATTGACTAACATTGCTGATGCGGCTACTCTTTTACAGGGATCAAAATCATGGACAGAAGCTGATCATTCATCATTACAAAAATGGTATGCACAGTTTTTGAATTGGATGCTGACAAGTAAAAATGGAAAGGATGAACATGCTGCTAAGAACAATCATGGTACATGGTACTATGCGCAGGTAATAGATTTTTCTTTATTCACAGGCGATATTGAAAAAGCAAAACAACTGGCAGAAGAAAGTAAAAAAAGGCTCGATAGTCAATTGACCAAAGAGGGCAAACAACCATTGGAACTCGACAGAACTAATGGACTTGGATACAGCACCATGAACCTCCGTGGATGGTTTACAGTAGCAACGCTTGCAGAAAAAACCGGCGTGAACCTATGGACCCACCAAACATCAAAATCAGCGGCTCTGCGAACTGCATTGGATTGGCTGCTGCCATATGCATTGGGAGAAAAGAATTGGGAGTACCAGCAGATCAGTAACTATAATAAAAATGATATCTATCCGCTGCTGTTACAGGCATCATCAGCATTTAAAGATCAAAAATATTTTACCTCAGCAAAAGAACTTAGTGCAGGAACTATAAATGTAATGGCTGATCTTCTCTATGGAAAATGAACAACAGATGAATGAAGCGTTCAAAATATTATTCATGACCTTGATGACGCATGCTTGTGCGTGGATAAACATAATTGCTCAACAGCCTGTTGTTCCGAAATCTTCTGCTGAGCTTATTCTAAACAATTCAACACATATTGGACGGATAACAAAAGATTCAATCGTTGTTATTACCGGTAGCACTTATTCATTCACTGTTGATACCCCTGAAGACAGCGGGCTTGTTTCAACAAATACAACTGTAAAGCAATTGCTTTCACAGATCAAATCAAAAGACGGATCGGCTCAACAATATTTAGTTACCGATAAAGATGGCAATAAAAAAGTGGAAGGATATTTAGTGAATGGAGATAGACTTACCGTAACCTCACAGGATAGCAAGTCAAAAAAAATCTACAGAATTGGTGCGGTACCAATGGCTCTAAGTAGCCAGCTTAAATTGAAAAAAAAAGAATTGACTGTTAATACTAATTCTGATCTGACCTTATACTTTACCGCTGGACAAAGAGCACCAAATGCAACAGTAAAAATTTATATCCCGCGAGGCATAACAATAACAAAAGAAAACACAACGGTCAATGTTATTGGTCGGGGAGTGGTTAAATTAAAAGACTTAGCCACTCAATCGATCGGTAGAGTAGGAGGCAACTATCCTTATAATAAAGTTGGAAATTTTTCTATCACAAAATTGCCGGACGGTAGGTCACTGCTTTTATTCAAACATCTTGATCTTCGACCAGCTAATGGCGCAGATCTTACTATTGTCATCAGCAATGTTTATTTGTCCTCGATTGGCAAATACATTTTCAAAGCAGGCTATGCTACTTCAAAGCCGGAAGTGCTCACAAGTGGAGAAACTGAAACCACCCTTACAGTTACCCGTACTATTGCTGATCTTGAAAGGGTAGTTGATAAGAGTCTTCACTACAAAGAATCTGCAGATAGTTATACTAAAGTCAGCTTCAGATGGAGTGCAACAAAAAATACTTCAGTTATTCAATTGATGCAGTCAACCGATAACGGAAAAACATGGGCGCATTCATCTGCAATGATTGATTCCAATGATGGAACGGCAATCATTCCCAAATTAACGGCTGACAAACTTTATCTTTTCAGATTATCAGTCAACGATGGATGGCATAAAGGCTTCTCCAATACTGTTCAGTTCTATTCCGGTAAAATGGATGTTAAGAGCTTTGGAGTGATCGCGGATGGAAATACGGACAATACTGATAAAATAAATGAAGCAATAGAATACCTGGATCAAATTGGCGGAGGTACGCTTTTGTTCAGTGATGGTATTTATAATGTGCGAACAGTGCATTTGAAAAGCAATATTTATTTATATGTTGATAAAGGCGCAACCATCAGGGCAATAAAAGGTGCTGATGCACCTGAGCCTACCTGGTTCAGTGATAAGAAATATCGTTCAGGTCTTTCGCCAACTGATACGGGCCCTTATGCTGATCCAGAAAATTATATGACCAAACAAGATGTGGGGCATCATTATTTCAAAAACACGATGTTCTTTGGGGAAAGACTCGACAATGTGAAAATAATCGGCAATGGCTATATTACTGGCAACGGGAATTTAGTAACAGGCGATAATGTAATGAGAAATGCTCCCGATAACCGTGCAGATAAAATGTTCACATTAAAACTATGCACGAACCTTGAGATTGGAGGTATTTATCGTGAAGAAGATCTTTGGTATGATCCGGCTACGGACGAACCTTATTATATAAAGAAAGATGGTTCAAAAGATTTTGATACCGACAATATGCTGAAGATCGATCGTGGAGGGCATTTTGTTTTACTCGCAACTGGGACGGATAATATCAATGTGCACAATACTTACTTTGCCAAATACAGTGAATCGAATGTCCGCGACATTTATGATTTTATGGAATGTAATAATGTTAGCGTCACAAATATCTATTCCAAAGTAAGTTCAGATGATATAGTAAAACCTGGTTCTGATTGTTCACTCGGATTTACCCGACCTGCACGCAATTATAAAGTGCGGAATGTTATCGGTGATACCAATTGCAATCTTTTCCAGATCGGTTCGGAGACGGCTGATGATATTATGGATATTCATGTTGACAATATATATGTACTCGGCGCTAATAAAGCTGGATTCTCTATTTCAACTAATGATGGCGGCCATATAAAAGATATTCATCTCAATTGCGGACATACGGGAACATTGCATTCACGTTCAAAGATGCTTCGCACTTATACGCCGTTCTTTATTTCTATTTCTAATCGCGGTCGCATTCCTGGCGCCAGTGTAGAAAGATATAAATTTTACGATGATACAGTAAAACATGATGAGCTGCTCGTGACTAACGTAAATATTGGCGTAGTGGAAAATATTATTATCAATGGCATTGATATCACTGAAGTTTTTTCCGGAAGCTCCTATGGCGATAAAACCAAAAGATGGGATATTTATAATGACAGCCAGCGAAGAGCAACACCGATCATTGCCGGGTATAAATTACCGGACAATAACGTTGTGCAAGGCGGATTGAATTTTAAATTGCCCAATGGAAAACATACCGGCTATATTAAAAACATTTCTTTTAACGATGTGCATGTGCTGGTAAAAGGTGGAAATCCTTTAGCTGACACCGCCACCGTTCCTCCTGAACTAGGAGTTGGACAATACAATGCTTCCAACCTGAAACTGCAACCTTCTTATGGTTTATGGGCAAGACATGTGGAGGGATTGACGGTAACGAACAGCAGTTTCAATTATGAAAAAACGGATAATCGTTATGTGATCTTTCTTGATGATGTAATAGATGCAAAGATCAACAGAATAAAAGCGATGAAAGCAAAGGATAATGCTGTGGTTATAAAACTAAAAAACTCATCCAATATAAAAATTGAAAATGTAATTTATTATTTGCATGAATGGGGAAAGTCGCCGGTGTCTTTTGCAGCTATAAAGAATAATTAATTTTCTTTTCTCTGAAATATTCTTACACCTGAGCACCAAAAACAATGTAAAAAAATTGGTAAACCCTATTCCATTTCATCTAACCATTTAGGTTTTCCGTATTTGGAAACCATTTCTTTGAAATAGTCCGAGTTTATAAACTTTTGCTTCTCCTCTTTGATAATTCTTAATACTTCTTCCTTTTTATCCCAATTCTCAAAACATTGTTTATGTAATCCCGCATCAAAATATTTATACAATGGATTCTGCTTGTCTGCTATCGGAGGTAAACTTGTGACCTCATTACCTTCCTGAAGTACTTTGCCGCATATAGCACATTCTGTCAAACCTAAAAATATCAATGCCATAAAAAAATTTAAAGCGCCTAACTCTTAAATATACAAAAGTTTATCCCCTAACATGCCGGTTGGTAGGCTTGGCTGCGGAACCTGCGCATCATACCAACAACAACTGAAAACATCTTTCACTCAAAGCGGGACTGTTATTTTGTATTTTTGATGATGAAAAAAATCAGAGGAACTTTCAAATTCTTGATATTTCTTTTGCTGTCTTTAATAATATTTTCTTCATGCAGATATATTGTTCAGTTGTTTACTGATGAGAACTTCTTGCTCATTTTAATTCCTGTGACAGTTCTTACTTTTTTTGCGCTTGCAAAAGAATATGTTTATTCGTTGGTTGATATGATGATGAGCTGGACTACTGATCCTCCTGAATGATAATCGCAGATCCAATTTCAATCTGGGATAAAATCCTTACTGGCACACTGCATCTCCTTCCGCAATACAGAAATCAGCAAACCAGACTTCTTCATCTCTTAAATAAGAGGGATTGTTCAGGCTGCGATATATGCCCCACTTGGGACGGCAGAAAGTTGTGCCATCTCTCCACATATCTAAATTGTTGTTGGCATAGCTAAGCAACACAGCTCCATCACTCAATTTCTTAATAACAATATCTATCGAACCATTTGTTTTGTAAACAACCTTTTCGGTTGCTTCTACCCAAACGCCTTTGAATGCTGCGAGGTCAACAGTTTTTACTTTACCAAGAGTAGTTGCAGTGCTATTGCCCGTATGAATGATCTCCAGTTTATCCGGGCTGCCCGCTCTCGGAGTGATGGTGATGATCGGAGCACCATCATTTCCATCACCTGCTTTTATCTGGTGAATATGCGTAAAGCTGGGCGAAGGTTGAAAGCCAACATCAATTTTAAACTTCCAGCGATAGGTAACCGTTTCATTCAACTGCCCTTTTAATGAATCCGGCGAAGGCCCGTATGTTTTTATTTCATTCCGCTGACGATCCGTTGATCCATTGCAACGGTCATTGTCCGGCGTGACATGCATAGTAAATACAAATGCATTTTTTTGTAGCACCGGATCGAATACTTCACTCACATGTCTTCCAAAAGAAGGGTCTGCACAATCAGGATCTTCCAATGGATCACCTCCAAACGCTGATGCGATCAATTCATAAGTGGAACCAGGCCCGTCAGCTTTTAAGGTCAATCCTTGCTTCGGAGTTGATGAAGGTTGATTCACAGCCGGTGCCTGATCTTTATTACAGGTAGCGGAACTAACCATTGCGCTCAACAAGTAAATACAACCTGTTGTCGATAGTGAATGTTTCATAATTGCAATCATAATTTAATATTGGCGGTGGCGCCATCCCTGATAGTTAATTTCTTTTCCTGATTATCTTTCTTAATTATAATATCCAACTTGTCGTTTCCCGCTCTCTTTATTACCAGGTCAAAAACATTTCCAAAAGAATGGATATTCCGCAGTGCCATTGCATCCCATTCTTTTGGCAGGCGGGGTGTGCAATTAAAACTATTGAACCCGAGGGGCCGCATGCCAAACATTCCTTCGGTAAAAATGCGGCAATACAAACCACTCTCTGCTGAAAGATGCCGCTGGTTGCCTTCGGGATAAGCTTCCACCGCATAAGGAACATGCTCACCTAACAATCTTCGTTTGGAATAATAGCGAAGAAATTCCAATGCCTTTTCTGTTTCACCGGCAGCAAAGGCACCGCGTAACCCATACAAGGTGGAACGATCCCAGAATGTTTTGTTGCCGGCGAGTGAAGCCAGCCCATCTTCTGTCCATAAACGCGGAGAGAATAAGGCTGCAATGGTTCCCTGCTTTCTTTCAAAAATATCAACCGTTAATGGCGTAGTGATCCATGCCCGCAATGTATCATTGCCTTTGTAATACCGGTAAGTGGCAAAACCTTCAACCGTTGCACCAAAATATTTTTCAATATTGGTTCGCAATTGCTTTGCCTGCTGTTCATAGTTTTTTAATTGCGCAGCAGGCTTATCCAATAATTTTCCCAGTTGCGCAGCAGATATCAATGCATCATAGTACAGCGAACTGGTATTGAGATTGGCCTTGCCCGCAGGAAAACGATTCTCGAGTTCATCGCTATCGGAAAACACTACACCATCTTCATTTATTTTTCTTTTCAAATATTCCAAACACCATTCGATCAATGGCCATAAAACCATTGCCGAATCTTTTTTTCCATAGGCCAATGCAAAACGTCCTGCTCCATAAGCGATCATCGCCATATCGCCCCTGTCCTTTGCACCATGCCATTCGCCATCACCCTGGTCGATGATAGAACTGGGGATCGGTTTATAATCCGGGTTCATATAACGGGCAAACAAACAAAATGCATTCATGGCAGACTTGTTTCCTGTTTCATCACCAAGAAATGCAAAAAATGGATTGATATATTCTGCCTGGTCATTGGCCCAGATAGCAGCATAATATCGCAATCCCCCGGGGCCATGCATCAAACCGGCTTTTGTATTATAAATACTTTCGGTTCCGCGGATCTTTGCAAATGCAAACATGGTGTTGAGTATGGGGTCGGGTGTTTCGAGTTGTAGTAATAATAAAATGTTTTTGATGCGACCTTTTCTTGCTGCTTCTTCCTTGTATACATCAGCGACTATTGATGATTCATTGCCCCTTATTGCCTGGTAAATTATCGCAAACTGAACTGAATCACCGGGTGCTAGTGTTTTTTCTCCATCGTTAAGGGTTGTTATGATAAACTTATGCGGTCCTCCTTTCATTCTATTGGAAGCAGGTGATGTTTCTCTTCTTAAAAATTCCATTTCTATTTTCACCGGCTGTTTACTTATGTTGATGAAAACTAATTTCTCTATCGCCATTGGTTTATCAATAGAAGGAAAGAAACTGCGTTTGAGTAAAACAGTTCTGTCTCTGCCGATCTCACTCTGCACTTCCATGATTCCTTTATGTTTGATGCTTATAACTTTTTCCGGTTGATCCGTTGCAACCGCTGCATTGATGACTCCTGCTTTTAATAAACGATCATTGACCAGGAAACGTGGAAGATCACCATCATTTACATTATACATCATGTGAGCAGTGGTTCGTGAAGGCAACAGGCGATAAGTTGGAAATACTATTGTTCTGACAAAATTTGATCTGCCGCTTGTATCTACACCATACTGCATCCACAGTGAAACTTTTTCACCACTCATTTCAATATGATCATTATGCGGCAGGCGGTTATCTATTTTCCATTCAATGCTGGCGTCGGGTTGAATTTTCCAGCGGTCGTTTTGTTCTGGTAGTAAGGTTTGTGTGGATAAAGAACTTGAGATGAATAAGAGTGGTATGAAAAGAGTTTTTCTCATTTTATTACTGTTAATTGCTAAGTTCCTTCTTTGGAAAGACAAGAGGTTAGCAAATTATTCAACTATTCTAACATAGGCATAGCTGAGTGTCAAAAAAGTCGGAATTTAGACCTCACCTCATCATTACTCCAATCATTGGAGTATCTCATACCCCTCTCCTTAAGGAGAGGGGATGCAGAGTTCTCAATAAAAAGAAATGGTGAAGGGGTGAGGTAAAAAAAGATTATAAATTATGCCAGCTGTTATTCAAAAACTCGCTTTGCTATTATTGACAACTTTTATTCTTTCTTTCATCTTGCCTTCTCCGCCATGGGAGTCAAAGTTCATTAAAGTAAATAAAGATGGTTCGTTGAAATATATTCCGGATGAAAAAAGAAATATCATTCCCGATTTCAGTCGTGTTGGTTATTATGGAGGTGATAAAGAGATTCCTGATGTAGCGGTTGTAAAAACAATCGATCCCGCTGCAGAAGGAACCAGTGAGGCGATCATTCAATCTGCAATTGATGAAGTGTCAAAAAAGCCACTTGATAAAAATGGATTCAGGGGAACTATTTTATTAAAAAAAGGAATGTATAAAATTCCCGAAGAAATAAAGATAGAAGCAAGTGGGATTGTACTCCGTGGTGAAGGTGATAATATCAATGGAACCCGTTTGGTTGCTCAGTCAAAGAAGCAGGTTTCTCTGATCAATGTTTCAGGAAAAGGAAATATTTCAGAAATAAAAAATACAAGAGTAAAGATCATCGATGAATATGTGCCCGTTGGTTCATTCTCATTTACCGTTTCATCTGCTGCTGGTTTTAGTAAAGGAGATAAGATCATTGTATTTCGTCCGGGTACTGAGCAATGGATAAAAGATCTGAAGATGGACCAAATAGAAGAAAGGGATGGTACTAAGCAATGGCAACCCAAAGAGTATGACCTGCAGTTTGAAAGGATCATTACAAAAATTGAAGGCAACAAAATTTTTACAGATAACCCGATCGTGATGGCGATGGAAACAAAATATGGTGGTGGTGAAATTTACAAATACAGTTTTGATGGACGCATCTCTCATGTTGGTATTGAAAGTATTTACTGCGAATCTGAATTTGAATCTGACACTGCTGAAAATCATGCATGGGATGCAATTGCCTTCAATAAAATTGAACATGGCTGGGTGAGAAATGTAACATCGAAATATTTTGGATATAGCTGTGTGAACCTCGGGAGCCTGGCGAAGAATATTTCAGTATTAAGCAGTAATTGTTTTGATCATAAATCAATCATCACGGGCAGCAGAAGATATTCTTTTTGCAATAATGGCCAGTTGAATTTATTTATGAACTGCCATGCAACGGATGGCCGTCATGATTATGTAACAGGGGCAAGAACAAATGGTCCCAATGTATTTTATAATTGTACGGCCACAAAAACACATGCGGATATTGGTCCGCATCATCGTTGGTCATCGGGAACATTATATGATAATATTATAACCGATGGCGAGATCTGTATTCAGGATCGTGGCAATTGGGGCAGTGGACATGGTTGGTCTGGTATAACACAGGTTGCATGGAACTGTACCGTAAAGAGAGCGGCGATACAAAGTCCATGGGTAAATGGAAAAAATTACTGTATTGGAATGAAAGGCGAAAAATATGAAGGACGATTAAAAGGAAGACCAGATGCTGAATGGGAAGGACAGAACCTGGATGGATTGCAACCGGGGTCTTTATACATGTCGCAATTAAAAGACCGAAAGTCCGGAAGTCAGAAAGGTCCGAAAGTCGGTAAAGACTGAAAGTCCGTAAGAATATTTCAGATATAGGATAGGTTCTTTCGGACTTCCGGACATCCTGACTTTCAGACTAAAAAATAAACTACTATGGAAGAAAACAACTCTATCTCTCGTCGTCAATGGCTGGGAAAGATGACTGTTCCTGCGATTACAGCAGGAGCAACAATGATCGGTCTAGATGCAAATGCATCGCCAGCTAGTGGTGAAAAAGAAAATAAACTGGCTGGTGCTTCGATTTATAATGTCCGTGACTTTGGAGCAAAGGGTGATGGAAAAACTTTGGACACGAAGGCAATTCAATCTGCAATTGATAAATGCTTTAATGAAAAAGGCGGAACGGTATTAATTCCGGCTGGTGACTTTCTTTCAGGAACATTGGAATTAAAATCAAATGTCACCTTACATATTGCTGCGGCAGGAAAATTATTGGGAAGTTCCAAACGTGAAGACTATACAGCAGGTCAAGGAGTTCCTTCCGGTAATGGTAATATTGTTTTCTTGTTTGCAGTGAATGCAGAAAGTCTTTCAATTGAAGGAAAAGGAATCGTCGATGGTAACGGGCTCGCTTTTTATAATGGTAAAGGAGATAATACAGGCCCGGGACAAAATGGTGTTGGAGGAAACTTTGATCGTCCGCATCTTTTTATTTTTTATCAATGTAGCAACCTGACTTTACAAAATTGTTTTTTTAAAGCCAGCGCTTATCATTGTGTACGAATTTTAAAATGTAAACAAGTACATATTGATGGAATAAAAATTTATAATCGGGTAAACAGGAACAATGATGGTTTCCATTTCAATGATTGTGAGTATGTACATGTTTTGAATTGCGATGTGCAATGCCAGGACGATGCCTGTGCATTATTTGGCAGTAATAAATTTGTTACTGTTGCAAATTGTAGTTTTAGTACACGCTGGTCGATCTTTCGTTTTGGTGGCGGTGAATCACAAAACATAACAGTGGCCAATTGCCTGATTTATGACACCTATGGATGTCCGATCAAGATCAGTGCAGGAAGAGCAAGCATTGAGAATCTTAGTTTTTCCAATATCACTATGCGGAATGTTACGGGCCCGATAGGAATTGGATTTAGTGGCCCATCCAATAATAATTCAAATAATAATCCACAACCGGCGACAAAACCTTTTATCCGCAATATTTCATTTAATGCTATTAGGGCTACAGTTGTAGCCGTAGGGGTTAATCATCCGGATATCCATTTTGGAATATCAGTACGTGAAGGAGAAAAAAACTCATGCATCACCTTAAATGCAATGGGAGAATATTATCTAGAAAATATAAGTTTTACCGATGTTCATGTAAAATATGCTGGTGGTGGCACAGCAGAGCAAGCTGCTAAAGTTGTACCCAATGAAGCTGCTGAATATTTCGGAGTGTGGAATCATGCACCCGGCGGTCCTCCTGCTTATGGTATGTATGCACGCAATGTAAAAGGATTGACCTTGCAGAATGTCCGTTTTGAATATGATGAACCTGAGGCAAGACCAGCGATCATTTTTGATAATATAGAAGATGCTTCAATAAATAATTTAACTGCAAAAGGAAGTGAAGGAACAGCGTTGTTGAGATTCATTGATTCAAAAGATATTTTATTGACAGGAACAAGATTGCTGACACCATCACCTGTTTTTTTACTGGTTGAAGGTTCATCAAGCAGAGATATAACTGTAAATGGTGGCGATATTCAAAAAGCAAAGCAATCACTTGTTGCAGATAAAGGAGCATTGAAAACTGCTGTGAGGATTCAGGTATAAAAAAAATACACCAGTTTCCTGGTGTACTCTGCTCACAGTACCTATGAAAAAAAACTTCATGCTAATAAAAACAGGACCGGTAATAAAAATATTACCGATCCCTTTTGCTTAAATAGAACGAAAACTGCCTGCTTTATGTATGAAAAAAACCATCTAACCATTTACCATCCTGAATTTTGGGGGTAAGGAGTTCCGGTTGTAACCGCATCTATCTGTGCCTGCGGTATTGGTCTTAGTATATGCTTTGGCAAAATATTTATTGCGGCCTCAGAATTATGTAGTTTGACTCTTTCTAATAATTTACCTGTTCTTACCAGGTCAAACCATCTTACCACTTCACCACATAGCTCTCTTGTTCTTTCATCCAGGATAAAATCAATATTGATATCAGCAGCGGTGATCTGCATTGCTGCAACATTACCTGTTGGATAAGCGGCTCTTGTCCTAATAAGATTAATATAGGTAACCGCGTCTCCTATATTACCAATTCTGAATGCTGCCTCTGCAGCGATGAGATAAGTTTCTCCAAAACGATATGCGATGACGGGACGAATAGATGGGAAATTCAGATTAGCTCTTTTAGTATCATTATACTTCATCATATAAGGCCCCATGGCACTGCTATAAAGACGCGGTGGAATTACAGTTGGTCTGCTCGCTGCTATTTGTGCAGTTGTTCTGTCTGTACCCGGCATATAAATAGCAGTATCACCAAAACCGAATTTAAACTGGCCTGCAACAGCTCCGGGGGGAGCGCCGGCTGGCAAAGGATTTGGCCATTTGGGATAAGTACTTGGAGTATTCGGATCATTTGCATACCACACAGTTTGAAAAGTCTTGTTATATCTCGTGTCGTTTGTTTTATTGCCCCATACTGTATCCGTTAACCATCGTGTAGGTGTACATCTTATATAAGGACGTCCATACTGAGTGCTGCGTATCATACCCGGTTGCCTTTCATATTGAGGTACCCACATATGATTAAAAATATTATCAGCGCTAAAATTTGAAATACCACTATTGTTAGGTCCATTAAAAGCAAGATTGGAAGTATGCTGCGATGTCCAGATCACTTCGGCATTTGCTTCGTTACCCTCTTCATATACTTTGGCAAAATCGGGTAAAAGGACCAGTCCATATATATTCTTATTATCGATCACGCCTTTTGCAGTTGCATACGCATCCTGGTAATCCGTCGCTTTTGCTGCCGCAGATCCTCCTCTTGTAAGATATACTTTAGCTAATACGTGCATAGCTGCCGCTTTTGTTGCTCTGCCTGGCTGCACATCTTTTATTAAACCCTGCGGAAGATCAATACTGGCATCTTTCAGATCCTGTATGATAAAATCATATACTTCTGCCATAGGATTACGGACTGCTGAAGTGGTAGGCTCGTTTTGAAAAGTTTTATTCAGTGTGACATCACCCCAAAACTGCACGAGAATAAAATACCAATTGGCCCTGATGAATTTTGCTTCCGCTACTATTCTTTTTTTCAGTGATTCCTGCATCGGTACGTTGGGGGCATTATCAATTACCCCATTACATGTATTAATAAACGTATAGGCATTTCTCCAGTTAGCATTAATGACGCCTGTTGTAGCATTATAGGCGCTGCTGTAAACATTTATATCACTGTTGCCATCAATACCTCTTTTGAATTCATCAGTACCTATTACCGTAATGGTAAAATAATCCTGGTTTCCCCAAATGAGGCGGGTGCTTGCATAAGCAGCATCAAGACCTTGTTGAAAACCCTGCACCGTTTGAAAGAATTCAGGTGTAAGAATTGACCTCGGTTGTTCATCTAGTTTTTTACGACAGGCTGTCGTAATCAGAACAACAAGGAATAATGTATATATGAATATGTTTCTTCTTTTCATATTTATATTTTTTAAAATGATATGTTGAGCCCAAAGATCATTGACCAGTTAGATGGTGTATCGAGATTTAATGTAGCATTGGAAGGACTGCTGGAACTGCCGGATGCTTCCGGGTCCATGCCTCCATATTTATTTACAAAAGGAGAGAACAGGATAAAGGGGTCTTCAGCAGTAGTGTATATTCTTGCAGATCGTAAACCAAGTTTCTTTAAAAACGAAGTTTGTAAATTATATCCCAGGCTTATCGTCCTGATCTTTACAAATGAACCCTCAAAAAAACCCAGTAAAGAATTATTAGGAGTGTTAGTATTGTTGGCATTTGGTTTTGGGTAATCATTCTCGCCATTAGTAGGTGTCCAATACCTTGTCTTAATATTATTATATGTCCCCTGGAAAGTATTTACAAATCCGCCACCATGCAAGTTGCTTCTTATCATATGTCCCCATCTTGCAAAAATGAATACTGACAGGTCAAACCCACGAAAAGAAAAACGGTTGGTCATTCCACCTTCCCAGTCTGGTTGCGATGAACCAAGGATCTTCCTGTCATAAGTTGCATCTAGCTTGTTATCGGGTTTGCCATTGGCACCACTCAGATCGGCTCTTTTAATATTTCCAATGACAGAACCTACACCAATAACGGTTTGTCCCTGTAATAGTGCCAGCGCGGTATCAGCAGGTGTTGCCTGCCAAATGCCAATTTTTTGAAAATCATAAAACACACCTATCGGCTGACCAACAAACCTGCTGTTTGCAGGGTCAGCAATAACACCGCCTGCAAGTTGTGTGATCTTTCCGCGATTGATAGAGAAGTTAAGATCAGTTGCCCAACTGAAACTATTTCTTGTTTTTCCCTGGAAATTTACCGAGCTGATTTGTATTTCAATTCCTTTGTTTTCTGTTTTCCCAACATTGGTTACAATGGCATTCGGTACACCTGAAGTAGCCGGCAGTGTTTGAGGCAGTAATAGGTTATCTGTTTTTTGCTGATATACCTCTGCACTTCCTGTGATGCGGTTCTTGAATAATCCGAAATCAATCCCGATATTCAAGGTAGAAGTATATTCCCATGTAAGATCAGGGTTAGGAACATTGGAAAGAAATACACCTGTTGTTGTAGCGTCACCATAGTTATAAACAATAGCAGATAATGCGCCTAATGTCTGGTAAGCACTAATAGCGGTATTGCCTACTTTTCCATAGCTTGCTCTTAGCCTGAGACTGGTAAAAGCCTTTACATTATTGAAAAAAGATTCTTTGTGTATATTCCATGCTACTGCTGCAGAAGGAAAAAGATTATCCTGGTTACCCGGTGCTAATCTGGATGATGCGTCAGTACGCACAGTCAATGTCAAAAGATACTTGTCATTAAAACCATAATTCAGCCTGCCCATATAGGAAATGATATCCCACTTTTCTTCACTTCCTTCTCCAACTAAATTTGCGCCGTAAGTAGGGTTGTAATACTGGAGATCATCAGATGCGATTGTATTATTGCGAAATTCATTTCCCTGGGTTGATTGTTCCTGCAGGCTGAACAAGCCGGTGAAATTTATTTTATGTTTTGTATCAAAAGTTCTATCGTATGTGAGAATGTTTTCTAAAGTATAATTCGTACGAAAATTACTTCTGTTCTGTGCGGTAGACAAACCTCCAAGATTGTTTGTTGTTTTGCTGGCATAGAATTCTCCATACACATCATTTCTCAACTCTACACCTGAATTAAATCGATATTTTAATCCTTTAACGATACTTACATCGGCATAAAGAGACGTAAACGTTCCGGAACGCTTACGTGTTTGTATAACTGCGCCGGGCTCAAAATTTGCAAGCGGATTCCAAACCTGGCTTGCACTTCCGGGAACGAAGTCATTTAGAATTGTACCATCCGCATTGTAAGGAGACACCAAAGGACTTGCTCTTAATGCCTGGCCCATAGGATTAGCGCCTTCCCCTTCTGTTACTGTATATGTATTCAGCATTGAGATTCCCACCTTTATTCTTTTTCCAAATTGCTGATCAACACTTGCCTTCAATGAAAAACGTTCAAATTCCTGCCCGGTATAAACTCCTGTCTCTTTAAAATATCCTGCAGATAAAGCAAACTGGGTTAACTCAGTTCCACCGGAATATCCAACCTGGTTGCTGGTGATAAACCCGTTTTTATAGATGAGATCCTGCCAATCTGTACTGCGTCCTGTTTTCATGCTTTCTAATTCCTCCGGGCTGAAATTTTGAAGTATCAATGCGGAATCATTCGGACCTGTATAGGTTCTATTGTTACCAGTATATCTTCCATTATACAACGCCCATTTTTTAAATTCGGAAAATTCCTCTGTATTCATTACAGGAAATTTATCCTGGATCTTTACAAAACCTACATACGTATTAAAGGTTACTAAAGGCTTTCCTGATTTGCCACGTTTTGTTGTAATAAGTATAACACCATTTGCACCACGTGAGCCATAGATAGCAGTTGCTGATGCATCTTTCAATATTTCTACAGAAGCCACATCATCCTGGTTAAGATCATTGATACTTCCGTTAAATGGAACTCCATCCACAACAAAAAGAGGTTCATTAGTGGCGCTGATTGAGCGGGAGCCCCGGATCAGTATGGTAGGAGTGGCGCCGGGTTTACTATTGCCCCCATTTTTTTGAATATCTATGCCGGCTGCCTGTCCCTGCAAAGCTTGTGTAAGATTTGCTGCCGGTATTTCTTTGATAGCTTGTTCAGTGACTGAAGAAATAGCGCCGGTTACATCAGATTTTTTTCTTGTTCCATATCCAACTACAACAACTTCATCCAATGAATTTTTAGTTTCTATCAAACGAATAGCAATACCTGATTGATTGGTGCCTGTCAATTTTAATTCCTGCCCAACAAACCCGGTATGAGTGAACACCAATGAACTATTGGCCGGAGCTTCTATCTGAAACGATCCATCTGCCTGTGTAGTAGTTCCTTTTCCGGTGGATTTCACAACTACCGACACACCAATGATAGGATCACCATTTTGTTGAGTGATGATCCCTTTAGCAATAACCGTAGTTTGTGCCTGCACACTATTCAGGAACAAGATCATTGAAACAAACAGAAGCAATAAGTGTAATTTACTTTTTGCGAAACAGGAATAGTTTACCTGTCGCATTGTGAGAAGAATAAATGATCTCATAATGACGTTTTAGTTTTATAAGCACTATGTACAAAAGGAGACTCTGAAAATTTCTACACAAGTAAATATTATTTGTTGCAGAATTTTCTCAGGTAATTAGCAAAGAATTCAGCGATTTTAGCAGGGGAGAAGTAATGTAATTTTTACACAAACAATAATGAAAACTGTTTAATAGTTTAGTACTACTGAACTTTTTCAAAATCGGCAGAGAAGAAAATATTTTATTCATGAATTAAATAAGAAATAATAAATGTCCTTGCTTCATGATAGTGTTTGCATAGATAAAAATTTCCTTAAACGTATATCAATTATTTTCTTAACAATGCTGTTGCACACCACAATACCGGCGCCTGCCCGTGAAGATCACCGATATTCCTTTTACGATCCAGGTAATACTGGCGGTCATTCTTCTTATTGGTTCCTTCACATACCTCGGTGATGTCGTTGTTTTCATTGATGTAGGTGATCAGTTTTAACCAGGCTTTGCGGGCAGCGGGTGCATAAGTTTTTTTATCGAGCCATCCATTTTTTACACCGGTAATAAATGCAAATGTGAACATCCCCGTGCAGGAGGTTTCGGCCCATGATGAAGGATCATCGATAAGCTGATGCCACATTCCATCTTCACCCTGGTGTTTTAATAATGAAGCCATCATCAACTTATATCCGTTCATGATACGGTTATAGTTTGGATTATTTTTAGGAAGCGAACGCAGCAATTCACTCATTCCAACAGCCATCCAACCATCTCCACGGCCCCAAAAAAATGGAACATCGGGAGCATGATAAAAAAGACCGTTCGGCATTTGAAGTGTATCAAGATATAAAACCATTTCTCTTGCTGCACGATTTATGTAAACCGTATCTCCTGTTGCACGATAAGCCTGCGCCTGCACAGCAGTGATCATAAACATATCATCTATCCACATTCTTGTTTGCCATGTCATTCCTTTATTATAATAATAATATGATTCGGGTTTCACCCTGGGTCCTTCGGGTGCTGTCCACTGTTTATCGGCAATGTATTTACCCAGTTTCAGGTAACGTTCCTCTTTTGTTTGCATATACAATTCCAATGGTACAGAACCAAATACTGAAAGATCAACATGATCAGGTTTTGGTATCAGCGTATCACGACTGCCAAACAATGGTTCAAATCGTTGTGCCAGCTTTTCAACTAACTTTTTATCATTGGTGACTTTTGCAAACGTTAATGCTCCATACCATGTACATGTTTCAGGATAGGTGATCGTTCGGGGTGGGGTAGGGCGATTGAAATTTGTATGCGGCGTTACTATAAATCGATCAGCTACTCTTTTACCGATTTCAGTTGGAGAAGAACCTTTGGGCCAGTTTTTAAATTCAGCAATGTCATTTGATGATTGAGCATCTGCAATGACAGAAGTAAAGAGAAACGATGTAATGGAAAAGCATGTAACAAAAATATATTTCATGGATCTATTTTTTTATTGTTTTGGTGCCATCATTTTTTATATAAAGATTATTTTCTGTAACCTTATAGCCAATATTTGAAACTGCTTGCTTACCTAGTCTTTCCTGCAATTGAGCTAAGTAAAGACTGGATGGTGCTATAGGCATATTATGTGAATCATAAATTCCTTCGGGCAACACAGACAACTTATCATAGACTATGGACCCACTATCATTTGAACCAGGAATTGCCTTTCGTTGTTGATCACCATAACTGCCAATTACCCAATTGGCAGAGCCCGGTGGCATTTGATTCAAAAAAGATTTTGCTTTACAGTTCCAGGCTACCGCCCAACCAATTGCCCAGCCATGACCTGAACCCATTACGCCACGATTCATAAAATCAATCCCACCATCAGGCACTTCGCACCCATCTATCAATAATCCTGTAGCCCATCGCTGATGTGGTTGTATCCATCCGTTGCCTTTGAAAATACAATTCAACACTACCACTGGACCTGTTACTTTAGCGCCAGTACCAAAGAAAAAAAGATTATCGCCTTTGATGTAACAGCGGTTAAAAAGTATTTGATACCCGCTTCCATTGAGATCAGCAGGTTTTGCAGCGCCAAGAGTAGGAACATCATGAATAATGCTGATGTTATCAACGGTTATGCGTTTTCCAGTAACACTGACACTATTCACAGTATTAAAGATCTCAATATTTCTTGCCCAGCCATCAGTAACGCCACTCATGGTGAATGCCCGGTGATGACCTTCACTAATAGTTACTGATTGAGCAGGCGCATTGATGCGAAAATCTTCAATTCCTATCTGTGTCAACATACCTGAGACAGTGATCTTCCGTACAGAAACTCCTGATGGTCCAGTGTATTTTGAATCATAAGAATCATTCAGCGGCACATCAACTGTTATCTTATTTTTTTCGATCTTGCGGATAACACGTTCCGTTGTGATGTCACCACTTACCCAGGTTTGTTTTTTTCCGCTGCGCACCAGCTCGTCCATTCCCATAAACCTGATCCACTCATCTGTTATGCGACGAGTAATGCGAATGGTATCTCCAACTGAAAATATAGAAGCATTGATGACATTAAAAATGTATGTACCAGCAGGTACATAATTGTCAGCAATCATTGTAGAATCACCAACAAGTTTTGAGCTGACCGATCCTCTTATTTCAATACAATTATGCGGCTTTCCTGTGAGATTTAGTATTGTGCCATTAGTTCCTGAACCACTTCCCTTTAATACGATACCGCTTGCATTTATTTTCAATGTTCTTTCACAATCATAAATGCCGGGTTTTAATAGAATAGTTCCCCTGAAACCGTTCACCATTTTCATTTTTGAAACTTCATCAATTGTTTTTTGAATGGCATCTGTATTGTCGCCTGCTGATGGACTCATTGTGATCTTTACAGGAACAGAAGGAATGATCACTCCTCCGCCCATATAACCGGCATGAGAGAAGTCCATGATCTTATCACCCTTGTCTAAAGCTTTGTAGGTTAATTTTCCCTCTGCATTGAGATAAACCCATTGGCTTTTTGCTGAAGATTGTGCTTTGCAAAAATTGAAAGCCGCAAAACATAAAAAAGAAACAGGTAAGAATCTCTGAATTATTTTTTTCATATCAGCAAGCTTGAATAATTTATTTTATTGCTATTGCAGGTTTTACATCACCTGATTGATCAATTATTTTTTTGATCCCCTTTGTTTTATTCTTTATCACTCTTATGGCTTTACTGTTTGTACCTTCCACTCTTACGAAAACATCAGCGTTCCCTTTTATATCGTTGTTGCTGATCGTTGCTCCTTCAACATTTTCCAAACGAATGATGGATTGAGCACCGGTGGTGGCGGGAATATTCCACCCCGTTACTTCAATATCTTTTCCATCTTCACAAATAAAAACAGGTCGCAGATCATTGCTCTTGATCCGAAATGTAATGTTCTTTAGTTTCAATCCTTTTACATGTCTTGCCCATACACCATAAGAAGGAATTGTAGGGCCAAATGTTTTTACTTCGGGATACTGATCGATTGCTTCAGGAACAACATGTCTTGCATTTTCAGCAATCCCAGTTCCCAACAATTCAATTTCAATATTCTCCAGGGTAAGATTGGTTATATAATGACCGGGCACACCTGTGATCAAAATGCCCGAAGGCGGTTTTAACTGTGCACTATCGGCCGCTTTTGCTTTTACATTTCTTATAATAACATTTTCAAAAGTGCCCGTTGATTGTTTAGTGTCCTGTCCTTTACGAAAAACATTTAACCTTGACCCCAACCGGAATAACATCGGAGTTCTTACCTCTGTCATTGTGATATCGGATATTTCTATATTCTTTAAATGAGCACCATCAACAGTAAATAATTTTATACCGCCATTTTTTGTATCATAAATATGACAATTGCTTATTTTAATATCTTCAAACGGCGCCATCGATTCAGTACCCATCTTTATACCGGCTTGGTTACTTTTCAATCTCATTCCGGTTACTATAATGTTCTTACATCCCATTTTGCTGGATGTCGTTTTAAATACGAGTGCATCATCACCGCTTACCACATCACAGTTTTTAATGTGAACATCCTGGCAACCATCAATACCGATCCCATCATTATGCGCCACGCCAACACTGACGATCTTTACATTCTCTATTTCTATATTTTTCGATTGAAAATAATGTGATGTCCACGCAGCCGCATAATTGAGAGTTATATCTTTTACTGCAACGCCGGTGCATCGTACAATACGAATCAAAAACGGGCGGCGACCCCATCGCTGTCCTTCAGGTCTTGCATCTTTTAATATATGCTCGGCTTTTAGTTTGGCACCTTGACCGTCAATTACTCCTTCGCCTTCAATTCCGATATTTTTTGCATCAACAGCAACCAATAAAGCCCACCCTACATCAATACCCAATCCTTCGGTAAATGGATCGAGATTTCTGTATTGCTCAATATCTGTTGTTCCAAGCAGACGGGCATCCTTTTTTAAATGAAGGGTAACATTATCTTTTAATTCAATCGTAGCCGATAAATAAATGCCTGCAGGAAAAATGACTTTACCGCCGCCGCTATTATTACACTCGTCAATTGCTTTTTGAATGAAGGCTGTATTCAATGTTTTTCCGTCACCAACAGCGCCATATTTTGTTACATCAAAATCTGCTGCCTTTATTGTAACACATAAAACAAGAAAAGGAAAAAAGAAAAATATTTTCTTAAACATAATTGGTTATCATTAAATATCAATCAAGCCCTCTGGGTTTCATTTTTCTTTTGGTTTGACTGATAAATTTTCAACTGTTCCTGCTACTTCTACTTTTATCACGGTCGCATTTTCGTCCAAGCCTTTTTCCGGGATATTAATAATAACTCCATCATCTTTCTTTTCTGTTTTCAACGAAACCCCATTAGCCAAAAGTTTTGCAGAGATAATTTTATTCTTCAGGCCAGGAATTGAAAGCTTACCATCTTTTGGCCATTCAAATACTGAAAAATAAAGAAGGGTATTTTGTGCAATCTCTTTCTTAGTACAGCGACCCCATGGGAATAAACCAAACGGACTAGCTTTTGTTCCATGAATTGCTTCACCATTTACTTTCATCCATGCTCCCATTCCTTTCAGGAGTTCAATGCTTTCCTGTGGAAATGTTCCATCTGCTTTAGGTCCCACATTCAATAAATAATTACCACCTTTTGATGAAATGTCAACTGTGTTTTGAATAATTGTTTTCAGACTTTTCCAATTATTCGCCCAACTTTTATAGCCCCATGTTTCATTCATCGTCATACAGGTTTCCCAATCTTTTCCATCCAGTTCACTAAGGTTGGGTATTCTTTGTTCAGGTGTTTTAAAATCACCGGGATAGTTTGGACGTTTCAACCTGTCATTAGTAATAATATTCGGTTGCAATTTTAAAAGACCATTCAGTTTCTCCGCAAACTCATCAGTCATGCCTGTTGGTGTATCCCACCAAAGAACTGCAACATCACCATAGTTAGTTAATAATTCTTTTACCTGTGGCACGGCGACATCATCAATATATTGAGCCATTGTTTTTGTTGTTTGTGCCGGATCCCAATGACCGGTGTTTGCTTCAGTGTATGCATCAATTTTTGCAGAGTCAGGATTTGCCCATCCTTCACTCGCAACTTTTCTTGCTGCCGCACCACCGGGATTATTCCAGTCCTGCGCATGGGAATAATAAAAACCTAGTTTGATGCCATACTTGCGACAAGCTTCTGCCAATGGTTTCAACAGATCTTTTCCGTATGGTGTTGCATCTACAATATCCCATTTGCTGGCCTTTGAATCAAACAAAGCAAAACCATCATGATGTTTGGAAGTAATGACGATATATTTCATCCCGGCATCTTTCGCCATCTTCACCCATGCTTCAGGGTCATATTTTACAGGGTTAAATTCTTTTGCAAATTGCTGATACTCGGCCACCGGTATTTTTCCACGATTCATGATCCATTCACCAATGCGATTTATTTTTTGTCCTTTATAAGTTCCGGCAGGCACGGCATACACACCCCAGTGAATAAACATTCCAAATCTTGCTTCCCGCCACCATTCCATTCGATCATTTGTTGAACTGGTTTGTCCATTCATTGATAGAAAAGAATAGGTGCACAGAGCAAAAACAAAAAGTATTTTTTTCATATGTTGATCAATCTTTTAAGTGCAACTAACCAATTATTTGCCTTGGTTGCCTGTTCTGAAATCGCTTTTTATTCAATTATTTTGGCAGAACCAATACCTAACTCAATCTGTGCTATAAAAATCTTTTAAAATATGCTTTTCTTCTCCTTCAATTTCTTTGAACGAAGCAGCGCTTCGAGATAATAATAATCGGCATAGCTCAACGGAACATTTACATCGCTATTCGATGGTCTGGAACCAACGCTACGTATAAGGATGAATCCTTTGCTTCCTCCGATTGGCGAACGATAACTTTCTGTCAACGATGCAAGGATCTTATCAGCTGTTACCTTATAACTTTTTCCCTGCGCACTGTATAAGCTTAATTCATATAAACCTGAGGCCAATATTGCAGCGGCAGAAGCATCTTTTTCTTCCCTTGGAATATTAGGAGCATTATAATCCCAGTAAGGAACAAGATCCCGGGGCATATTAGGATGATCTAGCATAAAAGCTGCGATCTTCTCAGCATGTTCCAGGTATTTTTTGTCTTTGGTAAAACGATAACACATGGTATAACCATACAAACCCCAGGCCTGACCTCTTGACCACGCCGATTCATCAGCGTAACCCTGGTGTGTGGTTTTTTGATTCACTTTTCCGGATACAGTATCATAATCCACTACATGGTATGAACTCCCGTCGGAACGATAATGATTTTTCATAGTCGTGTTGGCGTGAGCTACTGCAATTTTATAGAATGAAGAATCACCGGTAAGTTGTGTGACTGCAAATAACAATTCAAGGTTCATCATATTATCTATGATAACGGGATATCTCCACCGCGTCCTGTTATCCCATGATTTTATAACTCCAGCAACCGGGTTGAAACGTGTTGACAATGTTTTAGCCGACTCAATAATTACTTGTTTGTAATGTGCATCTTTTGTAAGCCTGTAACCTGTACCAAAACTGCAATAAACTTTGAACCCCATATCATGAGTGCCGCCGTTTGTTTTTTCTCTTTCTATATTAGCAGTATATTTTTCAGCATCTGTTTTCCATGGTTGCTTTCCGGTATATTCATATAGAAGCCATAACACACCCGGGAAAAATCCGCTTGTCCAGTCCCTTGAAGAAACCAATTTTAATTTATTACTGTCCAGCGTCTTTGGAGAAACCAATTCCTGGCCTGCACTCCCCGGCGTAACCCCGATAGTCGCAGCAGATCCTGCTGCTTTCGCTTTTGGAATTTCAACAAGCATCAGTTTTGTTTGTTTTTCTGCATCGCTAAAAACTGTTGACAGTCTAGTATCCTGTGCAACCAGTATATTTATTCCGCTTACCATTATAACTAAACTGCTGATAACTTTTCGTTTCATTACTTATTTAATTTTTAATCAACACGTATGAGTTGTATTTCCAACAATTTCATTAGTTCTGTTCCCGGGATCGAAACCGGATCGATCACTAAAATATAGGAGGCTGCACTAAGTTGAAAAATATCCAGGTCCATGGTGATCACCACAGTGTTTTTTGGATCGGTTTCAACCTGGTATTGACGAATTGATTCCAGCTTTGTTGTTTCGGCAGAATTTGTAAAAAAAGACAATGAATAAGATCCACCCGCACTCTCGGCCGGAGCCAAATACTTAATTCTTATTTTATATTTACCAGGTCTTATGGTATTGAACTCCCAACTAAGGCTTTGCTCTTTCGTTTTCCAACCTTCAATATAATAACGATTTGTCTTACCATCTCCGTAACCGAAACCTTTTCCATTTTGTTGTGCGTCAAATGCAAGTAAGCGATCCAATGTTGAATTGGGAGCAAGCAACCGACTTGGGTGAGTAACCAATTTGCCTTCCCATTCAAGGACTACAACTGTATTGATGCTATCAGGGGCTTTGTTCGGAACAGTGATATAGAAATCCGCAGAAGAACCTGATATTATCGGAAATGTTTTTGAAATATCTGTAAGTAAGTATGCTTTTTTAGGCTGGGAGAGGAGTCCTCCAACATAAAGTTTTCCATCAACAGGCCAGTTAAAAACATGCAGATACAATTTATTTTCTTTTAAAGTAGAAACGCCACAACTCTGCAAAGGCAGAGGACTTGCATCAGTTCCATAAATACTCTCTCCGTTTTTATCCATCCATTTACCAACGCCATTTAATATAGTAAGGTCTTTATCATCAAATGCGCCATTTCCCTTTGGACCAATATTCATTAATAAATTTCCTCCCCTTGAAGCTGCACTTGCCAACACTCGAATAAAATGTGAAACAGGCTTATGACTACTGTCGAATTTGTGATAGCCGTAACTTTCATTGGTCGTTGGAATTGCTTCCCAATCCCCGGTCACAGGATAAAACTCCGCAGGGCGATCGGCCGTATTTTTATAATCTCCAAAATTTGAATCTGCAAAACGTACCAGTCTGCCGTTCACTACTACATTGCTATCGATCTCACGAATCGATTTTAAAATGCGGATGTTTTCCGACAGCGGTAATTTCTGCGGCGTATCGAACCATAAAATATCAGGATGATATTTTTTTAGTAGCTCTCTTATTTGAGGGATCGCTTTTTCATCAACATATTTTTTTGCTTTTTCCAGCAATCCGGGATGAAGATCATACCACTCCCTTCCTCCGTATAAATTCAGATCACCGCCGGGATTTTTATATTCCCAATCGTTACCCGGCGCATCCGGATGTTCCCAATCAAAGGCATGAGAATAATAAAAACCGAATTTTACTCCGTGTTTCTTTGCTGCTGTGGCTAACTCAGCCATCGGGTCCCGTTTAAATAATGTTTGTCGTGCGATAGTAAAATCAGAAACTTTGGAATCATACATTGCAAAACCATCATGATGCTTGGCAGTGATAATAAAATATTTCATTCCTGCTTTCTTTGCATTCAATATCCATTCTTCAGCATTAAATTTTACTGGATTGAATTGGTGTGCCAGGTCAAGGTATTCATTCCGTGAAATTTTTTCTTTACGCATCAGGTGTTCTGCATAACCGCTTACTTTTTTTCCTTTCCATTCACCGCCGGGTAATGAATAAATACCCCAGTGAATAAACATCCCGAATTTTGCTTCACGCCACCATTGCATACGTTGATCATGATTTCGCATTGACACGGTCCACCAGCCCTGCTTCGCTTCGTCAATCGCTTTCTGGTCTCTGTCCTTCCCTTTATTGAGCATTTCTTTGTCTTCATCCCCGGTTGTTTGTGCAGAAACTTTACAAACAATAACAGCAAGAATTATATAGATAAGTATTTTTTTCATTTAATTAATCCATATCAAAGGATTCCTCACCGGTAAATTCCGGATCACTTCATCTACTTCTGGCGAATGATCTAATTTTTTCCAAACCTCAAACCACCCTTTGTTTTTATAAGCGTCGGCACCGAACAATAAAAACGGTTGAGCCACCGGCCAGTTTTCCCAATACATCACATCCTGTTTATTCGGCCATTTAGATTTATCAGCAATAAATGGATACAGATATTCAATCCCTTTTTTAATTGATTTTCCATCTGTTGTCTGATAGGTCCACAGGTTGTCTTTGTCAGATGAAAGCAGTTGACAAATGGTTGCCATTGCATCGAGATTAAAAATAGAATAGCCGTACGGTTTTGTTCTACGCAATTCCTGTGGAAAACTTCCGTCAATCGCCATCTGGTTTGGCAACAAAACATTTTTATAACGATCCGTGCAAAATGCAATTAAAGATTGATTACCTGTAAACTTTGCAAATGCCGACACCTGCATTACCCAGCAGGTACCATGGTTGTTGGCAGCGTTCATTTCATCAATGCCATATTTATGTGTAGTAAGCCATAGCAAAAACTGATCAAACCATTTTTTTATTTCTGTAAGCAATGTTTTATCCATATCAGTTGAGTTTTGCATCACTCCTAAACCTTGTGTTACTTCCATTAATTGAATCGCATCAATAATACCAACACCCCTTCCTGTAAAACGTCCTTTGATCGCCTGTGCATACAGTAAATGAGGATTCATCATTGTAGCTGTATCAACAAACCATGCTTTGCAATTCAATAATGCATGACGCACATATTTATCATCTCCGGTGATCTTGTAAGCAGAAGCCAATGCACCCATCAAACGACTGAAACGGATCATTGCATGACGATGGGCAACAAAATTGTCCGGATTGGTCATTCCATCTTTCTGTATGTAAGGACTATCAACACTTACAGGATTAGGCCACCAGTAATCACCTTCACTGAAGAAATCATGTTTGCCACCCGCACTTCTTGAAGAAGTTTGAGCAGTAACTGTTATAGGTTGCTGTTTTAATGCTTCTTCAGCTTCCAGGAGAATTTTATTCTTCAATACTTTTATTACATCCTTTTGAAAAAAGGATGACAACGGAAGTGCCGGTGCTGACATAAACTTCCATGTCACATTCCCGGTAGTATTCGGTTTGCCATTTTCAGCAGCTGAAATGGTTCCTTTCCAGTTTCCTTTTTTATCTTTTTCAACAGCTATCGTTCGCCATGTAAATAACCCCTTTTCATAATCGAAAGTTTCTCCATCATCATCATACAATAAATAGTTGCCGGGCTTTTCTCCGTAATGTCTTATTTCTATATCAACTTTTTCGCCTGCCTTTGGTGCATGGAGCATAGACTTCATCATGGGAATGATGCCACCATCTTTTACATACACAGGAATCTTATTCAATCCTGGCGTTACAGCCAACACCTCACCATCACCTGCATACTCGCCAGTATAAAAGTCATACCATTTGCCTTTTGGCAAAACTACTTTACGTGTGGTTTGACCTGTAAATAAAGGAGCAACTAATAAATATTCGCCAGCCATATACTGGTCTTTTATTTCTTTGCTTGTTGCCTCTGCATAAGGATTCTCTTCAAGATTAGTATTGCTTGCTTCTTTTTTTACTTCTTGTTTGAACCCATTTTCCAATGCCATTCCTCTAAACACCGGGGTTCCATCAAAATGATATTTTGCAAATTCAGAATACCAGTAAGGCATCATTTGCATACGTAGCAATGCCAGTTGTTTTATCTGGTCTGCCACTTCAGGATAAGACCAGGGTTTTGTTCCGCTTGACCATGCATTGATCATAGCCATCGGAGAAAAAATAACAGTCTGAAAGCGTCGCAACCATTCTTCAGCAGTTTTGGATGCTCTTGCTTCAGGTGTCCATAATACACCGGCAAAGCCGCTATTGATCAATGCCGTGATAAAATCTTCATGATTGTAGTAGTCATTGTATATAACAAATGGGAGAGATACACCACCGCCATTATTTGCACGAACCAATCCATAGGTCCGTTGATTTTTCTGATGAAACATCTCGGAAGCATAACGCATTGCCAGCATTCCATAAGTTTGACGCATTTGTTCCGCACTTATTCCTGACGGAAAAGTTGCAACGTCAGGCCAGAGATAATGATCATATCCATCCACTTCATCTATCTTATAGCCACTTACTCCAATATCAACCTGGTCTTTTTTTAATTGACCAAAGAAAATTTTTCTTGCTTCAGGAATAGTGAAGTCGGGCACTTCACCAACCCATACAGTATGCGAACCTGTGTAAGGTGAAATACTTTTATAGAAAGAAGCTTGCTTAGATACATAAGGATTGATCCATAAGTTCAAACGGATATTTCTATCCATCATTTCTTTTACAAATTTTTCCGGTTCAGGATAACGTTTTTTGTCCCACTCAAAAGTTCCTGGATAAGATTTGCTTTGCCAACCGGGTTCCAACCCAATAAAATCGAGTGGATAACCTTTTAGTTTAAAAGAATCGGCTTCCGCTTTTACTTCATCAGCAGTAAATAATGATCTTACTCGTTGTGTAAAACCCAAACCCCAGCGTGGAGGTAATGGGCCACCACCATTGAATAAATTATACCGCCGTACCGCATCCAATGTTGTTGGTCCTGCAAATACATATACTTCTACTCCGGCTGCAGAAACTAAAATTTCAACTGCATCCGAATAAGGTCGTGAGCTCCATGATCTATCTGTATTACGATCTTTTTCCGGTGGAGGA
>Ga0184624_10000022_pt1 | contig 41808 bp, 45 predicted proteins | sample PLM3_5_b1_FD_133157 | JGI IMG/M metagenome (GOLD analysis project Ga0184624, IMG submission 133157) | Groundwater sediment microbial communities from an aquifer in East River, Colorado, USA - PLM3_5_b1 | ecosystem: Environmental > Terrestrial > Soil > Riparian zone | place: USA: East River...
AGAGCCGCCCTCGAGCCGCGCGCGGGGCCGTCTCTGGCGCGAGCAGGGGCAATCAAGGCCCCGGTGGAGGCTAGCATTGGCCCGGATGGAAGCATCGGCCTCCGAGGCCGCCCGGACGGCGGCGTACCTGGCGCGCAGCGAGGGGGCGTCGGCGGCGACGTCGAGGACCCAGGAGGCGACCGCGATCACCGCGATCGCGAGCAGGGCGAAGACTCCGCCGAAGACGAAGAGGAGCTTGGCGCCGATTCCCCCCTGCCGGCGCCGGCCTCGCCGAGTGCGCTGCGTCATCGGTTCAGAGGGTACTTAGGGCGGGAAGGCGCTAGGCGACGGTGTCTTCGGTCGAGTGGTTGTGGACGACCCCTTCGGTGAGGAGCTGATTGGGGATCACCACGGAACTGCCGTCGCCGGGGTCGAGGTAGGTGTAGGAGAGGGTGATGTCCGTGACCCGGCCCTCGCATTCGTCGAAGGTGAGGCGGTCGCCGATCCGGATCGGCTGCGAGACGGCGATCTGGATCCCGGCGATCACGTTGGCGAGGGTGCGCTGGGCGGCGAAGCCGACGACGGCGACGACGAGCGCGGTCGAGGCGAGGACGCCGGTGGCGAGCTCCTTCAGCTCCGTGAACTGGCTCAGCGCCAGCATCGCGAGGACGAGGAAGACGGCGAGGAAGGCGAGGCGGCGGAGGATGCGCAACCGCGTCCGGGTCGTGCGCGAGACCTGTGAGACTGCGGGCGACATGGAGAGCAACCTAGCCACCGCACCTGTCGCTGAGGCGGCTCCGCGCGCGTTTCCGCCCTCCAACTGGGGCCCGGGGGCAGCGCTCCTCGGCTTCCTCCTGGCGATCGTCGTCGGGCTCGTGCTCTCCCTCCCGGCGCTGGCGTTCACCGACGGCGACGGGGAGCTGACCACCCTCGGCAACGTCCTCCTGCAGCTGGGGACCGTCCTCGGCTTCCTCCTCGTGCCGCTGGGGCTGGCTCGCTCCCGCGGGGCGTTGTCGCTGGGGGAGTGCCTGCGGCGGCTGGGAGCTGTGCGCTTCCGACCGTCGGCGTTCAAGTGGATGGCGGCTGCGGTGGGCGCCTACCTGCTGTTCGCGATGGCCTACACCGCGCTGATCGTCGAACCCGAGCAGGAAGACATCGCCGAAAGCTTTGGCCCCGTCCCGGTGCAGATCCTGCTGATCGTCCTCGGCGCCGGGATCGCCGAGGAGCTCTGCTTCCGCGGGATGCTCTTCGGCGGTTTGCGGGAGCGGCTGCCGCGGCTCCCCGCCGCGCTGATCGCGGGGGGGATCTTCGGCCTCCTCCACGCCACCACCGGGATCACCGCGGTGCCGCCGCTGATCGCCTTCGGGTTCGTTCTCTGCCTGCTCTACGAGAAAACCGGCTCGATCGTGCCGGGAATTCTGCTGCACATGCTGAACAACTCTCTCGCCCTGCTCGCTCAGTAGCATTCGGCGCCGTGCATCGCCGCCTCACGTCATTCCTCGCCGTCGCTGCCGTACTCGCTCTGCCCGCCACCGCGGTTGCAGCGCCGAAGCCGAAGCCTGCCCCGAAGCCGCCACCGGCCTCCGAGGCGACCGTGAAGATCAAGGTCGGCCACCTGGAGAACGGCCGCGCCGAGATCATGTCCACGGTCCCTGTAACCGGCACCCTCGCCCCCTTCGTCGCCGGCGAGAAGGTCCAGGTCACCTTCTACAAGGACGGGCATCAGCTCTTCAGCCGCAACCTCTCTGTCCGCAAAGCGGGCGCCAAGGGGACCTTCCGCACCAACATCCAGGTCCGCGAGAACGCCAAGTACGCCGTCGCCGCCAAGCACGTGGCGACGCCGGAGCTGGGCGGCGACAGCACCGTCCGCAAGAGCTGGAAGGTGAGCTTCCCCTCGCTGCACCAGGGCCAGTGCGGCGACGTCGTCGTCGGCTTCAAGAAGGGGATGCGGAAGATGGGCTACATCGCCAACGACGGTCGCTGCTTCGGCGGCAAGACCGGGCGCGGCGTCCTCGCCTACCGCAAAGTCAACGGCATGAGCCGCAGCATGCGCGCCGGCGCCGGGCTCGTGAAGAAGGTCTTCTCCGGCAAGGGCGGCTACGAGGTTCGCCATCCCGGCGCCGGTGAGCACGTCGAGGCGCCGCTCTCCAAGCAGGTGCTCGTCTTCACCAAGGGCGACAAGCCGTTCGCGATCTATCCGATCTCCTCCGGCAAGTCCTCGACCCCGACCGTAACCGGCCACTACGAGTTCATCCGCCAGGAACCGGGCTACAACTCGCACGGCATGTACTACTCGTTCTACTTCTACGGCGGCTATGCCGTCCACGGCTACGAATCGGTTCCGGACTACCCCGCCAGCCACGGCTGCCTGCGGACCTTCATCGCCGACCAGCCGGAGATCTACGAGCGGATCTTCTTCGGCGAGGACATCTTCATCTGGTAGCCGAGCTGGTTCGCCGCAGTAAGTTGGGGGCATGAGGGTCTTCGTCGCAGGTGCCAGTGGAGCGGTCGGGCGGCCGACCATTCGCCGGCTCGTTGCCGCCGGGCATGAGGTTGTCGGGACGACCCGGCGCGAGGAGCGTGCCGCGGAGATTCGCGAGGTGGGGGCCGAGGCGGCTGTCTGTGACGTCCTCGATGCGGAGGCGCTGCGGAAGGTTGTGGTGGCGGCGCGGCCGGAGGTCGTGATCCATGCGCTGACGGCCCTGCCGGAGCGGTTCGACCCGAAATCGGACTACCTGGCGGCGACCAACCGCTTGCGGGAAGAGGGAACGCGGAACCTCGTCACTGCGGCGAAGGCGGCGGGGGTGCGGCGGGTCGTCGCCGAGAGCGTCGCCTTCTTCTACGAGCCCGAGGGGGATTGGGTAAAGGACGAGGAGGCGCCGCTGTTCCGCGACCCGCCAGGGCGTTTCGCCGCCGGCCGCGATGCGCTGGTCTCGATGGAGAGACAGGTGCTGGAGGCGGAGGAGCTGGAGGGTGTCGTCCTCCGCTTCGGCTGGTTCTATGGCCCCGGCACCTATTACGACCGCGGCGGCTCGGTGGCTGACGAAGTCGAAAAGCGGCGCTACCCCGTCATCGGCAAGGGGCAGGGAACCTTCTCCCATATTCACGTCGACGATGCTGCGGCCGCCTACGTGGCCGCCCTCGACCGTGGCTCACCCGGCATCTACAACGTCGTCGACGACGAGCCGGCGCCGGTGCGCGAGTGGCTGCCGGTTTACGCCGAGGCCCTGGGAGCGAAGCCGCCGCGCCGGGTTCCCGCCTGGCTGGCACGACTGGTCGCCGGAAAGGACCTCGTTGCTACCGCAACCACGACGCGCGGCGCCTCCAACGCGAAGGCGAAGCGTGAGTTGGGCTGGCAGCCCGAGCACCCGAGCTGGCGTCAGGGCTTCGCCGAATCGCTGCGTGCGTAGGATGGCCGCCGTGCCCGACCTCGATGCCGCCAAGCAGACGCTGCTCGCCGAGCTGCGCGAGCACTCGCTGATCCTCGGTGAAGTGACCTTGGCCAGCGGCGCGATCGCCCAGTACTACGTCGACGCACGCCGCTCGCTGATGCGCCCGCAAGGGTTTCGCGCTGCCGGCGAGTTGATCGCCGCGGCGGCGCACGAGCTCGGCGCCGAGGCCGTCGGCGGCCCGGCGACGGCGGCGATCCCGCCCGCCTGCGCGGCGATCGCGGTTCCCGGTGGCGAGGATCTGGTCGCCTTTTTCGTCCGTAGTCAGCGCAAGGAGCATGGCCTGCAGCGCTGGGTCGAGGGACCGGTCGCCGCCGGCGTCCGCTGCCTCGTCGTCGAGGACACCGTCACCACCGGCGGCTCGACCGCGACGGCGATCGGGCGGGTGCGGGAGGAGGGTCTCGAGGTCGCGGGCGTCGTCGCCGTCGTCGACCGCCTCGCCGGCGGCGCCGGGAAGATCGAAGCGGCGGCCGAGGCCCCCTACCGGGCGCTGGTCACGATCGACGAGATCTACCCAGATCGCCCCGACCGCGGTTGATGGAGCCCGACGCGGTCGAGATTCGCGTCGCCGCCTGCATGGTCGAGAAGCAGCGGACGACGCCGGACGCCTACCCGCTCTCGCTGAACGCGCTGCGGCTCGCCTGCAACCAGTCGACGAACCGCGACCCGGTGGTCGACTACGACGAGGCGACGGTCAGCGAGGCGCTGCGGCGGCTCGCCCTGCGCGGCTGGACCCGGCTCGCCAGCGGCGCCGGCAGCCGCGCCCGCAAGTACCGCCACCTGCTTCCGGAGGCGCTTGGGGTTGGTGAGGACGAGCTGGCGCTGCTGGCGGTCCTGATGCTGCGCGGGGCGCAGACGCCGGGCGAGCTGAAGCAGCGCAGCGAGCGACTGCACGCTTTCGCAGATCTCGCCGCCGTGCAGGAGACGCTGGAGCGGCTGCTCGACCGGGAACTGGTCATCCGGCACCCGCGGCGCCCGGGTCAGAAAGAGGACCGCTACGAGCAGGTGTTGGGTGAAGCCGGCGAGGAGACCGCCCCTCCGCCCGCTTACGACGAGGATCGCCTCGACCGGCTCGAGCGGGAGCTCACCGAGCTGCGGTCCCAGGTGGCGAGGCTGCGCGACGCCCTCGGCGAGAGCTAGCGGCGCAGGTTCAGGACCGCGGTGCGGCGCCCGCCGGGAAGCGCGACGACGACGTGCGTCTTCAGCGCCCCGCGGGCCCGCAGCAACGACCGCCCGCCGGCGCTGAGGGGGACCCGGTAGGTCTGGGAGCCGCCGCCGCTGAGGCGGAAGGCGGCGCGGCCGACGAGCCTGCTCACCGGCCGGGTGCGCGGGCCGCTGCCGCGGTAGTGGGCGACCGGGACGCGGAAGCGCGAGCGGAGGAGGATCTGCAGCGGGCATTCCTCGCCGGCCGGCCAGAGACAGGTGACGCGGACGCGGACCTGGTTGCCGCTCGCTTTCAGGGCGGAGAGCTGCAGCGCCACCGGGATCGTTGCGCCCCTGCAGCCGAGCAGGCGGTCTTCGCCGGGATCGAAGTCGAGTGCGTAGGCGCAGACCCGCTGGCGACCCGACTTGATCGTCGGCAGGGTGAGGTCGAAGCCGTGGTTGCGCCCGGCTTCCGGGAACTCGCGGGCGACGTCGCGGCGGGGGCTGGAAGCAACCGACCCGAGCTCGTAGGTGAGGGCGCCGGCGGTTCCCTCCTTGCCGCCGACGGAGAGCCGGATCGCCAGCGGCGTGCTGAAGGAGTTCGGGTCGAAGGCCCAGCCGCGGACCCGCAGCTGCCCCGGCGCCGGCGAGCCGGCAAGGTCGAGGTAGCCGACCGGGTCGTCGCCGGCGACGAGCGTGGCGGAGCCGACGGTGGCGGCATCGACGTAGTTGTTGTCGATGTTGATCGTCACCCCGCCGTAGGTCTCGTTGTGGCCGCCGCGGTACTGGTGGATCCGCTGGTGCGGGGTCCAGGCGTTCGCCGGCACCACCGGGTCGGCGGTGTTCTGTTCGCCGTTCCAGTTGGCGATCCAGAGGTGGTCGGGCAGCTCGTAGCCGGTCCCGAGCTGGCGGGCGAGGTCCTCGATCCCCGAGGCGCTGCTGCTGTAGACGCCGGAGAGGTAGCCGAGCTCGTGCAGCTTGTTCGTCCAGGCCTCGAGGAAGGCGAGCGTGGCGGCGGTGGCGCTCGAGGTCTGCGAGTAGGACTCCATGTCGAAGTAGATCGGGCTGCCTGGCCCCATCGCGACGATGCTTGCTTCTTCGACCGCGTCGACCGCCGCCGCCGTCCCCTGCGCCGTCGCCTGGCTGGAGGTCAGCTTGGCGCAGCTCGAGCAGGCGCTGGTCGGAGCCTGCAGCCCGACGTAGGTCGGGATCAGGTGCCAGTCGGCCTCGGTCTGCTCCGAGACCCAGGTCGCGGTCAGGTTCGGCTGCGAGCAGGCGCGGTTGACGCCGCCGATGTAGACGCCGACGGCGCGGTAGGGGGAGCTCGCCCAGGCCGCCATCGAGCGCGAGGAAGGGGCGGCGCAGGCGTCGAAGCCAAGGCCGGTGAAGACGGCGCCGCCGGCTGCGCGCCGTGGCCGCGGCGCGGTCGCGAGGGCCGGCGGCTTCGCCGCAAGCCGCGGTTCGACCAGAATCGCCCGGCGCCGACCCATCGCATCGGCGGGGCAGCGTTGCTGCGAGGAGGGGGTGCCCAGGTAGACGGCTCGGCGGTCGAGCCGCACGCAGAGCCGCGGATGCTCGGCAAGACGGACAACTCGCCATCCCTCCGGCACCTTGACCGAGCGGCCTTCGATGCTGATGGTCCCGGCCGCGGCGGAACCCGGCTGGGAGCCAGCCGTCATGAAGGCGAGGATCGGCAGCAGTACCAGCAGGAGCAGGCAGGTCGAGCGGCGCATCGAGGTCACGGGCAGCACTCTCGATACAACCGGCCCGCTAGGTCAAAAGTCGCGGGGTCGCGGGAGAAAGCCTGCAGAAAATGCCCCGAGCTGGATTCGAACCAGCGGCCTATCCCTTAGGAGGGGATCGCTCTATCCAGCTGAGCTATCGGGGCCTGGGCGAATTCTCGCTTTTTTGAAAGAGGCATGTCGAAATTGGCTCGAAGTGCGCGCCACAGGTGCGGAATTGCTCGGCAGGATCTCGTGCATGAGAGCAGCCACTGCAGTCGACATGTCCACCGCACGGGTTAATGTGGTGCACATGTCCAAGATGATTCAGATCAGAAATGTCCCGGACGACCTGCACAGGGAACTGAAGATGCGCGCTGCGGCAGCGGGGATGAGCATGTCCGACTACCTCAAGCGGGAGCTCAGCCGGAAAAGCCGCAAATCGACGATCAAAGAGATCGGCGCGCGGGCCAGCGGTCGCAGTAAAGGATCGACCCTGACCACGCAGGACATCGTCGACATCATCCGCGAAGGGCGCGGCGACTGATGCCGGTCGTCGATGCGTCGGTTCTCGTCGAGCTGCTCCATAAAGGCGCTGAGGCGGAACTGGTCGAAGAGCGACTCGACGAGGAAGAACACGCGCTATGGGCCCCGCATCTCATCGATGCTGAGATCGGTCAAGCGCTGCGCCGTTCGGTCCGCCTCGGGAAACTCGACGCGGACGCCGCGGGAAGGGCTTTGTGGGAAGTCGACGATCTTCCGGTCGAACGGGTGGAGCACGAACTGCTGATCCATGTCGCCTGGGGACTGCGGGAGAACTTCAGCTTCTACGACGCGCTCTACGTCGCCCTGGCGCTGATGCTCGACGAACCGCTGCTCACCTTCGACGCGCGGCTGGCGCGTTCCGGGGTCGACGTTCCGGTTGAGGTTCTTGCTTAGGCGTAGAGGGTCTCGGAGGCGAGCTCGTCGGCGCGGCGGCTCCAGAGCTTCACTTCCATGAAGATCTCGTCGCCGTAGCCCTCGAGCGCGTCGAGGGCGATCAGGGTGAAGCGACCCTGCGAGATCAGCTCCTGGTCGACGGTCTCATTCTCGATCACGGCGGTGGCGGCGACGGCGCCGCGGACCAGCGGCCGGCCCCAGACCAGGGTTACTGCGCCGGCGCGCCCGTTCTCGCCGCGCCAGCGGCCGACGACGTCGTCGTTGAGGTCGATCCGCCAGTCCTCATTGTCCTCGGCGAGGATGTCGGTGAAGTCGGCCTTGGCCTCGAAGTCGCTCGGCTCACCCTCGGGCGGCTGCACGTAGGAGACGTGGCCGAACAGCTCCAGTCGCCCCTCCTCGCTCTCGGTCTTGACCGAACACGGGACCCAGACCCGCCCGCCCCAGGCACGCTCAGGGAACCAGTCGACCTCGGCGGGCAGCTCGACCCCCGCCGGCAGGTCGCCGATTCCGTCGACCGCCTTCGCGAACTCCCCCCGCAGCCGCTCGGCGAAGCGCCCGTGTGGGATCCCCTCCTGCGTGGTGTCGGCGATGAAGCGCGGGATCGGTCTTTCGGACGGGGGCATCAGAGGCACTCCCTGAGGTCGGCGGCGGCCTTCTCCGGCGGGTAGATGTTGATGTCGACCCCGGTGCCGAGCTCGAAGCCGGCCTTGATCGTCAGCCGCGGGGCGATGTCGACGTGCCAGTGGAACTGCTCGGCGCCGCGGGGGGCGGTGCGAACCCAGAGGTTGAGCTCCGGCGAGCCGTCGAAGAGGGTCGTCAGGGCGCGCAGCGCGGTGCGGATCATCGGGGCGCCACCCTCGTCCTCCTCGAAGCGGGCCGTCTCGCGGCGCGGGATCACCCGCAGCTCGAAGGGGGAGCGGGAGGCCCAGGGGCAGACGAGCGCCGCCTCGTCGTCGATCGCCACCAGCCGCTCCTGCCGGCGCACCTCCTCAACCAGGACGTCGCTGAGGAGGCCGCCGCCGGCGGTGCGTTCGGCGTAGGCGCCGACCCGCTCGCGCTCGCGGGCGACGGCGGCGGGTACGAAGGGCAGCGCGTAGAGCTGGGCGTGCGTGTGCTCGAGCGAGGCACCCGCGCCGCCGCCCTCGTTGACGATCAGCTGCAGGTAGGAGGCGTCCGGGTGGGCGCGCATCCGCTCGCGCCAGGTCGCGATTGCCGCGGCGAACTGGTCGTCGGAGAGCTCGGCCATCGCGGTCATGTGTTCTGGGGAGTTGATCAGCACCTCGTGCGCCCCCTCGGCCGGCCGCGAGGAGAAGAGGTCCGGTTCGCCGGCGCGTTTGCTCGCCAGCAGCGGGTCGCCGGTGCTTGAGAAGGCCCCGGCGTCGGCGGCAGGCCCGCTAGAGGGCGGGTTAGTCGCCCCCTGGTTGACTAAATCGCCCTGCCCTCCGCCCAGTGCGGGATAGAGGTTCGGCACCACTCGAGTGGTCCAGCCGGGGGAGTTGGCCTCCCCCTCCCCTCGCGTCGCGAAGAGCTCGGGCGGCGTGCGGTCCTCGCGGCTCTCGCAGAAGGGGCAGTTGTCCGGGCCCTTCGGCTCGCTCGCGCGCGGGTTGAAGCTGTCGGGGCGGGCGGCCCGACCTGGGGCGAGGATCGTCCTCAGCCCCGTCAGCTGGTCGATGCGGATCTCGGGCGCGCTCAGGAGCGGGAGGGGGGAAGGTCGTCTGGGTCGGGCTCGTCGACCGGCGGCGGCTCCGGTGGGGCGGGAGGACGGGGCCGGCGCTCGCCCCCTTCGGCCCGGTTGGCCGCGCCTTTGCCGACGAACGGCTCGAGCACGTCCATCGGCAGCGGGAAGACGACGGTCGTGTTCTGGTTGGTGCCGATTTCCAGCAGCGTCTGCAGGTAGCGCAGCTGCAGCGAGGCCGGGTTGGTGCTGATGATGTCGGCGGCGTCGGTGAGCTTCTGAGCGGCCTGGAACTCTCCCTCGGAGTTGATGATCTTCGCCCGGCGCTCGCGCTCGGCCTCGGCCTGGCGTGCCATCGCCCGCTGCATCTGCTCGGGGATCTCGACGTCCTTGATCTCGACCGCGGTGACCTTGACGCCCCAGGGCTCGGTCGACTCGTCGATGATCTTCTGCAGCTCTTCGTTGAGGCGCTCGCGGTCGGCCAGCAGCTGGTCGAGCTCGGCCTTGCCGAGGACCGAGCGCAGCGCCGTCTGCGAGATCTGGGAGGTGGCGATCAGGTAGTTCTCGATATCGACCACCGCCCGGTTGGAGTCGACGACCCGGAAGTAGGCGACGGCGTTGACGCGGCAGGGAACGTTGTCGCGGGTGATCACCTCCTGCGGCGGGACGTTGAGGGTGACCGTCCGCAGGTCGACCTTGACCATCCGGTCGACGAGCGGGATCAGCAGGATCAGGCCCGGGCCCTTCTGGGCGATCAGGCGGCCGAGGCGGAAGATCACCCCGCGCTCGTACTCGCGGAGGATGCGGACCGAGGCCCCGACCGCGATCAGGGCGAAGAACACCAGGACGACGAGAACTCCTGCTACAGCCTCCATCAACCTGCTCCTTCACTCGTGTGGATCGCCGTCTGCGGCTCGGGGCGCACGACCAGGGTCAGCCCGTCGACCGCGTCGACCGTGACTCTATCCCCCGCCCGGATCGGGGTCGCATCTTCGGCCAAGCGGGCGCTCCAGATCGTCCCCTCGAGCCAGACGCGCCCGGTCGGGTCGATCGAGCTGCGCGCCTCGGCGGCCGAGCCGACCAGCTCCTCGGCCCCGGTGCGGGGCGGCTGGTTGCGGTGGGCCGCCCAGACCTTGCGGGTGACGAAGTAAAAGGTGACGCCGGAGACGATTCCGAGCGCGATCAGCGCCCCGCCGGCGTAGTCGGCGACGTCGCTGTCGGAGCCGAAGGCGACGATCCCGGCGACGGTCAGCCCCACCACCCCGAGCAGCGCGAGGACGCCGCCGGTGGGGAGCAGCAGCTCGGCCAGCAGCAGGCCGATCCCGACGAGGGCGATGAGGACGAACGCTTCCATCGCTTCGGATTATCCGCTCTTCAGCGCGTACTGGCGGATGTCGGCCAGGAGGTCCGCTTCGCTGCCGTAGCCGCCCTGTTTGACGTAGACGAGCTCCCCCGAGGGGTCGTAGTAGGCGGTGTTGGGAAAGCCGATGCCGCCGCCAACCGTGTCGTAGATGTCTTTGTCGGGGTCGCTGTAGCTCGGGTAGGGGAGCGGCGCCTCGCTGAGGAAGGTCGCGGCGGCGTCGCTGGAGTCTTCGGAGTTGACGCCGAGGAAGGCGACCTTCTTGCCGTAGCGGGCCGAGAGGTTCTGCAGGCTCGGGAACTCGGCGCGACAGGGGCCGCACCAGGAAGCCCAGAGGTTGACCACGACCGGGTAGCCGCGTAGCCCCCCGAGCTGCTTTTCGTAAGCGGAGACACCCCCGCCGAGCAGCTTGTCCCCCTGCTTGTAGATGGCGGCGAGTGGCGCCGGCGCGCCGGCGAGAGCCTTGGCGTAATCGGGGTGTGCGCCGCCGTAGTCGCCCCCGTCGGAGCTGCCGCAGCCGCTCGCGAGGAGGAGCGCCAGGGCCAGGGCTGCCAGGGCCGGCAGTGGTCTAAGTCGCGAACTCATCCGCTCCATGGGTACAATACGTACGTTCGGTTCGCGGCTCGCGGATCGCACTGAGTAGTCGGGGGGAGACACCAGTCGAGACCCCGCAGCCTCGTTCACTTGTCCCAGCCGCACTTCCTTGGTGGCGGGACGGAAGCCCGGAAAGCCTTCTATGGCCAAGACCAGCGACGTTGCCGCGCAGGCGGCAGTTCCCTCAGGCGCCGACATCGAGCGTGCGGCGGCATTCGCACGCGAGCCCTTCCTGCTCGACGGTGAGGGACCCGAGGCGCTGGCCCCGGGGACGGCGCGCCGCCGGGCGCTCGACCGGGCGCTGAAGGAGCTCGACGAAGGCGCCGAGGACCCCTCGATCCAGTGGCGCCGCGATTTCTCGCTGCTGCTGGGGCTGGAGCGCTTCCTCGCTACCGAACCGCCGAAGCTGCTCGACGGCGCCGAACTGAACCCGCACCAGGTAGACGCCCTCTCCGGAACCCTGGCCGAGCTGATGGGCCAGCAGCAGACCGGCGCCGCCGAAGAGCCGGCCGAGAACGGCAACGGCGACGGCGATGCAACCGCCGAGGCGCCGAGCGCCGATCTTGACGGAGCGGGGGAGGGCGACGAGGACGACGACGAGGAGCTGGCCGCCGACGAGGAGCCCCAGGACTGGGAAGAAGGCCCGGCCGACGAGGACGAGGAGGTCGTCGAGGAGGCGCCGGAGGATCCCGGCGCTGAGCGGCGCTTCTGGTTCGAGCACGCGACCGGCGCCGGCAAGACCGTCGCCGCCGTCGGCTTCGTCGAGGCGACCCGAACGGGCGGCGTTCTGATCCTCACCCACCGCCGCAACCTCGTCGACCAGTTCATCGGCGAGATCTCCGACCGCGGCTACAAGGAGCGGCTGCGGCCGCCGCTGCTCGGCGACCGTGACGACCCCGACGGCCCGGTCACGGTCGAGACCTACCAGTGGTTCGTCCGCAACCACAAGAAGATCTCCGACGCCTACTCGATCGTGATCTGCGACGAGGCGCACACCGCCCTCGGCGAGAAAACCAGCGCCTGCATCCGCGACCTGCCCGGTCCCGTCTACATCGGCATGACCGCGACGGGGGCGCTGATCGCCCGCCACGTCGCCGACCTCTTCCCGACCCAGACCTCGCGCTTCGACCTTGCCCAGGCGGCGCGCCGCGGCGTCATCGCGCCGCTGCGGTGCCTGCGGATCCCGCCCGGGCCGGGAGTGCGGACGATCGCCAAGGTGCCGCTGCGAAAAGGCGAGGTAGACCAGGACTTCGACCAGGAGGAGCTGGCCGCCCTGCTCGACCAAGAGCCCTTCAACGTCGCGATCGCCGACCTCTACCGCTCACGATTCCGCAAAGTTCCCGGCGTCGTCTACACCGCCGGCGTCCAGCACGCGAAGAACGTCGCCAAAGCCTTCCGCGACGCCGGCATCAACGCCCAGGCGGTCTCCGGGGAAACGCCGAAGCGCGAGCTGGCGGAGATCCTCGCCGGCTTCGAGCGCGGCACCGTCGACGTCCTCTGCAACGCGATGCTGCTGGCCGAGGGCTGGAACAGCCCGCGGGCGACGATCTGCATGCACCTGGCGCCGACCGCCTCGCGCCGGATCTACCAGCAGCGGGTCGGCCGCGTCACCCGCCGCGCCCCGGGCAAGGAGGCGGGGATCGTCCTCGACTTCGTCCACCCGGCGACGACCCACGACGAGACGATCGTCACCCTGCACAGCCTGCTCGACCGCGACGTCTACCGCGGCGGCGCGATCGTCGTCGGACCGGTGCGGCGCGGGCGCGGGCGCAAAGTGCGAGTCGAGCGGCGGATCGTCCCCGTCTCCGATGTCGAGGAGAAGCGGATGGAGATCCTGGAACGGGAGATCTGGCGGATCGCGGTCGAGAACCTCGACTACCCCGAGCAGCACGCGTGGGCGGCGCTGGCCGGGGCCCGGGTCAACACCCAGGGTTGGCGCCGGGCGCGGGCGATGCTGCAGAACGACCGCACGAAAGAGCTGCGCCGCCGCTTCCTCCTCACCTGCGTGCAGCGCAACCGCAACTCGCAGCTGCGCCTGAAAGCGCTGAGCGAGATCGCCGACCTCGGCGATCCCGACGCCTTCGACGACGCAATCGACATCGTCGGCACCTGGAGCCGCGAGGACAAACGGGCCGGGACGAAGACGCTGTTGCAGGCGCTGATCGACAAGCGGATCGGCCGCCGCGACCAGGCGCAGGCGTGGGTCTGGCGGCTCGCCACCTACACCCGCGAACTGCACGAGGAGTACGCGGTCCAGCGCTGGCCGGAGACGAAGCGCCTGCTCGGCCTGCTGGTCAACTCCTCCGGGCGGGCGCATGGCCGCAACGCGCGGCGGCTCGTCCACGCGGCGCTCAAACAGGACCGCCGCCTCGCGGTGGCACTGCTGGCGGCTGCGGTCTCCCACACGCCCGAGGGCGAGGAGGTGCTGCGCGGGGCGCGGATGCGGATGGCGCGGAAACCTTCGGCTGTCGCGCGAGAGCTGTTGAAGAACTTCCCCAAAGGCGGCAAGCGGCGGCGCAAACGCAAACGGAACAAACAGGGCCAGGACGGCAATGGTGCCGCGCCTGAGGCGAGGCAGAACGGCAAGCGGCGGGGGCGCTCTCGGAAGGCGGCGGAGTCAGAAGCGGGTGAGGTGGACCTCGCCGGCTCCGATGGCGATACGGTCGCTGCTGGGGGTGACGACGAGGAGGTATCCCCTGTCGTCGATGCCGTCGGCGACGCCTGAGCCTTTCTCCCAGACGACTTCTCTGCCTTTTAGTGCGTCGCGGTTGCGCCACTCAGACAGGACCTCGGCCGGTTCTGCGTGGACCCAGTGCTCTAGGCGGTTGTTGAGCGGGTCCAGGAGGGGGGGCCTCCCGGACAACAGCGGGGAGGGTCCGGGAGACCCCCCCTCCTGGACCCTTTGATCGTTGGTGAAGAGCGAGATGGCGCGATCCTGGAGATCGCTCGGGAACTCGTCTTGCTCGATGTTGAGGTTCAGGCCGATTCCTATGACGGCCCAGCCGTCTTGAGGTCTTGCCTCGATCAGTACTCCGGACAGCTTCTTGCCCTCGACCAGGATGTCGTTCGGCCACTTGACTCTGCACTCGAGGTCGGGGTTCAGTTGCTCTGACGCCTCGCACACGGCCAGGGGGACGGCGAGGGGGAGGAGGGTGTGGTGCTCCTCCAGGGGGCGGACGATGGTGGAGTAGAGGAGGGCTTTGTTCGGGGGGGCGGTCCAGGTTCGGCCTTGGCGGCCTCGGCCCGCGGTTTGCTCGGAGGCGGTTACGACGGTGCCGTGGGGGGCTCCGGCGGCGGCCAGCTCGCGGGCTCGCGTGTTGGTCGAGTCCGTGGAGCGGTAGTGCCTATGCGGATTGCCGAACGTCATCCAGCAGCGCCTCGAGGAGGCCGTCGATGTCGTGGCGCTGGGCCTCCACGTCGACGGCGAGGCCGGCGGCGCGGGCGGTCTCGCTGGTGATCGGACCGATCGAGACGATGCGGGCGCCGGTCGGGAAGCGGTCGCCTAGGGCCTCGGTCAGGTTGGTAACGGTCGAGGAGGAGGTGAAGGTGATGTAGTCGGCGTTCTGGGCGGCCTCGATTTGGTCGTCGCCCGGCTGCTCGCGGACGGTCTCGTAGAGGGCGACGACGTCGACCTCGGCGCCGCGCTCGCGCAGCGCGTCGGGGAGGACGTCGCGGGCCTCGGCGGCGCGGGCGACGAGGACGCGAGCGCCGGCAACCTCGTGGTCCTCCAGCGCTTCGATCAGGCCCTCGGCGACGAAGCGCTCGGGGACGACGTCGGCGAGGATGCCCCGCTCCGCCAGCGCCCGCGCCGTGCCGGGGCCGATCGCCGCGACGGTGACCCCGGCCAGCGCCCGCGCATCGACGCCGGCGTTCTCCATCGCCTCGAAGAGGAGCCGGACGCCGTTGGGGCTGGTGAGGCAGACCAGCTCGTAGATCCCGAGCGCGCCGGCAACCCTCTGCACCTCCTCGCTCTCGATCCGCGGCTCGATCCTGATCGCGGGTAGCTCGACGACCTCGGCGCCGAGGCCGCGCAGGGTTGCCGCGAAGCCGCTGGCCTGGGCGCGGGCGCGGGTGACGACGACTCGGCGGCCGTGCAGCGGCCGGCGCTCTAGCCATTCGAGCTCCTCGCGCCGCCGCGCCACCTCGCCGACGACGATCAGCGCCGGAGCCTTTACTTGCTCGTCGGCGACGATGTCGGTGATCGTGCCAAGCGTCGCGGTCACGGTCCGCTGCCCGGGCCAGGTCCCACGTTCGATCGCCGCGGCGGGCTCATCCGGGTCGCGCCCGGCGTCGATCAGCGCCGTCGCGTTCTCGCCGAGCCGTTTGACGCCCATGTAAAAGACGAGGGTGCCGGGGAAGCGCGCCAGCGCTGGCCAGTCAATCGCACTCGCCTCCTTATGCGGGTCCTCGTGCCCGGTGACGAAGGCGACGGCTGAGGCGTCGTCGCGGTGGGTGACGGGGATGCCGGCGTAGGCGGTGGCGGCGACGCCCGCGGTTACACCCGGCACGACCTCGAACTCGACGCCGGCCTCGCGCAGCGCTTCCCCCTCCTCGCCGCCGCGGCCGAAGACGAAGGGGTCGCCGCCCTTGAGGCGGACGACACTCCTGCCCTCGCGCGCGGCCTCGACCAGCCGCTCGCCGATCTCCTCCTGGGGCACGGAGGGAACCCCTGGCTGCTTGCCGACGTAGACGAGTTCGGCCCCGGAGCGGGCGCCGTCGAGGGCACCGGGGGGGATCAGGCGGTCGTAGAAGATCGTGTCGGCACCGGCGATCAGCTCCAGCGACCGCGCCGTCATCAGCCCTGGGTCGCCGGGCCCGGCCCCGACGAGGTAGACGACCCCCGCCCGGGCGCTCATGCCATCTCCTCGGCGCGGTCGAGGATCTCGCGGGCGCCGGCGCCGAGCAGGCGCTGGACGAGTTCGGCGCCGGCGAGTGCCGGCTCCTCGGCGCTGCCCTGGAGACGGTCCCGCAGCCACTCGCTGCCGTCGGGGAGGCCGACGAAGGCGTCGAGCTCGACCCGGTCGCCGTCGACCCGGGCGTGCACTCCGAGCGGACTGGCGCAGGTCGCGTCGAGCAGGGCGACGACGGTGCGCTCGGCGGTCAGCTCGCGCATCGCGCGCAGGTCGCCGATCGCTCCCGCGGCATCGCCGGTCTCCGTGTCGCCGATGCGCGCCTGCAGCGCCAGCGTCCCCTGGCCCGCGGCCGGGACCATGCGATCGACCGGGATCGCAAAGCCGATCTCGCCTGCCCGGCCGAGCCGGCGCAGGCCGGCGGCGGCGAGGACGATCGCGTCCAGTTCGCCCTCCTCCAACTTGCGCAGGCGGGTGTCGACGTTGCCGTGAAGCTCCTCGATCCGGAGGTCGGGTCTCGCCGCCAGCAGCTGGGCGCGGCGGCGTAGGCTGGCGGTTCCGACCCGCGCTCCCTCCGGCGCGTCCTCGAGCGAGCTGCCCGCCCCGATCCAGACGTCGGTGGGATCCTCGCGCTCGGGCGCCGAGGCGATCTCCAGTCCCTCCGGCATCTCCCCCGGCAGGTCCTTCGCCGAGTGGACGCCGAGCTCGGCCTCACCGGCCAGCAGCGCCCGCTCGACCCCGCGCACGAAACGCGACTTGTCGCCCGGCTCGCCGTCGGAGCTCGCCTCGACCAGCTCCGCCCCGCCAAGGCGATCCGCAACCCAGCGCGCCTGCGTCAACGCCAGCGCACTACCGCGCGTCGCGATCCGCACGCTTAGTCCTTGCGGCGGCGCAGCTCGGTGACGTTGTCGCTGCGCCCTTCAGTCTCGGGCTCGGTCTCGACGTCGAGGCCGAAGAGCTCGCGCAAGGCGCTGACGTAGTGGTAGGCGTCGTCGGATCCGGCCGAACGGCGGATCCGCAGCGTCGGCTCGTGCAGGAGTCGCGAGGAGATCGCCTTCGCCATCTTCTCCAGCCGCTCGCGGTCGGCCTCGCTGAGGCTCTCCCAGCGGCCCTCGTTCTCGGCCAGCACGCGGCGCACGACCTCGTCGCCGTGCTCGCGCAGGGCGCTGATCGTCGGCACCACCTCGAGCGAAGTAAGCCAGCGCTCGAAGCGATCGAGCTCGACCTCGACGATCTTCTCCGCCCGCGCCGCCTCCGCCTCGCGGCCGCCCTGGTTGCGTTCGACGATCTGCTGGACGTCGTCGATGTCGTGGAGGGTGACTCCGGCGACTTCGCGGCAGGCCGGCTCGATGTCGCGCGGCACCGCCAGGTCGATCGCCAGCAGCGGCCGCTCGGGCCGCGCCTCCATCACGTGCTGGAGCCCGTCGCGCTCGACGATGTGGTGGGGCGAGTTCGTAGCCGAGACGACGATGTCCGCACCTGTCAGCTGCTCGGGCAGCTCGTCGAAGCGGACGGCGGTGCCGTCGAAGCGCTGGGCGAGGCCGATCGCGCGGTCGTAGTGGCGGTTGGCGACGAAGACGGTGGCGACGCCGCGGGCGACCAGCGCCTTGGCGACCAGCTCGGCGGTCTCGCCGGCACCGACGACGAGCACGCGCTTGTCGGAGAGGTCGCCGATCGCATGCCGCGCCAGCTCGACGGCGACGGAGGGGATCGAGACGCCCTTCTGGCTGATCCCGGTCTCCTCGCGGGCGCGGCCGCCGGCGGACAGCGCGCCGCGGAAGAGGCGGTTGAGGATCGGGCCGGTGGCGCCCTCGACCATCGCCAGCTCGTAGGCGCGTTTGACCTGGCCCTGGATCTCGGCCTCGCCGAGGATCATCGAGTCGAGCCCGGCAGTCACCTGCAGCAGGTGGCGGGCGGCCTCGCTCGCCCGCAGCGAGTAGAGGTGGCCGAGCAGCTCGGTCGGGCGGATCTCGGCTTGGCGGGTGAGGACGCTGAGCGCGGTCGACTCGGCCTCGACCGGGTCGGAGACGATCAGGTAGAGCTCGGTGCGGTTGCAGGTCGAGATCGCCGCCGCCTCGTGGATCCCGCTTGCGGCGGTCAGCTCGGCGAGGGCGCCGACGGCGCGTCCCTCGGTCAGGGAGAGGCGCTCGCGCAGGTCGAGCGGCGCCGTCTTGTGGGAGACGCCGAGGGCCAGCAACTCAGACATCAGGCGTTGACCTCCTCGCGCTTCTCGGCTTTGCGCTCCTCGGCGATCGCGGCGACCTCTCTCAGATCCTTCTCGATCCGTTGCAGTTTCGCGGCCATGATCGCGACGTAGACGACGAGGAGCACGACGAAGACGATGTAGGCGCCGGCGACGTACTTGCCCGCCTCGTCCAGCGGCAGCGCCGGGGCGGCGAAGAGGAACTCCATCTAGCTCACCTCCGGGGCGATCCGCGAGCTGCCGCCGGCGACCGGGGCGTCGAGGGCGCGGCGCAGGCGCTTGACCTGGCCGGAGGCGCTCTTCGCGGTCAGCTCGAACTTGACCAGGGTCGTCCAGAGCAGGCCCATCGCAACCAGAGAGCAGAGGAAGGTCAGCATCATCTCGCCCGGCATCCCGCCTTCGGCGGTGGCGAAGGTGCGCGGGTGGACGAGGCTCTCGGCCATCCGCACGGCCATGAAGTTGAGCGGGACGAAGGCGCCGGCGGTGACGGCGAAGACCGAGGCGTAGCGCGCCTGGCGGTCGCGGTCCTCTATCGCATAGCGGAAGGGGTAGTAGGTCGCGTAGAGGAGGAAGACGATCAGGAAGCTGACCAGCGTCGGCTCGTCCCAGACCCACCAGTGGCCCCAGGAGGCCTTGGCCCAGATCGCGCCGGTGATGAGGACGGCGACGCCGAAGATGACCGAGATGTGGATCGCGACGTAGGAGTAGGCGTCCCACTTGCGGTCGTTCGAGCGCAGGTGCAGGATCGCGAAGACCCCGCCGGCGACGAACCCGATCAGCGCCGTGATCGCCAGCGGCACGTGGACGTAGAAGATCTTCTGGATGAAGCCCTGGTCGCCGTCGAGCGGCGCGTAGAAGAAGACCAGCGAGAGCGACAGCGCAAGCATCGCCACGGCTGCGATCGAGAGGGGCTTTAGTCCTTTGCCGTACATGCTCCGAGGGGGTGGAAGCGGTGGCGCCCGGTCAGTCCTCGAGGAGGAAGTCGAAAACGGCGTAGCCGACCAAGCCGAAGATCAGATCGTATAGACCGAGGACCATCAGCCAGGTGCCGAAGCGGTCGTAGGAAGGACCGCCCAGCGAGAGCAGCGGCTCGGTGGCGCCGGTGGCGGCGATCATCAGCGGGATCGAGAGCGGCAGCAGGACGAGCGGCACGAGCAGGTCGCGGGCGCGCGAGTTGACCGCCATCGAGGAGATCAGGGTGCCGGTGGCCGCTAGGCCGAGGTCGGTGAGGAGGAGGACGGCGACCAGCGGACCCAGCCCGGCTGCGTCTTCGAGGAAGAAGATCGCGAAGATCGGCACCGTGACCAGCTCGAGCGCCGCCAGGTAGACGACCAGCGCCGACGCCTTGGCGGCGAAGAGGACGGTGCGGTCGATCGGGGCCAGGCGGATCGCGTCGAAGCCGCCCTCCTCGCGCTCGGAGACGAAGAGGCGGTTGATGCCGAGGACGGCGGCGAAGAGCAGCGTCGCCCAGAGCACGCCGGAGGCGAGGCTGCCGGAGAGGCTGGTGCGGTCGAGGCCGAAGCGGAAGATGACAAAGGTGGTGACGGCGAAGAGCGCCATCGCGGGAAGCGATTGCAGGGTGCGGAGCTCCGAGCGCAGGTCCTTGCCGAGGATCGCGGCGAAGGCGGTGCGGGACGGGGTCACGAGACCACCGCCCGCTCGCCGATCCCCAGCCGCAGCACCTGGTCGGCCTCGGCTTCGTGGCGCTCGGGGTCGTGGGTGACGACGACGCGGGTTCGGCTCGGGGCGGGGCCGATCAGGCGCCGTGCCAGCTCGCGCCCCTCGGCGTCGAGGTTCGAGTCAGGCTCGTCGAGCAGCAGCAGCTCCGGCTCGTGGAGGACGCAGCGGGCGATCGAGAGTCGCTGGCGCATCCCCGCCGAGAGCTCGGCGACCCGCTCGTCGGCACGGCGCTCCATCCCGACGGCCCGCAGCAGCTCCTCGATCCGCGCCTCGGCCGCATCCCGCTCGATCCCGTACAGCCGCGCCCCGAAGCGCAGGTTCTCGCGGCCGGAGAGGTCGCGGTAGAGCAGCGGCTCGTGGCCGAGGTAGCCGATCCGCCCGCGCAGCTTCCACGCTTCGTCCGGCAGCGAGCAGCCAAGTACGCGGACCTCGCCGCCGCTCGGCCGCAGCAGCGTCGCCAGGATTCGCAGCAGCGTCGTCTTGCCGGCCCCGTTCGGGCCGAGGACGACGAGCGAAGCGCCGGTGGCAAGCCCGAGGTTGACGCCATCGAGCGCCGGCCGGTCGCCGTAATCGCGCCGCAGCCCGGCGACCGAGATCGCGGGCGCTGCTTGCTCCACTACCGCCGCTTCTGCAGGGTGCGGCGGCCGATCTTCAGCAGCGGCCCCGCACCCTCGCGGAGCGCTTTCGCGCGAACCTCGCCCTTGCCGTAGAGGATCTTGGCCGAGGCTTTGACCGCCTCGCCGAGGGTCTGGTCGTAGGGGTGCCACCAGAAGTCGCGGGTGAGGCCCGGCTCCCAGGCGTTCATCTTGATATTGACGCACTCGTAGAAGCCGAATTTGGAGTGGGAGCGGCCGAGGCCGGAATCCTTGACGCCGCCCCAGGCGCACTGGCAGGCGCCGTGGCTGAAGGAGTGGTCGTTGACCCAGACCATGCCGGACTCGATCCGGCGCGCGATCCGGGCGCCGCGCTGGCGATCCTTGGTCCAGACCGAGGCGCCGAGGCCGAACTCGGAGTCGTTGGCGAGGTCGATCGCTTCCTGCTCGGAGTCGACGACGACGATCGGCAGTACCGGGCCGAAGATCTCCTCGCTCATGATCCGCATCTCCTGGGTGACGCCGGTGAGGACGGTGGCGGCGATGTAGCGGCCCGAGGCGAGGCCGGGCGGGTCGACCGGGCCGCCGCAACGTTTGGTCGCGCCGGAGGCGACCGCGTCCTCGATCAGGTCGACAACGATCCCGTACTGGTCCTCGGAGGTCATCGGGCCGACCTCGGTGTCCCACTCGATCGGGTTGCCGACCCGCAGCTTCTCGGCCTCGCGGACGACGCCCTCGGTGAAGCGGTCGGCGACGTCGCGCATCACGTAGACGCGCTCGATCCCCGAGCAGGTCTGCCCCGCGTTGGCGAAGCCGCCCCAGACGGCGCCGGAGATCGCGTTGTCGATATCGGCGTCGGAGCAGACAATCATCGGGTCCTTGCCGCCGAGCTCCAGGACCGAGCCCTTGAGGTCGGCGGCGCAGACCTCGCCGACCTTGCGGCCGACGTCGACCGAGCCGGTGAAGAAGACCTTGCCGACGCTGGAGCGGCAGAGCGCGTCGCCGATCCGCCCGCCGCCGTGGACGACGCGGACGAGGCCCTCCGGCAGCCCGCCCTTCTCGAAGACCTTCGCGATTCGCTCGCCCAGGAGCGGCGTCAGGCTCGCCGGCTTCAAGACGACGCCGTTGCCGGCCATCAGCGCAATCGCAACCTCGCCGAAGGGGATCGACCACGGGTAGTTCCAGGGCGCGATCACGCCGACGACGCCGATCGGCTCGTAGCTGAAGCGGCCTTTCTTGGAGAGCGTGAAGGCCTGCGTCATCGGCACCTTCTCGTCAGCGAGGATCTTCGGCCCCTGCTTCGCGCACCAGTGCAGCGCGTCGACGGTCGGCAACAGCTCCATCGTGTAGCTCTCGGCGCGGGGCTTCCCCTGCTCCTTCGTCAGCAGCTCGGCGATCTCGTCGATGTCGTCGAGGAGCGCGTCGGCCGCCCGCCTCATGTAGGCGGCCCGCGTCTTCGTCGGCAGCTCCGCCCAGGCGGGCTGGATCCGCGCCACGTCGTCGACCACGCCCTGCACTTCCTCCGGCACGATCGTCGGCACCGAGCCGACCAGCTCACCGGTCGCCGGGTTGAACGACTCCAGGGTCGAGGTGGACGGGGTCTGGGTAGGTACTGCCGTAGCGCTCTCCATACTTCGATTCTACGGTGGCCGATCAACTTTTCGATATGGGCGAATCCGGAGGGAACGGAACCCCGCCGCCGGCCGCCGATGCTCCGCTCGCCGTTCGCATGCGCCCCCGCTCCCTTGAGGAAGTGATCGGGCAGGAGCATGTACTCGGCGAGGGATCGGCGCTGCGGAGCGCGATCGAAGCCGGGAAGCCGCACAGCGCGATCCTCTATGGGCCGCCCGGGGCGGGGAAGACGACGCTGGCGCGGATCGCGGCGGCGGGTGCCGACGGTGCCTTCGAGGAGGAGTCGGCGGTCAATGCGGGCAAAGCTGAGATCCGGGCGGTGATCGAGCGGGCGCGCGAGCGGCGGCGTGGCAGCGGCCGGCCGACGATTCTCTTCCTCGACGAGATCCACCGCTTCAACAAAGCCCAGCAGGACGCATTGCTGCCGGCGGTCGAGGACGGGACGCTGACCCTGATCGGGGCGACGACCGAGAACCCCTACTTCGAGGTCAACTCGGCGCTGCTCTCGCGGGCGCAGATCTACGAGCTGCGCCCGCTGGAGCCGGCGCAGGTGGAAGAGCTATTGCGGCGGGCGCTGAGCGATCCGGAGCGGGGGATCGCCGACCCGCCCGCGGTCAGGGCAGAGGCGCTGGAGATGTTGGCGCTGCGCAGCGGCGGCGACGCGCGGGTCGCGCTCTCGGCGCTTGAGCGGGCGGTCGAACGCGTAGCCGATACCGACCACAGCGGGGTGGGGTCAAAGTCGGCCACGGTCGACGTCGCCGCGGTCGAGGACGCGCTGCAGCGCAAGGCGATCGACTACGACCGCACGGGGGACCGCCACTACGACTTTGTCTCCGCCTGGATCAAGGCGACGCGCGGCTCTGACGTCGACGCCTCGCTCTACTACCTGGCGGTGATGTTGGAGGGCGGCGAGGACCCGCGCTTCATCGCCCGCCGCATGGTCATCCTCGCCTCGGAGGACATCGGCAATGCCGACCCGCAGGCGCTGCTCGTCGCCGACGCCGCGGCGCGGGCGGTCGACCGGGTCGGCATGCCCGAGTGCGCGTTGAACCTCGCCCAGGCCGCCGTCTACCTCGCCTTGGCGCCGAAGTCCAACGCCTCCTACAAGGGCCTCTCTGCGGCTCGGGCCGAGGTCCGGGAGCATGGGGCGAAGACGCCGCCCGACTACCTCCGCGACGCCCACTATCCGGGTGCCGCGAAGCTCGGCCGCGGCGAGGGCTACCGCTACCCGCACGACGAGCCCGGTGGCGTCGGCGACCAGCCGCTGCTGCCGGAGGAGCTGCTCGGCCGCCGCTTCTACGAGCCGACCGACCGGGGCTTCGAGGAGGCCCTCGGGAAGCGGCTGGCGGCCTTTAGAAACAAATTAGACAACCTGTAAACCTAACGCGCAACTTCCCGGTCCCTGTGGGGTTTTCATAGTCGGCTCACCAAGCTAAGCCAGGGAGAGCCGACAACCCGGCTGGTGACTCTGACTGGGGGGCACCAGCCGGGCCTGTTGACACAACAGGGGGAACGAGGGCGTCGAGTGGACTGGGCTCGACGCCCTCACATTTTTGGCCGGAGGAAGTCATCGCTATCTTGGACCGATGGCCGACGAGAAGCCGCAGAAGCTTCGCCTTGGCGGGATGGCCCTCCGTAACGGGCTGCTGATCCACGGGCCGACCCATTGGGCGGCGGCGGTGCGCAAACGCGACGGTGGGATCGAAGTCGCATCCGAGCGCAAGCCCGAGCTCGCTCCCGGCCTGGTCGCGAAAATGCCCGGCCTGCGCGGCCCGGTGAAACTGGCTGAGGCGCTGGCGGTGCTGCCGCTGGCGCGGCGGCGCCTGCCCTCGGCGCGGTTGCCATTCGAGGACCCGCGCGTGCTTGCCGCTGCCGGGGCGACCATCGTCGCCACCTCGCTGCTGCGCAAGCGCCTCCCTGCCAACGCGGCGCGCGAGGGGATCGTGCAGGCGCTCGGCGTCGTGCCCGCGCTGGTCGCCCTCGGCGATCGCGACCTCGCCGCCTACCACGGCGCCGAGCACAAGACCATCGCCGCCTACGAGCGGGACCTGGTCGATGACGTCGCCTCGGTGCCGAAAGAGCACGACCGCTGCGGCTCCAACCTGATCGTGCCGATGATGCTGCTCTCCGCCGGCGGCACCGTCCTGCTCGAGCGGCTGGTCGAGAGCCCGAGCTCCGCCGCCCGCGCCGGCGTCGGCCTCGGCGGCGCCTCGCTTGCGGTGGAGATGTTCGCCTGGAGCGACCGCCACCACGGCGACCCGCTGGCCGAGGCGTTCCACACGCCGGGCCGCGAGATCCAGCGCCACTGGGCGACGAAGGAGCCGACCCCCGAGCAGCTCGAGGTCGCGGTGGCGGCGCTGGAGGAGATTCTCCGCGCCGAGGACGGCGAGCCGGACACGCCGGCGCCGGCCGCATAGACTTCGCCGCCTTGTTCGGAAGGATCGACCACATCGGAGTCGCCGTCGAGGACATCGACGCCGCGATCGAGCTCTACCGCGACAGCTTCGGGATGGATCTCGCCCACCGCGAGACGGTCGAGTCGCAGGGCGTCGAGGCGGTCCTGCTTGACGTCGGCGACGGGCACGTCGAGCTGCTGGCGCCGCTCGGTCCCGACACCCCCGTCGGCAAGTACCTGGCCAAGAACGGGACCGGCCTGCACCACGTCGCCTACGCGGTCGACGACATCGACGCGGCGCTGGAGAAGATCGCCGCCGCCGGGATCCAGCTGATCGACTCCGAGCCGCGCACCGGCATCCGCGACAGCCGCGTCGCCTTCCTTCACCCCCGCTCCACCGGCGGGGTCCTGACCGAGATCGTCGAACCAGCGGGGGGTCACTGATGGCGGATGCGCAGCGAGTCGAGATCGGCTTCGAGGGCGGCCAGGTGATCTCCACCCGCCTCGGCGAGGCGGACCTGAAGGACCTGCGCTCGCGCCTCGAGCAGGGCGGCTGGTTCGACCTCCACACCGAGGAAGGGACGATCGCCCTCTACCTCGGCAAGGTCCAGTTCGTCCGGGTCGAGTCCGGCGAGCACCGCGTCGGCTTCGGCGGCTAGGAGCAGCATGAGGCCGCGGCACCTGCTCGGAGCAGCTGCCGCCGCAACCCTCGGCGCCGCCCTCTGGTGGCGCAAGAACCCCTCCGCCTGCCCTTACGGCCAGCGCTTCTGGGTCGAAGCGCCGCACCCGATCATCACCCGCGACCGCCTGCGCTCGGTCCTGCGGCCGCAGCCGGGCGAGCGCCTGCTGGAGATCGGCGTCGGCACCGGCTATTACAGCCTCGACCTCGCCGAGTGGGTCGCGCCGGAGGGAACCCTGGAGCTCTTCGACCTGCAGCAGAAGTTCCTCGACCACGTGATGAGCGCAGCCGGGGAGCGCGGCCTGCCGAACCTCGTCCCGACCCAGGGCGACGCGACCAACCTTCCCCACGAGGACGCCTCGGTCGACGCCGTCATCCTCACCGCCGTCCTCGGCGAGATCCCCGATGCTGCCGCCGCCCTGCGCGAGATTCGCCGGGTCCTCAAGCCCGACGGCCGCCTCGTCGTCGGCGAGCTCTTCGGCGACCCCCACTTCACGACCCGCGCTGCCCTGGAGCGGATGGGTCGTGAGGCGGGACTGGAGCTGGCGGAGACCTCCGGCAACTGGTTCGGCTTCTTCGCCCGGCTAACGCCGAACTAACGCGCGAGCGCGCTCGTACCGCAGCGCCGTCCGTGCCGCATTCCCGCCCGGCCCTCCGTGCAGCCCACCGCCGGGGTGGGCCGAGGAGGAGGCGAGGTAGAGGCCGCGGACGGGGGTGGTCGGGCGGCCGAGGCCGGGGAAGGGGCGGAAGATCGCCTGCTGGTAGAGCTGGGCGGTGCCGCCGTTGATCGCGCCGCCGACGAGGTTGCGGTTGTGGCGCTCGAGGTAGAGGGGCGTCTGGATGTGGCGCTTGATGATGCGCTGGCGGAAGCCGGGGGCGAGGCGCTCGACCTCCTCCTCCATCCGGTCCGCGAAGCGCTCGGCGTCCTCACCGTCCCAGTCGCCGCTCAGCTCCCCGGCGGCATCGACGCGCGGGTTTTGCGGCACGTGGGTGTAGGCCCAGGCGGTCTCGGTTCCCGCCGGAGAGCGGGAGGGGTCGACCATCGAGTACTGGCCCAGGACCAGGAAGGGGCGCGCGGGAATTTCGCTTGCCGCCAGCTGCGTCGTCGCATGGGTCAGTCCGGCCATCCCTTCGGCGACGTGGACGGTCGAGGCGCGGCGGGCGTCCTCGGCGCTCCAGGGGATCGGCTCGCGCAGCGCCCAGTTCACCTTGAAGGTCGAGTTGTCGTACTGGTAGTTGCGCAGGTCTTCGCGAATCCGCTCGGAGACGAACTCCTCCGGCAGCATCTTCAGGAACAGGGCCGGCGCGCCGCAGTCGGCGAGGATGGCGCGCCGGGCCTCGAACCGTTGCCCGTCGGCGGCGACGGCGGCTCGGGCGCGCCGGCCCCGCACCTCTATTCGCTCGATCGGGGTTCCGCAGATCACCTCACCGCCGCGGTCGCGCAGCCGCTCGACCAGCGCTCTCGTGATTTCGCCCGCGCCGCCCTCCGGCACCGGGTAGCCGTGCTGCTGGCCGAGTCCGCAGAGGAGCCAGCCGAACATGCCACCGCCCGAGCTCTCCGGCGTCAGGTCGGCGTGGAGGGCGTTGCCGGCGATCAGCCAGCCGCCGCCCTCGCCCTTGAAGCTCTCCTCCGCCATCCGCCGCGCCGGCAGCAGCGAGAAGCGGGCAAAGTCGGCGAGGCCACGGGGGCCGAGCGCGTTCAGCATCCCCAGGCCCGGGCGGATCGGCGGCAGCGGCGTCAGCAGGGAGCCGACCAGGTGCGGCCCGGCGCGCCGCCAGAGGTCGAAGAGGCGCCGCCAGGCATCGCCGTCGCCCGGCGCGAAGGCATCGAGCGAGGCGCAGGTCTCCTCCAAATCCATCGAGAGCAGCGCGCAGCGGCCGTCGGGGTGGGGGTGGGCGACGACGCCTTTCGCGCTGAGCCAGTTGACCCCGTAGCGCTCCAGCTCCAGAGGGGCGATGTGGCGGGAGGCGAGGGTGAGCGGATAGAAGGCGCTGTAGAGGTCGTGGACGAAGCCGGGCTCGGTCACTTCGCCGCTGCGGACGGCGCCGCCGGGTTCCGGTTGCTCCTCGCAGACGACGACGCTCCAGCCGGCGTCGGCGAGGTGGTTGGCGGCGATCAGACCATTGGGACCGGCGCCGATGACGACGGCGTCTGCATGCATCAGCCTCTTCCGATTACCCGCAGCATCCCGTCCCAAGCGCCGAGCGCTTTGACGGTGACGCTGGGGCGGCCGCCGAAGCCGCCCTCGGTCTCGCCGGCGCCCTTGCCTTCGCGCAGCGCCCCCTCGCCTGCGGGGCGGTCCCCGGCCGTGTGCTCGAGCCGGGCCAGCGCCTGCATCGCCCGCTTGGCGAAGCCGCCGAAGTAGGAGTAGAAGAGCACCTGGGCGCGGGCGAGGCCACCGGCGACCAGTTCGTCACGCGGATGGCGGATGGTGGCGAGGACCGCTTCGGCCACCGACTCCGGTGAGTAGACCGACGGGAACGGGGGTTCCGGGGGCAGCAGGCCGGTCGAGCTCTCGAGGTTGTCCCAGAGCGGGGTGTCGACGGCGCCGGGGTGGACCACCGAGATCGTCACCGAGGAGCCGCCCTCTTCCAGCTCGACCCTGATCGTGTCCAGGAATCCGACGAGCCCGTGCTTGGAGGCGGTGTATGCGGCCATCCCGGGCAGCGGCATCAGAGAGGCGATCGAGCCGACGCAGACGACGGCGCCGCGCGAGCGCTCGAGGTGGGGGAGCGCCGCGCGGACCGTGTCGACGGTGCCGCGTAGGACCGTGTCGACGGTCTGCTCGAAGTCCGCCGCGTCGGTCTCGGTGAAGCGGCCGAAGGAGAGGCTGGCGGCCGAGGTGACGAGGACGTCGAGCCCTCCCATCTCGCTCACGGCCTTCTCGACCCCGGCGGCGAGCGCCTCGCGGTCGGTGACGTCGGCGGCAACGGTGATCGCCTCGCCGCCCTGCTCGGCGAGCTTGCGCTTGGCCGCCGCCAGCCCGAGCTCGTTGCGGGCGAGGATCGCCACCTGCGCTCCCTCGCGGGCGAGCCCCGCGGCGACGGCGAGGCCGATGCCGCTGCTGCCGCCGGTGACGAGGATGCGCTGGCCGGGCAGCGAGCGCTCCCGGATCGGGTCGCCTTCCGGGGTCCCCTCGACCAGTCGCTTCAGTCGCGCCAGCGCCTCGGCATTGCGGACCCGCAAGGCGGTGTCGGCGACCGGGTTGCCGACGAAGAGCGAGGTGAGGCGGTCGCCGGGCACCTCCTCCATCTCCACCTCGGTGCCGCCGGCGCTCTCGTGCAGATCGAGTTCGATCGTCGCCGTCCCCAGTGGACGCGCCTTCGCCTTCAGCACGATCCGCCTCGGCGGCTCGACCTCCGTCACCTCGGTGTAGTCCTTGACGCCGATCGGCCAGGACCCGACCTTGTGGTGGAAGCGGGAGCCGACGGCGGGGAACTCCGAATCCTCGTCGCGGATCCCAGCTGCTCCCACCACCCATTCGGGGTAGCACTCGGGATCGGCGAGGACGGCGAAGACCTCCTCCGGGGTGGCGTCGATGTGGACTCGGTTACGCGCCATCGCCATCCTCCGCCAGGGCCATCACTCCGCCCTCGGCGCCGTCGCCGTCGCAGAAGAAGTTCCAGAGCTCGACCCGGTTTCCCGCGGGGTCGAAGAAGTAGGCGGAGCGGTCGCCGCCATCGTGCTCGACCGGACCTTGCACCTCGACCCCGCGCTCGCGCAGCCTCGAGCTCAGCGCCTCGAGGTCGTCGCGGTCGACCGAGAGGGCGAAGTGGACGTGGCGGCCGCCGCGGTCGTCGAACTCCTGCTCGCCGGGGGGCCAGACGCCGAGCCGGCAGTTGTCTCCCAGCGCCAGCCAGATTCGGTCGTCTTCCTCCAGGATCAGCTCCAGGCCGAGCTCGCGGTAGAAGGAGGCGAGCCGCCCGACGTCGTCGGTCTCCAGAACCAGCTCGCAGATTCCGCCCAGTTTCATGCTCACCGTTTCCCCGATCCCCCTCACTTCATGCCTTGCCCTGGAGTGACGAGAGGAGCCGGGCCGTGATCGCGCTGGAGAGCCGCAGCTGCTTCTCCGGCAGCGGCGGCGGCAGCTGCTCGAGGCGCTCGCGCGCTCGCGCCGCCAGCTCCGGGGCGATCGGCGCGGCGAGGGCCGTGGCCGCCTCCGCCGCTTCCCGCACCACCGACGGCTCGACGCTCAGCAGCAACTCGAACTGGCGGGCGTCGCCGGGACGCATGCGCCCCGGCGGCTCCCACGCGACCATGCAGGCGCCGTGCTCCGGCGCCGCACAGACCAGCGCCCATTCCCGGCTGACCGGGTGCGAGCGATCGATCGGCAGCTCCGCCGGCGCGTCCGCCGGCTCTTGCAGCCGCTCGAAGTCGGCGAAGACGAAGGCGCTCTCGGCGCCGCGCGCGAGCTCGCGCCAGCGGCGCTCGCTCTGGCGGTAGTAGCGCTCGCGCTGGAAGGAGCCGATCAGCAGCGGCCGCTCGGCCCGGGCGGCGCTCTCGTCCTCGATCGCGCGGGCGAGCGGGACCAGGTGTCGCTTGCTGACCGTCATCGGCTGCAGGTCGGGACGGCGCTCGCGCAGCTGCGCGAAGAGGGAAGGGACACCGGTGGAGGCGACGCGGGCGCGCTCGATCGCGACCGGCAGCTCGATCCCCCGCTCGCGCTCGGCGATAACGCGAAGCAGCCGCGCAACGTCGTCAACCGCGTAGCGGCGGTGGCCGCTCGGCTCACGCTGCGGCTGCGGGAAGCCGTAGCGGCGCTCCCAGGCGCGCAGCGTCGCTTCACCGAGGCCGGTGGCGCGGACGACGTCGCCGATGCTGAGTGCGGGTTCTTCTTCAATTCTGGACACGAGATACAGGTTTACCTTGACAGGAAGACGGATACCCGTGTGGTGAGCAATCAATCACCGAGGAGGCAGAGAATGTCCACCATCGAGGAGTCGATCGAGGTCAAGGCGCCGCTGCGCAACGTCTACGACCAATGGACGCAGTTCGAGGAGTTCCCCCGCTTCATGGACGGGGTGGAAGAGATCCGCCAGATCGACGACACCCACCTGCACTGGGTTGCCGAGTTCGGCGGCTCCCGCCACGAATGGGAGGCGGAGATCACCGAGCAGAAGCCCGACGAGCGCGTCGCCTGGCGCAACGTCGAGGGCAAGGAGAACGCCGGCGTCGTCACCTTTCACCGGATCGACGACGAGACGACCCGGGTGATGGTCCAGATGGACTTCGTCCCCGAGGGGATCAAGGAGCGGATCGGCGACGCGCTCGGCGCGGCCGATCGCCGCGTCCACGGCGACCTCGAACGCTTCAAGGAGCTGGTCGAGACCAACGGCGCCGACGGCGGCTGGCGCGGCGAAGTGAAGCGCCCGGACGAGTCCTAGGTCGGAGCGGCGCGAGCGATGTAGACGCCCTTCGTGTGCTCGAGCTCGTGGAGCGGCTGCTTCGGGATCGCATCGTGGTGGTGGCCGTAGACGTCGAGGCACTCGAGGCCCGCCCGCTCCAGGGCCTCGAGCACCTCGGCTTCGGGGAAGTGGCGCTCGCGGTGAAGCTCGGGTGCGATCGAAGGAGCTGCCTCGGGATCGGGAGACTCGACCTCGAAGCTCGCCTCGGCGATCGAGGAGGGGGGAAGGTCGGAGGTCGAGCGTCCCTTCCAGATCATCCGGAACCCGTCCCGCTCGACCACCACCTCTTCGGCGAAGAAGGTCCTGTAGGCCTCGAGCGTGTTGACGTCGAACATCAGCAGTCCGCAGGGGCCGAGGTTGCGCCGCATCCCCGTCAGCGCCTGCTCCAGTTCCTCGGTGCCGAGGAGGTAATTGACGGCGTCATCGAGGCAGAAGACCAGGTCGAACTCGCCGAAGACGGGAAGGTCGCGCATGTCGGCGACCGAGAGCTCGGCCCTGCCCCCGACCTTCTCGCGGGCGATCTCGACCATCTTCGGGGAGATGTCGCAGGCCGTCACCTCCCACCCTTTGTCCAGCATCGGGATGAAGCTCTTGCCGGTCCCGCAGGCGACGTCGAGCAGCCGCCGCCCCGGGATCCCGTACTGCTCGACCTTCGGCAGCAGCTGGCCCAGCCAGAGGTCGTAGTCGTGGTGGGCGGTGAACTCGTCGTAGACGGGCGCGATCGCCTCGTAGGCGATCTCTGCCCACTGCGGGCGCTCTTCCCCCTGGTCCCTGGCCACTAAATCAAGACCTGCGCAACCTCTGAACAGTTTCTAAAACAGAGGTGGCAATTTGGTGCACTGCTTATGTAGGTTCGTTCAATCAGTACTCCAAGAATGGATCGTCGCGGGAACGACGATGCCTGGGAATGGGGAGAGGTACAGAGGGTCTGTCTTCGAATGGCGTATCGCTACGCGAGCAATCCGGGCGACGCCGAAGACATAGCTCAGGATGCCCTGCTCCGCGCCTGGCGTCGACGTTCGACCCTGCGCGATGCTGGCAGCCGCAACCAGTGGCTGGCGGCAATCGTCCGCAACGAGGCCTTCCGCCAGCACGCGCGGGTGCGTCCCGACCCGACAGAAAAGATCGAGCTGCGGGAGGGGGCGGAGGACGAGCGGGTGCTTGCCGCGGTCGAGCTCGCCGACCTCCACGCGGCGCTGGCGGGGCTGAACGAACGGGACCGGCGGATCTTGGAGATGAAATACGAGGAGGACCTGACCCAGGGGACGATCGCCCGCCGCCTCGGGATCCCGGAAGGAACCGTGAAGGTGCGGCTGCACCGGGCCCGCAACAAACTGCGCCTGCTGTACGCGGGGGCGAGCGCGACCGGCTGAACTTCGGACCGCTGTACAACGACCACGAGGTCGCCCGCGTCGAACATTTCCCCATGGAGATGGCACCGCCTCAGATCGTCGCCTTCGGCGGCGGCGGCTTCTCGATGGAGTCGGGAAACCCGCTGCTCGACGACTACGTGTTGGGGCTGACCCGGGCGGAGCGGCCGCGGGTCTGCTTCCTGCCCTCGGCCAGCGGCGACGCGGACCACTACATCGTCCGCTTCTACCGCGCCTTCTCCGCCCACCGCTGCGAGCCGAGCCATATCTCGCTCTTCCGCCGCGAGCAGGGGCCGAGCGACCTCCGCCGCCATCTCCTCTCCCAGGACCTGATCTACGTTGGCGGCGGCAGCGTCGTCAGCCTGCTCGGCGTCTGGCGCGCCCACGGGATCGACTCGATCCTGCGCGAGGCCTGGGAATCGGGCGTCATCCTCTGGCCTTTCGGCCGGATCGCTCTGCTGGTTCGAGGAAGCGGTGTCCGGCTTTCATGGCGAGGCGAAACGGTTGCGGGGGCTCGGGCTGCTGCCCTTCAGCAACTGCGTCCACTACGAGCGCGGCGCCAAGCGCGGTGAGGCCTACCACCGGTTCCTACGCGAAGGAATGAGCGGGGGCTACGCCGCCGAGGACGGTGCCGCCCTCCACTTCGTTGGCCCGGAACTGAGCCGGGTCGTCGCTTCGAGGCCGCAGGCCCGCGGCTACCGGCTCGACGTCACCGGCTCGCGGGTGGTGGAGATGCAGATTGCGACCACTTACCTCGGCGACCGCGAGGCAGTCCCCGCGGCTCCGCTGCCGGAGGCGCTCTCGACCGCCCCCGCCGCCTGATGGCCGTCGACGGCGTACGGGCCAGGGCGGGGACGCCGGTGCGGCGGATCCTCGCCCTCGGCGGCCACGAGTTCAGCTTCCGGCCGCCGGACCGGGCGGTCTGCGAGCTGCTGCTGCGGCTGGCCGGCGAACATGGCGGCGAGCGGCCGCGGATCTGCATCCTCCCGACCGCCAGCGGCGACACCTCCGAGCAGATCGCCGGCTTCTACTCGGCCTTCGGCGAGCGCCACTGCGAGCCCTCCGACGTCTCGCTGTTCCGGCTCGGGCGGCGGCCGATGGAGCTGCGCGACCACCTCCTCGCCCAGGACCTGATCTACGTCGGCGGCGGCAGCCTGGTCAACCTGCTCGCTGTCTGGGAGGCGCATGACATCGCCTCGATCCTCAGCCTCGCCTGGCGGCAGGGGATCGTCCTCGCCGGCCAGAGCGCCGGCGCGATGTGCTGGTTCGAGGCCGGCATCACCAAGTCCTCGGGCCGCCCGCTGGCGGCGGCCGGCCTCGGCCTCCTCGGCGGCAGCCTCTGCGTCCACTACAACAACGAACCGGAGCGTCGCGCCGCCTACCTCGACGCGGTCGGCGACGGGATGCCGGGCGGCTACGGCCTCGACGATTACGCGGGCCTGCTCTGGGAGGGCGAAGGCAGCCCTTCGGCGGTGACCGCCCGCCGCGGCGCCCGCGCCTACCGCGTCAGCAGGGGCGGGGGAGAGGTCGCCGAGTCGCCGCTCCCGGCCCGCTTCCTGCCGGCCCCCGCCCCGGCCGCCCTGCGCGAGGACATCGCCGAGTTCCGCCGCATCAAGACGATGCGCAAACGCGCCGGCTGGCTCGGCTGAAGTCACGAAGATGCGTCGTTAGCGCTCCTGAAGAGTTTATCTCTGCGCGGAATTCGTAGAAACTTTTCGTCTACAGTCCTGTCATTATGGAGGCACTGAAGATGGAGCGGCCGATGGACAACTGGAACGACGACCGGCTCGATGAAATGAGCCGGCGCATGGATGAGGGCTTCAAGGAAATGCGCGAAGGCTTCGCCCGGACTGCCACCCGCGAGGAAGTCAACGAGCGCTTCGACGGCGTCGACAAACGCTTCGACAGCGTTGACAAGCGCTTCGACCGTCTCGAGAACCGGGTCGACCGGCTTTACTACGGGTGCGTCGCACTCTTGGTGCTGCTGGTAGGGAACTCGATCGCCAGCGCTTGGATCTAGGCCCAAGTCCGGCGAGGAAACTGGCTAAAGCTTCCAGCGGAAGCCGGTCTCCTCGATCGCCGGCTCCAGCGGGCTGGTCGGCAGCCCCGGCTTCGTCGCCTGCTCCGGGTCGTTGTAGCCGCCCGGGGCGACGTCGTTCGGCGTGTCGGGATGGAAGATCGAAGCGAGGTACTGGATCTGGCCGCGGCCCTGGCCGAGCTCGGTCTGGCCGCCGCCGTAGGCGCCGATGCCGCGCTCCTCGCAGTAGTCGTAGGCGGCGAAGAGGTTGCGGATCGGGCCGAAGCGCGAGGGCTTGACGTTGACCGTCTTCGGCGGCGACCAGGGCATCGCCTCGATGTCGGCGATCGAGTGGATCGGCGCGTCCCAGGTCACGCGCTCGGACACCGGATCGAGCAGCGGTTTCGTCTCCTCGGTCACGTCGGGGTCCTCGAGCCAGGCATCGGGGAAGGTCTCGATCAGCTTCGCGTAGAGCTCGGGGTCGGTCTCAACGTCGACCGGCGTCCCTTTGTAGAAGCCCTTGAGGTCGAGCGAGTCGACCGCGCCGGTCTCGGCCAGCGCCGCGATCAGCTCGTCGTCCCAGTCGTTGGCGGGATCGAGCTTGAAGCGCAGGGTCGGATAGGCGCCAAGCCGTGCCCGCAGCGGCTCAATCGAAGACCGCGCCCCCTCTTCGAACGGCGCCAGCCGCATCGAGTTGACGAAGTTAACCGGCCGCGGCTCCCGCCCCAAAGCCTCAGCCAAATTCGTCCCCGCCTGCCGCAGCGCCAAATCCAGCGCCGCCGACTCAAAAGCCCAACGCCGGTAATCCCGAGAAACGTCCTCCCGCACCGGCTCCCCCGCCGGGAACAAATCGATCCCATCCAGCCGATCCGAAAACTCGGCAAAGGTGAACTCCCCCTCCAGCCCCGCCGGAGGCCCATGATCCTGCTGAGCGATGTGATCGACCGCGTCATAAACAACGTCTTCACCGATCCCCTCCTCACCACCGCCCCGCAGCCTGACGATCGTCGTCAACCGTTCAAACGCCCCCGCGTCAAGGCTGAGCCCCTCGAACTCACACCCCTCAATCTGAAGGGGCAGACCCGCGATCGAATCGAAGCTGGCCACGCAACGAGCCTAGAGGAGAGGGGTGGGGGGTCGCCGGACCCTCCCCGCTGTTGTCCGCCGACCCCCCACCCCTTTCCTCTACAACGCCACCCGAAGCGTCCTCAACTCCCGGTCAGAACCACCACGGACATACCCACCGTGGTCAAGGCTTTCCCGGATGAACTCAAGCGTCTCCGGAGTAAGCCGCTCCCCAGGAAGCACATTCGGAATCCCAGGCGGGTAAGCCGCCAACCCCTCCGCCGCAACCCGCCCCGCCGCAGCTTCAAAGGGAACAACCTCCTGCGGCCCAAGAAACGCTTCGCGAGGCGTCAACACCAGTTCCCCCCAGGGCGGCGCCGGCGCCAGCTTCTCGTCCGGCGCCCCCGGCGTCTCCTCCAGCTGCGCGACCGCCTTCCGCAACCCCTCGACCAGCCGCTCGCCACTCTCCTCCGCCCGCTCGCCGACCCCGAAGATCGCGACGACGACGTTGCCCGAGTAGAGCTCGAGGTCAATTTCGCTGATGTGGAAGGCGGTTTTCCACAGCCGCTGGGCGCTGGAGCCGGTGCCCCGGACGTCGATCCCAAGCCGCAGCGGGTCCCAGCCGGTGACGCCCGGCTGTCCCACCATCCGCTCGTCGAGCACGTCCAGGCCCGGGATCTCGCGGATCTTCTCCCGCGTCTTCGCCAGCCCCGCGATCGCCTCGGTCAGCATCTCCTCGCCGTGCACGTACATGTAGCGGCGGGCGGCGTCGAGCGACCCCGCCAGCAGGCCGCTGGGACTGGTCGTCTCGACAAGGCTGACGCAGCGGTCGACGACGGCGCCGTCGATGCGACCGCCGCGGCCGAGGTGGAGCATCGCCGACTGGGTCAGGCTGCCAATGATCTTGTGGGTCGAGGAGGTGACGAGGTCAGCGCCGCAGGCGAGCGCGTCGGTCGGCAGGTCCGGGTGAAAGTGGAGGTGCGCGCCCCAGGCCTCGTCAACCACCAGCGGCACCCCGCGCGAGTGGGCCACCTCGACCATCCCGGCGATGTCGGCGCAGGCGCCGAAGTAGGTAGGGGAGACGACCATCGCCGCCACCGCGTCGGGCGTTTCGTCGAGCGCTGCCGCCAGCGTGTCCGGCGTCAGCCCGTGGGCGATTCCGAGCTCGGGGTCGAGCTCCGGGGCGACGAAGGTCGGCCGCATGCCGCTGAGGACGAGGCCGTCGATCACCGAGGAGTGGACGTTGCGCTGGACGACGACCCGGTTGCCGCCGTGGGCGAGCGCCATGCAGGCGGCATGGTTGCCCTGCGAGGCGCCGTTGCCGAGGAACCAGGTGCGGCCGGAGCCCCAGGCCTCGGCGGCGAGCTGCTGGGCCTGCTGGAAGGGAGTCGGCTCGGGGCCGACGTCGACCCCCTCGGTCACCGAGGGAATGTCGTTGCGGAGCCCCACCTCGCCGACCAGCGCGATCTCGGCCGAGTCGGCGCCGATGCCGCCCTTGTGCCCGGGAACCTGGAAGCGGCCTGGATCGCGCTTCGCGTAGGCGAGCATCGCGTCGACGTAAGGAGTGGAGGCCTGACCATCTCCTGGCATCGATCCGAGTCTACGGGTCGGCCTCAGGTCGACTGGATAAATCGGCGACGGATCTTTAGACAGAGCCGACGACCCGGGTGCTGGAGAATCCTGGGATGCAGCACACCCGCCTGGGCTACTGGATCGAGGAGGCCGGCAAGCCCGAGCCGCGCGGGCCGCTCGGCGGCCGGGTCGAGGCCGACATCCTCGTCGTCGGCGGCGGCTACACCGGGATGTGGAGCGCCTGGTACGCGAAGCAGCTCGAGCCCGAGGCGCGGGTCGCCCTGCTCGAGGCCGAGCCGGTCTGCGGGCGCGGCCCGAGCGGGCGCAACGGCGGCTTCTGCAACGCGATGTGGTTCTCCCTTGCCTCGATGCGCGAGCGCTGGGGAGACGTGCCGGCGCTGCAGGTGGCGCAGGCGGCCGAGCAGGCGGTGGCGCGGATCGGCGCCTTCTGCGAGGAGCACGGGGTCGACGCCTGGTTCCAGCCCGCGGGCTACGTCCAGGTTTCGACGACCCCCGCGCACGATGAGTCCTGGGGACGGGCGCTACAGGCCTGTCGCGAGCTCGGGGTGCCGGAGATGCTGCGGCCGCTGAGCGAAGCTGAGGTTGCCGAGCGCTGCAAGTCCCCGGCCTTCCGCGGCGGCGCCGTCTCGCCGACCTCGGCGACCGTGCAGCCAGCGCGGCTGGCGCTTGGTTTGCGCGAGCAGTTACTGGCAGCTGGGGTAGAGATCTACGAGTCCTCTCCCGTCACCGCTTTTCGGGAGAGCGGCGACGGGGTCGAAGCCGAGACCGCGTCTGGCCGGGTTCGTGCCCAGCGGGGTGTGCTCGCAATCGGCAGCGCCGCCAAGGGCCGCCGCGGGCCGCTCCGCAGCCGCCTCACCGTCGCCTCCTCCCACATTGTCCTCACCGAGCCTGTGCCCGACGTCCTCGAGGAGATCGGCTGGACCAACGGCGACTGCATCACCGACTCTCGCTCCCTGCTCCACTACTTCCGCACCACCCGCGACGGCCGCATCGCCTTCGGCTGGGGCGGCGGCCGGATCGCGATGGGCGCCCGTACCAAGGGCCGTGCCGAGGTCGACGCCGAGGTAGTCGCCGCCGCAACCGAGCACCTCTACGACTACTTCCCCACCCTCCGCGGCCGCCGCATCACCCACGCTTGGGGAGGCCCGATCGACGCCTCCCCAACCCACCTCCCCGCCGTCACCACCCTCCCGGGAGCCCGCGCCTGGGTAGCCGCCGGCTACACCGGCAACGGCGTCGGCCCAAGCAACATGGTCGGAAGAACCCTCGCCTCCCTAGCCCTTGGTCGCGCCGACGAGGACACCCAACTCGCCTTCATAGACACCGGCTCCCCACGCCTACCCCCTGAGCCCTTCCACTGGCTAGGCGGCGAGGCCATCCGCCTCGCCCTCCTCAAGAAAGAGGAAGCCGAGATGGACGAACGTCAGCCCGGCCGCCTCGCCTCGGCCGTGGCGAAGGTCCCGGAGCTGATCGGGTTTCACATCGGCCGCTAGGCAACGGCCGGGTTCAGGTAGCAGCCGGAGCCCCTGCCGGCATCCCCGCCCCAGCCTCCTGTTCGGGCCGAACCGAAGCCATCTTTTCCGCCCGCCGCTGCTGCCAGGTCGCGAAGCCCATCGCGGCGACGGTGAAGAAGAAGAGGATCATCGCGATCACGTTGACCTCGACCGGGATGCCTCGCTGGGCGGCGCCGAAGATGTAGAGGGGGAAGGTGACGGTGGTGCCCGAGTTGAAGTTGGAGATGACGAAGTCGTCGATCGAGAGGGCGAAGGAGAGCATCGCGGCGCCGAAGATGCCGGGCAGGATCAGCGGGAAGGTGACGAGGCGGAAGGTCTGGAGGGAGGTCGCCCCGAGGTCCCTCGCCGCCTCCTCGAGGTTGCGGTCGAAGCCGATCAGGCGCGAGCGGACGACGACTACCACGAAGCTGATGCAGAACATGACGTGGGCGATCAGCAGCGTCTGGAAGCCGAGACTGAACGTTCCGAGGATGAGGAAGAAGGAGAGCAGCGCCGCTCCCATCACCACCTCCGGCGTCGCCATCGGGATCACGATCAGGAAGTTGGCGAGGCGGCGGCCGAAGAAGTTGTGGCGGACCAGCGCCAGCGCCATCAGGGTGCCGACGATCGTCGCGATCACCGTCGCCAGGACCGCCAGTTTGAGGCTGGTGATGAGCGCGTCCGTCAGCTCTTCGATCCCGAAGGCGTTGCCCCAGTGCTCGAGCGTGAAGCCCTGCCAGGTGAAGTTGTAGCGGCCCTGCGGATCGTTGAACGAGAAGAAGAAGATGACCGCGATCGGGATCAGCAGGTAGAGCACGACCAGGCCCGCGGCGATGACGACCGCGTGCTCGCGCAGCCAGCGCCAGGCGCGTGCGCCGCCGCTCTCCCGCATCAGACCGCCTCCTCACCCATCAGCGCCTCGGAGCCGGCGAAGCGGATGTAGACGAAGACGGCGACCATGATCAACGCCATCAGCAGGAAGGAGAGCGCCGCCGCTGCGGGATAGTTCGACTGGGTCAGGTAGAGCGACTGGATCACGTTGCCGATCATCCGGTTGCCGACGCCGCCGAGGAACTGGGCGTTGACGTAGTCACCGACGGCGGGGATGAAGGTCAGCAGCGTGCCGGCGACGACTCCCGGCGCCGAGAGCGGCAGCGTCACCCGCCAGAAGCTCTGCGCCGCCGAGGCGTAGAGGTCTTTGGAGGCCTCGATCAGCCGCACGTCGATGCGCTCTAGGCTGGCGTAGATCGGCAGGATCATGAACGGCAGGAAGTTGTAGGTGAGGCCGGCGATCACGGCGCCGCTGGTCGCCAGCACGTGTCCTTCCGGCGCCATTCCCAGCGCGTCGAGGATTTCGGTCACCGGGCTTTCGTCGAAGAGGATCGTCTCCCAGGCCAGGGTCCGGATCAGGTAGGTGGTGAAGAAGGGAGCGACGACGGCGAAGAGCAGCGCGTTCCGCCATTTCCCGGCCTTGAAGGCGATCGTATAGGCGAGCGGGTAGGCGAGCAGCAGCGCCGCCACGGTCGCCACCCCGGCGTAGATGAAGGAGCGGATGAACTGGGTGTCGTAGAGCGAGAGGGCTTCGCTGTAGTTGTCCCAGTTCCAGTTGAATTCGAGTTCGCCGACGACCCCCGAGTTCAGTGAGAGTTCCGCCATGTAGTAGAGCGGAACGACGAAGAACAGAAGCAACCAGGCCGTCCCCGGCAACAGGAGGAGATAGGGGACGACCCGGCGCCTCATCGGTTTAGCCGTTGACCACTGCCTGGAAGGCCGCCGAGACCTTCTGGTCTTCTTCGCCACTCAGCGTCGGCTGGGTGTCGCAGTTCTTCGTGAACGAGTCGTCCGGGAAGATCAGCTGGTTTTTCGCCAGTTCCGGTTCGCTTTTGTCGAAGATCTCTTTGACCCCTTCGACCGGCGTCACGTAGTTGACGTATTCGGCGATCTTTGCCTGGTTTTTCGGCTCGTAGACGTAGTTGATCCAGGCCTCGGCCGCGGTCGGGTTCGGCGCCCCGATCGGGATCACCATGTTGTCCGACCAGAGGATGCAGCCCTCGGTCGGCATCCGCCATTCGATGTTCGGGTTTTCGATCTGCAGCTGCACCGCATCCCCCGACCAACCGATCACCGCGACCGCGTTGCCGCTGGTCAGGTCGGTCGAGTAGTCGTTGCCGGTGAAGCGGCGGATCTGACCGGAGTCGGCGGCCGCCTTGATTTTGTCGATCGCCGCCATCCAGTCGTCTTCGCTGGCGCTTGCGAGCTCGACGCCTTCGCACTTCATCACCAGCGGCACGGTGTCCCGCATTTCGGTGAGGAAGTCGACCTTGCCCTTGTATTTCGGGTCGAAGAGGTCGCAGATCGATTTCAGGTCCGGGGCCAGGTCCTTGCGGACGATGATCCCGGTCATCCCGCTCTGCCAGGGGATGCTGTATTCGCGCCCCGGGTCGAACGACGGGTCTTTGAGGCTGGCGCGGAGGTTTTCTTCAACCGCCGGCAGCGCCGACTTGTCGAGCGTCTGCAGGTAGCCGAGGTCGCGCATCTTTTTCGCCATCCAGTCGGTGACGACGAACATGCTGCGGCCGCCGGATTCGCCCTGCTGGAGCAGCGGCTGAACCTTGCCGAAGAACTCGGTGTTGTCGTTGACGTCTTCGATGTACTTGACCTTCACGCCTTCGGCTTTTTCGAACGCCGGCACCGTGCCCTTGTCGATGTAGAGCGGCCAGTTGGAGATCGTCACGCTCCCCGAAGGCTTGCCTTCGAGTTTCACTGATTCGGATTCGGTGTCGCCACCGCCACCCTGGATGCCGCCGTCGCCACCGCCGCACGCCGCGAGCCCGAGGGCAAGCACCGCCACGGCGACCAGGACGGCGAGGGCCGCCGCGGGTCTACGTTGATCCTTCTCGCTGCTCACCATTGGGTCGTCAACCTCCGTGCGTCGTTTCCAGGTGCGACTGGTCGGCGGCATCAGTGCCACCGTTACTCGCGTGTACCCCGTTTGAGGACTCGCGGACAAGGTGCATGTGCTCGGGCTCCCAGCTGAGGGCGACGCGAGCGCCGCCGCCCGGCAAGCGCTGGCGCTCGGCCTCGTCGGCGTTGGGGACGAGGACGGTCATCCGCACCCCCTCGCCGAGGTCGACCGCGATCTGGGTCGAGGTGCCGAGGTAGAGCGAGCTCGCGACCACGCCCTCGACCCGCGGCTGGTCGGGCCGGCCGTCGCCGTTCTCGCCGAGCTCGACCCGCAGCTTCTCCGGCCGCACCACCGCGTGGCAGCGGTCGCCCTGGGTGAAGTTGTCGGTTGGGGTGGAGATCGTCGTGCCCTCGTCGAGCTTGACCTCGCTCGATCCCGTCACCGTCGCCGGCATCAGGTTGGAGACGCCGATGAAGCCGGCGACGAAGGTGGTTGCCGGGCGGTTGTAGACGTCCTCCGGCGGCGCCACCTGCTCGACCTTGCCGCGGTTCATCACCGCGATCCGGTCACTCATCGTCAGCGCCTCCTCCTGGTCGTGGGTGACGTAGACGAAGGTGATGCCGACGTCGCGCTGGATCCGCTTCAGCTCGACCTGGAGTTCCTTGCGCAGCTTCAGGTCCAGCGCCCCGAGCGGCTCGTCGAGGAGCAGCACCTTCGGCAGGTTGACGAGCGCTCGCGCCAGCGCCACCCGCTGCTGCATGCCCCCGGAGAGCTGCGAGGGGCGGCGCTTGGCCTCGGCGGCGAGGCCGACCCGCTCGAGCTCGGCGCGGACCCGCTCGGCGATCTCGTCCCTGGCGACCTTCTTCCGCTTCAGTCCGAAGGCGACGTTGGCCTCGACGCTGAGATGGGGGAAGAGCGCGTAGCTCTGGAAGACGGTGTTGGTGGGGCGCTTGTGGGCCGGCAGCTGGGCCACGTTGTCGCCCTCGATCCGGATCTCGCCGCTGGTCGGCCGCTCGAACCCGGCGATCATCCGCAGCGTCGTCGTCTTGCCGCAGCCGCTCGGCCCG
>Ga0184624_10000024_pt1 | contig 40248 bp, 36 predicted proteins | sample PLM3_5_b1_FD_133157 | JGI IMG/M metagenome (GOLD analysis project Ga0184624, IMG submission 133157) | Groundwater sediment microbial communities from an aquifer in East River, Colorado, USA - PLM3_5_b1 | ecosystem: Environmental > Terrestrial > Soil > Riparian zone | place: USA: East River...
GCTCGTCAGCAGACCGGTGGTGTGTCCCGGGCGAGCTCTGGTGAGGCCCCAGTCGGAAAGGACCCATAGGCCGTTGGGGAGCAGCAAGATGTTGTGAGGGTTCAGGTCGCGATGGACGTAGTTGGCCGTGTGCGCCGCCTTCAGGCCCTGGACGCAGGCGTGCAAGAGCCCGACGAGGTCCGCGCATGCAGCGAGATGATCGGCGCGCAGGGCGAAGGCGTCACCCTCGGCGACCGGCATCACGTACCAGGCGTAGTGACGGCTGAAGTCGAGGACTGGCATTACGTGCGCCTCGCCGTCGAGCATCCCCATTACGGTCACCTCTCGCTGCATTCGGTCGGTGACCCGCTGGTCGATCGATTTCTTCAGTTTCTTAAGAGCGACCCGCTGACCGGTTGGCTTGTGCACGGCGCCGAAGACGCGGGCGTAACCGCCTTCGCCAAGCGGCTGCGCATCGCACGCGTACTCGGAGCGATCGCCGCGTCCTTCGAAGGTGTCTGGGTCGAGCATCCGTTTCAAGGTACCGGGCGACCTGACCCCCTATCTCGCGCGGGATCCCGTACGCCTCTTATCGGGCGCTAGTAGCAGCGATGTCTATCGAAGCTGAAGTGGAACTAGCTCGACGGGTTTCCGCTCTTCCCCGACCTTTGACTCAAGCTCCCTCAGGGCAGCAATCTCTTTTGCGAGCGCGCCGGCTACGTCAGGGGAAAACGTGGGTGCAAGTCGATCTAGGCGGCGAGCGTCAGCGTATATCTGCTCTGCTCTGCACCCCAGGGAGTAGTCGACGTCGATGAGCTGCAGGAGGAGTTCACAGCCATCCGAATGCTTTGCGCCAGGACGGGCTTCGACGAGCGCCAGCTTCGTCAGCAGAATCTCGATGAACGCTCGGTACGACGGCCAGCGCTCCTCGTTGCTTTTCTTACGGTCATTGGCAACGGCGAGGATCGGCTGATACACCGGATCCTCAAGCTCGTTCTCGACCCAGGCCGTCCCTGAGCGGCTGAGACCCGAGAGCCAGCAGAGGTAGAAGAGCATGTAATGACTGTCGGCCCAGCCGGGCACCTTGCCGAGCTCGGTTGGAAGCATCACGGCCTTGGCCGAGACGGACGGAGCACGATGCTCGACCAGCGCGGAGACGATCAGCTGTGCTGCCTTCCCATTCCCCGCAATTACTTCAGGGAGGGAGAGGCTCTTGTCCCGAAAGTACCCACCGGAGGTGATCGCGGTGCTGAAGTACACCCGCGGCACGACGAGCCCCTCTCGCTCTTGGAAGCCGAGCGTCTTCTCCACCGCGTCTGAGACGGTGAGCTTGTCGCTGCTGACCATGTCGTCGTACAGGGGTTTGAAGTCTGAGACGAAATCACCCACGGTCAGCGACCTCCCTCATTCTCTCTCAGTGCCACTGTCGCGCCCTACCCCAGGCCCGTGATCTCGACTGCAGCCGGATCGTGGTCGCTCGCGTCTCCGCCCCGAAGCGTGCGTCGGAGGATCCAGGCGCCCGTGATTTTGTCCTGTAGGTCAGGGCTTGCCCATATCTGGTCGTAGAGCTCATACGTCGTCTTCCCGTCGCCCCGATAGCGATGGGTCCACGGCCGGTCGGGAGGCGGGGTGGGGTCCCCTGGCGGATAAGGGCCGCCGCGCTCCTCAGCGCCGGCCAACGCATCGAAGAGGCCGGCCTCGAGGAGCGGCGCCAGCGGCTCGGACTCCGGCGTGTCGTTCATGTCTCCCAACAACAGGTACGGGGTGCCTGGCGGATGCTCCTCGATGATCTCGATGATGCTTTCCGCTTGCCGGCGTCGCCGTTCGTCGTTCTTCCTCTTTTCATCCTCGCCCCATGCCAGCTGGCTTTTCAGGTGGTTGACGTAGACGGTCAGCACCGGCTCGCGGTTCTCGGGGTTGAGGATCGCGACCTCGAGCAGGTCGCGGGAGAAGGCGGGTTCGCCGGGCCTGTCGCGATGGACGTGGTGACGCCACGAGCGGACACCGCCCAGTGGCAGCTTCGACACGACTCCTACGTCGATGAACCGGGGATCGTTGCCCTCCACCAGGGAGAGATGTTTGAAGCCAACAGTCTCCAAGCCGAGGTCACTGACGAAATCTTCCAGGGCAGCGAGATCCTCGACCTCCTGCACGCCAAGGACATCCACATCGAGCGCCTTGATGCGGGATGCAAGCGTCTCTTGGGCCTCGGGGTCCTTCGCCAAGATCAGCTTGCCTTTGAACTCGCGCTGCCAATGCAGCTTGCCATCTGGACCGATCTTGCCGCGGGAGACCACCTCCAGCTCCTCCTGCTCGGTGGACTCGCCGTCGGCGCTCGCGAGCCATCGCCTGGGGTTATCTTCGGTCGCCTCTTCGGCAGCCGAGCGGATCTGGGGGTCGGCCTCGGTGTAGAGGTTGAAGCGCGAGAAAAGGTTGTTGAGATTGAAAGTGCCGACGCGGATGTCCACCTTGCCTCCGATCTGCGGGTGATGCTATTGAACAGACTTTCGATTAATTTGAGAAGTACACATGGGTTTTCTAAAACGCCATGCGGCGCCGCAGCTCTGAAAGTCAACGCGGACGTTCGGGGCCCTGGACCGTGCGAAGATGCGCGGCCGTGAAACCGATACTTGACTCGTTGCAGTCATACGCGCGCGAGCGCGTCTTGGTCACCGGCGGCGGATCATTCATTGGCAGCCACCTCGTAGAGCTGCTGGTCGCCCAAGGTGCTCAGGTGACCGTCGCCGATGACTTCTCCAGCGGTTCGCAGACGAATCTGGTGGAGGTGATCAACGAGATCGACGTGCTCGAAGGGGACCTGCGGGACCCTGCCTTCGCCCGCCTTGCCGCCCAAGGTGCTCAGACGGTTTTTCACCTCGCGGCCCTGCACGGCGGCCGCGGCTACATCGACACTCATCCTGTCGAGTGCACGAGCAACATGCAGCTCGACCACGTCGTATTTGACGCATGCGTCGCTGCTGGCGTCCGGCGCATCGTGCATGCCAGCTCGGCATGCGTCTATCCGACCGACCTCCAAAAGGACGACAGCGACCGCCAGCTTTTGAGAGAGACGGACGCGAACTTCGATGAGCCAGGTAAGGCGTTTGCCGACGGCGAGTACGGGTGGGCGAAGCTGATGGGCGAGCTGCAACTCCGCGCCTTCAACAGGCAGCACGGCATCGACGCCATCGCCGCCCGGATCTTCACCGCATACGGAGAGCGTGAGAACGAGTCCCACGCGGTGATCGCGCTCATCGCGAAGGCCGCTGCGCGGCTTGACCCATTTCCTGTCTGGGGGGACGGAAGGCAGACGCGCAATTTCACTTACGTGCACGACACGGCGCTGGGTCTCGCGCTTGCAGGCCGACTCTCTGGCTTCGAGGTCCTCAACCTCGGCACGGCGCAGCATCACACGATCCTCGAGCTGCTCGACGTGATCTTCGATCACGTTGGCTGGAGTCCGAAACGCCTGGATCTCCAGGTCGACAAACCCGTTGGCGTGCGCAGCCGCGCGGCCGACAACACTCGGATCAAAACGCTGACGGGCTGGGAGCCCACGACGCCATTGAGTGTTGGGGTGGCTCGGACGACCGACTGGTACGTCCAGACGGCGACGCCGGAACGGCTGCGAGACCTCGACCGGCTGTTGATGACGCGGTAGCCCTTACATCGCTTTGAGCTGGGAGTTCGCCTCGCTGACCGCGCGACGGATTTCGGGAAGGAACTGCTCGTAGAGCTGCTCGATGAGCTCCTTGTTCGCGCGCTCGTTCCGCTCCCGTGCATCGTTATCCCACAGAGTCGTCCCGCCGGGGAAGATGTAGCCCTGCGTGCCGGTCTCGAGCTTCACTGGGATGTCGGTGAGCGCGACCTGGAATCCACGCTTCCACGCTCGGTAACAGAGCTCGGCCTCGAAGGTGATGCCGGGCTCACCAGGAGCGGAGAAGCGGAGGTCGAAGCCGCCGAGCTCCTCGAAGACGCGCCGCCGAACGAAATATGGCCCGATGTTGACGTTCTCGACGAAGACCAGCGGCCGGCCGGTCTGCGCGTCGGCGAACGGTATGGCGCCAGCTCCCGCGGGGAGCCACGGGGCGTTGTATTCCACATCGAACCACTCGTCGAACCCGCACCATCCACCGAGGATTGCCAGCGCCGGATATGCGTCGAATAAGGCCAGCGCATCGGCGAGCCATCCCCCGTCCTTCGGCGGCTGATCATCGTCCTGCATCAGGCAGATGATCTCGCCGCGCGAGTACGCGATCGCCCGGCCGTAGCTTCGAATCTCGTGGATGTCGTTCGAGTGCAGCAGGAAGTCGTTCGGCCCGACCAGTCGACGCATCCACTCCTCATGTGATCCGTCAATTGAGCCGTCCTCGCACACGATCAACTCCTCGGCGCAGGTGGCTCGCAGCCGCTGCTCGAGGACGGGGATGTTGCGTACCTGGTTGAACGACTGGACGATGACCGACACGCGCGGGTGCTCGATATAGGAAGCACCGCTGGCCTTGCGTGCGGCCTTTCGCGCCTTGATCTGCTCGATCGTTGACGCTCGCGGGCGCAGCGTCGCGGACCAGCTCGCCCGTCGGATGAGCACATTTGCTGCTTGCGCGGCACCGCGCAGCCACGACCCTAAGGCGGAGAAAGTCCTAGACACGGACGTGCGTATTGGTGTGGGGCATCGACGGGTGACGCAGCAGTACGGTCGTCGCAAGGCTCGCGCCATTGTGGACGAGGTGCGCACACCTCCCCAACAGCAGGTACTCGACAACCGCATCCTCCCCGTTCTGGGCGGCCATGCCGCGGTCGGCGGAGATGTACCCCGGCATGATGGCGCCCGTCGGACCGCTGCCGGCGGCTTCGCCCTCGACGTGACGGACGGCGTCGTAGGCAACGATACGTTTGCCGAAGGTGCTCTGGAGGCGGTCCAAGGAGGCCTCGGAGTCGGTCGCGACGAGGACTTTCGCTTCCGGCCGATCGCGCAACAGATCGTCGAGAACCTCCTCGAACCGCTCGTAGTTCAGCGATCCCTGGCGATAATCGCGCGTCTCGCGTGCCGACACCGCGTCCGTCCCGCGCACATGCACGCCGATCACATCACTGCCGGCCATGTGCGCCTCGAAGAACGCCTCTACCTTGTCGGAGATGTAAGCCCGTGGACGGACGAAGCGGCTCAAGATCTCGCCGGTCCACTCGCGTAGCGGCTGGTCCGGATTCCCGGTGGTGTACGGCACGGCTGGCGCGATCCCGCGAAGGCTCGGGTGATCGCCGAAGTGGTTGGACACGAAGGCCTCAGGGGTGACGAAAAACCCTAGGTCGTTCTGATCGGGAAAGGAATCCTCGATTGCCAGGCTTACCGGGCGCGGGACCGCCGAACTCGGCAGATCCTCGACCACCGGCTCGAAGTAGTACTCCCACACCGAATCACCTCCTTGATGGCCCTTCGGCGTCCAGTAGGCGGTGCGATCGCGGAAGTCGACGACTGGGAGACGTCCCTCGTGGAGCGCCCAGGGGACGTTGGCCATCACCTGCTGTATGAGCGAGAACAAACCGACGTCACGCTCGCGGATCACGTGCAGCACTCGCGGTATCCGAGAGAGGGCTGAGGCGTGATCGCTGTCCAACCGGTTGGCGAGGTGGGACTGAGGCCGACCCTGGGAGGCTTCGTCAGCTTTCAACCCATCGATCCCTGAGTCCTGCGTGGCGACATCCGGGCGGGAGCATGTCATCTCTCCTTTCGTCTCCGACGCGCCATGATTCACTGGCCGCTCGAAATAACGCGCTATTCCTCACCCAAGCGTCGGCCTATACCGCTCGAGTCATCGATCGCTGACTGCGGCGTCTAACGGGCGTCGTCTAGGCCGTCGGTGAGCTCGCCCGGTTCGACGCCCAGACCTTTCGCGAGTTTCTGAATCGTCGTTAGCCGCGGCTCGCGCCCGCCTCGCTCGATCCGGCCGATACTCGTCAGATGGATGCCGGACGTGTGCGCAAGTCCGTCCTGCGACAAGCCTTCCCTCGCCCGCAGCTCACGGACTCGTCGGCCGAACGCTTTGCTGGCGCGGTCGGGGTCCTCGTAGATCGGCACGGCCACGGGGGGAGCGTTGCGGCTCCCGACCGACTGGACCAGAGCGTATCGGCCGTAAGCCTATTGGCTTAGAGCGCATTGGTCTTATAGGCTCTTCTGCTCGGGGAGGCGGTCATGGGAAGAGATGCCCGTGCGAGAAAGGTGCGAAAACAACGTCCTCGAACGACCGAGCGGCGGCTCAAAGGTCTTCGCCCTGCGATTCCCTGCCTATGGTCGGAGGAGGTACTTGACCCTGGGCACGCCGGCGGAGGGATGGACCAGGCGGAGCGAAGAAGAGATGAATGTGATTCGCGCTGAAGTCGAGCGCGGTGCATGGGTGCCACCTCCGCCACGACATCGGGCTGTCTCCGGCGTTCTCGGTGGCGGTGAGGATGCCGCGCCGTTCGGAACGTTCGGCCGGTCGCAGGTCAAGGAGCGTCGAGGCGAAGTCCGGCCGGCGACCTTCGCGTATTGGAATTGGGCCCTCGGGCATCTCCTCCCGTTTTTCGCGGATTGGCCACTAACAACGATCGACGTCTGGGCCGTGGATGCCTACCGACTCCACAAGCTCGAGGAGTCCGAGGATCGCCGTCGTCGCCTCGCCGAAGGCAGGCCGCGCACCGACTCGCTCGGTCGACCGCTCCGCCCCCTCTCCGCCTCCTCGATCAACAAGACGATCGAGGTGCTTCGCTGGCTGCTCTCCTTCGCAGTCGAATATGGATGGACGAGTGACAACCCGGCGGCGGGCAAGCGACGGCGGATCAAGGTCGAGAAGTCCCCGGCACCGCATCTCGAGTCGGCGGTCCAGATCGCCACGGTGCTCGAGGCGGCCGCCGAGCTAGACGCCGACCCAGGATGGTTGATCGACGAGCGCCTCGCCGTCGTCGCGACCCTCGTTCTCGCCGGGTTGCGCGTCCATGAGCTTTCCGCCCTGCGCTGGGGCGACCTCGACTTCGCGAGGTCGATCATCCACGTGCGGCGCTCGGAGACGCCCGCCGGGCTCCGCGGGGTCAGGATGCTCGCCGCGCTCAGAGGCCCATTGCTCCGCCACCGCACCCGCCGCGGCTATCCCGGGGTCGAGGAGCTGGTCTTCCGGACGAGGCGGGGAGGCCTGCGGACGAAGGACAACGTTCGCCTGCGGATCTTGATGCCGGTCCTGGCACACGCCGGCGAGCTGCTGGAGGCGCGCAACCATGCATCGTTGCCGAGAGGAGTCACCCCTCACTCCCTCCGCCACACCTTCGCCTCGCTGCTCTTCGCGATCGGCGAGGACCCTGTCTCGGTGATGCGGCAACTCGGCCACACCGACTCGGCATTCACCCTGCGGGTCTACGCCCATTCGATGAGCGGGGGTGCCGGTGAGCGCAAGCGGCTGAAGGAACTCGCCTGCTATGAGGCGTTCGGCGAGACCCCGCTGGTAGCCGCTGCGACACCTCCCGTTCAGCCGAATGGGTCTCGCGACTCAGGCCACCGAATCGTCGGCCACCTGGGCTCCCAGCAAGTCGTTGATTCGGGCAGCAACGCTGCGGAATCCCGCTTATAGAGCCAAATCCGCCCATATGGGCGGAAAACAGGCGGTCGTCGGTTCAAAAAGGAATCAAAAGTCCTGCAAATCGCAGGGTCAGCAATCAGGAGCCCCGAAAAAAGCGCACGTCGGTTCAAGTTTTTGTGTCTGAATTTCGGGCTGAAAACAGGCACTTTGTGCCCGATATTTTCAGGAGAAACCGAAGCGGTTCCCTCCAGAAGTGCGCGATTGCAGGGGAAAGGGAGTGGAGCTAGGCGGATTCGAACCGCCGACCTCCTGGGTGCGATCCAGGCGCTCTGCCAGCTGAGCTATAGCCCCGGGCTATTGCGGGGGTGGGAAGTTGGTCCCACTGCCTCGCAAGCGACAGGATAACCGCATAGTCTTTGGCAGCCTGCTGAGGGAAACGTGAGCATGAGCATCCTCGACGACGCAATCAGAGAGCACCTGGAACTGAAGCGCCAGCACGGCGCCGATGAGGCCGAGGTCAAACGCCTGGAGGACGAGGCGTTTGGACCGCCTGGCCGGCCCGAGGAGCCCGATCCGATGGCCGAGGCGCCGACCGAGTTCATGGCTACGCCGGAGGCGGCCGCGGCTGTCGGGGGCGAGGAGTTGGAGGGCGGTCGTCGCATCAACATCGCTGACCTGCAGGAGCCGCCGCAGCCCGCCGCTCCGGCCGAGGACCCGGTCCAGGCCGCGCCGCCCGCCGAGGAGGAGCCGCTCGAGGTCCTCGATGAGGTGCAGGCGTTGGAGCACGACGCCGCCGTCGAGCCGCCCGAGCCCGGCCACTCGACCGAAGAGCGCCACGCGATTGCCGAACAGCCGACGGAAATGTTCGACATCGAGGCCGAGATGGGGACCGAGGACGCGCCCGCGACCGAGGCTCCCAGCCCCTCCGACGAGGAGATCGCCGAGGCCGAGGCCGGTGAGCCGCGGCTGACCCCGGTCGAACCGGCGACCGAGATACACGCGATCCGCACCGAGGAGGCCGAGCCCCTCGCCGACGAGGAGGAAGAGGACGACGACTTCTGGAGCGAGCAGCGGCTCTCCGACGAGCTCGACCAGGCGCTCGAGGCGCCGCTCAGCGACGAGCCGGCCGCCGATGAGCAGCCGGCCGAGCCGATTTCAGAGGAGCAGGAGCAACCCGCCCCCCAAGCCGCGGAGCCCGCCGAGTCCGAGTCCGAGCAGCAGACCGACTACGACCCCGACACCGGCCAGGAGGACGTGCTCGAAGGCACGCCCGAGTTCCTCGAGGACGCCCCGGAGGACGACGAGCTCTGGTTCGAGCAGAAGCCTCCGAAGGACTTCGATTTCGACGACTAGTTAGTGGAGCTAGGCGAACGATTCTCGAACCCGGACTTCCTGGCCAAGATCGACCGGCTGCTCGACAATCTCAGCTGACCGTCTCCAGAGGGGGTTGGCGCTGGCGGATGCTCAAATTGCAGGTTTTTCAGGCCGGTGGCCGAACAAGGAAGGGCCGCATTTTTCGCATTGCACAGCCAATTTTGCTAGCCTCGCATACCAGACTTCATGCTGGGTACGAGAGAGGTACCTAGTTCTGCGCAACTTGCCGCCAAGCAAGCGGTTAGGTTGAGAGCACAAAGGGAATTCAGTGGCCCAACGAAAACTTATTTTGGACGGAGAATAGATATGGCCATTCAAGAGGCCGACTTGCTCCCGGCGGGATCTGATCCGAAACATGTTGCCGCGGTCATCGATCGCGGGGAGTTTGAGAAAGATCAGCAGGACGCGGAGTGGCGCGAGTTCATTCAGGCATCGCAAGATCATCTCGAGACGCTAGAGCAAGACGGCCGGAATCGGCATTAGCTTTCGCGTTCTTTAGCTGCGCCGACGCGGGGCCGGGTCATGCAGGCGCCGGCTCTTTCGACCCCCACCTCTTGTGCTTTCTCGCACGAGTGCTCTAATGGACTCATAAAGGTTTCGGCAATCGTCTGTCGATGAGATCCCCATGGAGCACGTAACAGCTAGAGAAAGCGAGACTAGGCAGTCTCACGCAGAAGATCACGGCCGCGAAGTAGAGCCAGCAGCAGTCATTGACGCTCATGCATTTGAGCAGGATCGAGAAGATCCATCATGGCGAGAGTTCATCCAGGCGTCGCGGGACCACGTTGAGACGCTGGAGCGAGAGGGCCGTAGTCGCTAAATCACGAGGTGGCGCCAAAGGCGCCGTCTGCCGTCGGCCGATCTCGTCATGGAGCTCTTGAAGTTGTACGGAGCGGCCCTCCAAATTTTTGCCGTCTTGTCATTGAAGGGGTCTAGCACTATGGCTACCACCCCTTGCCACTGCGCGACTTTGACGGCGATTCCGACCGCGTGAGCCAAGAGCTGTTTTCCCGAAATATGGGTTCGCTCGTCCTTTGCGATCCAGGTGATGAGAGCTGCAGGCTGAATTGGATACTCGCTGGAGTCCAGCGCCTTCCGGTGGTCGGTGCGCAGCTCGACCTGAGCGGAAGCAAGGGAGTAGTAGCCCTCCACGAAGTCTTCCGCTGAATTGAGCATGAGCCAGGTAACCGTCGTTCGGTAATTAGGCAGTGAACGCTCCTTCAGCCAGTGGGTGGCAGCTAGGGCGGCCTCCTTCCCCTGCTCCGTCCCCTTCGCCCTGAAATCTGCGACCGCATTGGCGATGCTCGGGTAATCATCGGCTACCTCAGGGGTCCACCGCACCCAGATCTGTCCGGAGTCCAAGCCTCCCGTGAGATGTCCCTGCGCTTGGTCTGCCATTAGGTACGGCTGGAGCCTATCTATAAAAGATCGACGGCTCCGACCTCCCTGAGTGCTCACCCGGCGTCTCGCGGGGTGGGCCGGCCCCACCGGCGGATAGAAGGCGGGCAACAAGCAACCAAGCGATGGAGCCAGCCGGGTTCGAACCGGCGACCTCCTGCTTGCAAAGCAGGCGCTCTGCCAACTGAGCTATGGCCCCGTCCCCCGGATTGTAGGCGGCAGCGGCTAGCCCGCCCTCGCGCTAAGACGCCAGCAAGCTCTCGGCCCGGTGGCCCTCGGGCAGGTTCTGGTCGGCGTGGTAGCTGGAGCGGACCAGGGGGCCGGCGGCGACGGACTCGAAGCCGAGGTCGTAGGCCGCCTGCTCGAGGGCGGCGAACTCGTCGGGGTGCCAGTAGCGGACGACCGGCAGGTGGTTCTCGGTCGGGCGCAGGTACTGGCCGACGGTGAGGACCTGGACCTGGTGCTCGCGGAGGAGGCCGAAGGTCTCGACCATCTCCTCGAAGGACTCGCCGAGGCCGACCATCAGGCCAGACTTGGTCACGACCTCCTCGCCGCCCATCTCCTTCGCCATCCGCAGGACGCGGGCGGAACGCAGGAACTCGGAGCCGCGGCGCGCCAGCGGGTAGAGGCGCGGCACCGTCTCGACGTTGTGGTTGAAGACGTCGGGCCGCTCGTGGACGACCTTCGCCAGCGGCATCTCCTGGCCGCGGAAGTCGGGGGTGAGGATCTCGACCTTGCACCCGGGCGCCAGCATCCGGATCGAGCGGATGACGCCGACGAAGGCGCTCGCCCCGTAGTCGGGCAGGTCGTCGCGGTCGACCGAGGTGACGACGGCGTGGCGCAGCCCCATCGCCTTCACCTGGTTGGCGACGCGGAGCGGCTCCAGCGGGTCGTTCCAGGTCGGCTTGCCGGTCTGCACGTTGCAGAAGCCGCACCGCCGCGTGCAGACATCGCCCAGGATCATGAACGTCGCGGTGCCGCGCTCCCAGCACTCGCCGACGTTGGGGCAGTTGGCCTCCTCGCAGACGGTGTGGAGGTTGTCGGAGCCGATCTTCTCCTTCAGCCGCCGGTAGTTCGGCCCGCCGGGCGCCGGCACCTTCAGCCACGGTGGCTTGCGCTTGCGCCGGAAGGGGACGGTGCCCTCGGCCGCGGCGGCGGTGCCGCCGGGCTTGGCGCGGGAGCGGGTGACGTGGATGCGATCGGTGCTGGACACCGACGCCTACGTTAGCTGGCGGGCCGAGCCGCCCGAGGCCGGTTCAGCCAGCGATTGGTTTGACGCGCCAGCCGAAGCGGGCGGGGGTGGGGTCGACGTTGCCGAAGCGGTCGATCGCCCGCACCTTGAAGAGGTGCCTGTTCGGCTTGACCGCGTGCTTGAACGGGTTCGCGCACGCCTTCCACTTCTTCTTGTCGAGCTTGCACTGGAAGTGCGACTGCGGCTCCGTCGAAGCGAAGCGGAACTTCGCCAGGCGTTTGAAGGTGTTGCGGGGCGGGCCGCTGACGATGCGGGTCTGCGGCGGGGTCCGGTCGGTGGGGATCTGCGAGACGAGGACAGGTCCACCGCCCCCGGTTCCCACCGGCGCCGGAACCTGCAGCTCGAACGCCCCGATGTCCGAGCCGTCGCCGCCTTCTTTGTCGCTGATCTCCGGGAAGTTGCTGGGGCGGGGGAGGCCGCGCTGGTCGGTGGTGTCGCCGAAGGAGTTGCCGCGGTCGATCGCGATGCTGCCGGCAAGGAGCGCGTGCGTCGGAGTCGGCCCGCCGTTGTTCTTGAGGATCGGGTCGAGACCCGCGACGACTCCGACAAGGTCACTTGATTTCGCGAATCCGCAGCTGCCGTCTTCGTCGAGGTTGAAGCCGCCGGAGGCGAGCGTCCCGAAGCAGCTTTTGCCGCCCCCCTCCGGATCGGAGACGATCGTATTTCGAACAGCCAGGCTGTCGGCGAGGTAGAGGTTGGCGGCGAAGACTTCCGCGGCAGATGCCGAGTTGCCGGTGATGGTCAGACTCGTCAGTGCGACTTTGTTCCCGGCGATGCCACCGCCGGAGGCCGAGGTCGTGCCTGCTCCGCCGGCGAGGACCGAGTTGCCGCTGATCGTGCTCCGTTTGATCTCCGCTTCGCCCATCGCGTCGATGCCGCCGCCGACGGCGAAGATCGAGCCAGTTTCGCCGAGCGCTTCGACGACGTTGCCGCTGATCGTGCTGCGGTCGATCGTCAATTTCCCGAAGGCGAAGATCCCCCCGCCTCCGGCCGCGGTTTCGACCGAGCCTTCGGCGGAGGCGGCGCGGTTTCCCCTGATAACGGATTCGCGCAGGGTCAATGGGCCGATGCTGTGGATGCCGCCGCCGGTGCCGGTGGGGGTCTCTCCTCCTCCTTCCACCGATTCGTTGCCCACCACCGCCACCCGAGTCAGGGTGAGGCTGCCGGTCCTGTTCAGGATTCCCCCACCCGCGCCCGAGTTTCCTTCGGTGATGGTCAAACCGGTGAGCGAGCCGGTGACCCCGTTGTTGATTTCGAAGATGCGGAACATCGCCCCCAGGGTCGCGCGCCCCACGACCAGATTCCCGGGGCCGGGGCCGACGATCGCGAGGTCCTCTTCGATCTGCGGGAGTTTATTTTCGAGCGGGATCTTCCCGGTCACTTCGATCTCGATCGAGTCCGGGCCGGCCTGCGAGTTGGCGATTTGGATCGCCGTCCGCAGCGTCCCCGGGCCGTCGCTGCCGAGGCTCGTGACCGGGATCGGCGCCGCGGCCGCGCCGGCATCCGGCAGGCAAACCGAAGTCAAGGCAACCAGACCTAAGAGTCGGATGAAGCGGCGCATGGGTTGCGGCAGCCTAAGCGGCGATGCCGTCGGCGGCAACCGGGTCGCGGTCGAACTCGCTCGCGTAGGCGGCGACAAGGAGATCGGCGAACGCACCCATGTCCTGCTGGGCCCCGAGCTCGCGCGAGAGCGAGGTCATCGCCACTCCCTCGATCCCGCAGGGCACGACCCACTCGAACGGCTGCAGGTCGTTGTTGACGTTGACCGCGAGCCCGTGGGTGGTGACGCCGCGGCTGACGTGGAGGCCGATCGAGCCGATCTTGCGGGTGCCCACCCAGACGCCGGTGAGGCCCTCGATGACGCCGGCGCGGACGCCCGCCTCGGCGAGCGCACCGGTCATCGTCCGCTCCAACCCCCGCACGTACTCGTGGACGTCGCCGCCGTAGCCGCGCAGCTGCACGATCGGGTAGGCGACCAGCTGGCCGGGCCCGTGGTAGGTGACGAGGCCGCCGCGGTCGGTGTCGAGGACTTGGATCCCCTGCGCTTCGTACCACTCGGCTCCCATCGGCAGCTCCTCGGGCTTCGAGCGGCGCCCGCGGGTGTAGACGGGCGGGTGCTCGAGCAGGAGCAGGATGTCGCCGATCTCCTCGTGTTGGCGCCGCGCCTGCAGCCGCCGCTGCATCTCCCAGGCCTCCGCGTAGGGGACGGTTCCGCAGCGCACGACCGTGATCTCGTCGGCCATTTCACAATCGTCGCAGGATGCGCCCCTATCCTGTGGGAGCCGACCATGGTCCAGTCCAAGCCGTTTCGACCCGATTGGCTCCCGGCCGTGGCTCTCAGCGCTCTGCTGGCGCTGGCGATGCTGCTCTGGAGCCCACCCGTAGGAGACCTCGCCGCGCAGGTCTTCCGAACCGAGCTGTTCCAGGACGCCGGCCTGGCGATCTGGAACGGCAGCTGGTACGGCGGTCACTACACCCTCACCTACAGCGTCCTCTTCCCGCCGCTGGCGGCGCTGCTGGGACCGCAGGTGGTGGGGATGCTCGCCGTCGTCTCCTCCTCCTACCTCTTCGACCGCCTCGTCCGCGATCGCTGGGGGGTGGAGGCGCGCTGGGCGACGCTCTGGTTCGCGGCCGGGGTCGTCACCCTCCTCGCCGACGGGCAGCTCACCTTCGCCCTCGGCGTCGCCCTCGGGCTGGCGTCGCTGCGCTGCCTGCAGACCGGGCGCGGGGCGCTGGCGATCGCCGCCGCCGCGGCCTGCCCGCTCGCGAGCCCGGTCGCCGGCGCCTTCCTCGGCGGCGTGCTCCTGGCCGGAGCTGCAGAACCCGGTCGCCGCCCCAACCGCCTGGCGATCGCCGCCGGCGCCCTCGCTCTCACCCTCGTCCTGGCGCCGAACCTCGCCTTCCCCGAGGCCGGCCACTTTCCCTTCGTCTTCTCCTCCTACGTCGCGATCCCGCTCTGGTGCGCCGGCGCGCTCGTCCTCACCCAGGGGGTGCGCGAGGAGGAGCGGCAGCTGCGCCGGGTGCTCGTCGCCTACGTCCTCGCCGCGACCGTGATCTGGCTGGCCCCGAACGCGATGGGCGGCAACGCGGTCCGCCTCGGGGCGCTCTTCGGCGGCCCGGTTCTTGCCGCGGTCCTGCTCTCGCGGCGGCCGCGCCCGACCGTCCCGACCTGGTTCTTCGCGCCGCTGCTGGTCCTGGCGATCGCCGGCAGCCTCTACTGGCAGCTGACCGCGAGCGTCACCCAGATCGCCCGCTCGGTCGGCGACCCCTCGACCAAGGCGGCCTACTTCCACCCGGTCGCCCGCTGGCTCCGCGTCCACGGCGGGGAGGGGATGCGGATCGAGGTGCCGCCGACCGCGAACCACTGGGAGTCGGCCTACCTGGCGACGAAATTCGAGCTCGCCCGCGGCTGGCTGCGCCAGCTCGACACCACCCGCGACGATCTCTTCTACGACGAGAAGAAGCTGACCGTCGACAGCTACGGCGCCTGGCTGCGCGCCAACGCGATCTCCTACGTGGCGCTGCCCGACGCCCAGCTCGACTACTCCTCGGTTGCCGAGCGCCGGCTGATCCACCGCAACCCGCCCTACCTCGATCTGCGCTTCCGCTCCGAGCACTGGCGCGTCTACGAGGTGCGCGACCCGAAGCCGCTGGTCGCGCCGCTCGGCGGCGCCTCGGCCGAGGTTCTCTGGTTCGGCCGCCAGGGCTTCGCCCTCGACGTCAACCGCCCGGGCGAGTTCCTCGTCCGCGTCAACTTCACCCCCTACTGGTCGATCGCCCGCGGCAAGGGCTGCATCCTCCACCACGGCGACTGGACCGTCGCCCGCGCCAACCGCCCCGGCGTCTTCCGCGTCGCCGCCGACTTCAGCGTCGGCCGGGCGTGGAACGCGGTGACGGGAGCGAAGAAGACCTGCTGAGCCCGGCTGCCGCTTACTCGCCGCCGGTCTGGACTTTTTTCACGTTCGGGGGGTTCTTTTCTTCGGTCGACGTTTTGCCGGCGTTGGCCGTGGCCTTGATCCCCAGGTAGGCGGTGACCACCGTCGAGACGATTCCGAACGCCGACGTGGTGACCGCGACGGTCGCTTCGGTGTTTCCTTTATCTCCGACTCCGAGCAGCTCGACCGCGATGATGGTGAGAGCTCCGATGGCGACGACGCCGGCGACCACGGCGACGAGGCCGGTGATCGCTCGCAGGGACTCGTCGCTGATCGGGTCCCCATCCCTCGGTTTGGATGCGGAGATGACCACTCCGACCAGGAGAACCAAGGCGAGGCCGATCAGCACTCCGCCGAGCGGTTGCGCGTTCAGCGGGCCGATCGAGTCGTTGTCGTCGAGCGCGAAGACCAGTGCCGCGCCGATGACTCCCACCACTACCGCAGAGTTCATGAAAGTACTCATACCGTACCCGAATAGTCATTCTCATCTCTTTAGATAGGTACCACAGATTTTCTGGATAATCGGTACCGAAAAGACACGAGAGAGGCCGTCAGCGCGCGCCCTCGAGCGTTGCCAGAGCGGCCTTGACGACGTGCTCCTCGTGTGGGATCGCCGCCTGCTCCAGTCGTTTGGAGTACGGCATGTGGACGTCGGCGCCGGTTACGCGCTGGACCGGGGCGTCGAGGTAGTCGAAGGCCTGCTCGGTGATCAGGGTCGAGAGGTTGGCGCCGACGCCACCGTGCGGCCAGCCCTCCTCGACGATGACGGCGCGGTTGGTCTTGCGCACCGAGGCGAGGATCGTGTCGAGGTCGAGTGGGCGCAGGGTCCGCGGGTCGATCACCTCGGCCTCGACCCCGTGCTCGTGGGCGAGCTGGCTCGCCGCGCCCTCGGCGACGTGGGCCATTTTGAGGACGCCGATGATCGTGACGTCGCTTCCCTCGCGCCTCACCGCCGCCTGGCCGAAGCGCAGCGGCTCGGCTCCGTTCTCGCCCTCGGGCACCTCGCCCCGCACGCCATAGAGGCTCTCGTGCTCGATGAAGACGACCGGGTTGTCGTCGCGGATCGCCGCCTTCAGCAGGGCCTTGCCGTCGGCGGGAGTCGAGGGACAGGCGACAAGCAGGCCCGGCACCTGCAGGTAGAGCGCCTCGAAGCTGTGGGAGTGGGTGGGGCCGAGCTGGTGGCCGCCGCCGCCCGGCATCCGGATCACCATCGGCACCTTCGCCTGGCCGTTGAACATGTAGGGGATCGCGGCGGCGTGGTTGACGATCTGGTCCAGCGCCAAGAGGCTGAAGTTGACGGTCATCAGCTCGACGATCGGCCGCAGCCCGTTCATCGCCGCGCCGACGCCGGTGCCGACGATCGTGTTCTCGGAGATCGGCGTGTCGCGGACGCGGCGCTCGCCGAACTCCTCCAGCAGGCCTTCCGTCACCTTGAAGGCGCCTTCGAAGACGCCGACGTCCTCGCCCATCACGAAGACGGACTCGTCGGCGCGCATCTCCTCGACCATCGCGTCGCGCAGCGCTTCCCGCATCCGCAGCTGCGCCATCAGTCGTCGTCCTCCTCACCGGGGGAGACGTCGCCATCCGGCGCCTCGACCTGCTCCTCGTCGCCCTCCTGGACGTCTCCCTGCGCCGCCGGGTTCGGCCGCGGGCCCTCCGCCTGTCCGGCGTAGGCGGCCCCGGCCTCGGCCAGCTCCCGCGCCGCCTCGGGCATCTCGGCCTCATCCTCGCCGCGGTGCGGCTCCGGGCTGCGCTCGTCGACCGCGTACCAGCCGCCCGGCTCGGTCTGGGCGTAGAGGTTTTCGTACATCGTGTCGAGCGCCGGCTCGGGCGAGGCTTCGGCGAACTCGACCGCCGCCTTGACCGCCTCGTCGGCCGCCTCGCGCGCCTGCTGCACCTCGCGCTCGCCGAGCACGTCGGCCTCGCGGCAGCGCTTCGCAAAGCTCTCGATCGGATCTTTCTCCTGCCACTCCTCGACCTCCTCGCGCTCGCGGTAGACCTCGGGGTCGGCCGCGGAATGGCCTTTGTAGCGGTAGGTGAAGGCCTCGAGCAGGGTCGGCCGCTGCTCCTCGCGCGCCAGCCGGATCCCCTCGGCGACTCCCTCGCGCACCTCCGCCACGTCCATCCCGTCGATCCGCTCGCCGCTGATCCCGTAGCCCTCGGCCTTCTTCGAGAGGTCGGTCTGGGCCGAGTGGCGCTCGACCGAGGTCCCCATTCCGTAGAGGTTGTTCTCGACCAGGAAGAGGATCGGCAGCTTCCACAGCGCCGCCAGGTTCATCGTCTCGCCGAAGTTGCCGGTGTTGGAGGCGCCGTCGCCGAACATGCAGACCGTGACCGCGTCTTCGCCTTTGTACTGGGAGGCGAGGCCGAGGCCGGCGGCGATCGGGAGGTTGCCGCCGACAATCCCATAGCCGCCCATGAACCGCTTCTCGGCGTCGAAGATGTGCATGCTGCCGCCGCGGCCGCCGCTGGTCCCGTCGACGCGGCCGAACAGCTCCGCCATCACCCGTTTCGGCTCGGTGCCGCGGGCGATCGCGTGCCCGTGGGTGCGGTAGGTGCCGATCAGGAAGTCTTCGTCGCGCATCACCGAGGTGGTGCCGACGATCGTCGCCTCCTCGCCGATCCCCAAGTGCAGGAAGCCGCCGGCACGAGCCCGCTGGTACTGGCGCCCCGCCTCCTCCTCGAAGCGGCGGATCAGCGCCATCCGCGCGAGCAGCTCGTAACAGGTGGCGGCGTCAGGCAGATCTGCCATCGAGTCCACCTTAGATGACTACCCGTGTCGACTTTTGTGTCCATATGGACGACAAAGTCGACACGTCCGCTATCCCCGCGCCGCCTCCACCGCTTCCTCGAGGCGGTCGTCGCCCCAGAAGACCTCGTCGCCGACAACGACCGCCGGGACGCCTTCGACGCCGAGGTCGCCGGCGCGGTCGGTCGCCTCCCGCAGCGCTCCCTTCACGCCCTCGGTTTCGACCGCTTTCAGCAGCGCCCGCGGGTGCAGCTCGCAGGCGGCGCCGGCGATCATCACGTTGTCGACGTCGGTGAGGTCGCGCCCGGCCGCGAAGGCCTGGCGGAAGCCGGCGAGGGAGAAGGAGACGGCGCGGCCGGTCTGCTTGGCGAAGGTGGCCGCCCGCATCGCCACCAGCGTGTTGCCGGGCCAGGGCTTCGGCCAGGCGATTGGCGGCAAACCGTACTCGGCAGCGCGCAGCTCGATCTCCGTGATCCCCTCCGCCCGAGCCGGCGTTTCCGACCAGGAGCCACGATCGAAGCGACGGAACAGCCCCCCGAGCAGGACCGGCTGCCACTCCGGCTGCTCCAGCTCGGCCTCGGCGAAGAGCCCGCTGATCCGCTCGGCCGAGAGGTACGCGTAAGGCGAGCCGAGGTCGTAATAGAAGGTGGCGCGGGCCACGCTAAGCGTGAATTGCCCAGCCGTCGACGGCTCGGGCCGCGTCCAGGACAGCCTCGGAGACCGTCGGGTGCGGATGGACGATCCGCGACAGCTCCTGGTAGCCGCCCTCGAGCGCCTGGGTGGCGACCAGCTCGGCGATCATGTCGCAGGCGCGGTTGCCGACGATGTGGGCGCCGAGGACCTCGCCGTACTTGGCGTCGACGACGAGCTTGACGAGGCCGTCTTTGTCGTCGTAGACGACGCCCGCGCCCTCGCCGGCGATTTTCTGCTTGCCGACCTTGACCTCGTGGCCGGCCTCTTTCGCCTGCGCCTCGGTTAGGCCGACACTGGCGACCTGCGGGGCGCAGAAGGTGGCGCCGACGATCAGGTTCTGGTCGACCGGGTGGGTCTCGACGCCGGCCGCGGCCTCGACCGCGATCACGCCCTCCTCGGAGGCCTTGTGGGCGAGCGCCTTCTGGTTGACGAGGTCGCCGATCGCGAAGATCTTCTGGTGGCTGGTGCGCTGGAACTCGTCGACCTTGATTTTGCGGCCGTTCTCCTCGAGCTCGACGCCGGCCTCCTCGAGGCCCAGGCCCTCGACGTCGGGGGCGCGGCCGCCGGCGACGCATAGGTAGTCGACCTCGGCGCTGTTGTCGCCGTAGGTGAACTTCACCGAGGACTCGCCGGCCTCGACGTTCTCCACCGGCGACCCGGTGGAAATCTCGATCCCCTGTTTCTTGAAGACGCGTTCGACGACTTTGGCGATGTCCTTGTCCTCAGCGGGGAGGATCTGGTCGAGCATCTCGATCAGCAGCACCTCGGTCCCGAAACGGGCGTAGGCGGAGGCGAGCTCGGCGCCGGAGGCGCCGGCGCCGACGACGGCGATCTTGTTCGGCCGCTCGGGCAGCGACCAGGCGCCCCAGGTTTCGAGGACGCGGCCGCCGAACTCGGCGCCGGGAATCGGCAGCGCCACCGAGCCGGTCGCGAGCGTCACCGCCTTCGCCTCGTAGACCTCATCGCCGACCTTGACGTTGCCCTCGGCGGTCAGCGAAGCGCCGCCGTGGATGAACTCGATCTTGTTTTTCTTCCACAGCCCTTCGACGCCGCCGGAGAGAGTCGCCGAGACGTCCTCGCGCCTCTTATGCAGTGCCCCCCAGTCGAGCTGGACGTCGTTGCCGACGACGCCGAGCTCGGCGCTCGACTGCGCCTCGTGGAAGATCTCCGCCGTCCGCAGCACCGTCTTGGCCGGGATGCAGGCGTAGTTGAGGCAGCGGCCGCCGGCTTTGTCGCGCTCGACGACAGCGGTCTTCTGGCCCAGCTGCGCGGCGCGGATCGCGGCGACGTAGCCGCCCGGGCCCCCGCCGATGACGATCTGGTCGAAGGATTCGGCCATGCGTGCTGAGCCTATAGAAGGTCGGGGGCGGGCATGCCGCGCTAGCCCTTCTTCTGGCCCGGCACCCGGCCGGCGAGCCGGGACAGGGGCGAGACCGCCCCTTGCAGGGTCTCGACGCTGGCGTTCATCCCGTCGAGCCCGGCGAGGATCCGCTCCATCAGCTTGCTGAGGCCGGCGATTCCCTTGTCGAGGCCCTCGATCCCCGTGTCAAGGCCACCGATCCCTCTGTTCAGCCCCCCGATTCCCTCCTCGAGCCGCCCCATCGTCTCCGGCAGGGCTGCCAGGTGGCGCTGAACTTCGATCAGGACGGGCATCGCCTCCTCGATCGCCTCGACGCGTTTGTCGACGCCGTCGAGGCTCTTAACCGTGCTGCCGATCTGCTCGATTTCCTCGCCCATCGTCGGCAGCGCGGCGGTGTATCCCGCCACCCGGTCGAGCGCCTCGGCGACCCGCGACAGAGCCGCCGTGTGCTCCTTCATCGCCCGCGTGTTCTCGGCGATCTCGGGCAGCATCCGCAGCGCCGCCACGGCGTCGGCGGGCATCCCGGTGACGCTGCTGAGAGAGGGGAGCTTCGGGGGCATCGCTACCGCCGCGGCTCCCGGGTCGGCATCTGGATCCGGGCCATCGCCTTGACCATGAAGTAGAAGAAGGTCCCGGCGACGGCGAGGAGGGCGAGCGTGCCAAGGATCTGGCCGACGCTGGAGGCGCCGACGACGAGGCCGAAGAAGGCGCTGAAGAGGATGACGACGAGGATCAGCTGGAAGCCGAGCACCGCCCAGTAGCGGGCGTGCCACATCCCCCAGGCCATCATTCCCATGATCACCGCGGGGGCGACGACCTGCGGCAGCCGCGGTTGCTCGCCGTTGACCTCGGCCCCGGCGGCATAGCCGACGACGATCGAGAGCGAGATCAGTGCGGCGACGACGGCCCCGACCGTGACCACGGTCGGGCGCTCCCCCTCGGCCAGAGGCTCGAGCTCTTCCCGCGCTTCCTGGTTGCGCTGCTCGGCCTTCGCGTAGCCCCGGGCCATCGGGTTCGCCTTCGGCGCCCCCGCGGCGCCGCGCTGCTTGCGCTTGAGCGGCTGCTCAGCCACCGGGCGCGACCCCTTTCTCGGCCTCGGGGAAGGACTGGCGCAGCTCGGTCGCCGCGGCGGCCGGGTCGGCGGCGTCGCGGATCGCCCGCACCACGCAGAGGCGCTCGGCGCCGGCCTTGACGACCTGCTCGGCGTTGCCGGTGTCGATGCCGCCGATCGCGAAGAAGGGGTGCGGCGCGTTCACCGCGGCGTGCTCGATCAGCTCGACCCCGACCCCGGGCCGTCCCTCTTTCGTCGGCGTCTCCCAGATCGGGCCGACGCTGACGTAGTCGACAGGGCGCCCGGCGCTGGCGGCGAGCTGCTCGGTGGAGTGGGTCGAGAGGCCGACGATCGCGTCGGGCCCGAGCAGCTCCCGCGCCCGCTCGGCGCTGATGTCGTCCTGGCCGACGTGGACGCCGTCGGCGTCGCAGATCCGCGCCAGCTCCGGGTCGTCGTTGAGGATGAAGAGGGCGCTGAAGGTGTCGGCGACGCGGCGGAAGGTCCCGGCGGCGCGTTCGATCTCCGCCCGGCCGAGCTCCTTCTCGCGCAGCTGGACGATGTCGGCGCCCCCGGTCAGCGCCGCCCGCAGCAGCGATTCCAGGTCGGTCTGGGGGCGGGCGTCACAGACGAAGTAGAGGCGGGCGGTCCGCAGGCGCTCGCGGCGCAGCGGGCCGTCGCCCTCGGGCAGGGACAGGCTCATGCCTTGATTATGGAGGGGCGAGCGCGGCGGAGGGGTAGCATCGAAGTAGTACGGGAGCCCGAGAGGGCTGAGAGGGTGGCACCGAGGTCACCGACCGTTGGACCTGATCCGGGTAATGCCGGCGGAGGCAAAGGCTTGAGCGAGAAGCGCGATTTCGATGTGTTGGTCGTCGGTGGCGGTGTCATCGGGCTCAGCTGTGCCTGGCGGCTGGCGCAGCGCGGGGCGCGGGTGGCGGTTCTGGAGCGCGGGTTCCCGGGCTCGGGTGCTACGCACGTCGCGGCCGGGATGCTGGCGCCGGTCGGCGAGTTGACCTTCGGCGAGCCGGAGCTGCTGGAGCTGACGCTGGCGGCGGCGAAGCTGTACCCGGAGTTCGTCGCCGAGCTGGAGGCGGCGACGGGCGAGAGCACCGGCTACGAGGTGCTGGGGGCGCTGCACGTCGCCCTCGACCGCGACGAGGCGGCGCAACTGCGCCGCGTCCACGACCTGCAGCGCTCGCTCGAGCTGGAGGCGGAGTGGCTGCCGCCGCGGCGCTGCCGCGAGCTGGAGCCGGGGTTGACCCCGTCGTTTCACGGCGGCGTCTTCGCTGCCGGTGAGGCGGCCGTCGACCCGCGGGCGCTGACCGAAGTCCTCGTCGAAGCGGCAACGGCGGAGGGGGTGATGCTGCGGCTTGGCGGCGGGCCCATAGAAGGCATCTTCGAGGGCGAACGGCTGGCCGGGGTGAGGACGGCGGCGGGCCAGGAGCTGCGCGCCGACGCGGTCGTCCTCGCCGCCGGCGCCTGGTCGGGCGCCGTCGAGTGGCTGCCGGAGGAGGCACGCCCGCCGGTGCGCCCGGTCAAGGGACAGGTGGTCGAGCTGCGCAGCCGCAACGGCGAGCCGCCCGCCCGCCACATCCTCGCCTCCGAGCGCGTCTACCTGGTCCCGCGCCCCGATGGCCGCCTAGTCATCGGCGCCACCGTCGAGGAAATGGGCTTCGACACCGCCGTCACCGGTGGCGGCGTCCACGAGCTCCTGCGGGAGGCCTACCGCCTCCTCCCCGACGTCGCCGAGATGGAGTGGGTGGGAGCCACCGCCGGCCTCCGCCCGGGCACCCCGAACAACCTCCCCCTCGTAGGCTCCGGCGCAATCGACGGCTTGGTCCTGGCAACGGGCCACTACCGCAACGGCATCCTCCTGGCGCCGCTGGCAGCTCAAGCCGTCGCGGACCTCATAGGCGGCGTTCGTCCTTTTCCGGGCATATCCACGGAAAAGGACGAACGCGCTGTTACGGGAGTGGGACGAAACTCATGAGGATCGAGCTGAACGGCGCGGCGCAGGAGCTGCCGGACGGGGCGACGCTCGACGCCGCGGTCCGCGCCTCCGGCGCCGGAGAGGGCGGACGCGGGGTCGCGGTCGCTGTCGACGGCGAGGTCGTGCCGCGCGGCGAGTGGACGCAGACGCGGCTGCGCGATGGGCAGGCGGTCGAGGTCCTCGCCGCGATCCAAGGCGGCGCCGACACCTGGGAGCTCGGCGGCCGCGAGTGGGGCTCCCGCCTGATCGCCGGCACCGGCGGCTTCCGCTCGCTCGAGCAGATGGAAGCGGCGCTGCAGGCCGCCGGGACCGAGATCGTCACCGTCGCCCTGCGCCGCATCGACCCCGCCGCCGAGGGCTCGGTACTCGACGTGATCGACCGCCTCGGCCTCTTCGTCCTTCCCAACACCGCCGGTTGCTACACCGCCCGCGACGCCGTCCGCACCGCCAAGCTCGCCCGCGAGGCCTTCCAGACCGACTGGATCAAGCTCGAGGTGATCGGCGACGACCGCACCCTCTACCCCGACGCCGTCGAGCTCGTCGACGCCGCCGAACAACTCGTCGCCGACGGCTTCACGGTCCTCCCCTACACCAACGACGACCCTGTCGTCGCCCGCCGCCTCGAGGAGGCCGGCTGCGCCGCGGTGATGCCGCTCGGCTCCCCGATCGGCTCCGGCGCCGGCATCCGCAACCCGTACAACATCGCGATCATCACCGAGCGCGCCGAGGTCCCGGTCATCCTCGACGCCGGCATCGGCACCGCCTCCGACGCCGCCCAGGCCCTGGAGCTCGGCTGCGACGCGATCCTCGCCGCCAGCGCTATCTTCGGCGCCGAGGACCCGACCGCGATGGCGACCGCCCTGCGCCGCGGTGTCGAAGCCGGCGACCTCGCCCGCCGCGCCGGCCGCATCCCCCGCCGCACCCACGCCGAGGCCTCGACCGCCTACAAGGGCCTCCCCGACTTCTCCTGATCGGTTCCAATAGGTTCCCGAGTACTGGGTCGTTCCCCAAGCAAGGAGATGAGCTTTGATCGGTCGAATCGCGAAGTCCCTGACGTTCTCCAACGTGATCGCCTGCCTGGCGCTCTTCGTCGCCCTGGGCGGCTCCGTCTATGCGGCAGGAAAGATGAGCGGCAAGCAGATCAAGCCCAACTCCCTGCCGGGCAACCGGCTCAAGCCGAAGACGGTCCCCGCCAACCGGATCAAGCCGAACTCGCTGGGGGGCAAGCAGATCAACGAGCAGTCGCTCACCGGCATCAGCGCCGCGGCACTGGCCGAGGTGCAGTACCAGGCGGCGACGGGGAAGCTGTCGACCGGCGGCAGGCCGACCACGATTACCGCCAACTGTGCCCCCGGTTCCTATGCGATCGGTGGAGGGGCGACCGTCAGCAATGATGAAAGGGCCTACGTCAACGACAGCGGACCGAGCCCGCTGCGAACCGGGTGGACGGCCACCGGTTTCGGCTTCTATCCCGGCGGCGCGGAGATGACCGTTACCGCCGTCTGCGTGGTCGTGCAGAAACCCGGTGGCACGGTCCAGAGCGTGACCGGAGAGACCCCCCCGAGCGGCCCGGTTTACGAATTCGGCGAATAGGTCTCCGAGCGGCCTCGGCCCGACGCTGATTCGGGCCGAGGCTCTACTCTGGTGTCTTCGCCCCTGTAGCTCAGCTGGTTAGAGCGGCGGCCTTTTAAGCCGCGCGGCGCGGGTTCGAGTCCCGCCGGGGGCATCTCTCAGGAGGCCACATGTAGAGCCAGATTCCGCTCTGCGACTGAATTAGGGGCTGGCCCGGGCGTATCGGCCGTTGGGTCAACCGAAGTCAGGGGAAGTCAAAATAGGTCTCATCGACGGGGGCCACCTTCCCTTCGCCTTCCCTCAACCTGATGGCGTAATTACAATCGAGGGAGGGGAAAGCGATGAGGGTCACACCCCCGCTCGTCGAGCCCTGCCTCTCTGAGATCTATCGTCCGCGGTGCTGCGGAGGGTGCCATTTATGAACCAGCACGTTCAACCGCGCACGAAGTATTCTACCGAGCTTCCTTCATTTTCCTCGGCAGCAAACGAAGCATCCCCGGAGCTATCCAATGCACGAGCGGCAAACCAATCCGGCCGTGGCCTATGACGCATTCGCCCCCGTTTATGACCGGTTCAATGCGCAGAACGATCACGAGTTGTGGTTGGGATCGGTTCTCTTGCCCGAACTTCAAAGTTGCGGACTTCGACTAGGCCGCCTCCTCGATGTTGGCTGCGGGACCGGACGAGCCTTTGAGCCGATGATTCGTCGCGGCTGGAAGGTTCATGGCTGCGATATCTCCGAAGGAATGCTTCAACAAGCTCGCGAGAAACATCCGGGGATTCCCTTGTCCTGCTGTGATGCAACGGCCCTCCCCACCCACAGCTGCAAATTCGACCTCATCCTCATCCTTAACGACGTCGTCAACTATCTGACCTCGGATGGCGACCTCGAGCGATGCTTTGACGGCCTTGCCCGGAACGTCGCCCCGGGCGGATTGGTGTGCCTGGACAATTTGACCCTCAGCACCATCCGCTCTTGCTTCGTGGTCGGCACGAGCAGGCAAAGGGGCGCATGGACATGGACCGGCGCGGCTGAATCTGTCGACGCAGGGGGGATAGGGGAATGCCGAATAGCTGGAGCCGGAGTTGAGACGAACTACCATCGAGTACGCCACTGGACCGACCGCGAAGTGATCGAGGCGGCCGAAACGTCGACCCTCCGGGTGCTGGCTGTCCGGGGGCAGCAAGAGGTCGACGGGCGGATCGTGCTGGCGGAGCCAGATCCCCGGGCAGACGAACGGACCATCTACATCATGGGCCACCGTGCTTAGTTGGGCCGGCCACGGTCGCGCAGCCGGCCCAACTTTCCGATTAAGCCCCCTTGGTGGAAGCCTGCGGACGGATGCACGTAGTCAGTTCAGTCGTCAAAATTCTCACCCCCCTCGCTCCTCGACAGCAGTGGTCGGGATTTTCCCCGACCACTGCTGTCGAGGAGCATCGGAGAGGCGGACGCTTGATGGCCTCGGCTAGACCACTTGCCGATGACGCTGCGCGCATAGCCCTTTACAAGGCTCTGAGCCATCCGCTGCGATACGAAATCCTGATGTTCTTGGCCGAGCGGGAAGCAAGTCCCACGGAACTGGCAGAAGAGCTTGGCGCGAACTTCAAAAGCGTCTGCGAACACGTAAAGACGCTCTGGTTAGGCAACCACATCGAGTTGGTCGACGAAGACAATAAGAACGGCGGCACGCAGCACATCTACAAAGGGAGCATCCAGCCGACGCTCACCGTTGAGGAATGGCAGGAGCTGCCGAAACTAGCCCGCGAAATGATTAGCGAGACGATCCTGCGTCGAGCAGCGGACGACTTGAAGCGTTCTGCTGAATCAGGGCTCTTTGACAACCGACCCCGGAGATCGCTGCTGCGGATCCCGCTGTGTCTCGATGAGCAGGGTTTCGAGGATGCCGACGAGGAGAACCTCCGACACCTCGACAGGATGAAGGACATCCAGGTTGAATCCGCGAATCGGCGGCGCTCGAAATCAGACCCACCCATTCACGTGATCAGCCTTACGGTCCTGGCTGAGGTCCCGCCCCACCACGGTCCGAAATAGATGGCCTGATAGTCAGGTTTTACCCTGACCGGTCGGTTTGACAGCTTGCAGTCAACAAGCTTGACTAGTGGCCGTTCAGAAAGCAGTTACCTGCACAGGGGGCTTGACTGGTGGTAGGGGTTCAGCGTTTTTGGCCAAAGGCGAATCGGAATGATTTGTTGGGCAGCGAGCACTCCCGGTCCACCATTCAACGTCTGGGTGACTGCAGGTGCGAATAAGGAAGGTCCCGAGAATCACGCCGAGGTTTGCTTTTTCACTCCTGCGCGCGGTTCAACGATGAGCGAAAAAGGGACCATCGACCAGCGCCTTATAAAAGCCCTCGCGCACCCATTGCGCGTCAAAATTCTCCACATTCTCAGCGAACGGGTCGCGAGTCCGAATGAAATGTCGAAAGTCCTCGAGGAGCCGCTTGGGAACGTCTCCTATCACGTGACGGTTCTCGACGAATGGGAACTCATCGAAGAAGTCAGAAGCGAGCCACGCCGAGGAGCTGTAGAGCATTACTTTAAGGGGACCCCTCACAGCGCCATCGGAGCAATGGATTGGGATGGCGGCCCTCCGACATTAAGGCAGAGCCTCGCCGCGGCGTCTCTCGAAACCCTGGTCCCCCAACTGATTGCCGCCCTCGAGGCGGAGACACTCGACGATCGGGACAGTTCCTTCATCTCTTGGCAGCCTCTCACGGTAGACGACCTCGGACGAAAAGAAATCAACGAGATCCTTAGCGACGTCGACGCTCGTCTCAAAGCAGTTGGCAAGATGAGCCGCCGGAGGTTGAAGGCGGAGGACGGGATCTCGGTGATAGCCGTGGTCGGCGCTGTCGAGCTTCCCGGTAAACGGGAGAGGAAGAAGCAGTGAGTCGGGTCAAAGATCCGAACGCTGTCGATGGAGTGCTGGACCGTTGCTCGGCATTTGCTGGACGGGGCGCTTGACTGGTGTGGCTTCCATCCGGAGCGTGCTGAGTCAACGGTTCCGCTCTCCAAGGGTTGCTTTAGCCCGATGATCGTGTCTGCTGGTCAGCGCGACGCGCTCTACGACGCCATCGTTCTCAGGATCTCCGGGATCGACTCGCTCGTCTTGGCAATTGACGCTCAGGAATTCGACAAAGCGACGGCGCTCAGCAAGGAGTTCAGCGACTACCTGCGGGTCCTGAATGATGACCTTGGATGGGGTAAAACCTCGACAGAGGCCGTCGAGCTAGTTGCACCACCAGACGTCTGGTCGCGAGTGCTGTCGCAGCTTCGGGAGCAATCTGTTCAAGCAGCGGAGACCGCGGGTGAACGATCCGAACTAGATGTCCAGGAGGAGCGGGTGCTGCGCGTTCGTGATGTCTCTGCGCAGCTGCTAGGGCAACTTGAAACGACACAGGTCCATTCAGCAGTCGAGCATGCAATCCGAGCCTGACGCGGCTGGCTCGCAGACCTCGAGCCTGGACGCTCGCCGAGGGATACATGTATGAGCTCACCGCAAGTGAATACGCGTGGCGCGGATGTCGTCTTCCCGTGGGAAGAGTTTGTCCCGCTGTTCGTGCATCCCATCAAGGTCGCCATCGTCGAATGCATGCTTTGGATCGACGAGCCGCTGTCGGCGAAACTCATCGAGCGATCAATGAACGATGGAACCAGCGTGTCTCTCATCTCTTACCACCTGCGCTCCTTGGAAGATGTCGGAATCGTGGTCGATGTATTGAGCGAACCCGTTCGCGGAGCCGTACAGACCTTCTTTCGGCTGCAACCGACCAGCGCGTTTTGGAGTAAGGGCCACCGGTAAAGTCACGTCGGTTTTCGGTTCCGCCGTGATCAAGGCTGAGCTCCGGGGGAATCATCGGTAATGGGAGCTGACGCATCAGTGAAAGATCGCTTGATTGCCATCCGCTCTCCTATGTGTTTCAGGGATTTTGGCGAAACGGAATTGTTGACCAACAAAACTGACGGCCGATAAGTGCCCTCATTGGTCTCTATGTCTAGACGGGCCGAGTTCAGGTCCGCCGCTTTGCGCCGGGATTTCATGCGACGGGCCAAATTGCTCTGTCCAGGCGAGGAACACAAAGTCCGGCCGGCCAGGATGACTTAAGCAAAATAGTGGGTATGGAAAATCACCTCCGACCTGTAGAAGATGCCGCTCGGCTCGGGTACGCAAGCGGTACGCGCCTCCGGTCCCCAGTCCATTTCGAACCGGAGGTAACACCATGCATCGCAAGCACCTTCAGGCCTGGCGCCTCAGTGCCGTACTGCTCTCACTCGTTCTGCTATGCGTCCTCGCTTTAGCTGTGTCGAGCGCAAGAGGCGAGTCGGCGGAAGGGAGCGCAGGCGATGCAATGCCTCCAGCGGAGGACGTTCCAGTCAAGGAACTGCCAGACAAGCGCACCGCAACCTCCGCCACCTTCGAACGCCACTCAGGGTTGCTGGAAACCAGGGTCTACGGCGACCCGATCAACTACGAAGACGCCCAGGGCGATTGGCAGCCGATCGACGAAGGTCTGGAAGAAACGGACGGAGGCGAGATCGTCAACGGAGCAAGCTCGGTAGAGGTGAGCCTGCCCTCTGAACTCCAGGACGGGGCGGCACGTCTGACCATCGGAGAGGAGTGGATCGCGTCGAAGCTCCTCTCGATCGACACCGAGCCGGCCGAGGTCGACGACGGGGCTGCCGTCTACGAAAGCCCGACCGCCGGCACTGTCTTCGAATACACCACTCTGCCCGAAGGCCTCAAGGAGGACATCGTGCTCGAAGGTCCCTCGAGCCCCTCCAGCGTCCGCTACGAGCTCACCGCCTCGGCGGGCCTGAGCCCCGATCTGATTGCCGACGGGTCAATCGTCTTCAAGGATGCAGACGGCGAGGTGGTGGCCACGATGCCGACCCCCACCGTCGCCGACGCAGACATGTCCGCGCCGAGCACCGATCAGGTCAGCTACCAGCTCGCTCCGCGCGACGGCGGGCAGTGGGTGCTGACCGTGGCGGTGGATCCCGATTGGCTTGCCGCCCCGGGTCGCGCCTGGCCGGTCCACATTGACCCCACGGTGACCCAAGAACCCACGGCCCTCGACTGCGTAATCGGCGGCAAGACCGGCCAGGAAGGCTGGATCGACTGCTCGGATTGGGGCCGCAAACTCCTAGGTGCGGACTACAACGCTGAAGTCAACCAGGCCGAAGACAGCTGGCAACGCTCGCTGCTCTATCTGAAGACCTCCGAACTGATTCAGGGTGCCGACCTCGTCTCCGCCGATCTGATGCTGCACGCCTCCGAATCCGCGAAAAATACGAGCGGCATCGCCGTCCATCAGGTCTTCAAGCCCTGGAACTGGCAGGCCAACTGGAAGCGCTACACGTCCGGGAAAAACTGGGAAACCGAGGGGGGCGACTACGCCGCCGAACCACTCGGCCAGGTCAAAGTCGCCGATCGGGGGGCCGGCCCGGGCTGGTGGAGCGTGCCCATCCAGATCGGCAAAGTGGCCGAAGCTGCCGCCAAAGACCAGAACCTGAGCGTGATCGTCAAGCTGCTCGACGACAAAATCCGCGCGTGCACCCAGTCGAGCTGCACCGACCGCAGTGTGAAGTTCCAATCCAGCGCCGCCAGCCTGGTCAGCTCCTGGGGCCGCCCGCACCTGCGGGTCCTGTACGACTTCCAGAATGCTCCGGCGACGAGCAAAATGTCCTCGCCGGAAGAAGGGCGCAAGTCCAGCCACTTCTTCACGCTGCAGTCGACCTGGGCGACCAGTGGCTTCGAAGGCACCGGCGTCACCTACCAGTTCAAGCAGTCCCAGTGGAGCAGATTCCGCAAGATCCCGTCCGAGTTCGTCATCAACGGTAAAGGCGAGGAAGTCGACTGGCCGCTCCCGGTGAGCGGAAGCAGCTCACAGAGCGAACCGGTGTTCTTCGACTACAAAAGCTGGAACAACCCCAATTTCTGGCCGCAGAACAACGAAGACATCAAGCTGCGGGCAGTCTTCACCGGGGGCCCGTCCTCCCGTGGCACCACGGAACCAGTGACCGTTGAATACATAGAACAGAACGCTGGCATCGGTGCTCCGACCGACGCCAGTCTCTCTGTCGGGCCTGCAAACCTGGACCTCCTGACCGGCTTCTACTCGATCAACAGATCCGACGTCTCGATTCCCGTTCCCGGCTCAGACGCCAAACTGGAATTCACCCGCACCTACCAGTCGAACTGGCGATGGAAAGGGCAGCAGACCACTTCCTATGCCCTAGGGGATAACTGGCAGCCGGCTGCCCCGGTCGAGCAGGAATCCCTCGGCGTAGCCTGGACGAGCCTGGTCGAACGCCACGAGCCGGCGGTACCGGCGCAATACGGGCATGAATGCTGGGAAGAATCGGGACAAACCTTCTGCGAAGACTGGCTCGAAGAAGAGGCGATCCCCGAGGCGAGGTGGGTCGAACTCACCGACAGCGAAGGCGGCACCGCCACCTTTGACGTCGTCGGTGGCAATTACGTAGCCCCGGATTACATGAAAGGGTGGATCCTCTCGACGTCCAGCGGCAACTTCCTCCTCGCCGGTCCAGAAGGCGTGAGGACGACCTTCGTGCCGAACTCGGGCGCCGCCGGCGAATACAGGCCGACCACGGTGTCTTGGCAAGCGAACCAGAAGTCGGTCCGGATGGTCTATACCCTGCCCGCAGGGAGCAACAAGTATCGGCTCGCGATGGAGGTTGCGCCGGCACCGCCTGGGGTGGCGGCCTGTCCGGACACCGAACCGTGGAAAACTCCAGGGTGCCGCACTCTCGGGTTCAACTACTTCGACTGCTCATGCTGGGGGAACTACCGCCTCGGCTCGATCACCTATTACGACTCCACCGGGTCTTCCGGCGCCGGTCAAGTCGTCGCCCAGTACGGCTACGACTCCGAATACCGCCTCGTCAAGGAGTGGGACCCGCGCACGGCGGGACCGAACGGGAAAGTTCTCGAAGAGACCTACACCTACAAAGGCGCTGGGTTAGGCACCTTGACCCCTCCAGGGCAGCAGCCTTGGAACTTCACCTACTATAACGGTGAAGAATTCCATACGGGACCATGGCCCGAACTAGGGCTCCCCGAATACAATCCGCGAGACCTCGAACTCTTCGACCGGCTGAAAACGGTCAGCCGCGCGAGCTTGGTCGAAAACGCTCCAACCGCGACCACCACCATCGTCTACCAGGTGCCAGTAAGTGGTAGCGGCGCACCGTATGACATGAGCCCGTCCACGATTGCGACGTGGGGCCAGAGCGATTTGCCGCTGGACGCTACCGCAGTGTTCTCGCCCGATCAGGTTCCGACGACCCCCCGTCCGACGGATTTCTCTCACGCCACGATCCACTATTTGGATGCCGAAGGCTACGAGGTCAACACGGCCTCCCCCGCGTTGCCGGGAGCTGGAGGCCCGTCTATCTCCACGAGCGAAACCGACACGCACGGCAACGTCATCCGGGAACTCAGCCCACAGAACCGCCTGCGGGCACTGGCTGCTGGAGCGAGCTCGGCTGCTCGCTCGCGGGAGCTGGACAGCCACTCCGTCTACAACTCAGACGGGACCGAGATGCTCGAGTCCTGGGGGCCGTTGCACCAGGTTCGGCTGGAAAACGGCGAAACGAAAAACGCGCGGCTACATACGGTCGTCGAGTACAAAGACCCGGCCCCTCCAGCAGGCCAGGCTCCTTATCACCTCCCGACCAAGGAAACCACCGGCGCCGCGGTGCCCGGCAGCTCTGGAGACGCCGATCAGCGCACGACCGAATTCAGCTACTGGTGGAACCTGCGAAAGGTTGGGACGACGATCCTGAACCCAGGCCTCGGTCAGCTCGAAACCCGTTCGGTTACCGCTTACGACGAGTCGACTGGGCAGGTCGCCCATGTTATGCAGCCCAAATACGCGGATCTGGAAAATGGGTGGACCCAGTTTGCCTATTATCGGGGCGGTACCGGACCTGGAGGCTGCTACAACGCTCAATACGCTGGGCTGCTGTGTAAGATTTTGCCAGTCCCCCAGGTGAGCGGTAGCGGCCGCCCCGAACTCCTCGTCAAGAGCTTCAAGGCCTATAACAACCTCGACCAGCCGACCGAAATCGTCGAAAGCGCCGGCGGTAAAGAAGTAAACGTCCGAAAAACCCTGCTCGAATACGACAAAGCCGGTCGCCAGGTGCGGAAGAGGATCGTAGACGGCGGCCAGCCGATTCCGAAGGTCGAAACCGAATACAGCGAAACGTTCGGGTTGCCGATCGCCGAACGCTTCAAATGCGAATCCGAATGCGGGAACCCCCAGTTCCTGACCTCGGTCGGGGCGGCGAGCGCAACCCAGAGCGCTGTGAAAGCTCCGAGCGATGCGGTGGTCGACGCGAGCGGGAACGTCTGGGTCGTCGATCAGGGCAACAACCGTGTAGTCGTCTACAACGAAGGCGGCGAGTACGTCCGCGAAATGGGCGGGCTCGGCTCGAGCGGCGGCAAACTCAATAAACCCTCGGGGATCGCGATCGACTCCTTCGGCCTGATCGACGTGACCGACACCGCCAACAACCGCGTAGCCCGCTTCACGGCAGCCGGCGCCTTCCACTCGGTGATCGGCGCCAACGTCAACAAATCCCGGGTCGAAGCCGGCGGCACGCTGGCCGAACGCAACCGCTGCACGGCTGCCTCCGGAGACGTCTGCCAGGCTGGGTCGTCCGGCAGCGCCGAAGGGGTGATGGCAGAACCGGTCGGGATCACCACCAGCGGCGGCGGCAACTTCTTCGTCGTCGAGCGGGCCAACAACCGGGTCGAGAAGTTCAACCTGACCGGGGAACTGCTGGCCAAATTCGGCATCCCCGGCACCGCAGCCGGGCAGCTGAAAGAACCGACCGCGATCGCCACCTCGCCCGCGGGCGCACTCTGGGTCGCCGATACCGGCAACAACCGCATCCAGCAGTGGAACTCCTCGCTCGGCTTCGTGCGAGCCGTCGGCAAAGAAGGCACCGGCAATGCCGAATTCAAAAAGCCCGCCGGGATCGAGATCGACTCCTCCGGCAAAGTTTGGGTGGCCGAGCAGGAAGGCAAGCGCGTCCAGAAGCTCGGCGAAACCGGTGAATTCCTCCTGAAGTTCGGAGCCGCCGGAACCCAGGAAGGCCAGTTCGGCTCTCCCGCAGGAATCACCAGCGACGGCAAAGGCAACCTCTTCCTCGCCGACGCCGGGAACAACCTCCTGCAGAAGTGGTCGACCAGCGGCTTCGACACGCAGGAGACGTCGGTCACCTACGACACGCTTGGCCGTGCCACCTCCTACAGAGACGCAGACGGCAACGAAGCAAAAACGACCTATGACTACCTTGGCCGCCCGCTCACCCAGAGCGACGGCAAAGGCACCCAGACTCTGCGCTACGACTCGGTCACCGGCGTCCTCGTCGAACTCGAAGACTCCGCCGCCGGCCTCTTCACTGCTAGCTACGACGCGGATGCCCAGATGGTCAAACAGGGCCTTCCGAACGGCCTGACCCGGGAGATGGTCGTCGATGAGGCTGGAGAAGCAACCGGCCTCACCTACACCAAGGCGAGCAACTGCGGGACCAGCTGCACCTGGCTCTCCAACACCGCGCAGCGTTCTATCCAGGGGCAGATCTTGCTGGAAGACGGCACGCTCGGCAAAGATGAATACGCCTACGACAAGCTCGGCCGCCTCACTACCGCGCGGGAAACGCTGACGGGCGGCAGCTGCACCACGAGAACCTACGCCTACGACAAAGATTCGAACCGGACCGGGATGACCACGATCCCGGGCCTGGCGGGTGCTTGCTCGAGCTCAGGTGGCACCAGTCGTAGCTACAACTACGACGGTGCCGATCGGCTCGTAGCCACGGGCCTCACCTACGATGATTTCGGCCGCATCACCAGTCTGCCGGGAGAATTTGTCGGCGGGAAAACTCTGACCACCACCTATTTCGGTAACGACATGGTGGCGAGCCAGACCCAGGAGGGTGTCACCAATTCCTTCCAGCTCGACGCAATGCTCCGGCACCGACTGCGTCTCCAGGCCGGCGGCCTTCAAGGCACCGAAGTCTTCCACTACGCAGATGGTTCAGATTCGCCGGCATGGACCGAGCGCGGGACCAGCTGGACGCGCAACATCACCGGCATCGGGGGAGATCTGGCCGGGATTCAAGAAAGTGGGAAAGAAATAGAGCTCCAGCTGATCAACATCCATGGGGACGTATCGGCCACGGCTGCGTTGAGTCCCGCTGCGACTTCCCTGAAATCGACGTTCACTTACGACGAGTTCGGCAACCAGACGTCCGGAGGCTCGGGTCGGCGGTTTGGCTGGCTGGGGGGAAAGCAGCGGAGAACCGAATTCAAATCAGGGGTAATCCAGATGGGGGTACGAAGCTACGTTCCTCAGCTTGGTCGATTCCTAACGCCCGATCCGGTGTTTGGGGGGTCGGCAAACCCCTACGACTATGCGAATCAAGATCCGATCAACAACTTTGATCTCACTGGCGAAAAATGTGCCGGCACCAAGGCGCAGGTGCAACGGTGTAGGGAGTGGAAGGAAGAAGCTCACAGAAAGAGGGAAAGGGTCCAGCGGAGGCTAACCCACCTAAAAAAAGCTTATGCACGGATTAAGGAAAAACACGAACAGCAACAGCAACATGCCAATGTTCCAGACTTTGGGTGGTTCGAAGATCAGGTCAATGGTGCTATCAAAAAGTCACAGAGCATACTCGGTAAGATTGCGCATGCGCCTTGCGGCAAGGCGGGAGCTTTTGCGACCAGCGGCGGAATTTTCCTCGAAAAGGCCGGAGCGGGTCTCGCAGCAGGCGGTTACGCCGAATTCGGGGCAATAGTGTCGAGGCTTGGGTCGGCATCCGCCCTTGCGGGCGCAGGCCTGATCGCAGGGCATGAGGCCGGGCTTTGCTAAATGACCCTTCTTTCCGACCGCGCAATAGCTAATATCTCGTGTCCTTGAGATTCGTCCGATTTCATTGGAGAGCGGCGGTGGCTACGGTGTGGTCGATAGCTGCGGTACTGGAGTTGGTGAAAGGAGAAGTTCTCTTCGCCATAGTCGCCGTCTTGCTCTCGATCGTCCTCTGGGACAGCTACCGCCGTGACAGACGGAATCGGGCACGCGGGGTTGTAGAGCAAGGGATCGAGCCTTAGGAACCCAACGGCCTTGGAGCAAGAAGGAGACTCTAGTTTCTCCTTTAAGGGCATGAGCCGAGGTCCCAGGGGGAGTGGCGGTCTTTGTTGCCAGCCTGTTCGGGGTAGGCGAGGTCGGCTCCCCTACGAGGACTTCTAGACGTGGGTGGAACACCGATCGACCCCTCGATTCGGCCGTTTATGTCTTGCTACCGCGTACACCGGCGTCCCTCTCACCACCTATTTCAGCAACGACATGGTGGCAAGCCAGTCGCAGAACGGGGTGACCAACAGTTGGACGCCATGCTGCGGCAGCGCCACCGCCTTCGGGCAGGCAGTCTTCAGGGGACCGAAATCTTTCACTAGGTTGGGTCATCTTTGTGGGCCCTCCAACGCCGGGGATGCGATTAAAAATGATGCTGGTATCTCCGGTCACCGTGATACCGCATGATTCCTATTTTCTGTAGGTAGGGCGTTTAGCGCAGGGCCGAGCCCTCCCCCAGAGTGGCACGCCCTAGCGGGCGTGCAGGGGGTCGGGCGATCGGCCCCGCGCTGGGTGGGGCCACCTTGCGAAAGGACGCCCCATGCCTCCGACGAACGCGGCTACCGCAGAAACGGAGCCGAAGCGCGGCCACCTCACCGGGGCCGCCCTGACCGATGAGGTCTTCGACTCCTCTCCGACGCTGCTCCGGAACGCTCGTGGTCGAACGGGCGCAGTAACCGGCCTACAGCAGTACTTCACCCCGCCGGAGGCGGCGAGGCTGATCGCCCTCGTCAACGGCCCTCGCGCCTCCACCCTTGATCTGACGGCTGGGAACGGAGCCCCAAAGTAGTTTCGGCCCTGATGGGCCACAAGGCACCTAAGCGCCAGCCGGGAGCTGCCCCGATCACCCTGCGGCGCTATACCCACGTTCTCCCCGGCGAGCTCGAGAGGGCGCGCGACAAACTGCAGCGCTTCCTCGATGAGCGGGAGACCGAAGAAGCTGATCACTCCTTCGCCATCGCAGCGTAAGGTTTTCGGGGTCATCGTTCGGATCGCGGCCGGGCGGACTTTTTTGCTTGGCCTTCCAGTTTGGCTAACACGGGGTCCAATTTGGCTCTATAGGCTGCGTCTTATACCAGAGATGCCTGGCCTTTTAAGCCGCGCGGCGCGGGGTCGAGTCCCGACGGGGGCATTTCTCTAGCAACCTCTTTCCGAGAGCCGGTTCCATAGGATATCATTGCTATCATTATGGCCCAGCTCCTCGTCAGAGACATAGAGACCGAGGTCGTCCACGAGCTAAAGGTTCGAGCCGCCCGCCACGGCCACTCAGCCGAGGAGGAGCACCGGCAGATCCTGCGCGAGGCGCTCGGCCCGAAGGGGCCGTCGCAGTCGCTGAAGGAGATGCTGCTGACGATGCCTGATGCAGGCGAGGATCGTGACTTCGAGCGGCCCGAGGATCGTGGTCGCGCGGTCGAGCTTTGAGCTACCTGCTCGATACCAACGTCATCTCGGAGTTGCGAAAGGGGGAGCGCGCGGACGCGAACGTCAGGGCGTGGTTCAGCGGGTGTGCCGACGAGGAGATCTATCTGAGCGTCCTGACGATCGGCGAGATCCGCCGCGGCGTCGAGAGCGTCCGCCGGCGCGATCCCGACTCCGCCGCGGCTCTCGATAGTTGGCTCGTCCGGCTCGGCGAGGCCCATCGCGACCGAATCCTCCCGGTCGACCGGGCGATTGCGGAGGAGTGGGGGAGGCTGAACGTGCCCGATCCGCCGCCGGTTGTCGATGGCCTCCTGGCGGCGACGGCGAAAGCGGCGGGACTGACCTTCGTCACCCGCAACGTTGCCGACGTCGAGGGAACCGGGGTTCAGCTTGTGGATCCGTTCGCAGCCCACTTCTAGAGCTTGTCATCGTCCGGTGGCCGCGGCTCGCGCCAAATGGACGAGTCGGGGACTTCGAATCATCCGGACGCTGCTGCCCTCGATCCCCTTGGATCTGACTCTCAGCGGAACGTGCTATTCACCCTGAATGGCTGACGAGCGAGGAGGGCGGCATGACCGGCACCTGCTCCGTGTCCCGGCCGATAAGGAGAGCGACGACGAACGGCGCCTCGATCGCATCCACAGAGAGGTCGAAGGCGCCTTCCACGCGTTGCGGGACATCGAAGAAGGGGTCTCGATCTTCGGCTCGGCCCGGGTCGAGGAGGGGCATCGCTGGTACGACCTCGCCCGCGAGACCGCTGCCTGCCTCACCCACCACGGTTACACGGTGATCACCGGCGGCGGCCCGGGGCTGATGGAGGCCGCCAATCGCGGCGCCGCCGAGGCCGGCGGCCTCTCCGTCGGGCTCAACATCGAACTCCCGCACGAGCAGCACGTCAACCGCTACGTCAACCGCCAGTACGAATTCCACTACTTCTTCGCCCGCAAGCTGATGTTTGTCCGCTTCGCCCGCGCCTTCGTGATGATGCCCGGCGGCTTCGGCACCCTCGACGAGATGTTCGAGTCCCTGACCCTGATCCAGACCCACCGCATCCAGGCTTTCCCGACGATCCTCGTCGACTCGGAGTTCTGGGACCCGCTGCTGGAATGGATCGACCGCGGCCTCGAGGACCACGGCCTGATCTCCCCCGGCGACAAAGAGCTCCTCGTCGTCACCGACGATCCACACGAGGTCTGCAAGCACGTGATGCGGGCGAGCGAAGAGCAGCGGGAGGCAGTCGGAAAGACGCCCCAGCCCGAGCGCTAGTGCCGGAAGTGCCGGTGCTTCGTGAAGACCATCGCGACGCCGGCCTGCTCGCAGGCCTCGATCACCTCGGCGTCGCGTTTGCTGCCGCCGGGTTGGATCACGGCGGTGGTGCCGGCTTGGATCGCCAGCTCGGGGCCGTCGGCGAAGGGGAAGAAGGCGTCGGAGGCCAGGGCGGAGCCGGCGAGGAGGGAGTCGGCCTCGGCGCCGCGGGCCTCGCGGCACTTCTCCACCGCCAGGCGGACGGAGTCGACCCGGCTCATCTGGCCGGCGCCGATACCGAGGGTGGCACCGCCCTTGGCGAGGACGATCGCATTGGAGCGGACGCGGCGGCTGACGGTCCAGGCGAAGAGCATGTCCTGCCATTGCTCCTTGCTCGGCTCGTTGCCGGTGACCGCCTCCATGATCTCCCGCGGCTCCGGGTCGCCGTCGCGGTCCTGGATCAGGAGGCCGCCCTGCACCCGCTTGACGTCGCGTTCGCTCGGGTCGGCCTGGCGGCGCTCCTCCTCGCAGAGGATCCGGATCGCCTCCTTCTGGGTGAGAACGTCGAGCGCCCCCTCCTCGTAGCCCGGCGCGCTCAGCACCTCGACGAAGTTCTTGTGCAGCTCTTCGGCGAGCTCGCGGCTGATCGGGCGGTTGAGGGCGATGACGCCGCCGTAGGCGGAGACCGGGTCGCAGGCGAGCGCCTTCAGGTAGGCCTCGAGCGCGTCGGCGCCGATCGCCACCCCGCAGGGGTTGTTGTGCTTGACGATCACGCAGGCCGGCTGCTCGAAGTCGCTCGCCAGGCTGCGGGCCGAGTCAAGGTCGAGGACGTTGTTGAAGGAGAGCGCCCGCCCGTGCAGCTTCGAGGTCCGCGAGAGGATGTGGTTGCGCAGGCCGGACTCGGCGTAGAGGGCCGCCCGCTGGTGCGGGTTCTCGCCGTAGGAGAGGTCGAGCACCTTCTCGTAAGCGACCGCGAGGTGTTCGGGGAAGTCCTCGTACTCCATCGAGAACCAGCGGCTGATCGCGGCGTCGTAGCGCGCGGTCTGGGCGAAGGCCTCGTTGGCGAGCCAGTGGCGGGTCGCGGCGGAGACCTCGCCGCCGCTCTCTTCCAGCTCGGCGCAGACGGCGTCGTAGGACTCGGGCTTGACGATCACCGCGACGCACTCGTGGTTCTTCGCCGCCGCCCGGATCATCGTCGGCCCGCCGATGTCGATGTTCTCGATCGCGACGTCGTGCTCGACCTCGTGCCCGGCGACGGTCTGCTCGAAGGGGTAGAGGTTGACGCAGACGATGTCGATCGGCTCGATCCCCTCGCGCTCCAGCGTCGCCATGTGCTCCGGGTCGCCGCGCCGCGCCAGCAGCGCCGCGTGCAGCCGAGGGTGCAGCGTCTTCACCCGGCCGCCGAGGATCTCTTCCTGGCCGGTGAACTCGGAGACGTCGGTGACTTCGAGCCCCGCCTCGCGCAGCGCGGTGGCGGTTCCGCCGGTGGAGAGGA
>Ga0184624_10000025_pt1 | contig 40041 bp, 41 predicted proteins | sample PLM3_5_b1_FD_133157 | JGI IMG/M metagenome (GOLD analysis project Ga0184624, IMG submission 133157) | Groundwater sediment microbial communities from an aquifer in East River, Colorado, USA - PLM3_5_b1 | ecosystem: Environmental > Terrestrial > Soil > Riparian zone | place: USA: East River...
CAGAAAGGCCGAGGGTGGTGGTCCCTCGGCCTTTCTGCATGATTCGCAAACTCAAGAAAGGAAGTACCTCAGATGCAGTACTCACTTACCCACTTCTGAGGAAAACCACACTTCCTTATTTGGACTCCTCGGACGTGGACTCGATCTCCTGGGCGAGCTCCTCCAGCTCCTCCGCGAAGGAGGTGCCGAAGCCCTCGGCCGGAGCCTCGACTCCGTCGACGCCTAGTTCGGCGGCCAGCTCGTCTTCTTCGAGCAGGTCGTCGCCCGGGGGCTCGATCGGTTCCGCCGGCTCGATCGCGACCGTCCGGTAGTGCTTGAGGCCGGTCGCGGCCGGAATCAGCTTGCCGATGATCACGTTCTCCTTCAGGCCGACGAGGCGATCCCGTTTGCCCTCGAGGGCAGCGTCGGTGAGAACCTTCGTCGTCTCCTGGAAGGAAGCCGCGGAGAGGAAGGACTCGGTTGCCAGCGAGGCCTTGGTGATCCCGAGGATGACCTCCTCGCCTTTGGCCGGCGTGCCGCCTTCTTCCTTGACTTTTTTGTTCAGCCGTTTGAGGCTGCCGCGGTCCTCGAGCTGGCCGGGAAGGAGGCTGGTCGAGCCCTTGGACTCGATCCGCACCTTCTTCAGCATCTGCCGGGCGATGATCTCGATGTGCTTGTCGTTGATGTCGACGCCCTGGGCCCGGTAGACCTTCTGGACCTCGTCGACCAGATAGACCTCGACGTCGGTCCGCCCGCGAATCGCCAGCAGGTCGGCCGGGTACAGCGAGCCCTCGTTCAGCGGCTGGCCGACCTCGACCCGCTCGCCGTCGGTGACGTGCAGCCGGGTCCGCAGCGGGAAGCTGTAGCTGTGCTCCTCGCCGCTGGACTCGATGACGATCACTTTCAGCGCTTTGTCGGTTTCTTCGATTGAGACTTTGCCCGCGGCCTCGGCCATCTGCGCCAAGCCCTTCGGTTTACGCGCCTCGAAGAGCTCGACGATGCGCGGCAGGCCCTGGGTGATGTCCTGACCGGCCACACCCCCGGTGTGGAAGGTCCGCATCGTCAGCTGGGTGCCGGGCTCGCCAATCGACTGAGCCGCAATAATGCCGACCGCGTCGCCGATGTTGACCGTAAAGCCGGTGGCCGGTGCGACGCCGTAGCAGGAGCGGCACACGCCGGATTCGGACTCGCACTTGAGAGCCGAACGGACCGGGATCTTGACCTCTTCGTCGCCAAGTGCCTCGGCGATCTCTTCGACATCCTGAAGGGTGATTTCCTGGTTGCGCTTGAGCAGATCGCGACCGCGTTTGGTCTCGAGCTTTTTCGCCGCCAGGCGGCCGATCAGATTGTCGTTGAGAGACCCGTCGTCCTTGCGGATGACCATCTCGATGTGTTCTTTGGTCTTGCAGTCCTCATCGCGGACGATCACGTCCTGGGCGACGTCGACCAGGCGCCGGGTCAGGTACCCGGAGTCGGCGGTCCGCAGGGCGGTGTCGGCGAGACCCTTTCGGGCTCCGTGGGTGGAGATGAAGTACTCGAGAACCGAGAGACCCTCCATGAAGTTGGCCTTGATCGGCCGCTCGATGATCTCCCCTTTCGGGTTAGCCATCAAGCCGCGCATCCCGGCCAGCTGGCGGATCTGTTTGAACGATCCGCGAGCGCCCGAGTTGGCCATCATGAAGATCGGGTTCAGCGTGTCGAGGTTGTCCTCCATCGCCTGCGCGACCTCGTCGGTGGCCCGGTTCCAGTGCGCCGTCACAGCCTCGTGACGCTCCTCGGCGGTGATATAGCCTTCGTCGTACTGGCCCTGGATCGCTTCGGTCTCCTTCTCGTAGCGATCGAGGATTTCCGGCTTCTCCGGCGGCGAGACGACGTTGTTCTTCGAGACCGTGATCCCGGCCTGGCTGGCGTAGTGGAAGCCCAGGTCCTTGAAGGCATCGAGGACCTGTGAGACCGCCGGCGCGCCGTAGGCCTCGACGAGGTCGGAGACCATCTGGTTGATGTCCTTCTTCTTCAGCGAGAAGTTGACGAACTCGAACTGCTCCGGATCGAAGTCGTCTTCGAGGGCGTCCGCGAGGGCACGCTCGATCTTCTCGTTGAAGATGATCCGCCCGACCGTGGTCAGGAAGTGGCCGCGGCCGGCCCGGCGGTACTCCGCCTGGTCGTGCAGTTTGCAGCCGCCGTTCTCGTAGACGAGCTCGGCCTCCTGCGAGGAGCGGAACACCTTCACGTTCGGGCCCGAACCGTTCGTGCCCTTGCCGGTCTTCAGTTGCTCGTCGATCTTTGCCAGCTCATCTGCTTCCGGGCCATAGGTCAGGTAGTAGATGCCGAGCACCATGTCCTGGGTCGGGGTCGCCAGCGGCGCCCCGTGGGCCGGGGAGAGGATGTTGTTGGCAGACAGCATCAGGATCCGGGCCTCGGCCTGGGCCTCGGAGGAGAGCGGCACGTGGACCGCCATCTGGTCGCCGTCGAAGTCGGCGTTGAAGGCGTGGCAGACCAGGGGGTGAACCTGGATCGCCTTGCCCTCGACCAGAACCGGTTCGAAGGCCTGGATGCCGAGACGGTGCAGGGTCGGCGCCCGGTTGAGCAGGACGGGGTGCTCGTGGATGACTTCCTCCAGCACATCCCAGACCTCCGGGATCATCGACTCGACCATCTTCTTCGCGGCCTTGATGTTCTGGACCGCTTTGCGCTCGACGAGCTGAGCCATGATGAACGGCTTGAAGAGCTCCAGAGCCATGAGCTTCGGCAGGCCGCACTGGTGCAGCCGCAGGCTCGGGCCGGAGACGATTACCGAACGGCCGGAGTAGTCGACGCGCTTGCCGAGCAGGTTCTGGCGGAAGCGACCCTGCTTCCCCTTCAGCATGTCGGAGAGCGACTTCAGCGGCCGGTTACCGGGACCCGTGACCGGGCGCCCGCGGCGGCCGTTGTCGAAGAGGGCGTCGACCGCCTCCTGCAGCATCCGCTTCTCGTTGTTGACGATGATCTCGGGGGCACCGAGGTCAAGCAGCCTTTTCAGCCGGTTGTTGCGGTTGATCACCCGGCGGTAGAGGTCGTTGAGGTCGGAGGTCGCGAAGCGACCGCCGTCCAGCTGGACCATCGGGCGCAGCTCCGGCGGAATCACCGGCACCGCGTCGAGGACCATCCAGGCCGGCTGGTTGTCGGAGTTCTTGAAGGCACTGGCGACTTTCAGCCGCTTCACCGCGCGGGCCTGTTTCTGCCCTTTGGAGCTGTTGATCGTCTGCTCGAGCTCCTCGCATTCGGCCTCGAGGTCGACCTGTTCGAGCAGGTCGCGCACCGCTTCGGCACCCATGCCGCCGCGGAAGTACTCGCCCCATCCGAACGGGGAGCCGAACCGGTCCTTGAGCTCACGGAAGACCGTCTCGTCGTTGATGACGTCCTTCGGCTTCATCTCCGTGAAGATCTTCCAGACCTCTTGCATCCGCTCCGCGGCCTCTTCGAGATAGGCCTCGGTGTCGGAGATCTCGGCGTCGAACTGTTTGCGCAGTTCTTTGGTCATTTTCGCCCGGTCGTCGTCTTTGAGCTTCCGCAGCTGCGCCGCGGTCAGTTTCAGAGAGTCGGCCCAGATGTGGTCTTCGTCGTCGAACTTGTCCTGGGCGCCGTTCTCCAGGTAGGCGATCCGGCGCTCGAGGGACTCGCTCAGCTCCTGCGTCCGTTTCTGTTTTTCGGACTCGTAGGAGTCGACGACTTTTTTGACCTCTTTCTCCAGTTTCCCGACGTCCTTGTCGCGAGCCTCCTCGTCGACCCAGGTGACCATCGAGGCGGCGAAGTAGAGGACCTTCTCCAGCTCTTTGGGAGCCATGTCGATCAGGTAGCCGATCCGGCTCGGGACACCCTTGAAGAACCAGATGTGCGAGACCGGGGAAGCGAGGTCGACGTGACCCATCCGCTCGCGGCGGACCTTGGAGCGGGTTACCTCGACGCCGCAGCGCTCGCAGACGATCCCCTTGTAGCGGACCCGCTTGTACTTGCCGCAGTAGCACTCCCAGTCCTTGGTCGGACCGAAGATGCGCTCGCAGAAGAGCCCGTCTTTCTCGGGCTTCAGCGTCCGGTAGTTGATCGTCTCGGGCTTGGTGACCTCGCCCCAACTCCAGGAGCGGATCTTCTTTGAAGACGCGAGTCCAATCTCGATCGCGTCGAAATTATTGATGTCGATCATCAGTCCTCCACCTCGGCCGGCGTGGCCTCCTCGGCTTTGCCAGCACCATCACCATCAGTTCCGCCCTCGCCCTCGGCGACCACCTGCTCCTCCTGCTCGTCCGCGGCTCCGTTGGAGGAGTCGGCGCGGACGCCGGTCAGGTCCATGCCGAGCTCCTCGGCCGCTTTCAGCAGGTCGTCTTCCTCGTCGGAGATTTCGACGTCTGACCCCTCCGACACCACATTGGCGTCGAGCGAGAGGCTCTGGATCTCCTTCAAAAGGACTTTGAAGGACTCCGGGATCGACGGCTCGGGGATGTTCTCCCCCTTGACGATCGCCTCGTAGGCCTTGACGCGCCCGACGGTGTCGTCGGACTTGACCGTGAGCATCTCCTGCAGGGTGTACGCGGCGCCGTATGCCTCAAGCGCCCAGACCTCCATCTCGCCGAAGCGCTGACCGCCGAACTGCGCCTTGCCGCCCAGCGGCTGCTGGGTGACGAGCGAGTACGGGCCCGTCGAGCGGGCGTGGATCTTGTCGTCGACGAGGTGCAGCAGCTTGAGGATGTACATGTAGCCGACCGTCACCTTGCCCTCGTAGGGCTCGCCGGTGCGGCCGTTGTATAGCTGGGCCGTGCCGGAGGCGCGGGCGCCCGGACGGGCGCTCGTGTCGACCCCGATGTCGACCCCGCGCTCTGCGTTCTCCTCGTTCCAGGAGACCAGCGCGTTGTCGACGTCCTCGACGGTTGCGCCGTCGAAGACCTGCGTTGCCACGTAGACGCGGCCGTCGCCCTCATCGGAGTGGGCCTGTTTGTAGGCCTCCGAGCCGTCGTCGTACCAACCGTTCGCCGCGACCCACCCGAGGTGGGTCTCGAGGATCTGGCCGATGTTCATCCGGCTCGGCACGCCGAGCGGGTTGAGGATGACGTCGACGGGAGTCCCGTCAGCCAGGTGGGGCATGTCCTCCTCGGGCACGATCTTCGAGATCACACCCTTGTTCCCGTGGCGGCCGGCGAGCTTGTCGCCCTCCTGGATCTTGCGCTTGATCGCGACATAGACGCGGACCAGGTCGTTGACGCCAGGGGGCAGGTCATCGCCGGCATCGCGGCTGAAGGTGAGGACGTCGATGACGACCCCACCCGCGCCGTGGGGGACTTTCAGCGAAGTGTCGCGGACCTCGCGCGCCTTCTCCTTGAAGATCGCGCGGATCAGCTTCTCCTCGGCGGTCAACTCGGTCTCGCCCTTCGGCGTCACCTTGCCGACCAGCAGATCGCCGGCGTCGACCTCGGCGCCGACGCGGACGATGCCGCGCTCGTCGAGGTTGCGGAGGCTCTCCTCGGAGCGGTTGGGAATGTCGCGAGTGATCTCCTCGTCGCCGAGCTTGGTCGTGCGGGCGTCGATCTCGTACTCCTCGATGTGGATCGAGGTGAGTTCGTCGTCCTTGACCAGGCGCTCGGAGAGAATGATCGCGTCCTCGAAGTTGTAGCCCTCCCAGGACATGAAGGCGACCAGGCAGTTCTTGCCCAGCGCGATCTCGCCGCCACCGGTGGAGGAGCCATCGGCGAGCACGTCGCCCTCCTTCACCTTCTGGCCGCTCTTCACGATCGGCCGCTGGTGGATGACCGTTCCCTGGTTGGAGCGCATGAACTTGTGGAGCGGGTACTCGTCTTTCTTCGAGCCGCTGCTGACGACGATCCTTTCGGCGTCGACGTGGGTGACTTCGCCGGCGTTCAAGGCGAGGACGACGTCGCCGGTGTCGACGGCGGCGCGGCGCTCCATCCCGGTCCCGATCAGCGGCGGGTCGGGTTTGAGCAGCGGCACAGCCTGCCGCTGCATGTTCGAGCCCATCAGCGCGCGGTTTGCGTCGTCGTGCTCGAGGAACGGGATCAGCGAGGTCGCCACCGACCAGATCTGGGACGGCGAGACGTCCATCAGGTCGACTTCTTTAGGAGCGGCGGTCGCGTACTCCTGCTCGCCGGCGCGGACCAGCACCAGCGGGCCTTTCAGTTTTCCGGTTTTCGGATCGAACTCGGAGTTCGCCTGGGCGATCACCTTGTCCTCGTCCTGGGTCGCGTCGTAGTGGACGATCTCCTCGGTGACGACGCCGTCTTTGACCACCCGGTAGGGGGTGGTGACGAAGCCGTGCTCGGAGATCTGCGCGTAGGACGCAAGCGAGCCGATCAGGCCGATGTTCGGCCCCTCCGGGGTCTCGATCGGGCACATCCGGCCGTAGTGGGTCGGGTGCACGTCGCGGACCTCGATCGGCGCCCGCTCGCGGGTCAGGCCGCCGGCGCCGAGCGCCGAGAGCCGCCGCCTGTGGGTGAGGCCGGCGAGGCTGTTCGTCTGGTCCATGAACTGCGAGAGCTGCGAGGACCCGAAGAACTCCTTCATCGCCGCCACGACCGGGCGGATGTTGATGATCGTCTGCGGCGTGATCGCGTCGGCGTCTTCGGTGGTGAGCCGCTCGCGGACGACACGCTCCATCCGGTAGAGGCCGATGCGGAAGGCCTCTTGGATCAGCTCGCCGACGGTGCGCAGTCGGCGGTTGCCGAAGTGCTCGTACTCGTCGAGGTGGTCGTAGACCTGCTCGCGCGGGTAGGTGATCGCCTCCGCGGCATAGTCTTTGATCGGGTTCTCCTCGTCGATCTCCTCCGGGATCCCGAGCAGCTTCGGCAGCGTCACCAGCTCCTTGACGAGGGCGATGATGTCGTCGTGCGTCAGGACCCGCGTCTCGAGGTCGATGTCGAGATCGAGACGGGCGTTGAGCTTGTAGCGGCCGACCCTGGTCAGGTCGTAGCGCTTGGGATCGAAGAAGAGCTGCTCGAGCAGCGCTTTCGCGGCGTCCACCGACGGCGGCTCGCCCGGTCGCTGCTTTTTGAACAGCTCGATCAGGGCGCCCTCTTCGGTCTTGGTCGCTTCGGTATCCGCCTCGATCGTGTGGCGGAGGTAGACCGAGTTGTCGAACATGTCGAGGAGCTGCTGGTCCTCGACGTAGCCCATCGCGCGCAGCAGCACCGTGACCGGCAGTTTCCGCTTGCGGTCGATGCGGACGAAGACTTTGCCTTTTTTGTCGACTTCGAGCTCGAGCCAGGAGCCTCGGGCAGGCATCAGGTTGGCGATGAAGACCTGCTTTTCGGGGTCCTTCGGCGCCATCACGTAGGCGCCCGGCGAACGCACGAGTTGCGTCACGACGACGCGCTCGGTGCCGTTGATGATGAAGGTCCCGCGCTCGGTCATCCACGGGAAGTCGCCCATGAAGACGGCCTGCTCGCGGATCTCTCCGGTCTCCTTGTTCTGGAAGGCGACCGTCGCGGTCAGCGGCCGCGAGTAGGTCATGTCCTTCTCACGGCACTCCTCGATCGTGTGCGGCGGCTCCTCGAATTTGAAATCGCCGAAGACGATCTGGAGGTTCCCCGTGTAGTCCTCAATCGGGGATATGTCGTTGATCGTCTCCCGGAGGCCACCAGATTTCGGATCCGTCAGTTCCTCGAAGGAACGGCGCTGGATATCGATCAGGTGGGGAACCTCGAGAGGGTTGTCTAGGCGGGAAAAGCTCCTACGGGTTACGGGGGCAGCGTTGGAACGTGCCAAAGTCGGCGACTCCTCGGACGGTCAGAGGGACGTGGATACTGCGCAGATATGGGCAGGGGCACTCAAAAAGCGCGCGACCGCGGAAAATAACACACCGCGATCGGCGCCTTCAAGTTTGGCTTCCCGACTGGGATCGGGAAGTCCCGGCCAAACTCTCTAGGAGAGTTCGACCGTTGCCCCGGCCTCCTCCAGCTCAGTTTTGAGTTTGTCGGCCTCATCGCGCTCGACGCCCTCTTTGATCGCTTTCGGAGCCTCGTCGACGAGAGCCTTGGCCTCTTTCAGGCCGAGACCGGTCGCCGAACGAACCACCTTGATGACCGGGACTTTCTGGCCGCCGACCTCTTTGAGGATGACGTCGACGGTCGAAGACTCTTCGGCGCCGCCCTCGTCGCCGCCACCACCGGCGGCAGCAGCAGGCGCGGCAGCCGCGACGGCGGTCGCGGAGACGCCGAACTCCTCCTCGAGCGCTTTGATCCGCTCGGAGAGTTCCAGCACCGAGATGCTTTTCAGCTCCTCGATCCAGTCCTCGGTTGAAGTTTTGGTTGCCATCAGTCGCTACCCCTCTTCCTCGTTTGAATCCTGCTCTGAAGTCTCTTCTTTGGCCTCCGGCTCTTCCTTCGGCTCCTCCGCCGCGGGAGCAGCCTCCTCGGCCGCCGGCACCTCGCCGCCGACCAGGCCTTTCTCGGCGATCTGGCCGAGCTGCAGCGCAAGGCCCTGGATCATGCTGCCGAGCCCGCGCACGAGACCGGTGAGCGGGCTGGCGACAACGCCGGCAAGCTGCCCGTTCAGCACTTCGCGGCCGGGCAGTTTGGCGATCGATCTGAAGGCGGCCTCGTCAAGCACGGTGGCTTCCATGAAGCCGCCCTTGAAAGTGAGCACTTCGTGCTCTTTGTTGAAGGTCGTGATCGCTTTCGCGGCCTGGGCGGTGTCGCCGCGGACGAAGGTGAGGGCGGTCGGGCCCTGCAGCAGCTCGGTCAGCCGCTCCTCGCCCGCCTGGTCGGCGGCGATTTTGCTGAGGCGGTTTTTGACGATGCGGAAGCTGGCGTCGGCTTCGCGAAGTTTCGAGCGCAGCTCGGCTGCCTGGGGAACGCTGATACCGCGGTAGTCGACGGCGAAGATCGCCTCGGACGCCTCGATCTCGGCGGCGATCTCTTGTATGGCTTGTGACTTTTCTTCGCGGTTCATCGTCTCACCTGCACCGGGCTTGCGGGCACATGCCCCGCCGGTGGTCTGCGGTTAGCGGCGACGCAGTCTAAGCGCTCGCCGGCTCCTCTGCGGTCTCCCCCGCTCCGACGGCCGCGGTCTCGCGGTCGGCGGATTTGCCGGAGTCGACGCGGACGCCGGGGCCCATCGTCGTCGCCAGGGTGGCGGAGATGACGTATTTGCCCTTGGAGGAGGAAGGCTTGGCGCGGATGATCTCCTCCATCACCGCCTGGTAGTTCTCGAGAAGTTTCTCTTCGTCGAAGCTGGCCTTGCCGAGCGCCAGGTGGACGATCGCCTGACGGTCGGTGCGGTATTCGATTTTGCCCGACTTGGAGTCGTTGACGGCCTTCTCGACGTCGTCGGTGACGGTGCCGACCTTGGGATTCGGCATCAGGCCCTGGGGGCCGAGCACGCGGCCGAGCTGGCCGACGCCTTTCATCATCTCCGGGGTCGAGATCGCGACGTCGAAGTCGGTCCAGCCCTCCTGGACTTTCTCGACCAGGTCCTGGCCGCCGACGAAATCGGCACCGGCGGCCTCGGCGTCGCGGGCCTGCTGGCCCTGGGCGAAGACGGCGACGGTGACGTCTTTGCCGAGACCGTGCGGCAGCGCGAGCGTCCCCCGCAGCTGTTCGTCGGCGTGGCGGACGTTGACGCCGAGCAGGACGTGCAGCTCGACGGTCTCGTCGAATTTGGCGCTGGCGGTCTCTTTGATCAGCGCGATCGCCTCGGCCGGCGGGTAGGCACGGTCGCGGTCGACTTTGTCGTACTGGGCGCGGAATCGTTTGCCGTGGGCCATCAGGTTCTCCTAGGCGACGTCGACGCCCATCGAGCGGGCAGTGCCGGCGATGATCTTCTTCGCGGCGTCGATGTCGTTGGCGTTGAGGTCGGGCATCTTCCGTTCGGCGATCTCCTGGATCTGCGCGTCGGAGATCGTCCCCACCTTGTTGACGTGGGGCTCGCCCGAGCCCTTCGGGATCCTGATCGCTTCCTTGATCAGCACCGCGGCGGGCGGCGTCTTCGTGATGAAGGTGAAAGAGCGGTCCTCATAGACGGTGATCTCGACCGGGATGATCGTCCCGCCTTCGCCCTGCGTCTGCGCGTTGAACGCTTTGCAGAAGTCCATGATGTTGACGCCGTGCTGGCCCAGGGCAGGGCCGACCGGCGGCGCCGGGTTGGCGTTGCCAGCCTGGATCTGCAGCTTGATGAGGGTGAGGACTTTCTTTGCCATAAGCGGTTCGGGAGCATAGCTGGCGCGAGAACCAAGTGATCCAAGGACGCAGGGAGCGTGGCGTGCTTCGCACGCGAGCGACCGAGGACGCAGGAGCGCGCCGGTTATCGCGTCAGCTAGATCTTCTTGACCTGGTCGTAGCCCACCTCCACCGGGGTCTCGCGGCCGAAGATCGAGACCAGCACCTTGAGTTTCGCCGCGTCCTCGTTGATCTCGGCGATCTCGCCGGAGAAGTCCGAGAGCGGGCCGGAGATGACTTTGACCGATTCGCCGATCGCGAACTGGGCCTGGGTCCGCGGCCGCTCGGCGGTCTCGCGGTGGAGCAGGCGGTCGACCTCCGGTTTGGAGAGCGGCACCGGTTTGTTGCGCGAGCCGACGAAGCCGGTGACGCCGGGCGTGTTCTTGACCAGGCCCCAGGCGTCGTCGGTCATCTCCATGTTGACGAGGACGTAGCCGGGCATCGTCCGTTTCTCGGCCGTCACTTTCTGGCCGTCCTTCATCTCCGAGACCTGCTCGGTGGGAACGACGACCTGCCGCACGTTGCGGTTCTGGCTCATCGTCTGCACCCGGTGCTCGAGGTTGTGCTTGACCTTGTTCTCGTGCCCGGAGTAGGTGTTGATCACGTACCAGCGATACATCTAGAAGCCTTTGTTCGGGACCCTCTTAGAGGATCTGCTTGATGAGCCAGCTGAATGCCGCGTCGAGAGCGCCTAGATAGGCGGCCGCGACGGCGACGAAGAGGATGGTCACAGCGGTTGCCTGGATCAACGTCTCGCGATCCGGCCACTGGACTTTCTTCAGCTCCTGCCAACAGGATATGAGGAAGCCGATGAAACCTGCGCGCTGGCGTTCGGCCTTGGCCTGTTTCTGCTTCTTCGAAAGCTGCTCGCTCTCCCGCCGCTTCTGGTCCGCGCGCTTGCGCTTCTCGGCATCCTTCTGCGCGCGCGCTTCGGCGCGGCGGGCGGAACGCGGCTGCGGCGCGTCCGGCGTCTCGAGCTGGGACTCGGGGGCGCCGGCGGCGATCCCCATCTCGACCGCCTCGACCTCGGCGACGTCGCCGGAGACCCCCGTCTGGGTCTCCCGCTGCGCCTCTACCGGGGTCTCGTAGCCGCCGGAGCGTTTCTGCTCTTCGGCTTCCCGAGCCCGGCGCTCGGCCTTGCGCTGTGCACGGGTTTTCGCCATCGGGCCAGCTACCGAGTCTCTTTATGAGGGGTGTGGTGGCCACACCAACGGCAGAACTTGCGCATCTCGATGCGATCCGGCGAATTGCGCCGGGACTTATTGGTCTGGTAGTTGCGACGCTTGCACTCTTCGCAAGCCATCGTCACCGCGATGCGGACATCTCCGCGAGCCATCTTCTCCCTCGTTCCGTGCCTGAGGTAGTCGTTACAGAAGTCGTTACAGAAAGAAAACCCCGGGCCGAAGCGCGAGGCTGCGGCAAGGATAGCGTCCTCAGCCGCCTAGGGACTGGTTGCCGCCGCCCATATGTGTAGTAGTCCACATGGTCTACCGACTTTTATGTACAGTCGTTTTTCAGGCAATCCTTCCGGGCACTTCGGGGGCACGGTGCGAGAGGCAATCGAAAGCGGCGGTCTCTGTGACCGCGACCAGTTCGTAGAAGAGGTGGAAGAGCGGATCCTCGACCCGCTCCAGCGCGAGCAGCCCGGGGCCCTGCTCCTGCTCGACCTCGACGCCTTCCACCTCGTCAACGACTCGCTCGGGCACGAGGCCGGCGACCGGCTGCTCGACACGGTGGCGGCGACGCTGCGGCAGGAGTGCCGCGTCGACGACCTGCCGGCGCGGATCTGCGCCGACGAATTCGCCCTCCTGCTGCAACGGGCGACGCCGAGCCAGGCGATGGCGACCGCCGAGCGCCTGATCGCGCTGGTGCGCGAGCGCGGCAAGCCGGCGGTCGGGGCCAGCGTCGGGATCGCGACCTTCGGCGGCACCGGCGAGGCGATCACCGCCGAAGGGCTGATGATCGCCGCCGACATCGCCCTCTGCGAGGCCAAGGAACAGGGTGGCGGCAAGGCCGTCGACGGCGACAGCGGGCCGAACCTGAAGCTGACCTGGGCCGACCGGATCCGGGATGCGCTCGAGCGTGAACGGCTCGTCGTCTACGCGCAGCCGATCTTCGACCTGCGCAAGGAATGCGTCGCCCGCGAGGAGCTGCTGGTGCGGATGCTCGACGAGCACGACGACGTGATCCCGCCCTCCTCCTTCCTGCCGACCGCCGAGCGGCTGGGGCTGATCGTCGAGATCGACCGGCTCGTCTTGGCGAAGGCGATCGAGCTGGCCGGCCGCTCGCAGCCGATCGCCGTCAACGTCAGCGGCGCCTCGCTCTGCGACCCGCGGCTGATCGAGGACGTGCGGGCGGCGATCGCCGACGGACTCAACCCGGCCTGGCTCGACTTCGAGATCACCGAGACGGCGGCGATCTCCAACATGGACCACGCCCGCGCCTTCGCCGAGACGGTGACCGGGATGGGCTGCGGGCTCGGGCTCGACGACTTCGGCACCGGCTTCAGCTCCTTCAGCTACCTCAAGGACCTCCCGATCCAGCACCTCAAGATCGACATCGAGTTCATCCGCGATCTGCCCCGCTCCCCCACCGACCAGCGGCTCGTGCAGGCGCTGGTCCAGTTCGCGAAGGCGTTCGGCCAGGAGACCGTCGCCGAGGGAATAGAGGACGCCGAGACGCTGGCCCTGGTCCGCGCCTTCGAGGTCGACTACGCCCAGGGCTTCCACATCGGCGAACCGGCCCTGGTCGACGACGGTCGCACTGCGGCAGCGGCCTGAAGCTCACAGTCTCCGGTGGGAGCTCATCACGGGTACCGCCCGGTCGCCCGCAGCGTCAGTCCCACCAGCCTCGAGACGACCATCGCCACGTAGCCGAGCCCGGCGAGCTGCTCGATCATCACGAGGCTGCGCGCGAACGGCTTGACCGGCACTACGTCGCTGAGGCCCGTGCTGGTGAGCGTCGTGAAACTGAGGAAGAGCAACTCCATCCAGGTGCGCGCGTCGCGCGGGTCGACGGCCGCCGTGAAGCTCTGCGGCTCGACCGCCTGGCAGACGACGTAGGCGTAGGCAAACGCCCAGGCCACGAGGGTGAAGGTGGCGCCGACGGCGTAGAGCTCGTCGCGGGTGATCTCGTGGTCCTCGAGCATGTAGAACAAGAGCGCACCGCCCGCGTAGAAGTAGAGAACGGACTCGAAGGCCGACGAGTACGGCAGCAGCGCGTCGTCGCCCGTGACCGCCTGGATCAGCAGCAGCACGGTCGCCGGCAGCGCCAGCAGCACACTCACCCAGGTCAGCGCCGAAGAGCTGCGCACCGCGAGCACGACGAGGCCGAGGATCGCGATGCCGAACATGCTGAAGATCGAGCGGCCGACGGCGCCCGCTTCGAGAAACGGATAGATGAGGATGGCCGCCAGCTGGGCGGCGAGGAGGACTGCTGAGGGCTGGCGCTTCGCGAACTCCCGCACGGCGCCCTTTTCGCCGCCGTCGCGGCGTCCCCTACCCGGCCGCCGGGTCCTCGGCCTCCTACAGGCCGAGCGTTTTGCCGATGATCGTGCGCTGGATCTCCGAGGTGCCGCCGTAGATGGTCGAGACCAGCGAGGTGCGGACGAGGCGCTCCATGTCGTACTCGGCCGAGTAGCCGTACCCGCCCATCATCTGCATCCCCTCCAGGGTGGTGCGCTTGGCCACCTCGGTGACGAAGAGCTTCACCATCGAGGCCTCTTTCGGCAGCATCCGGTCGGGGTCCTCGTCGACGAGGGTGGCGACCCAGCGGGTCATCAGCCGGGCGGCTTCGAGGTCAGTGGCGAGGTCGGCGAAGCGGTGCTGGAGCGCCTGGAAGGAGCCGATCGGGCGGCCGAACTGCTTGCGGTCCTTGGCGTAGGCGAGCGCGTCGTCGAAGGCGCGCTGGGCGATCCCGAGCATCGTCGCCGCGAGGATCAGGCGCTCGACGTTGAGGCCGGCCATCAGCTGGGTCCAGCCCTGGTCGACCTCGCCGAGCACCGCACTCTCGGGGGCGACGCAGTCGGTGAAGTAGAGGGTGTTGGTCTCGCTGCCGCCCATCGTCTCGATCGGGACGATCTCCATCCCCTCGACCTCGCGCGGGACCCAGAGCATCGTCAGCCCCTCGTGCTTGCTCTCGCCCTTGGTCGTGCGGCAGACGACGAGGACGTGGTCGGCGATGCGGGCGTTGGAGATGAAGACCTTCTGGCCGTTGATCACGAAGCCGCCGTCGACGCGCTCGGCCTTGGTGGTGAGCGAGCCGACGTCCGAGCCGGCCTCGGGCTCGGTCATCGCGATCGCCTCGACCGAGCCGGAGGCGATGCCGCCGAGGATCTCTTCCTTCTGCGCCTCGGTGCCAAAACGCTGGGTGGCCTTGGCGACGATCAGCGTCGTCGCATAGCCGCCGATCGGGGCGAGCCCCCGCGAGCTCTCCTCCATGAACATGCAGGCGTCGAGCATCGTCCCGCCGGAGCCGCCGTACTCCTCGGGAATAGTCACGCCAAGCCACCCCAGCTCCGCCATCTGGTTGTAGATGTCGAAGTTGTGGTGCTCCGTGTAACCGTCGGTCAGCCGCTCGCGCTGGTCCTGCGTCCCGCACTCGCGGTCGCAGAAATCCCGGATCGCGTCGACGAAATCCTTCTGCTCGTCGCTGAGGGCGAAGTCCACGGCGCGGAGCCTATAGCGCCGAGTTAGCCGACCGGCCGTCCAGCGCGACCCGTAGCTCAGTCTTCGAGGCCGGGAAGATGGTCATGCGGCAGCTGCCCGTGGATCTCCTCTAAGCCGATCAGGTCATTACGGTCACGAGGCCGTCCCGCGAGGCGCTTGAACCCAACAATGCTGCGCAAGCTGGCGACCGGGAATTCGAGGCCGTCGTAAACGGCGTTCATCGCCTCGCCCGCAACCGTGTCGAAGTCGAGCGGCGGCAGGCCGCCGCGCATCACGTCGATGATTCCAGCGCGGGTCAGCACACGCAGGTGAGCCTGGTCCAAGAGGTGCTCGTCGGCGAGCGGCGCCTCGTCGCGCATTCTCACGCCATCCAATCCGCGCAACGCCTCGAGGACGCGCCGGTCGTTGGCGGGGTTATCGGGAACGAGGAAGTCCACGTCCTCGGTCGCACGCACGAAACGGTTCGCGATCACCGCGAAACCGCCGATCACGACGAACTTCGCGTTGGCGGCAACAAAAGCCGCAGCGGCCTCGTCGAGCTTAGGCTCGGGTGGAGCCACTGCCCCGCTCCACCGCTCGCAGCAGGCCGGCAGCTTGGGCCGAAAGGTCTTGGCCTCGGCGCAGCAGTTGACCGATCGGCGTGTCGGGAGTGGGTGTCAGGGCGCGGCGCTTCTCGGCGGCCAAGCGAGTCCACTCTGCATCGTGGCCGGGCTCCATCAGGGTTTTGCGCGGGGAGGAAGGCATCGGCACGATGGTACGCCAGACGAACCAGGAAGCCCGGAACGAGACTCGAACTCGTGACCCCTTCCTTACCATGGAAGTGCTCTACCAACTGAGCTATCCGGGCGGGTCGGCCTCGCTGTGAGGCCGCACACTCAGGATGATTCTAGACGGTGGCCGGGGATCAGCGACGGGCCCACGGGATTGCCACCGCCAGTTTCCAGACGCCCTCGAGCTGGCGCAGCACCATGGTGGGCGTCAGGGCTCGGGTGAAGGGCTCGCCTTCTGAGCCGGCGGAGCTCATCACCCAGCGCTCGCTTCCCAGGGCGACCTCGCCGGCGAGGACGATCGAGCTCTCCTGGACCTCGATCTTGGAGCCGGCGGCGATCATCTGGTGGAGGATCGGCCTGATCTCCTCCCGGCCGCGGACCACGGTCGAATCGGGGGTGAGCAGGCAGGCGTCTTTGGCGAAGCAGGAGGTGGCCGCCTCGAGATCGCCGCGGCTGATCGATGCGGCGAGGGCGCGCGTGCTCTCCCCGGGAGTGCGCGCGCCCTCGCGAACCGCAGTCGCCATGGCCTAGAGGAACTTCGAGGGCTGCAAGCGGCAGTAGCGGAATTCGTAATCGAGCACCTGGTTGTTCGCCTGCTTGGCGGTGCTGATCAACCGCACGACCATCTTCTGGGCGCTGGTCTCTTCGTCCTTGGCCAGCTTCGTGGCGACGGTTTCGAAGAGCTGCACCTCGGTCTTCACGTAGCCCAGCCATTTCGTCAGGCGCGTCGCGTCGGCGGGGGGTTTCGGCACCTGGAGGAGCTCGGTGCGGGCCTTCTTCAGGGCCTGGGCGGCGGCGCGGAACTGCTTCGCGGCGGCGTCGAGCTTGCCGGCCTTGACCTTCTGCCGCACGCCCTTGAGGATCTTTTCGTTGGCTTCCGTATTGACCTTGCAGATCGGTTCGACTTCAGCCTTGTAGGTCTCCGGGGTGGCATCGGCCGCCATCGAGGGGACGGCCCCCACCAGCGCAGCGACAGCCACCAACGAAACGATCAACTTCTTCCCTGACATCGACGCCTCCTCCTTGTTGGGCATATGCACCATTAACCCTGGATACGGTCCGGCGGCTCGGTCCCCAACGAGCAGCGACGCGTGAATCATAGGGTCCCTGAGCGCGGATGCATGTGGACTCTTTGGGAAACGAGTTGATCACATTGGACGTACCCAAAAGATTACGCTCACGTTTGCAAGCGGCGGTCTGTAGCGTCTCGCGCATGCGTCGCCCCGGCTCCCGCTCGCTGCTCCCGCTCGCCCTCCTGGCGCTCCTGCTGGTTTCCGGCTGTGGCGGCGGCTCCGACGACGGATCTCGTCCCGCCCCGGCGCCGACCGAGTTCCCCTCGGCGAAGGGGAAGACGATCGGGAACCTCCTGCACGATCCCGGCGCGAAGCCGTCGAACCTTGTGATCGCCCCGGCGACGCAGACCTTCGACGTCGGCGAGAACCGCTACGCGTTCGGCGTCTTCACCCGCGGCCAGGAACAGGTCAGCGACGCCGACGTCGCCCTCTACTTCGCCAAGGACGGCAAGGGGCCGGTGACCGGCCCGCTGCCGGCGCAGGTGACCTCGCTGGAGACGAAGCCCGCCTACCGCGCCACCGGTGCAGGGGGACCGAGCGAGGCGACCACGGTCTATGTGGTGCCGAAAGTCGACTTCGACCGCAACGGCCCCTGGCTGGCGATCGCAATGCTGAAAGGTAAGGACGGGCTTGAAGTAACGCGGGTAACGGCAACCCCGGTGGTCGGCGAGTTCCCGCAGATCCCCGAGGACGGCGAGAAGGCGCCGGTGATCCATACCCCCACGGCGGCCGAGGTCGGCGGCGACCTGGCGAAGATCGACACCCGGGTGCCGCCCGACCAGATGCACCAAGTCGACTTCGCCGACGTCGTCGGCAAGAAGCCGGTCATGCTCGTCTTCGCCACCCCAGCGCTCTGCCAGACCCGGGTTTGCGGGCCGGTCGTGGATGTCGAGCAGCAGGTTGCCGACTCCTACAAGGGCAAGGCCGAGTTCATCCACATGGAGATCTGGAACGACAACGACATCGCCAAGGGGCCGCGTCCCCAGGTCGAAGCCTTCAACCTGGAAAGCGAGCCTTGGGCCTTCCTGATCGACCGCAACGGAATCGTCCGCGACCGCATCGAGGGCGCGTTCGGCGTGTCTGAACTGGAAGAAGCGATGCGGAAAATCGTTCCTGGCTGATCAGTCAGGCTCCGCTACGCTCTTTAGCGTCGGGATTAGGGACCCCGACGGGTGCACCCGCTGGGAGGCAGGGTCGAAGAAAACGACGCTGCAAGGAGCGATATGAAGCACAGGCTGGCAGTCCCCGCTTTCGTCCTCGGGCTGATGGTGTTACTCGGAGCCCTCATTGCCCCCACCCTCGCCGCGCAAGGTGGCAAGGGTAAGAAGCAGGCGGCGAAGACGAAGACTTTCGAAGTCTGCAGGCACGGCTGCCGCTACCGGACGATCCAGAAGGCGGTCGACGCCGCCGGGTCCTTCAAGGCGAAGAAGGCGAACGCGAAGGTGAAGACCGTGGTCGCGATCCGACCGGGCAAGTACGTCGAGGGAGTCGTCCTCGACGGCACCTTGCGCAAGAAGAGCTTCGACGGCCTAACGATCAAAGGGACGAAGGTGGACCGCAAGAAGGTCGTGCTGGAGGGCAAGAACGCCAAGGGCGAGCTGGGCGCCGCCCAGAACGGGATCGAGGCGATCAGCGTCGACGGGCTCGTGCTGGAAAACATGTGGGCCCGGAACTACCAGTCCAACGGGTTCTTCATCCACGCCTCGGGCGAAGGCGGCCAGCACTGCAACGGCTACAAGATGGACAACCTGCTCGCCTCGGCCAACCGCTCCTACGGCCTCTTCGCCAAGTACTGCTACGGCGGCAAGATGATCAACTCGGCCGGGTACCACCACGGCGACTCCGCCTTCTACGTCGGCGAAACGCCATGCGACTCGAAGACCTGGACCAACCACGGCGTCGCCCCGCCGCCGGCACCCTGCCAGCGCAAGCCGAAGTGGACCCTGCTGAAGAACCTGCGCAGCTACGAAAACGTGCTCGGCTACTCGGGGACGAACTCCAAGTACGTGAAGATCGTCGACTCGGCCTTCTACAACAACGGGGCCGGAATCGTCCCGAACACGCTCGACAGCGAGGGCTTCGAGCCGAACGGCTGGAACGTCTTCGAAAACAACGACGTGTTCTGGAACAACTACAACTACTTCCTCGCCGGCTCGAAATTCCACACCGTCTCCGGCGGGCTCGGCCAAGTGGCCGGGGCCACGGTCAACTACCCGACCGGCGTCGGCATCGTCCTCTACGGCAGTGCCAAAACCGTCGTCAAGCACAACAACGTCTTCGGCAACTACAAGTGGGGGATCGCCTCCTTCTCGGGACCGGGCGAAGTCTTCGTCGCCAACGAGGGCGACGACGCCAAGAACATCAACAACCAGATCGTCGAAAACACGATGGGCCGGGAAGGCGCCGATCCCAACGGCGAATACGACCTCTGGAACGACGGCACCGGCGGCGGCAACTGCTGGAGCGCGAACAGCGCCAACGCGACCTTCGCCCCTGGCAACGGGAAAGTGCCGCTGAGCCAGCTCTACCCCGCCTGCCCGCAGGCTGAAGTCCTGGCCGACCAGGTGCGCAGCCTCGACATCGTCGCCGGGCTGCAGATCAACCTCGGCGACGAAAGTGACCCGAAGACGATCCTCGGCTACGCCTCCTCGAACCCGCCGCAGAAGCAGGAATGCAGCTGGGTCCGGCGCCTGCCGTCGCACCCGGCGTTCGAGAAGTTCAAGCCTGTCGAGGTGGCGCCGCAGCCGGGTGAGGTGAGCTGCGGATGAGCCGGGCGAGGGCGTTCGTCTCGATCACCGTCGCCATCGGCCTCGCCGCGGTCGCCCTGCTCGGGGTTGCCGCGGCCTCGGCGGGGGCGCCGCAGAAGCCGCCGGTGAAGGTGACCGTGAACGACTTCTACTTCGCGCCGACTTCGGTGACGATCCGCAAAGGCGGGTCGGTGAAGTGGGTCTGGTCCTCGTACAACACCTATCCGCATGACGTCCACCTGAAGAAGGGGCCGGCGAACCTGAAGCGGAAGGGCTCCTACTCGACCAAGACCTCGGCCGTCGCCGGGGCGCACTTCCAGAAGACGTTCGAAACCACCGGCACCTACAAGTACATCTGCACGATCCACCCCGACGAAATGCGGATGACGATCACGGTCAAGCGGTAGGCCGGCGTGGCGCCGGACCCGATCGACCGCAGGGGTTTCTTCGCCCTCTCGGGCGGGGCGCTGCTCTGCACCCTCGCCGGCCAAGAGGTGGCGACCGACGAGGGGCAGATCGACGTCGAGGGCCTCGCCCGAGGTGTAAGGGTGCCGCCGAAGGTCTCGGCGGCCGAGTGGCGCGGCGGGGACCCGGGGGCGCGGGTGCTGGCGGGGCTGCCGAGCGGCGGCTCGACCCGCGAGTACTGGATCGCCGCCGAGCCGGTCGAGTGGAACATCGTCCCCACCCACCGTGACCAGATGATGGCCGAGAAGGTGAAGCAGGGAAAGACGCGCTTTGCCGCCTACGGCTACCGGCCCTACTCGGCCGGGTTCGCGAAACCGCTGGGCAAGGCAAAGGTGCCGGGGCCGCTGATCGACGCCGAAGTCGGCGACACCGTGGTCGTCCACTTCCGCAACAAGCTGGGGGCGCCGGCGACGATGCACCCGCACGGGATCTTCTACGCCAACGAGATGGACGGCGCCTACAAGGGGAAGTGGACCGACCCCGGCGGCTTCGTCCAGCGCAACCGCACCTTCACCTATGTGTGGGAGGCGCGGGAAGGGACCGAGGGCACCTGGCTCTACCACGACCACGGGCCGATGGATCCGCTGCCGACCTTCAAGGGGCTGTTCGGCCCGCTGGTGATCCGCAAGCAGGGCGAAGCGCGGCCGGACAACGAGTTCTTCCTCGGCTTCCACACCTTCGATCCCCCGGTTACCGGGCTGCGGGGAACCTACTTCTGCGTCAACGGCAGGGCATACGCGGGCAACACGCCCACCCTGGAAGCGAAGGTGGGACAACGGGTCGCCTTCCACGTCTACGGGGTCGACAACTTCTTCCACACCTTCCACCTGCACGGCCACCGCTGGGCCGAACCGGACGGCCGGATCGTCGACAACAAGACGTTCGGCCCGGCCGAGTCGTTCCGGTTCGATCTCGTCGAGGACAACCCGGGCCGCTGGTTCTACCACTGCCACGTCTTCCAGCACCTGCACCAGGGGATGAACGGTTGGTACCTCGTCTCCTGAGGGCAGCCGGACGCATTTGTCCCCGGTATGCGGGGATAACTGCGTTCGGCTTGCTCCTGCTCTGGCCGGCGGCGGCGCAGGCCGTCAACACCCGCGTCTCGATCGCCAATTACGCGTGGTCAAAACCGCGGATCGAGGTCAGCCGGGGCGAGAAGGTGACCTGGGACTGGCTCGGCCCCGACCTGGCGCACTCGGTCACCGGCATCTCCCCCGACTCGGTGCAGTGGGACTCCGACGCGGGGACCGATGCGCCGGCGCACCGCGCCGGCGACACCTACACGATCCAGTTCGACCAGCCGGGCGAGTATTTCTTCCAGTGCAAACTGCACGCGGCGGTCCGGGGTGAGGTGGTCGTCGCCGACGTTCCGGGAGACCCGAACTCCGACCCCGGCCCGCAGCCGGCGCTGAACCTGGACCTACGGCCGCCGACGCTGGGCTCGCTGGCGCTGGCGAAGCAGAGCACGAAGGGGCGCTACGGCATCGCCTTCAGCGCCCAGATCAGCGAGCGCGGCCAGCTCGACGCCGAGTACTACCGGCTGGGTTCGAAGGGCAGGCGTGCCTTCAGCGGCTACGAGACGTGGAAGACCTTCATCGGCATCAACCACCTGCGGCTGGGCGCGCGGTGGAAGCACTTCCGGGCGCGGCCCGGGCGCTACCTGGCGGTACTGCGGGCAACCGACGAAGCGGCGAACGAGTCGAAGCCGCTGCGCAAGCGGTTCACGATCTCCGGCTAGACCGCCGCGAGCCGGAGCTGCGCTTGCGGCGCCGCTTCTCGCTCGGCTCGGAGCCGCCGCGGAGGGTGCGTTCGCTCGCTTTCTCGGTCGACTCGCCCATCGTGATCTGGAACATCGCCAGCAGGGCGTCGGATGCGAGGGGACGCATGCGGTCGAGCGCCTCGCGCACCTTCGGCCAGTCCTCCTCGGGACGGCCGGCTTTGTCGAACGGTTCCCAGATCTCGCGGACGAAGAGCTCGACGAAGGTGCGGGCCACTTTCTCGGAGGCGGCGCGCAGGGCCTCGGCGGTCTCGACCGCCGCGTCGCCGGGGACGCCGAGCTCGATCAGGGCGGCACCCGCCGCCTGGAGGCGAGGGCTGATCACCTCGATCTTGCCGTCGGGCAGCGACCGGACGACTCCCATCTCTTCCACTCGGGCCAGCAGCTTCGGGTCGAACTCCTCGGCTCCCCAGAGGCCGGCGAGCTCGTCGGCATCGTAGATTTCCGGCGTCTCGTCCTCGAACGGGGCGCGAATCGCGCGGGCGAAGTCGACCATCTCGCGGGAGGAGCCTTCACTCGACTCGAGCACTCGGCGGATCGCCTCGAGGTTGAGCCCCTCGGCCTGCATTTCCTGCGTCAACTCGATCCGGGCGACGTGGTCCTCGTTGTAGTAGCCGGTACGGCCGTGGACCTCGGGCGGCGGCAGCAGGCCACGGGTCTGGTGGGCGCGGATGTTGCGAACGGTCATCCCCGTGCGCTGCGCCAGCTCGGCGATCGTCATCTTGCCGTCGGGCTTGGCGTTCTGGCCTTTCCGAGGGCTCATCTGCCCATGGTAAGCGGGAGACGCTGTCCATTCATCTTCTTTGCCGCGTCTGAGGCGAGGAATGCAATCGCGGCCGCGATGTCCTCGGCGGGGGTGAAGGTGGGGAACTCCTTCCCGGGGTCCTCCTCGCGCATCCGCGGGGTGAGGATCGCGTCGACGACGACGATGTTGGCGGTGGCGGCGCTGCCTTCGAAGCCGTCGGCGAGGGCGAGGGTCCAAGCCTCGGCGGCGGCCTTGGCGGCAGCGTAGGCGGCGTTGGTGTTGGTCGGCTCCTGCGCCTGCTTCGAGGAGACGAGGACGAAGCGACCGGCGGCGCTGGCGGCGAGCTGGTCGTGGAAGGCGCGAGTGGTGTGCTGGACGGTGCGGACGAGCAGGTCGTGCAGCAGCTCCCAGTCGGACAGCGGCGCCTCGTGCAGCGCCTCTCCCCCGCGCCAGCCGCCGACCAGGTGGACGAGCCCGTCGACGCGACCGAAGCGCTCGACCAGCGCCGCGCACCAAGCACCCGCAGCCTCCTCGTCGAGGAGGTCGACAGCGCGCCCGTCCCAGCGATCGGCCGGGAGGGCGAGGGCGGCCGCGATCGCGTCGAGGTTCTCCTGAGAGCGGTCGGTCCCGGCGACAGTCGCCCCGGCCTCCGCGAGCTCCTTGACGACCAGCGGCACGAGGCCGCCACCGGCGCCGGCGATCGCGATCACGCGGTCATCGAGTGAGGCCACCGCCACATCCTTTCATCCCGTTCATCTCTCCGCGCAACTTTCCGTCTGCAGCGCCTGCGAACATACGTTCTATGGCAAGTTCATCTCCCTCGAATGTGCATCGCCGCGAGCGAGCAGTCAACCGCCGGGTCCAAGGCGACATCGGCGAGCTCTCGGCAATGGAGTGGCTGACCAGCAAAGGCGCGGTCGTGTGGGTGCCGTTCACTCATAGCCCTCATGTTGATCTCATGGCTGAGTTCGACGACCAGCTTGTCAGGGTCCAAGTGAAAACTTCAACCTTCCGCTCGAACAGGAAGTCCGGGGAGGAGCGCTGGCACATCGCGATCGCTACGAACGGAGGAAATCGAAGCTGGAGCGGCCTGGCAAAGAAATTCGATCCTCAGCGCGTCGACTACCTTTTCGTGATCGTCGGAGACGGCCGCCGTTGGTTCATCCCGTCCTCCATGGTCGAGGGTTCTCGCTCTGTCGCCCTAGGGGGAAGAAAGTACTCCGAGTTCGAGGTTGAGCCTGGAACGTCATTCGAAGCGGCCATCTACCGAGACGGTACGGGCAATACAATTGACGGCGTTCCACCTATACTGGGGGAGTGCCAGAGCGGTCAAATGGACTTGACTGTAAATCAAGCGGCTATGCCTACGCAGGTTCGAATCCTGCCTCCCCCATCTACTACCCGGCAGGTGCTGCTCCGGCCGAAACGACAGGTGACCTTTCCGAAGGCGCCGTGTGAGGAAGCAGGGATCACCGCGGGTGATCGACTTCGCGTTCAAGCCACTGGCCCCGGCCGAATCGTCTTCGAGAAGATCGACGGCGAGCCGCCGGTCTAGCCTTCCGACGCCTGCAGCCTTGCCTTCATCTGCTCGTTGAAGGCGTTCAGGGCGGAGAAGGGGCGCATGAAGACGGTCAGCTCGCGGACCTTGCCGTCGTCGTCCAGCTCGAGGAAGTCGATGCCCTCGAGCTCGCGGTCGCCGACGGTGGCTTTGAAGCGGAGGACGACGGTGTTGCCTTCGGCCAGCTCGTCGGTGTAGGAGAAGTTCTCGAGCGTCGCCGCGACGTGGGTGATCACGGTGACGACGGTGTCGCGGCCCTCGAAGCCGCGGAAGAGGACCGGGCTGTGGAGGACGACGTCCTCGCGCAGCGTCTCCGCGAGCAGCTCTACGTCCTTGCTCTCGGCGGCGCGGCGGAAGGGGTGCGGCCCGGCCATCGCCCCACTGTAGCTGGGAGCGGTGGAATACTCACCCCGTGCCGAGCGACCGCTTCTACTCGCGCCTGTCCCATTCGCTGGGAGCGAAAGGCCTGCGGATGGTCGGCAAGCTGAACGCGCCGGTGTACCGGCTCAGCGGCGGGCGAATCGGCGGCAAGGTCGGCGGCGGCCCGGTCCTCCTCCTCACCACCACCGGTCGCAAATCCGGTCAGCCGCGCACGGCGCCGGTCCTCTACCTCACCGACGACGGGCGCTACGTCGTCATCAACACCAACGCCGGCAACCAGAAGACGCCGGCTTGGTCGCTCAACCTGAAGGCGGACCCGGACGCCGAGGTCGAGGTCGGACGCAAGCGGTCCAAGGTGCGGGCGCGGATCGCCGAAGGCGAGGAGCGGGCCGACCTCTGGCGCCGGCACATGGAGCAGTACTCCGGCTGGGACTTCTACGAGTCGAAGCTGGACCGCGAGATCACGGTCTTCGTGCTCGAGCCGCGCTAGGACGCTTCGCGCAACATCTGCGCCTCGGGGAGGCGCTTCAGCTTCTTCAGCGTGTTGTTCTCGATCTGGCGGATCCGCTCGCGGGTGACGCCGAAGGTGCGGCCGACTTCCTCCAGGGTCAACGGCTCGGTCCCGGAGAGGCCGTAGCGAAGTTCGATCACCTGGCGCTCGCGGTCGGGCAGCGCTTCCAGCGCTTTCTTCACGCCCTCCTTCTGCATGTGCTCGCTCGCTTCCTCGAACGGCTCCAGCACGGCGTCGTCGGCGACGAAGTCGCCGAGCTCCGATTCGTCCTCGTCGCCGACCGGTTTCTCCAGCGAGACCGGCAACTGGGCGACACGAAGGATGTCCCGCACGTCGGAGACGGGCCAACGCAGCTCTTCGGCGATCTCCGCCGGCTCGGGCTCGCGCCCCAGCTTCTGCACCAGCTGCCGTTCGACGTGGGCGACGCGGTTCAGCTTCTCGACCATGTGGACCGGGATCCGGATCGTCCGCGCCTTGTCGGCGATCGCCCGGGTCACCGCCTGGCGGATCCACCAGGTCGCGTAGGTGGAGAACTTGTAGCCGCGGCGGTAGTCGAACTTCTCGACCGCGCGGATCAGGCCAAGCGAGCCCTCCTGGATCAAGTCGAGGAAGCTGAGCCCGCGGCCCAGATAGCCTTTCGCGATCGAAACCACGAGGCGCAGGTTGGCCTCGACCATCTGCCGCTTGGCGAGCATGTCGCCGCGCTCGATCCGTTTCGCCAGTTCGACCTCCTGCTGGGCGGTCAGCAGGTCGACCTGCCCGATCGCCCGCAGGTAGAGCCGCAGCGAGTCGAGGCTCGGCTCGATGGTGAGGTCGAGCTCTTCTTTTTTCGCCTCGCCGCTGCGCTGGGCTTTATAAGCGCTGACCCCGTCCTCGGCGATCACGTCGATGCCGTGCTCGACCAGGTGGGCGTGGAGCTGGGAGACCTGCTCCTTGGTGACCTCCACCTCCTCGAGTGTCGACGAGATCTGCTCGAAGGTCAGGTAGCCGCGCTCGCGACCGGTCGCAATCAGGCCCTGCAGCTCCTCGATCTCGGCGATCGGGCTGGCCTCCTGGTCGCGGTCGACGACCTCAGTCGTGGTCTCCAGCGGTTCGATGCTCACTGCTCCGCAGCGCCCCTCTCCCTTTGTGCGCGCGGCCGGCCCTAAAGCTCCGACCGCCGCCGATTATAGGCGGAAAAAACTCTGCAACGTCCGGAGAGCTACCGCAAACACTTGTCATTCCGCCCGGAACGCCCGGTCGCTTACCATTGGTTAGCCGATGGCCAGTCAGACGACCGCCACCCCCGACGTCCAGGCCGAACTCCCGGCCACCCAGGTGAGCCTCTCCCGGGTCGGCGTCACCGGTGTCGAGAAGGTGATCCGCGTCAAGGCCGACGGGGTCGAGAACCTCTTCTACGCCGGCTTCGAGTGCTTCGTCGACCTCAACCCTCAGCAGGCCGGCGTCCACATGTCCCGCTTCGAGGAGATCGTCGGCGAGGCGATCGATGAGGTCGTCCTCGGCGAGGCCTTCAAAGCCGAGGTCCTCGCGGCCCACGTCGCCGAGAAGGTGCGCGAGCGCCAGGGCGGCGAGCGGGCCGAGGTCTCGATCACCGCCCGCTACCCGGAGACGGTGAAAACGCCCGAAACCGGCAAGAGCACCCAGGAGATCTATGTCCTCTACGGGACCGCCGTCGCCTCCGCCCGCGGCACCCGCACCCTCACCGGGGTCGAGGCCCAGGGCATGACCGCCTGCCCCTGCGCGCAGGAAGCGGTCGCCGCCCTCGCCCGCGACCGCCTCGCCGACGACGGCTTCGGCTCCGGGGAGATCGAGCGGATCCTCGAGCTCGTCCCCGTCGCCACCCATAACCAGCGCGGCATCGGCACCCTCTACGTCGGCTGCCCCGAGGGCGGGCCGGCCTGGATCGAGGCGCCGGAGCTGCTGCGGATCGTCGAGAGCTCGATGAGCTCGGAGATCTACGAGCTGATGAAGCGCACCGACGAGAGATCAGTGGTCGTGAAGGCGCACGAACACCCCCGCTTCGTCGAGGACTGTGTCCGCGAGATGCTGCGCCAGGTCGTCGAGGGCTACACCGACCTCCCCGAGGGGACCTTCGTCATGGCCCGCCAGGAGAACCTGGAGACGATCCACCGCCACAACGTCGTCGCCGAGCGCTACGGCACCCTCGGCGACCTCCGGGCGGAGCTGATGAGCGACGAGCACCAGGTGCATCACGTGACGATGCGCGAGTGGCTCGAGGCTCCCGCGGCCTGACTTAAGACGCGCCCTTCAGCTTCGCCGCGGCCCGTTCGCGCTCAAGTGCCTCGATCCGTTTGCGGAGGCCGAAGAAGTAGTCGACGCCGCTGATCACCGTCACCGCCAGGGCGATGTAGACGAGGATGTCGACGCCGAGCGGGGCCGGGTCGGTGGCGATCAGGGCGAAGACCGCGGCGATCTGGAGGACCGTCTTCAGCTTGCCGAGCCAGCTGGCGGCGATGACGATGCCGCGCTCGGCGGCGATCGTGCGGAGGATCGTGACCGCGACCTCGCGGGCGATGATCACCATCGCAACCCAGGCTTCGAGGCGGTCGAGCGAGACCAGGGAGATCAGGGCCGCGGTGATCAGCAGCTTGTCGGCGAGCGGGTCCATCAGCTTGCCGAAGGTCGTGATCGAGCCGCGGGAGCGGGCAACGTAGCCGTCAAGGCCGTCGGTGAGGGCGGCGAGGGCGAAGACCGCGGCGGCAAAAGTGTCGCCATTCTCGCTCTCCCCCAGCAGCGCCACGACCACGACCGGGACGGCGAGGATGCGGAGCAGCGTCAGCGCATTAGGCAGGTTGAGCGGGAACATCTCTACTGGAGTCTTTCGCAGCGTCCTTCTTCGCGAAGTACTCCTCGCCCTCGATGCTGACGTGGGGGATCACCCGGTCCATCCAGCGCGGCAGCCACCAGGCGCGCTTGCCGAGCAGCACCATCACCGCCGGCACCAGCAGGCAGCGGACCAGGGTCGAGTCGATCGCGATCGCCACCGCCAGACCGACCCCGAACTCCTTCACCAGCGGGTTGCCGTTGAGGACGAAGCTGATGAAGACGCAAACCATGATCGCCGCCGCCGAGGTGATCACCCGGCCGGTGTTGGCGAGCCCCGCGATCACCGCCTGGCGCTCGTCCCCGGTCTCCTCGAAGTGTTCTTTCATCTGGGTCAGCAGGAAGACCTCGTAGTCCATCGAGAGCCCGAAGAGGATCGCGAACATCAGCAGCGGCACGAAGCTGACGATCGGAATCGCGTGGTCGAGCCCGATCAACTCCACCCCCCAGCCGAACTGGAAGACGGCGGTGACGATCCCGTAGGCGGCGGCGACCGAGATCAGGTTCATCGCCGCGGCCTTGATCGGGACCAGCAGCGAGCGGAAGGCGACGAGGAGGACGATGAAGCTGAGGGCGACGACGATCGCGATCATCAGCGGCAGCTTGTCGGCGATCTGGGTCGCGAGGTCGATGTAGCCGGCGGTCTGGCCGCCGACGTAGGCGTTTGCTTCGGTGCCCTTCAGGGCCTGCGGGATCGTCGTTTCGCGCAGATCTTCGACCAGGGTGACGGTCTCGTCCGCCCATGGCTCTGATTCGGAGATCACCGTGAAGACGGCCACGGTCCCCTGCTTGTCGAGCGTCGCTTCGCCGACCGCTTCCACGTCTTCTGCCCCGTCGACCTCTTTCTGCAGCCCCGGCAGCACCTGTTTGGCTTCGGCCGGCGAGGAGAACTCGGAGGCGACGAGGAGCGGCCCGTTGACGCCGGGGCCGAACCCAGCGTTGAGCCCGTCGTAGGCCTGGCGGGAAGTCGTTTCCTCCGGCAGGGCGCTGATGTCGTTCTGGCCGAGCTCGAGCTGGAAGATCGGCAGCGCCAGGACGATCAGGATCAGCAGCGAGACGGCCGTGGCGGCGCCGGGCCGGGCGGCGACCCGCTCCGCCCAGCGACGCCAGCCATGCGGCTCGGCGTCGTCGGGATGGGTCTTGCCGAGCTTGACCCGCAGCGAGTTGATGTGGGGGCCGAGCGCCCCCAGCATCGCCGGCAGCAGCGTCGTCGCCGCGGTGACGGCGACGACGACTGCGACCGCCGCGGTGAAGCCGAGGGTGGAGACGAGTGGGATGCCGGCGAAGGCGAGCGAGCAAAGGGCGATGACGACGGTGAAGCCGGCGAAGACGACGGCGCCGCCGGCGGTGGCGGTGGCGCGGGCGATCGACTCGCGCAGCTCCATCCCTTCGCCGAGCTGGAGTTTGTGGCGGGTGACGATGAAGAGCGCGTAGTCGATCCCGACCCCGAGTCCGATCATCGTCGCCAGGGTCCCGGCGACCCCCGGAACCTGGAGCACGTGCTCGAGCAGGCGGATGATCGAGAGCGAGCAGAGCAGGCCCAGCACCGCGGAGACGATCGGCAGCATCATCGCCGTCGCCGTCCCGAAGGCGAAGAGGAGGATGATCACCGCCGCCGCGAGGCCGATCATGTCGCTGGTTCCGGTCTCCGGTTTGGAGAGCTGCTGGCCGACGTAGGCGCCGACGGAGGCTTCGAGCCCGGCCGCCTCGGCGGGCTTGGCCGCGCCGAGAATCCGTTCGGCCTGTTCTTCGTCGATTTCGCCGGGCCCGACGTTGAGGACGACGGGGATGTAGCCGATCGTCTGGTCCTTGCTGAGGAAGCGGGCGCCCTCTCTGCTGACCGGGCTGACGGCCGAGTTGACCTCGCCCAGTTCGTTCAGGCGCGCCGCCGTTTCTTCGACCGCCTTCGCGTTCTGCGGCTGGGTCAGTTTCCCCTGCGGCGCGACCAGCACCAGCGGGTTGCTGCCGTAGGCCTGTTCGGGCAGGTTGTCTTCGAGCAGTTCGGTCGCGATCGTCGAGTCGGTCCCCGGCAGCGTCAGGTTTTCGCTCGTCTTGCTGCCGGCCGCGCCGCTGATCGCCAGCAGGGCAATTGCCAGCACGACCCAGGCGGCGATCACGGGATAGTGGTGACGCGAGCAGAAGCGGCCGATCGCGTAGAGAGGGCCCGTCACTTCTTCATCATCCCTTCCGGGGCGGCCGTTTCGCCGGTCTCGAACGCCTCCGGGATCGATTCGAGCGGCCCGGCTCCGAGGGCGCGCCGGATCAGGACCAGTCGCTGCGCCTGGTTCGCTGCCATCGAGGCGACCAGCGGCCGCGGCCATCCGATCGTCAGCTGGGCGACGGCGTGGAGCTCGGCGTCGATCGTCGCGCTTTCCATCTCGTAGAGGAGCTCGACGACCTCCTCGCGGCTACCGAGCCGGCCGAACTCGATCGATTCCTGCGGCGGGTCCGCCTCGGCGTCGAGCCCGCGCAGCGTCTTCGTCGTCGCGTCGACGTGTTCCTGTTCCTGGGCGAGGAAGGCGCCGGCGGCGGCAAGGTCCTCACCGTGCAGCACTTGCGTCACCAATTCGTAGACCTCGACGGCGGCGAGCTGGCGGCCGAGCAGCTCGTTCAACACCCGTACGTCGCCCGCCTTGTCGGTGGTGGAGCCATCCTCATCGCTGCCGCAGGCAGACAGCCCGACGACCATGCCGCTGACGAGGAGACCCAAGAGGAGAACGCGGCGCATCGCTCCGCCGCGCATGATTCCGTTCGGTGCCATGACGAGAAGGCGAACCCTATGAGTTCCGACAACCGCCGCGCCCTGGCGGCGCTGGCAGAGGAGGTGCACCGCTGCCGGCTCTGCCCGCGGCTGGTCGAGTGGCGCGAGGCGCAGGCGGCGAACCCGCCGCGCCGCTACCGCGGCCAGGAGTACTGGGCGCGGCCGGTCTCCGGCTTCGGCGATCCGCAGGCGCGGGTCGGGATCGTCGGGCTCGCCCCCGCCGCCCACGGCGCCAACCGCACCGGGCGGATGTTCACCGGCGACCGCTCCGGCGACTGGCTCTACGCCGCCCTGCACCGGGCCGGGTTCGCCAACCAGCCGACCTCGGAGTGGCGCGACGACGGGCTGGAGCTGCGCGACGCCTACATCACCGCGACCGTCCGCTGCGCCCCTCCCGCCAACAAGCCGACCCCCGAGGAGCGCGACACCTGCCTCCCCTACCTGCAGCGCGAGCTGGAGCTGCTCGAGCGCTGCCAAGTCCTGATCGCGCTCGGCTCCTTCGGCTGGGACGGATTCCTGCGGGCGGCCAGGTCGCTCGGGGAGGAGGTGCCGCGGCCCAGACCCAAATTCGGCCACGGCGCCGAAGCCAAGGTCGGGCGCTGGCTCCTGCTCGGCTGCTACCACCCGAGCCAGCAGAACACCTTCACCGGCAAGCTGACCGAGCCGATGACCGATGCAGTCCTTGCGCGAGCCCGGGAGCTCGTGAACTGAACGCTCCGTCGTATTAGTGGAAACGGTTCCACCATTTCCCGCGGTCTCTAGTTCGCTTCGCCAGCTACCTAGGGAGAGGGGATCTTGCTCAGGCCAAGGATCAAGAGGACGACGGAGGAGATCGAGACGCCGGAGGGCGACATCTACCTACTCCGCCCCAGCGCTGAAAACGACATCCGGATCGAGAAGCCTGACGCCGAGGAAAAGCGGCTGCTCGCCGCGGTCAACGGCGAACGCACGCTCGAGCAGCTGCAGGCGGAGTTCGGCGCCGAGGAGGTCGACGACCTGATCCGCCAGCTGCAGGAGCTGGAGGTGGTCGAGGACGCCGCCGACGACGAGCGGATCGAGAGCGCCGAACTGGAACGGTTCGACCGCCAGCTGCGGTACTTCAGCGACATCGGCTCAATGCAGACGCCGACGCCTTCCGAGTGCCAGGAGCGGCTGCGCGAGGCGAAGGTCGCAGTCCTCGGTGTCGGCGGCCTCGGCGGCTGGTCGGCGCTGGCGCTGGCCTGCACCGGGATCGGGGAGATGTGGCTGATCGACGGCGACCGGGTCGAGATCAGCAACCTCAACCGGCAGGTCCTCTACAGCGAGGCCGACATCGGCCTGCTGAAGGTCGAGTGTGCGGCCTCGCGCCTGCGGGCGTTCAACTCCGGGGTCAAGATCACGACCGAGGCTCGGCGGCTGGAGAGCGAGGAGGAGATCGCCGAGTTCATCGCCGGCTCGGACATCGTCATCGACGCCGCTGACTGGCCCGCGCACGACATCGAGCGCTGGTGCAACTCGGCCTGCTTCGAAGCCGGGATCCCCTACATCACGATGAGCCACTTCCCGCCGGTCGCGCGGGTCGGTCCTCTTTACATCCCTGGCAAGACCGGCTGCTACGTCTGCCAGGAGATCGGCTTCCGCCGCGAGTACCCGCTCTTCGACGTCGCGATCGAACAGCGCCGGGCGCAACCGAGCCCGGCGGCGACGCTGGGGCCGGCCTGCGGCCTGATCGGCGGACAAGTGGCGATGGAGACCATGCACCTGCTGACCGGGCTCGCCGAGCCCGCGACCAAGGGCGCCGCCTACATCTACGACCTGCGGACGATGGAGGTCAAACGCGAGGCCGTGACCCCGGAGCCGGAGTGCCCGATCTGCGGCGAGATGCCCCACGAGGAGATCACCGGGGACGCGGACGGGTAGGTTGCGGGCGAGATGCGCCTCGCCACCCCGATCGCGATCCTCGTCCTCCTGGCGGCGCTGGCCGGCTGCGGCTCCTCGGAGGAGACGACTGGGACCAGCGCAGACCAACCGCCTGCCAGCTCAAAGGCGCAGATTCGGACGGCCTGGGAACGCAACCCGGACTGCCGGCGGCCACCGGGGGCTTCGCGCTGGGGCTGCTCGGTCGGCGACTACCGCTGCCAAGGAGTTGTCACCGACCGCGGCTGGTCAGTCTCCTGCTCGAGGCCCGGCCGCTCCGTCGCCTTCACCGTCCGTCCCTGAGCCTCGCGCCAGGCGCGAGGAGGGGTCGACGAAGAGGACCAGCCAGAGGTAGGGCGCGAAGTCCGGCGCGAGGAAGGCGAGCGGGACCGAGAGCAGGAAGATGCCGGCGATGTAGATGCTGCGGATCTGGGTTTCCCGGTGGCTGCGGGGGTCGATCCCGGTGAGGCCGCGGCGGCGGGCGTCGACGTGCATCAGCAGCCCGAGGAGGACGACGACCGCGAGGTTGACCGAGTAGAAGACGACCGCCGTCGTCGTCCCCCCGTACTCCCCCAGCAGCTCGCTGCTGAAGGGGATGAGGACGACCGCGCCCAGGTAGACCAGGTTGAGGCTGATCAGCCGCCCGTCGAAGGCCTTCACTTCGCCGAAGAAGCGGTGGTGGACGAGCCAGAAGCGGCCGATCACGGCGAAGCTGATCGCGTAGGCGAAGAAGGTGTCGCGCTGGTCCCAGAGCGCGTTGTCGATCTGCCCCTCGGTCAGCCCCTTGCTGATCCCGATGTTGAGGACCAGCAAGGTGATCGCGATCGAGAAGACGCCGTCGCTGAAGGCGACGATGCGCCCGAACTCGACCTCGTTCTGATCCCGCTGCTTTGCCGCCGACTCCGCCGCCACCCGGGGATCATCCCCAGCCGCCGCGACGGAACCGGAACCCGATCCTTCCTAGAATGCACCGAGCGCGCCGGCGTAGCTCAGTTGGTAGAGCACTTCTTTGTAATGAGATCTGGCTAGGCGTGACTCACTGGCTTTCTAGCGGGCCTCGCCTGTTCTGAACCGTCCCGACATTTCCGAGGTGATCGGAGAAATTTGAGGGGCCTGAGAGGCAAATTGGTTTCACCCGCAGATTGCAGCCTTCTTCCGAAGCAAAGCGCTAGCTACTCAAGCTTCGGGTCATTGCAGATTTGACCGGCGTGACTAACACAAGACGTCTACGAGGGAGTTCATCTCATCAAGGACGTTCTCAACGAGCTTTCTCGCCTCATCCGGCCGTATTTCCTCGGAGACGGTACCCAGGTGAGCGACGGCGCCACGTTTGCTCCCAAGCACATCGGCGGCGGCGAGCAACTCCTCGCATTGATCTTCGACCTCGGGGTGCAGTCCGACGGGTTTGGCCAGCTTCTGGAAATTGCGGCGACGGATCCCGTTATTGGCGGTCAACACCTTCGACTCGTATAGCCCTCGTAGCGTCGGAACGGCTTCCGAGGCGATCGGAACTTTTCCCGCATTCTGGCCGATCACATCGTCGGAAAATTTCGTCGCGAGAGTGACAAAGCACCTCGAATAACCGTCAGGGTCAACCGCAGTGGCGTCGGATACATGATCCCGGAATCGGGCCTCGACAAACTCCTCGATCATGGCGCATGCCAAGACCAGGTACGCGTGAATGAGAAAGCGATCTCGAGGCTCCAACTCCTCAGTCACGTCCTCCGCCGAGGGCAGCAGCGCCTCTGCCAGATCGGTCTCGCGGCTGCGAAGGGTCGCTATCTCGCCGCCATTATTGGGCATTGAGACAAGCGGGCGTTGCGAGAGGGACGCCCGTGACCTCTGCGATCGCCGAAAACCACGTTCCGAAGCGCTCGCGCGTCGCCTGCAAGCTCTTCGTAGTCGTGCTAACCGATTTCGAAAAATCCGCGTTGCTGGCACATAGATCCTTGAACTTTTCTTTGACCTCATCCGCCTTATCCAGGGCCTTCTCTCTTACCTCCCGATCGGCCAGGGAACCGATCTGAACATCGAAGATGGCCTTGTTGAACGCCCGCTCCCATTTCTGGCCAGTCCACTTGTGGCACGCCACCTCTCCGAAGATCTCGCGAGCAGCGACGATTGCTTTCTCCATCTCGGCCAGTTCATGCCTGATATCCGCCTCAGCCTGAGCCCAGAGTCCATTGAACTCCGCGCAGACCCCATCTAGAAACTGTTTGAGATTGCCTCGGTATGACGAACGAGAGAGCCGAAGGCCGAGGAACCGAACAAGTAACTCAGCGTCAACCATCCGTCGATCAGGGCCTACGTTGCCGAGCAACGTCCTTAACCCAAGGCTCTCTCCCGACGCTACATCGGCCCATTCCACAAATGGGCCGGGAACGAGCGCCTGTCGTAGCTCCTGTGGCGAAAGCGGCACCGATCCGGTGTTCAAGCGCAGAAACAGCGTGTAGAGAAAGTCCTCGGACTCCCAGTTTCGAACAACCACCGTCCGGATGGTGTGCGTCTCGAAGCTATCGAACAAACTGCTTCGCTTGCCTTTGAGGTCGGCAATCGTGAAGCCTTTCAACTCGGGTAGCACCGTGAGTCCAGACAGCATTAGGGGATCGAAGTCGGAATCCATCTGAAGACCGGCATAGAACTGACGAAGGGCCAGGAGCCGCTGCTTCCCGTCAATTACAAGGAAGTGGCCGCGGTTCTCCGGATGCTCCGCCAACACGAGCTGGGGAATTGGATAGGAGAGGATGGCGGACTCTATGAACTTGCTCTTGGTTGGATCGGTCCAAGCTGATCGACGCTGGAAGCGTGGATTCAGATCAATCCGTTTCTTCTCCATCTGACTAACGATCGTCTCGATCGTCCAATCTGCCGAGGAAACGCTTGCATGAACGGCGCTCAGCTCAGAATTGACGTCTTCCTCGGTCTCCGAGGAATTTGGTGCAACCGAGACCGGGGTGTCGTCGAAAAGCTGAAGGTCGTCCGGCACGCGGCGAGTGTACAAGCGACCTTCTAACTGCGCAGATCGACTTGCGGCAATGAGACCCCTTGCACCATCCTCTGTAGGCAGCGGCGATATAAGCCCAGCCATTCCGCTCGCGCCGGCAGAGCACTTCACCCAACTGACCGCGCTACTAGGTGAGCAAGCGGCTGTCTCTCATTTGAGAGACAATTGAGAGACAGGCTCTGTGCCGCTTCGCGGAGAGAACTCCAAGCGGGCTCAGAGCCACGTGCCGGCGTAGCTCAGTTGGTAGAGCACTTCATTCGTAATGAAGGGGTCCCCGGTTCAAGTCCGGGCGTCGGCTCTACGCGTCGATCTCAGGCAGCTCGCCGTGGGCGGCGCGCAGATCGGCGAGATCCGCCAGGTCGCGGTCCCGCCCCACCGCCTGCTTCATGGCCACGAGGTCGGCCAATGAGCAGATCGGGGCCTCGATGCCATCCACCTTCTTCTTGTCTGCCCGCGCAAGTAGATCAGCGAACGGGATGCCGGCGATCGTCTCCGAGACCAGATCGAGGTCGCCGAGCGGAGTTCGAAGGTGACTGCTACGCGCCGGGTCGAGCTTGCCTTCTGGAAGCGGGGAACCATCGGGGCGGGTGGCGTTCCATCTCGACACCAGCGTCTGAATGCGTGCCACGTTCGCCGGATCGGGGTCGAAGACGGCGTCGACGTCCCGCGTGGCTCGGACAACGCCATGGCGGATCATGGCGATGCCGCCGATCAGCACGTACCTGACCCCGGCCTCGTTCAGGTCCTCCAAGAGGCGACCGAACTCGGTCACTTGCTCGCGGCGGCCAAGCGAATCGCTCGCCTGGACAGATCAATGCCTTCTGCGAGCAACTCCTCCGGATCGCGAGCGGCATCCTGGATCAACCTGTAGCTGCGCCACTCGCGCGCAGCGAGACCATCGTCGCCGTGCTTTTCAGCCCGCTTGGCGCGGTCCGCCGCCTCGGTAAGCCTCTGCCGAAGAATCATGGCTTGAGGATAGTTCTCGTTCTACTTCTTCCGCTGGCGCCGTTCCAGGACTTCGCCGAAGGCTTTCTCGATTTCGGCGGTGAGGGTGAGGCGAAAGGTGGCGTTGAGGGCGTCGAAGGCGAGGGGCCGGAGGCGGCCGATCGCCTCGATGATCTCCTCCCATCCCTCCTCCGGGCGGCCGGCGTCGTCGAAGGGCTTCCAGACCTTGTCGACGAAGAGCTCGACGAAGGTTCGGGCCGAGGACTGGGCGTTGCGGCTCAGTTTCTCGATCGCGGCGAGGGCGGCGGGCAGCTCGATGCCCATCGCCAGAACTTCCTCGGCGGCGCGGATCAGGGCCGGACTCGGAGCTTCGTAGCGCTCGTCGCCGAGGTCGTGGAGGAGGCCCAGCCGCTGCGCTTTTTCCAGCAGCTTGTCGTCATCGGTGCCGAATTTCTCGTTCAGCTCCTCGCGGCTGTAGACCTCGGGCGCCTCGGTCGCGAAGGGCATGGTGATCGCCTGGCGGAGGCCGACGAAGCGGTCCGCATCTGCCCCGTGCTCGCCGATCAGGCGGGAGATCGCGCTCAGCTTGAACCCCTCCGACTGCATCTCCTGGATCAGGCGCAGGCGGGCGACGTGCTCGGGCCCGTAGTAGCCGACCCGGGCGCGGACCTCGGGTGGGGGCAGCAGGCCACGCGACTGGTGGTTGCGGATGTTTCGGACCGACATCCCGGTCTCGTAGGCGAGCTGCTCGACCGTGAGATCGGCCTCTGCGGCGGCGGAATCGGCCTCAGTGCTGGGTTTCTTCGCCATGTGACGAGTCTACCTTTTGAATGTAACCTCGTTTGAGGTAACGTTTATGAGGGAACAAGCTTCTTGCAATCCACTCAAGGGACTCCCTTATGAACTTCGACTTCGCAACGATCCTCGCCGCCGCCGCTCCCCCGGCAGGCGGCGCCGAGATCGCCCAGATCGTGATCGCGACGACCGCGGCTTCGATCGTCACCGCTGCGTTGCTGATCCTCGGCCTCGGTCATCGCACCGGCCGGGTGCAGATCCTCCAGCGCCTCGCCGACTTCAGCGAGCGCTCCTCCGGCTTTCCCGGCTGGGTCGCCTTCCCCTCGGCCGTCGCCACCGTCTCGCTGCTGACCGCGGTCTTCGGCATGTACTGGGACATCTCGGTCCACATCGACAACGGCCGCGACGCGGGCCCGCTCGCCAACCCCGCCCATTACTTCATCCTGGCCGGTCTCTTCGGCATCTTCAGCGCCGGCTTCTTCGCGATGGTCCTGCCGAAGACGCGACCGAGCACGGTTGCGATCCGGCTCGGCCGCGACTGGTACGCGCCGCTCGGCGGCGTCCTCATCTGCGCCTGCGGCGCCTTCTCCCTGATCGGCTTCCCGCTCGACGACATCTGGCACCGGCTCTTCGGCCAGGACGTGACGCTCTGGGGGCCGACCCACCTGATGCTGATCGGCGGTGCCGCGATGACCCTGGTCGGGATCGCCGTCCTCTCGGTCGAGGGGATGCGCGCCAACGCCTCCGGAGAGACCACGATGGAGGAGCTCTTCCACTCGAAGATGGCCCGCACCATCGCGCTCACCGGCGGCCTGATGCTGGGCCTCTCGACCTTCCAGGCCGAGTTCGACTTCGGCGTCCCCCAGTTCCAGCTGATCTTCCAGCCGGTCCTGCTGATGCTGGCGGCCGGCGTCGGGCTGGTCCTGGCACGGACCTACGCCGGGCCCGGCGCCGCCCTCGGCGCGGCCGGGTTCTTCATCCTCCTGCGCGGCATCCTCGCGCTGCTGGTCGGGCCGGTCCTCGGGCAGACGACGCCCCACTTCCCGCTCTACCTCGCTGAGGCAGCGGTGGTCGAGGTCGTCGCGCTCTTCATCTCGACCCGCAAGCCGCTGCGCTTCGGGCTCGTTTCCGGCCTCGGCATCGGCACCGTCGGCCTCGCGGCCGAGTGGGCCTGGTCCCACATCTGGATGCCCCTCCCCTGGCCCGAGTCGGCATTCCCGGAAATCGCCATCGTCGGCTTCGCCGCGGCGATCGCCGGCGCCACGATCGGCGCCTGGATCGGCACCCGCCTCTCGCCGGTCCCGCAGCCGCGCTCGCCGCAGCTGCGCCGCGCCGCCGTCTGCAGCGCCGCCGTCCTCGCCGCCCTCGTCGTCTACGGCCTCTACACGCCGACCCAGGAGGGCGTCAGCGCCCAGGTCGCCCTGCGCGACGTCGGCAACGGGCCCGGGCGCGAAGTGATGGCGACGGTGCGGATGAGCCCGCCCGACGCCGCGGCCGACGCCGAGTGGTTCGACGTCACCGCCTGGCAGGGCGGCGGCCTGGTCGTCGCGCCGCTGGAGCGGACCGCGCCGGGCGTCTATCGCTCGACCGAGCCGATTCCGGTCCACGGCAACTGGAAGGCGATGATCCGCCTCCACGACGACAACTCGCTGACCGCGCTGCCGCTCTACCTGCCGCGCGACGAGGCGATCCCGGTCGGCGAAACGCCGGCGCTGGCGAGCTTCACGCGCAGCTTCGACGACGAGCACCAGCTGCTGCAGCGCGAGGCTAAGCCCGGCCCGCCGTTCCTGACCGCCCTCGCCTACTCGGTTGTCGCCGGGATCGCGCTCTCGCTGCTCGCCCTCCTCGCCTGGGGCCTGCATCGGCTCGCGGTGGGAGTGCGACCGGCGTCGCGACGGCGGCGACTGCGCCTCCCCGGCCTCGTCGGGGGGTATCAGCACGGCGGCGGCAGGTGATCCTGCCGCTCGCCCACCACAGCGCCCTGGTGGCGCTGCCGGTCTTCGCCCCGGCGCTCGTCGTCATCCTCGTCCTCCTCGTCCACCGCATGCGCGAGCGCAAGCGGTGGGAGGAGGAAGAGGCGGAGCACTAGAGCAAGCCCTCAATCGCTTCCGCGTAGGGGCCGTGCAAGGTGGCGCGAGGGATCGGGATCGTGACGCCGTACGCCTCGCGCATCGCCTGGGCAAGCGTCCGCTTGAAGGTCGGGCCGTGCCAGCCGTGCGCTTCCTTGGCGCGGCCGACGTGGAGGTGGACAAGCTCGTGCAGGAGCGTCTCGAGGACGTCGCCGGGCCTGATGCCCGGGTAGGCGGTGACCGAGAGGCGGAACTCGCTCGGGACCGCGAAGCCGAGACGGTTGGGTTTGCGGCTCGCCCGCCGCACCTTCAGCTCCGGCCGCCGCGTGGCGAGCGGACCATCGGCGAAGACCGGCAGTGCCCGCAAGCGTTCCATCTCCTCCTCGAGCGCGACCCCGGCGACGCTGTAGTAGGACGCCGGCCGCGCGCGCAGCGGCGGGGCCTTGGCCCGGCGCCGCCGCCTCAGCCTTGGCAACGGGGACACCAGTAGGTGGTGCGGTTGGCGTCGCCCTGGCCGCGCGAGGAGACCGGGCCGCGGCAGGAGGGGCAGACGCTTTGCCGGCGTTTGTAGATCTGGAAGTTGTGGCGGGTGCCGAGCTCGACCGCGCTCAGCATCTGCTCGCGGGCGGCGACCAGGACCTTCCGCAGCTCCTCGTCGGAGACGTCGCCGACCGCCCGCCAGGGGTCGACGCGGGCGGCGAAGCAGGCCTCGCTCTTGAAGATGTTGCCGATGCCGGCAACCAGGTGCTGGTCGAGCAGGGCGTCGCCGAGGCCGCGGGTCGGGTCGGCGCGCAGCGCCGGGATCACCGCGTCGGGATCGAAGTCCTCGGCGAGGATGTCGGGCCCGAGGCGAGTCCA
>Ga0184624_10000026_pt1 | contig 39960 bp, 44 predicted proteins | sample PLM3_5_b1_FD_133157 | JGI IMG/M metagenome (GOLD analysis project Ga0184624, IMG submission 133157) | Groundwater sediment microbial communities from an aquifer in East River, Colorado, USA - PLM3_5_b1 | ecosystem: Environmental > Terrestrial > Soil > Riparian zone | place: USA: East River...
CATCCAGAACTCCGCGCGCCGGTTCCGATACCTCGGGTCGAGCGCCTTGCCGGCGTAGTTGATGCCGATGACTGGCCATCCGCCTGTCGACAGGTTGTCAATCACGCCGTGGCCCCAGTGGCCTGTGTCGTCGATCAACGCGAGCTCGCAGCCCTTCCAGCGTTTCATGCACAGCATCGTGCGCGCGGCAATCTCCGTGGTCTTGAGATTGCGCAGCACGACCGGCCAGAAGCTCGCCAGCCCCTGACGCGGAAAGATGACCGTGCGGTCGTCGCCGAACCTGGCGACGTCGACGCCCAGGCGCTTTTGCGCCCAGTCGTAAGCGTCGATGCGGAGATGCCGGCGCATCGCGGCGTTGACGTCTTCAATCCCCAGGAGCGCGTTGATCGACGATGGCGGGAATTGCCCCAGGACGTTGACCATCACCCAGGGATTCTCGCGGCCGTAGCTCGCAATCTGTTCACGCGCCCACACCGGATCGATCCTGGTCGAGCGGTCAGGCCGATCGGGGTCGCCCGTGATCTCGACCAGCTCCCACAAGTGGCGGTCGATCGTGCACGCGCGGTGCAGCGGGCCAGTCGTGTGCGTTGGGTTGCCCGACTGAATCACCTTGGCCTCGGTGCCAAGGTTGGCCAGGACCGCGTCGGCGGCCACCATCACGCCTTGCGGGATGCCGCCCGACTCGTCGAGCACAAACATGACATGGTCCGCGTGGAATCCGGCCAGGGCGTTGGCTTGCGCGTCGGCGGTCCCGGTCTTCGGCCAGGCGCGTTTCTCGGCGAACCAGTTCGAGCCCTCGACGCCGCGCCGGCTGACGCGAGTCGATGTCCAGACGAAGCTCGCCGTGATGAAGCTGCTGCGGCCGATCCACTTCGACAGCTCCGGCCACAAGTTCGCGTCGATGTTCCCCTCAGTGACGGACGTGCAGCCCACTTTCGACTGCCACCTGGTCGCCAGGAACCAGAGGATGATCCAGGCGAGCACAGCCGTCTTCCCTGGTCCCTTGCACGCTTTGAACGCGAGCCGGCGGGTCGAGCGCTTGACGACCAGGCGCAGCGCGTGCAGCTGCCAGGGGTCTGGCTCGACGCCAAAGCATTCGCGCACGAAGGCGACCGCATCATTATGCCAGCGAGCAATCGTGTCGTTGAGGAAGTCTCTCGGCGCTTGGCTCATCGGTTCACCAGGGGGTCGGCTCGCCGTTGTCGCGGCTGTCGATCGGCCAGTATCCAGACGGTGACGATGTGTCATTTGGCGGGGCTTTTTGCTCGTTTAGGTCCGCCTCGACGATGACAAATTCATCCTTCCAGCGATGCGGCCCTGTGCCGGTCGGACCGTGACGCTGTCGCCGGATGCCCCAGTTATTCCCCAGGCTTCGTCTCATTATTTCCTTTTTGGTGCTTGGCCTGGTCGGCCTTGATGGCTTCGGCTAGGGCGTCGAGCCCGCCGGCTACTGACTTGATGGCGCCCAGCTGCTCAGCAATCATCCGCCTGGCGGCCTGGCTGTCATTCAGGTGCACCGTCAGCCCGAACGGCCCTGGCTTGATGGCGCGCACGCTCCTGGCGATGTGGTCCGGCCAGAGGTGAATCGGCAGCAGCTCGCCCTTCTCGTCGACCAGGTCCCTGATGTCCGCCCTGGCGTCGCCGGCCAGTAAGCTCATGGCTTCGTCGCTCGACATCTGCAGCCGTTGCCAGCGCTCGGCACGAGCGGCGTCGATTTTCTCGCGAATCTTAGCTTGTCTGAGCCAGCGGCACGCATTTACTGCAGCGGTCTGGATGCTGACGTCCGGGCTGACGGCCAGGTAGGCGCGGGTGCCGTTGCCCCCGTTGTGGTGGTATTCGCAGATAAAGGCCTCCTGAAGCTCAGTCAGCGCATCAGGGTCGGTCTGCGTGCGACGGCCAGGCGGTCGTTTGCCTGATTTGGTCTTGGCCACAACTAGCAGCGCGCCAGGCGGGGACCGTGGCCAGTCAGGTAGAGCACCAGGAGCACGACCAGGAGCAGCAGCAGGACAGTTCCTGGGTTCACATACGCGGGCGGCGCGTAAACGCCCTGCCAGCCGGCCAGGATGAGCACCAGGAGCACAAGCAGAATGATGGTGAGGGGGTCCATGGCCGGCCATTGTAACGCGGCCGTGGCATTCCCGTTGACGGGAAACGAAAAACGCCCGACCAGGTGGTGAGCCTGATCGGGCGTCCGTCGTCGTCCGGTAGGTCGCGGGAGTCTACGCGGCTACCAGCTTCGACCAGTCGCGCTCCTGCAGGGCGATGACCTTGCCCCCGGCGCGCTCTAACACCGTCGCGTATTCGTAGTCGGCTGCGTCGTTCGCCATGCGGGTGATCGCCGAGCTGAGCCCCCACTGCGTCAGGTCGCCGCCGCCTGCGAGGTGGGTCAGGATGCCGCCTGCGCTCGCGGGCGGCAGGGCCAGGACTTCGACCGCGCGCTCGACCAGCTGCGGCAGCTCGTTGGTGATGGGCCGGCTGGCGGTGACGCGGATCTTGTCGATGGCCTGGCGGAACAACTTCTCGTTGAAGGCGGCCATGGTGATGTCCTTGACCTTGAGCCAGAACGCGGCGTCGTCGGCGCGGCGGGTCGCGTCGGCGAACACTTCCCAGGAGGCGTCGTGGTCGTTCGCGCGCCCGACGTGGTATTTCTTCATCGCCGCGTCTTGCATGACCGCCAGGTTCGTGCACCAGGTCGTGAACACCGACGGCTCGACGCGCAGCGTGCCGTCACCGACTTCGCTGTTGCTGATGGTAATGGCGGCGACCAGGCGCCCACGGTCGCCGGCCTTGATGTTCGTGTGGCCCGTGCCGTAGGCCAGGCCCTCCGGCAGCTCGTCGCTGAGCGCCGGCAGGATGCCCTTGATATACATCCGGGTTTCCGTCAGCTCCGACGACATGACTTGCACGTTGTGGTCGGTCAGGACGGGGATGATGGTCGACGCCAGGTCGAAGTTGTCGAGCGGCCGATACTTCGGGGAGAGCACGCCGATCGCCCGGTTGTCGATGGTGCGGATCATCCGCTTGTTGTCGGGGTCTTTCTTGAACCAGGTGTTCACGTTCTTCGCCAGCAGCTCCGGGTCCTCGGCCTTCATGCGGTCGTAGTAGACCTTGGGGATGCCGAGATGGCTCGCGAGCTGGCCGTGCGCGTAGGGCGTGATGTCGATGCCGCCGTTGATGCCCTGCAGCGTGATGTCGTTGCCGGCGGGGACGGCTTCGATGATGCCCTGGGGTGCGAGGTAGTCTTTGCGGGATTCCTGGCGGCGGGTCAGCTCGGCGGCGAGTTCGTTGAGGCTGCGACCGGATTTCATGGTGTGCTCCACTGGGCGCACGCTGTGGCCTGGCTTGATTGCCAGCGCTACACGTCGACCCATTGGCGATCGTAGCAGGGCGCGTGCCGCCACGCCAGCGCCCGCCATTGCACACTTCGTCGAAACAAGTTCCTCGAGATCGCGGACTTTTATTTCTGTTTTCTCTGATTTGTGCAGTCGGCCGGTTTTTCAACCAGGTCGCTAAACCGGGCCGCGCCGTAGTAGCTCACTTCGACGTGCGCGCCAGGTCGCCAACCTCTCAGCGGTTTGGTGGCGTCTTCGCTCGGCACCATCGAGCCTCGGTAGTCGGTCAGGACGCAGCCGCAGCGTGCACATAATTGCAGCCCATCGGCGGCCATGGGGCCGGCGACGTGGACCACTGGATCAAGACTAGACATCGGCACGGGTCGCCTCGTGGAATCCTCGAATTTGTCGCAGCTTCTCGATCGGGTAGTCGCGCGACTGCAGGGCGACGGCGCCGTGCTGCTCGCCGTTCAGCATCTGGCCCCAATACATCGCGGTCATGGTGATGCGCTCGGTGTCGATCGTGATCATGCCGTCGGCGATCTTGTCCGTCGTCGCCCTGGTGATCAGGAACGTGTAGGTTTTGCCTTCCTGGTAGCGCCCTTCCATGTGGCCGACCAGGTGGCCGTCGCAGCAGCAGCGCACTTCAATCATCGCCGCGCACTCCCGAATCCTAGCAGCTCCGTCACAACCAGGTAGTCGACGCCGTCGATCGTGACGGTTGGTGTTTCCGGCTTGTGTATCGCGCGGCGCTCCATCAGCTCGTGCGCGCGTTTCCGTTCTTCGACTTCCATCCGTTCGCGCTCGAACATCGTGCGCGCGTCGCCCAGTTCGCGCTCGCAGCGCCGGCACAGACCGGCCGTCGATTGTTTCCAGCGCTCGCCGCATCGATCACAGAGATAGGCCGCCCGCTTTCTCATAACGGATCGCGCGGCGCGCTTAGTCGTCGCACCTGATGATCTGGCCACTCAGTTCCGCGCCGACGCCGAGCAGCGCGCCCCATCCGATTTGTTCCCAGGTATGGCGGTTCGCCTGCCAGCGCAGGAATCCAGTCAGCGCGGCCGTCGTGACGCCGAGCAGCACGCGGCCCTTCCAGCTACTGGCCGCGTGCGCCTGGTTGATCCCGATGATGCCGTTCATGGTGTGCGCGCTCGGCATGCCGTCAGGCGGACAACCCAGGCACGGTCGCGGCGACCGCACGTAGTGCTTGACCGTCAGCGCCGTGCCGTTGCCGACGCCTTCGCTGAGCAGGAGCTGCGCCAGGTGACAGCCTCGGCGCTCATTCTGCCAGGCATCGACAGCGCCGATCGTCACGTTGACGCCGGCCGTGCCGTAGCTACTCCAGTCCGCCCACTTGTTCACAGGTTGCGGCTGCGCGCTCGCCAGCGCTGGCAGCAGCAGCGCCAGGGTCAATACGATGGCCTTCATGCTTTCGTCCCATGCTTTTCGTGTTGGTGGATCAGCGCCTCGCGCGCGGTGCGACTGCCATGGCCACACTGACAAATGTAGATGAACGGCTTCACGGTGCTATCTCCAATCTGATGCCTCACCATTGAATATCCGATACGGTCAACATGGCTGGCGCCGGCTTCAGGCGTTCGAGCAGCGTGCGGCCTGACCTGAGACGTTCAACGGGCAGCCAATGCCCTGGCTCCGGGTCGAGCGCACGATTGCGCGGATCGCTCGCCCATCCACGCGTGCCTTTCGGATCGAGGATCGACGCGCACGCGGCGCCGGCCAGCAGCTCTTCGCGCGCAGCGTAGCCGACCAGCCAGCAGCTCGGTTGCTGTGTCGGGCAAAACAACAGCACATACCAGTCGGCCGGCGTCGGCTTCTGTAGTGCCGAGTTCTTCACGCCTAGATACCAGGGTCGCGCCTTGCAGCCCTTGACGTCAATCCGGCCGATTGCTGTCTCGAAGTCATAACCGGCGTCTCCTTGCAGCGCGTCGGTCTTGAATCGCGGCCGTGGCAGTCCAGTCGCATCGGCGAATGCTTTTTCAGCGACCGCGCCGATGATGTTCTCGCGCGTCGGATCGTCCGGCCTGGTCCGGATCGTTTTTCCGGCGCCGTCGCGATAGAGTCCTTGCCGGTTGTGGCCGATGCGCGCAGCAGCGCTCCAGTCGGCCGGCAATCGTAGCCAGGCCATCAGCTTGCCGCCTCCTCGGCCCAGAGCTTCGCGTCGTTCCCGAATACTGACCAGCCCTCGACCTTGTCGCGGCCGAACAGCTCCAGGTATGGGCCGCGCGTCCAGTGTTTTGTGATCAGCTTTCTGAATTCGTCCGGCTTCGAGCTGTGCGTGCGCGACTTTCGGACGGCGATGACTGAATCCGGCAGGTCTTCAGGATTGTCGGGCAGACACGATCCGCGCGTCCAGATCGTCAGCACTTCATGGTTGCTCGTGCTGTAGTGGCCGTAGTTGCCGTCAACCTTGTCCCAAATCCATTGCTGCTTGTAGGTGAATCCCCAGGCTTCGGCGACTTCACGCGGGCCAGGGTTCTGCAGGATCAGCGGCGCCGTGCACCACATAAACAGGATCGAATCCGGCAGCGCGTGCGCGCCGACCGGCAGCTTGCATTGATCCTCGATGCTCATGCCGGGGTAGTGCTCGCCCTGGCCGACGCCAGACGGCGGGCGGTCGCCATACAGCCAGGGATTGTCCGAGTAGAGCACGCGATACATGCCTGACAGCACGGCCTGACCGTCGATGATCTTCGCGCGGCGCGACGCTCGCACGACCAGGCGCAGATCCCTGACCGTCAGCTCCTCGCTTTTCGCCTTCTCCAACCATTTGACCTGCTCCGACGGCGGCAGGCCGGCGACGACGTCCGCGTGTCCCATCGACGGCGCCATGGCTTGCGCTTCGGCGGTGACGTTCTTCGTGATGTAACCCAAATTCTGCAGCGTCTTCAGCGTGATCGGCCGTCCGAGCTTCGACAGCGCCTGGTAAACCTGATCCTTCCAGTCAGGCCGACTCTCGGCGTGGTTCCAGAGATGGCCGACCCAGAACGTCGACGCCTGCTCGGTGGCCGTGGCGAAATCCATGGCCGCGATCCATTTCTCGATCGACGGGCGCCCGACGACTTCTACGCCTTTCGCGCGCAGGATGAATCCGTCCAGCTTGATCGGTCGTTCGTCGAACAGACCGCCGACTGGTGCCAGTTCTCGTCGAGCGCCCTTTTTCGCCATTAGCCCTCAGCTCCTTCGCCCTGGTCGGCGCCAGTCTCATCAGCCTTGCCGACACTCGCGTCGCCGCCGGCATCGGACGGCTGCACTTCCGCCGTCGCCGAGCGCTCGCGCGTCGTCTTGACCTGCAGCTTCTCCTCGCCCGGCACGCGGACCAGGGTGACGCCTGCATGCTGATACGTCGTCCGTTCGTTGCGGCGCATCAGCGCCAGCGCGGTCTGCTCGTAGCCGGCCTCCTCGGCTTTCAGGTCGTTGATCGCTTCGCGCGTTTCGGCGATCGACTGACAGACCTTATTCAGTGGAACGATCGCGACGTCCTCCATGCCTGGCAGGCGCGCAGCGCTCGGTCCTTTCCGTCGCCCCTTAGCGGCGGCGGCCTTCGGTGACGCCTTGCGCGCCGCCTTCACGGTTGGCTTGCGCGCCGCCTTCACGGGTTTCCTTGACGGTTTCCGTTCGCGGCTCTTTCGATTCGGTCGCATCGTTACCTCTGCTAACTCGCCGACAATACTCCGCAATCAGCAGCGCGTCGGCAATCGCATGCGTGATCGTCAGGTGCGGAAAGAGCTGTTGCGCCCTCCGCTTGCTGATGTTCTTGTCGCCCTTGGTGCGGCAGCCCATCGCGAGCTGCCACTTTGCCGGCGCGACCAGGTCAAACGGGATCAGCGACGCCGTGAGCCCCATCAGGAGCGCGCCGTAACCACGGCCGAACGTGAATGCAGAGACGGTCCCCATCTGGGGAGACGCGCCGACACGTTCCAGCATCGCAACCGTGCCGGGATGGCCGATGTTCAGCGCGTCGAATAGATCGCGCTCAGTCTCCGGCATTCGACACGTATGGAACACCTTCGGCGGCTCATCGTAGGTTTGTGAAATCCACGCGATCCCGCCAGTTTTCCCAGGGTCGATCCCGATGTAAATCATGTGCGGCGTCCATTCTGAGCATCGGCTGCTCGGTTGTCAACTGGCATGTGCACGCCGCCGGTTCCGGATGATGGCCCCGACCTTGGCCTGCTGCTTCTCGGCGTCCGTCTTCTCCGGCGGGGGTGGTTCCTCGCCGCCATCGGTGAACAGCACGACGTCGCGGTCCAGGGTCAGGTTGACCGTGCCGGTGGCGCCGTTCCGCTGCTTCTCGATGATGAAGTTGGTCACGCCGCCCTCGCGATGGTTCTTCCGGTGCAGGAAACACACCAGGTCCGCGTCCTGCTCCAGGGCGCCAGAGTCGCGCAGATCCTGCAGCCTCGGCCTGGGGTCGGCGCGTGCATTGTCCGGCCGGGAGAGCTGCGACAGCAGCATGATGCAGACCTTGGCCTCGCCGGCCAGAATCTTGAGTCGCCGGCTGATGTCGGTCAGCTCCTCGTTCCGGGTCGCGCCGCGTCGGTCGAGTGTGCCTGGCATCAACTGCACGTAGTCGATGACGACCAGGTCCAGGCCCTTCTCGGCTTTCATCCGGCGGACGGCGCCGCGTATGTCCCAGGCCGTGCGTGCCGGCGCGTCGTCAATTTCTATGGACAGCTCGGACATCAGGGCGTGCGATGCACTCAGCGACGTCCAGGCTTCCGCGCTCGGCACGTAGCCGCGCAGGAGCTGCGTCAGCGGCACGTTCGACAGGCTCGACAGGATGCGGAACTCCAGCTGATCGCGCGTCATTTCCATCGAGAAGATCGCGCACTTGGCGCCGTCTCTGGCTGCCGCAACCATGGTATTGACCGCAAAGGTGGTTTTCCCGATCGACGGTCGAGCACCCAGGATGACGTAGTCGCCCGCGTTCCAGCCGTTCGTCTCGTTGTTGATCGATGCGAAGCCCGTGTCGACGCCAGTGAGCTGGCCGCGATGGTCGACGCGATACTGCAGCTTATCGAGAATGGCCGGCGCCGTCTCAGCCAGGCTCTGCATCCGGCCGGCGTCGTAGCCCTGCTGCATCTCCAGCACGCGGCGGTCGATGTCGACCAGCAGCTCGGTCGATGACTTGTCGCCGCCCGCCACGGATTCAAGAACGTGCTGGCCGAAGTGGACCAGGGCGCGCTTCGTTTTCAGGTCCTGCAGGATGTCGCTGTAGTGATCGACGTTCGTCGAGCGGGGCACGCCGTCGAGCAGCGACGAGATATACGCCGGCCCGCCGACGTCCTGCAGTCCCTTCTTCCCGAGCTTCGAGCTGATGGTGCGCAGGTCGACGTCGACGTTCTCGTTGCGCAACGCACGGATTGCCTCGAACAGTTGCTGATGTGCGCGGCGGAAGTAGTCGTCCTTCTGCAGCCGGTGCGCCAGGTAGTCGGCGGCGCGTGATTCCAGTAGCGCCGCGCCGAGCGTCGACTTCTCGACGTCGATGTTGTGCGGTAACAGGGGCGGTGGTTCGTCGAGCTGCCGGCGATCGGTCAAAACGCCGACCCCAGGCTGTTGTCTTGCGCCCGTCGGCGGGTGTGCTCCTGGTCACTGCAACAGGGCGGTAGGTGTTTGCAGCCGACGGGCGGCGGCAGCTCCTCGTGCAGCTCCTTCGAGAACTCCGCGAATTGGTTGATGCTCGCCACGAAGATGCCGAACGTGTGCCGGTTCTTCAGAAAAAACGGATCGTCCGCCTTCAGGTAATTCGCCATCCGGCGCTCAATCTCCTCGACCGCCAGCGTTTTCAACAGCTTTTTCATCAGCGCCGTATCCTTCGCCCACTGCCAGATATATTGCTTGTCCTTCCCTGGCGTGTAGCGCTGGCACCAGACGGTGTCGTAGAACGTGCGCAGCGTCGTCAGCGTGTCGCCGATCGCCGCCTGGCCGCCGGCAACCCTGGCCATCTCCTCGGCCAGCTCGAAGCACTCGGCCTGCTTTGCTCGAAGCAGTTCGCAGAGCTTCCCCAGTTTTTCTAATCGAGCTTGTTCTCCTGATCCCTTTCCCATCTCTCGGCCCCTCCAGCGCTTCCGGGTTTCTAGGGACACCACCACCATCTTTTACCCATATGACGGGCAAAAACTCGAAACCCAGTGACGCCCTGCACGACGGGCATATGGGACCAGGCGCGGAGATGGTGTCAGCGCACTTCCTGGGTTTTTGGTGGATTGGGCGAGACGAAGTAGAATGCTCTCCGTCGTCGGTGTTCCAGCCACCTGGCGACCGTGTGTCGGCCGCCCTGCGAGGTTTTTCCCGACCTCGCAGGGCACTTTTATACGCTTCACGTTTTCCCCTGTCAAACAACCACAACATCTAGTGGCGGGCCATCGCGTCGAGCACAGCCTGCAGGGGCTTCTCGTGGCCGCCTTTCCAGTCCCGTCTGGATCGTTTAACCTGCTGCAGCTCCGGCTCGGTCAGCTCCAGCTCCGGGCTCAGCGTGCCGGCGCCCTGCACTTTTGCCTGCAGCATCCGCACGGTGTGCGCGTTGTAGCGCTTGTCGCTGTCCGGCACCGGGCGCATCAGCAGCTCCTCCTCGCGCGGCGTCAATAGCATCCAGTGCACACCCCTGACTCTCATCGGCCTCTCCTCGCCTGATGCAGGCTGATCATGCGACTCGCGTCGCCTTTCGTCAGGTGCCGGTGAACCGGCGCCCCGATGCGGCGCAGAATCGCGATCTGTTTGTCGGTCGGTGGATCGTCGTGCCAGGCCGCGTCCGGCGCCTTCAGCTTCATCACGCTCCGGCGCTCCTGCAGGATGAACGCTTCCGCCAGGCCGGCCGCTGCCTGGACGTTCGCGACGCCGGCCGCGATCGTGCGCTGCCTAGCCGGTGAACCGTCGCGCGGTCGCAGCGTCAGGCTTACCTCGAAGTGGCCGAGCATGTCCTTGCTGAGGGTGACGACTTCGGTGCCGTCGCCCCAGGGATACTGCAGGCGGTATTCATCATTGGCGACGCGCATCCAGTCCGCTGCGCGGCCCTTGCCCAGGGCGGCCGTGTTCGGGATCGACCAGACGTCGAACGTCTTGGCTGTGGCATGGAGCTGCTCCAGGGTGAGCCTGGCCGCCTCGTCGATGATGAATCCGGGGTAGCGCTCGCGCAGCTCGTCGATGTCACGCCGGACGTCGTCGAGCTTCTTGCCGTTGGCCAGCAGACCAGGCGGCAGGCCGTAGAGCACGGGCGCCGCCATCAGCGAATGCCGCCGGCTGACGTCGACGACGTCGAGCACCAGGCAGTGCTCTTTGCCAGGGAACAGCCGTAGCCCTCGCCCGGTCATTTGCTCGTAAAGCAGCGCCGACTGGGTCGGCCTGGCGTGCAGGATGCAGCCGGTGCGCGGTAGGTCGGTCCCTTCCGTCAGCACCATGCAATTACAGAGCACTTCGACGGTGCCCTGGCTGTAGCGCCGCAGGATCTGCCGGCGCTCCTCCTTCGGTGTCTCGCCGGTAATCACTTCCGTCGGGATGCCGTTCGATCGGAACTCGGCCGCCATCTGGTGCGTGTGCTCGACGTCGACGCAGAACGCGATGGTTGACAGGCCCTCGGCGTAGTCACGCCAGCCGGCGACCGCCAGCTTGTTGCGCACCTCGTTGTTGACGGCAGCAGCGAGCTGCTTCTGGTTGAAATCGCCGCCGACGTTCTTGATGGCGTCGAGCTGCACCGTCGACTCGATCGCCCACGGCACGATGGGCGCCAGCCAGTTGTCCTCGATTGCCTGGCGTAGCGGGTAGCTGAAGGCGATGGTCTGGAACACGCAGCCCAGGCCGATCGAATCGCTGCGGTTCGGCGTGGCCGTGACGCCGATCAGGAGCTGCTCCTGACTGGCCTGCGCGTCCCATCCGGCCAGCGCTTTCTCCATCTCGACGACGTCGTCGTGCGTGGCGGCCTCGATGCTGTCACTGCCGATCGCAGCTTCGGCCATCGGCAGGAATCCCAGGAGCGCCAGCGCCGTGCGGTAGGTCTTCGACGCGGCATGGTGCGCCTCGTCGACGATGACCAGCTTGAACTCATGCTGCTGGATCAACTTCAGCAGCCGGCGGAACTTCATGGCCGCCAATGTCTGGATGCTGGCGACCACGACGTCGGAGTAGCGGCTGGCGTGGCGGTCGCCTTGCTCGATGGCCACCATGGCGCCAGGGTGCGCGCGGGTGATCTTGTCGGCCGCCTGGTCCAGCAGCTCCTCCCGGTGCGCGATGACCAACATGACAGCGCCGCGTCCTTTGGTCAGGCGCAGCTCGGCCAGGTGGTCGAGCAGGCTGGAGAACCAGACCGTCTTGCCGGTGCCGGTCGGCTTTTGGACCAGCAGTCGGTTCTGGCCGGCCAGGCGGGCCGCCACGGTCGCCGCTGTGGCGCCGGCCTGGTAGGGACGGAGGGTAGGCGCCCCCCTGTCGGTCATGTCGTCACCTGGCCAAGCCTGGCCAGCCGGCCAGGGCGTTTGAGCGCCGCCCTGGCCTTCATGGTGTGCGTCATTGTGTCCTACTGAGGAGACACGCAGTTGAACCGGCTGATGTGCTTGATCGTTCCCGCCGTCGGGGACGGGTAGCTGGCGCCGGCCACGACGTTGACGTAGAGCGTGTAAAGGTCCGGCGTGCCGCCTCGCCCGTTGGTCCCGTTGCCCTGCACCAGGACGACGGCGTAGTTGCCGTCCGCAATCCAGGTGTTCTGGCCGGCGAAGGCGCTGCCGTTCTGCTCGACCAGGAGCGGTGAGACGTTCGCGTGCACGTAGTTGACTTCAGCGATGCCGGCATTGGGCAGCTCGAACGTCGACGGTCCGCTGTAGGTGAAGGGTCCTGAGCACGCGGTGATGATCGGCGGCGGTTCGACGCAGTCGCCGTTCACGAGAACCAGGCCGTTCGGCACGGTTGTCTGCAGCCCTAAGAGATTCGGACAGACGTCGATGCCGCCTTCCCCGAAGATGCACGGCAGCAGGCCGCCGAAATTGATGGCGGTCCGGTCCTGGCAGGTCGGCGGCGGCGGTGGCGGCGGCGGGATGACGGGCGGGGTGACGGGCGGGGCTCCGCACTTCGTCGCGAAGTAGAAGAAACCAGGCGACGCGTAGAAGTAGTTGCCGACGTCGCTGAACCCGTATTTCGTGCCAGCCGGCTTCGCTGGCAGATCCAGGTAGACGTCGCGTTGATAGCGGCCGTCGCATTGCTCGGCGAAGGCGAGCGTCAGCGTCGCCGTCTGGCCAGGTCCCAGGGTTCGATCGATCTGCGCGACGTTCACCTGGTTGACCAGGTCGTTCGCCTTCCAGGCGATGAACCAGAAGGTGGCGGTCTTGCCGGTGGTGTTCGTGATCGTCACCGACCCGAAGCCCGCCTTGTTCTGGTCGCCCCAGACGATGCCGCTGCCTGACGTCACGCCAGGCGGCAGCGCGTTGACGTCGATCGACGACGTCGCCAGGTCGGCGGATGGTCCGGCCGGCGTCCGGCTCGAACAGGCCGCAGCCAGCAGGATGGATACGAGTGTCAGCTTTCTCATTGCTCTCCCCTCAGTGCCCTGGCGGGATTGCCAGGGGTCTTACTTCCGCCGCCGTGGTGGCGTCGGGATGTGTTGCGTGCCTTCAGCCTTCCTGGTCTGCGCTCCTCTGACCGCCCCTTTTCGGCGATTGACAGAAACAGCCCCGGCACGCTGCCGAGCTATAGCGTCGGTGACTTCCGCCGGCAGCACCCAACGCTGGCCGCCGTCGACGTCCTGGCGCTGCAGGAACACGGTGTCGCTGCCGTCGTGCCGGATCGTCTTCACGATCCAGGTCACGGCGTTGCCGACAAAATCGACCAGGTCGATCATGCTTGTCTTCTCAACCGCGCCAGGGTTGGCCTGTAGCTCGCGCAGCCGGGTCGAGTAGGTGTCGCGGGGTAGCTTCGTCTCGTCCATTTTCTTCTTCTCCCAATTAGTAACAAGGTTGTCAGTTCCCATCAGCAGGGCCACTATTCCAGGAACCTTGCCGTTCGGGTCGAGTCGCCGCGCCCACTCTAAGAGACTCGGCTTGCGATAGATTCGGCACTCTGCTGGCAGCGTCCAGTTGATATCGACGATTCGCGGATAGTCTTCGGTCACGTCACCTTCGTGTTCTTGGTGTAGCGGACACCAGGCCACTTGTTGATCAGCTCCTTCAGGTCCTTGCCGTATTGGTTCACCTTCGAGCGGTCGACGACCAGCACGTCACGCGGGATGCCGTAGCGGCCGGCGAACACGGCGTCGATCAGCGCAGCCTCGTCCATCACTTCGGCGCCGTGCGTCGTGCGGTCGCTGGCGCCGGCCGCCTTCTTCACGTTCGGCGTCGTGATGGTGTATTGCACGTCGAGCGGCTGCTCCTTCGTGGCTGCCGCCTGGGCGCGCATCGCGGCAGCCTGCTCCTTCACTTCGATGGCCTTCGCAATTTTCGGCCGGTCGAGCAGCTGCGGGCCGACGGTCGACGGGTTCTTGAATCCGGCGCGCTGTGCCGCCTGGCTCGGTTTGTTCCCCGACACGATCAGGTCGACGAACACGGATTCGCGCTCGCTGAGCGTCGGCGCTGCCGCCTCGGCCTTCGCCGCTGCTTCCTCCTGGCGCGCGACTTCCGCGTCGCGGTCAGCCTGGGCCTTGGCTTCGGCTTCGCGCCGCAGGCGCTCCGTCTCGGCTGCCGCCTTCCGCCGTTCGTTGTCGACGTATTCGTTGTGCAGGCGGTTCTGGATGGTGTTGGCCTGCTCGTTCGGGTCGACGCCGCGCGCTCGTGCGGACGTGATGCGACGGTGGAAATGATGCAGCGCCTGGGCGATGCCCCAGTGTTCGATCGCGTGCTTCGTGGCGGCCGTCGTGGCCTTGATGCGCTCCTGCAGCGTGACGTCCTCGTCGGCCGTCGTCGGCACCGTCAACGTCTTCGCCAGCGCCAGGCGATCGTTCGCCGCCTTCTCGATGGCCCGCGCTTCAGCGAAGAACGCGCCGGCTCGCGCCAGGAACTCCTTGACGCCGAGCCCTGCCTGCTCGACAAATTGCTGATCGGGATCGTCGACTGTTGCGACCGCGTCGATGATGTCCGGCGCCGACGCTTCCACCTTGCCCCTCGCCATAATCTCAGCCTCCTGAGACGGGAGTCTGACGTCGGCGAGCGCAGTTGTCAACCGGAAAGTGGAGCGGTCGATCGATTGTGCGTCAGACTGTGCACTAGCTCGCGTCGCCGATGGGCCAGCGCTGGAGCACCAGGAGCAGGATCAGCCAGATGCGGGCGAGCAGCCAGGTCACGATCGCAGCGCTTCGAGCTGCAGCAGAACCCACTCCAGGCCGCTGCAGAATCCCTGGCTGTTGTAGCCCTCGTTCGGAGCGCTCCACGACTTCATGCGCTCGTCGGCCAGGCGGTCGCGGATGATGCCATCGATCTTCTGACGCGGCTTCAAGGTGGTCGCCTTCGCGTTGCGGCGGGCGGCGGCCTGGCGTGCAGCGCTCGTGCCGAGTTTCTTTTTTGCCATGCGAGAGCGTATCAATTCCTCCTGCCAGCGGTCCACAGTGATTCCCAGGCACTCGGTCAGGAAGGCAACCGGGTCCTGGCGGTAGCGCCGGATCGCTTCGTCGGTCTTCACCAGAATCCTGCCAGGTGGCCGCCCGCAGCCACGACCATGGCGACAATCAGCAGCCAGGCGACGTTGCGGTCCAGGCGCTCGTCAGGCGTCAGCGGGTTCAGGCGCGTCATTCCGCCATCGCGCGCAGCAGATCGGCGGCCTCACGTAGATGGCGCACGACGTCGCTACCAGGCGTGACGTGCTGCAGTGCACTCGCGTCGGTGTCCAGGTGATAGGAGAGCTTCAGCGCCTTGGCCGCGCGCTCGGCGCGCATCGCGCGTTTGCCTTTTGGCTTCTCGACTTCTCGCTGCGGTCCCCATCCGTTCATTGTTCCATCTCCGCTAGACCCTTCAGAATCTTGATCTGAAGATCCCTCATGGGCTGATAGGTGTGCGGCGCCGTCTCCCTGGCCAGCTCGAACCAGGGCGATTTTCGGTTCGCCGGCAGCAGCGCATACAGGTCGCAGCTCGGTGGCAGGTCGACGTCCCACGCGATCGGGCCGTTGCTGCCGCGCGCCGTCAGCGCTCGCCAGCGCAGCGTGCCCTTGTCGATCGCGACGCGCCCGTCCTTGTGCCGGCGGTGACAGACCAGGACCATCAGGTCGGCCTTCGAGCGGTCGCCGGCCGGGTTGCCGCCCATGCCCTTGTGCTCGCTGTGACTGACTTCGGTGCGCAGCCGCATCCTGCCGCAGCCGCAGAGCGGGAACCTGCAGTAGCCATCGCGTCGACGGACCTTCTGCTTTTCCGCGTCCTCTTTGCCCTTCGCCTGCATCCGCCGCTTGAATCGATCGACCTTGGTCGACGTGCCTTCTTTGAAGTGCGGCTTGTCCCAGGTCGGCGGCCAGCTCATGATCGCCTCCGTGGCGGTTCGCCCTCGGTCGCGCGCTTCGCGTAGGCGGCCTCGGCCAGCTCGCGCGTCTTGAAACATTTCCCTTTCGACCAGCGGATGAAGGCGACGTAGCCAGGGTTGCCCTTGTCCTCGTAGTCTTGGGCGCCCTTGAGAAAAGCGGCTTCGGTCGGCGCCTCCATCAGCATGCCGCCGCAGGTCGGGCAGCAGGGCAGGGACACGACCTGCTGCCGTCCGCCGATGATGACCGCCTTCGGTGGCGTCGCGCCGACCTGTTGGATGTCGCCCCACCAAAAGCACATAGCGCCGTAGGCGACTCGCGTGTCGCGTTGACTGGCGTGACTCATATGTCAGCTCTCCCTATCCGGCATCCTGATGAATACCCGATCGCTGATAGTCAGCACTTCCTTCCCGCGATGATCGTCGACGCTGCCCTCGACGCGCAACCAGGTTTCGCGCCGTCCGTTCTTGAAGCTGATGATCAGCAGGTCGTCGACCTCGGCGAGCTTCATACCCAAGTCTTCGAGCGCCTCGACTTCCCACGGTTCCAGCGGCCGGATCATGTGCACCTCTTGATGATGCGCCGAGCCTCGTCAAAGTCTGCCCGCTTGTCGAAGCGCTCGACCGTGCCGCGTCCGGACGGCTTCAGATACTCGCCGAACCGGGCGATCGATTCCGCCGGCACGCGCGTCGTCAGCTCGGCCAGGATGGCCTGGAGCGCCGTCTGGATTGGGTGCGCCTTGGTGAAGGGTCCGGTTTTAATCTCGAACACGGCGACCAGGTTCGTGACCAGGCCGATGCGATCGGGCCGTCCGCCGAAGTGCAGTTTCGGATGGACCAGCGGTTCCTCGATCGAATACCAGGTCGGGCTCAGCATGCCGTGCACCTTGACGTGGCCGAGCAGGTAGGGCCGGTAGCGCGACACGCATGTGTCGACGTCGATCGCACCCAGGTCGAAGTCTGCCGTCAGCCGATGCACGGCGCGTCCGCGTGCGCTCGATTCCTCCGTATACCAGGTGTCGTCGATCCAGCCGGTCTGCTGCAGCATGCCCGTGATGTGCGGGAACACGCCGCCCGATGACGGGTCAATATATTCATGATTGACGGCATCGAACCGGAAGACAGCAGAACCTTCGCCCATCACATCACCAGCAGCTTGCTGGCCGGATCGTCCTCGACGACGACGGCCTTGCGTTCGAGAAACAGGCCACAGACGGCCGTCAGCGCTCGACGCACGGGCGGCGGATACTTATCGAACAGCTCGCGCGCCAGGCGGACCAGGGCGAAGGCAGCGATGGCGGCCTCCAGCTTCTGGTCGTTGGCGCGCTTCAGCACGACGGCCAGCTCCTTCTGCAGCGCCAGCATCTTCGCCGCGTCTTCCGGTTTCAGCTTCATGGCAGGTCCCTCGGGCTCTCGATAGCCGAACAGATTTCGTCGTATTTATTCCGCGTGATGTCCTTCCGCAGCTTGAACCCGTAGCGCCGTTCCATCCAGGGCTGAATCTCCTCCGGCGACCGCCCGCTGTTGTGGATGATGACGCCTAGGCGTTTGACCTGCGCGTCGTTGATCTTCTCAGTGCTCTGCGAATGATGCGCGTGCGACGGGTCCGGGGCTGCCGCTTCGCGTGGCTGTCGCTGTGCCGGCGCTGCGTCCTCGCCGTCTCGACGTCGACCGCCTTTGACTTCGTTCCAGAACGGCGACGTTCCTCGTTTGCGCCAGACCCATTTCTTCTCGCCGCTCTTGTTTTCGATCTGGACGTGCAGGCCCTGCTCGGCCATGAAGTTGTCGACCCAGGCGCGGTCCCAGAGTTCGAGTCCGATGCCCAGGCGCTTCATACAGCGCCGCAGCGCGGACGCGACGGTCGCCTCCAGCGCGTCGCCGTAGGTCTGCTCCTTGTTGCCCTCGAAATACTCCTGCTCGCCCATGGCGAAGGCGACCGGCTTGCCGTGGATGTAGAGCACGTAGGGCTGCACGACGCTGTTGCCGGACTTCAGCGGCTTGGCCGCCGGCCGCATGCCCCATCCGGTGCGTCCGAACGCGCGATTCATCCAGCGCGTATAGACCGGGTGCGACAGGTAGGGCTGGCCAGTCGGCTTGATGCTGACGTCCTTGATCTGCACCGCCTCATTGCAGATCCCTTCCTCCTTCTCGGTGAACTTCACTTCGACCAGGGCGAGGTTGCCCAGATCGATGTCGTCCGTGAGCGCCGCCAGGGCCGTCGTGGCCGGCGTCGGTGCGACGACCAACGTCGCTGGCTTTAATGGGGCCGGCGTCGCTGGCTTGCGCCTGGCGAGTGCCGTCGACGGCTTCGCCTTCTTTCGCGTTTTGGTTTTCATGGGTCCTCGATGTAGGATGGGTCCGTCTGGTCCCCCTCCTTCACGGAGCGCGCCCGGTCAGGTTTCCCCCCTGGCCGGGCGTTATTTATTTTGCCTTCCGTTCCTCTTGCTCTTTGTCGAACAGATAGCGCTCGGTTTCACGCCAGCCGATCGACAGCGCGATGATCGTGTCGCGGTCGCTGGCTGTCTCTCGCCCTGACATCTTCGCCAGCTTCCGACGTGCTACCTCGAAGCTGATGGTGCCGGCGACGGTCAGCAGCCCTTGCACGCGGTTGCCGACGGGTCCCTTAAAAATCGACTGGTTCCCGAACGACCTGGCGTCAGTGCTTGCGCTTCCGGTCGGCATCGACGGCGCGCTCGTGCGCTGACGGTTGGACCTTTGCGTAGCTGGCAATCGCTTCGACAACGGCTTCAGCTTCTGCGGCATGCGACTCACTCCAGGGTTGTCCGGTGATCTTGCTGATAAAGGCCGTCAGCGCTGCCGCTGCCGCCTGGCGTTCCTGCGTGCCTTTCATTCGTGCCTCCTCGTGTCCATGTAAACCTCGCAGCCACAATCGGCGCACGTCTCCCCGATCCATCCGTTCTTGGCGCCGCACTTCGGACACTCGCCGGTCATTTTCTGACCGGGCATCTTGCCCTTGATGTTGTCGGCGTAGAACGAACCTTTCGATAGGGAGTTATAGAACTCGAAGAACAGCGCCTGGTCGATCGTGGCGTAGTGGAAGATTGCGCCGCTCTTGAAGGCGACGGCCAGGATGCTGCGCTCGGGGTCGTAGCCGATCGCCGACAGGTTGCTCGACTCGACGGGCTCCATGGGGATGTGCGCCGCGATCCCTTCCATGCCGGCGAGTCTAGCGACCTGGTCGGCAGTTGTCAACCGGCCTGTGCAGAACTGACTACTGCTTCGTAAACGTCCGTTGGTCGGCGGCGATGGTGCCAGGCCCGACCATCAGCACGGGCGTCGACGGCGTCGTGACCGCGCGCACTTCTGGCAGCGTCGACGCGATGGCGATCTTGACCTGTTCGGGGTCCGCCTTCGGCACGGTCTGGCCCATGATGAACGTCGCCGCCGCGTCCTTCTGCGTCGCCGTCAGCGCGCCGAGTCCTGACTTGGCGTTGCGCCGACTCTGCTCCTCGACCGCCAGCACGGCATCGCGGGCCGCACCTTTGATCTGGTTCTGCTGCTCGACGTCGAGCTGCACGCCGACCTTGCGCAGCATCTGCGTCAACAGCGCGACGCCGACAGCGGCCAGGGCGCTGACTAGGGATGGCAACAGAACATCGAGCAGGCGACCGCTGAGCGCTTCTATCAATCGATCCATGGACCTATACCTTTCGGAGTTCGTTAGGTGTCGGCAGTCCGACGTTCGTCGTGCGTTCCCAGGCTTCGAGAAACAGTCCCGACCAGGTGTTCGGCGCCGGCTTCCCAGGGCGCCAGCAGTTGACGTAGATGCGCCAGCCGCGATCGGGGTCCTCGCGCGTCGGCATCTTCGACGGATGCGTCCAGAGCAGGCACCTAGCGAAGCAGCACGCTAACACGTCGTTGTGTTCGAGCGCTGTGTGGATGAAGGGCGGCAGCACGGTGTGTGGATACCGAAGCTGACGGAGCGCCGCTGCGATGTGCATCGCGCTCGACGGGTGCGACATGACCGCCTCGACGCCGGCCAGCTCGAACTGCCAGAACCCTCGCGCGGGTCCGTGACTGATCTGCCGCCGTTCGAGGAAGCGTGATTCCTGTAGCCCCGTCGCCAGCAGCATCGCGGTCGATGGCACGCTGGACATTTCCGCCGGCAGCACGTCCATCGCGGCCGGGATCGTGTATCGGAGAATCGAATCAATCATTGAGGGTCCAGCTCTCGGTCGATCGCACGCCGTCGGTGTGTGCGTTCTTCGATCAGCACGGCCAGGCGTTTCATCTCGACCGCCATCCGCTCCATACTCGCCGATATTTCGTGCATGTCCAGGCGGATCGTCGCGCGCCATTGTTCGAGCTGCTCGATGCGAGCGCTGTGATGTCCCATCTTGAAGATTGCTCCTGCAAGAAACAGCGCCAGAGTGACCATCGATCCGACAAGGGCATAGTTCAAGGATGCCACCCGATCCGTAAAAGTCTCGCGCTCAATCGTGACGACGCGCACCTGGTTAGTAGAGCGGAACCTCGGCCCAATCCATCACAAACGCAAACCGCACGACGCCGACGGCACCCTGCACCTGAGCGATCCGGATGCGGAATCCCTCCTGCTTCGCCAGCGTCAGCGGATGCTCGCCGCCGACGGGGGGCTGCATCACATCCTCAGCGCCGCTGCCGCCGACGACGTTCGTTGTCGGGATGTTGCAGTAGCCGCATGCCTGGCCGTCTGCAGTGCCTGTGCCAGCGCCCAGTGCCGTGGCGTTCGCGACGCGCAGGTCGGTGACGCGCGACGGCTGCATGGTCAGACGTTTACGTCCGGCGCCGGCCTGCAGCAGGGCGGTCTTGTCGGTGCCGCCCGTGTCTGATGTGGTGAACCCGTTGATCTTGACCAGGTCGAGCGCATTCTCCTGGCCGGCGGTGAACGCCGTGATGATGGTAGCGAAGCATCGCAGGCGCTGCAGGACGAACAGGAGCTGATCGCTGTTCCACCGCATCGAGACGATCGCGTCGCCGGCCGCCAAGATCGTCGTGCTGCCCGTAAAAAAGCCGGTGCGGTAGTGGCCGCCGATCAGCTCGCCACTCTTCGCCCTGTATTCGAGCGGGCGCGGGCTCGCACGCAGCGAACCGAACGACGGGTCGACTTCGGCAATGATGCGCGGATCGTTTGGTGACTCAATCACGGCCATCGGCGTTCACTCCTCTAGGGTGCCAATAATGTAGTGGATTCTGACTCGACGCGGGGGAACATTCGGCGCGTTCCAAAAGACGCGCAGCGAGCGCGTCGTGAGCACCTGGCCGACGAAGTGGACGATGCCGAACTCAGCCTCGTCCGCGAACCAGGGGTTGACGCCTTGCGTGATAACGACGGGCGCCCCGACCTGCGACAGGTCGAACGTGCCGTCGATCGTGAAGTGGCCGCCGCGTCGCCTCGGCAGCTCGACGTCTGCCGTGCCGACCTGGGCCTTGAGAAACGACGCGACGAAATCTTCCAACACCGTGACGCGGGCGTCGATGTCGTTGGTGATGTTGACGTGCACGTCCTGCAGGATCGTTTCCTCCAGGCCGTAGCTGTCCTGCAGCCGTAACGGGCGCCGGATGCGCGTCGACTTCAGAACCTTGTCGCGAGCCATCTACTTTTTCTGCTCCTTTGGCACGCCGCCGATCAGCACACCGGGGTTGCGCGTCTTGCCTTCAGCAATCGCCGCGATGCCCTGCACCGTCCGCTGGAATTGCGACGCGGGATAGTGAAACAGGATTCCGGCCGTGGCGTTCAGCGACTTCCAGAACGCCTCGTCGAAGGCTTCGTCGTAGTCACCTTCAGCGACTTTCTTCGCCGCTTGGATGGATTGTTGAACCAGCTTGCCCGCCGCACTAAAGGCACGGGCGCCGGCCGGACCCTCGTAGCCGTAGTAGCCCTGCACGACGCCGGCCAGCTCTCGCAGGCCGAGCACGGTGCCCATCATGTAACTGGCGTGTTCGCGGATCAGGCCGAGCATCGTCTCCTCGGGATTGTCCGGATCGACGTTGCCCTTGAGTCCTTCGCGCACCAGATAGCCGAGCGTCGCCGGCACAGTGTAGAGCAGCAGATAGTCGACAGCTAGGCGGCCGATGCTGGCCGGGTCCTTCAAGTTGGCGCGCTTCGTCGACTCGACGGTCAGGTTGTAGGTGACGTTGAAGAACGAATAGAAATTCGTCCACACCTTGAGCAGTGGGCCGCCGCGTTGGATCGCTGCCAGGTCTTTGTTCTGTCCTCCACCTTGCGCGTCGAGCACCGCCTGGTCGGCGTGTGCGATGGCGTCCGCCTCGCTGAAGTCTGCGGCCATCGACTTCTCATACTGGCCGAGCCAGGTCGGGATGTCGGCGATCCGCTGCATCTGCGTGATCAGGTAGAAGTAGCTGTCCGCGATGCCCTGCTTGGTGACGGTGTCGACCGTCAGCTTGCCCAGGACGTCGTCGACGATGCCGGAGAACTTGCCGGTTCCGACGCCGAGCGTGTTGCGGATTTCGTTGATTTCCCGCTGCTGTGTGATCGTCCGCGTCCGCATCAGTGGCGACTTCCTATTGATCCATTCGGCGGTCGACTCCATCGACTCGGTCCCGCGCAGCCAGCGGACCATGCCGGCGACTACCCATTTCGGCCCGATCCGCACGGCCGACTGCGTCAGGCCGATCGGCTGCAGCAGAGACGTCGTCAGCGACCAGCCCAGGCCGGCGATGGTCGCGCCCGTCCTGACATGGTTGAGCGCCGACTCGAAGGCGTTGGTGGCCGGGATGTCACCGAAGGCGACGTCGCGGATGCCGGTCTTGAACTGCTTATAGACGATGTCGCCGTGCGCGTCGTAGATCGCGCGCTGCACAGCCGGATGGCCCAGGATGCGGCCGACGTCGATCAGCGCCTCGTGGTGCGACAGGTCGTGAATGACCGCCTTGACGTGCTCGAACATCACGCCGAAGTCTCGCCGGATCGGTTCCTTCACCGTCTTCAGGCGCTCGTTGGTCCAGCCGCGTTTCGTGGTCGCCTGCACGTAGCTGGCCTGGCGCGCGAGGTTGGACGCCTCCAGGTCAAGCTGCGATCCCACCTTGGCGCTCATCCGATCGTCGTATTTCAGCGTGTAGTAACCGCCGGCCATCTCGCGATCGTTGATCATGAACGGCGACGCCTCGACCTTCTCCGGGGCGATGCCGTAGACGCGCTCCTGTTTCGCCTTGATTTCCGCCCAGTAGCTGTTGATGTAGTCAATGACGCCCTGCACGAACGTCGCGTCGCGATCGTCGAGCGTGTTCAGCACGGCCTGGACCTGCTCGTCGGACCACTGCTCGCTGCGGCGGATGCGGTCGCGTCCGCCCTCGTTGCCCCAATTCAGCGCGATGACGATCCGCTCCATCTTCGACAGGCTGTCACCGATCGCCGGCACGAACGTCTTGAGATACAGCTCGCGCTTCGACCCTCTGGGATACGCGGCCTCGACCAGCTCGCCGAACTTCTTCGCGGCGTCGGCGTTCATTTCCGCCTCACGCGCGCCGGCTTCGTTGAGTGGCCGTATGATCGCCGTGGTGAACGCGCCGCCGTCCTGGTAGCCGTCCATTTGACGCGCCAGGCTGGCCATCTTGCGGTGGCCGGCGAAGATGCTGTCGATCGTCCGGCCGCGCTCCGTCGACTGCCGGCGGTCCCGTTCGAGCGCACGCGGCTCGGTGCCCTTGTTCGCGTAGATCGAGTCCGCGATTGTCGTGGCGGTCGCGTCCAGCTCCGCGCGCTCGGCGGCCTTCAGTAGTCGGTTCTTCGTCTGCGCCAGGTGCACGATCGCCTTGAGTCCGTCGATCACGCCCGTGAACTCTGGGACGGTCATGTCCTTGTAATCCCGACGACGGGATTCGTCCAGCAGCTCCTCGGGCAGCTCGACGGCCTGGCCGGTCGACTCGATGCCCTCGACGAACTTGCGCAGCTCGGGCCGCCGGTTCTTCACCTGGTCGGACGCCTGGGCGAACCCGAACCGATCCAGCAGCCCATCGATCTGGTCCAGGTAATTCTGGCCGGCCAGGCCAATGGTCGCGCGCCTGGTCTTCGACGTCAGGTTCAGCGCGTAGTCGACGCCGTCCCTGACTTCGTCGACGACGTCCTCGGCGGCGCGATACATGTGCAGGTTGATCAGCTCCTGCTGTTTCGCGACGATGGCACCGTCCAGATCCTGGCGGGCGGCGCGGTCGAGCGCCTGCTGGCCGGCGCGACGTGACGCGGACCAGAACCGCTGAGGGGTGATGTCGCGCACGGGCAGGACGCTGATGCGTGCAGCCGCTGCCGCCTTCAGCGTGTCTGCCGGCGGGATGGCGGCGCGGATGTAGGCGGCGCCGCCTCGGGCCTTCGCGCGCAGATCCTTCACGTCGCGGTCGAGTTCGTCGATCTCGACCTGCTTCCGACCGATGGCGATGGCCATGGCCAGCTTGTGCTCGGCGTCGAACCAGCGCCGCTCGTATTCCCGTTCGCGTTGCGCCTGGTCGATGGCTTCCTGGCTCGACCGCTGCTGATGACGGATGAACGGGTCCAGCTCGCGGCGCTTCTTCGCCAGGGCGCGCAGCTCGGCGCGGATGACCAGCTCGCGCTCCGTGTTGGCGACGGCCTGCTGTGCGGCCTCGGGCAGGGTGCCGTCGAGCAGCAGGCTGCCATGCAGCGACAACATCCTGGTCTTGGTCTGTGTGTCGATGACGGCGTCCATCGGCGGCGCCTGCTCCATGGCCGTCAGCATCTGGTCGCCGCTCGTGAATCCGAACATGCCGGCGACGACGTCCGGGTCCATGCCGCCGTCGATCGAATACACGTAGGGATTCTTGGGCAGGCGTCGCAGGCGCTCCTCGCCGTAGCGCTCGACCAGGATGGCGCGCGACAGCTTCAGCGGTCGCGTTTCCAGCCCTTCGATTAGGGTCTGGCCGTTTGGATGCTCGCCCTTCTGGACGGCGGCCAGGACGCGGTAGACGGGCTGCTGCTGCTGTTCTTCGGTGACTTGCTGCCGGACGTCGGCTTCCTGTGCTTTCCAGGCCGCCGTCTGCTCTCGTCGGATTTCCGCCAGGAGTTTCCGATCGAGCTGCGCGCGTGCGGTCGCGGACGCGTCGGCGATCGTCTTGGTGTAGAGCGCGAACTCACTGGGCTCCATGCCGGCCTCGGCGGCCGTCAGAAACATCGGGGCGACGCCACGACGGGCTTCCGCGTCGGCGATGGCGCGGTCGCTGGCCAACAGGCGATCGAAGACGCGGCGCACTTCCGGCGATAGCTCGACGTTCAACCGGCGCAAGGTGCGATAGACGCCGGTCAGCCAGGCGCGGAACCGGGCGAACAGAGGCTGCAGCTCCAGGCTCGGCGCTTTGCCCTCGAACAGATACGCCTCGAAGCTGCGCGCAAATTGCTCGTGCTGCTTGGTGCCGACGTCGGCTCGAGATTTCGCGCCGAACTCCTTCAGCGCCTGGTCGTAGTCGACCAGGAGCTGCTGCTGCATGGGCGTGCGATCAGCCTCCGCAATCGCGCGGGCCTGGTCGGCGACGTCGGCGAATACCTCGAAAAAGAAATGTCCCGACTCGTGCAGGAACGTCGACAGGTCGGCGCGCTGGAGTAGCGAGATCGTAAACTGCCGGTCAGGGCCGAACCGGATGGCGCCGCGCACTTCCTTGACTTTGATGTTGCCGCCGCCTTGGAACAGAATGTTTGGCGTCGCCGGGTCGAACGTGCCGGCGTTGCCGATCGCGCTCTTGACCTGGCCAGGCTGGAACGCGATGTAGTGGACGGTTTCTTCGTCCATGCCTTCCATCGACTTACCGATCCGGCGCTGCGATCCGAACTTCTCGTCGACGGAGTGGTCGATAATGCCGTCGAATCCCGCGCGCTCGAATGCCTGGCGCACCAGCTCGGCGCCGTCGAACTCGCCGGTTTCGGGGTCCGACCGCGTCGAGAACCGCGCGTCCGCTTTCAGGATCTGCACGATCTGCCTGGCGGTGATGCTCTCGTAGTCGGCCTGTTCAAATATTCGGTTCAGCGCAGGGATCGCATCCTCGTCGGCCAGCTCCTTCAGCGCCGTGGCGAATTTCACCAGGGTGCCGGTCGGCTCCTCGTCGACGAACTCGCCTTCCTCGTCGATCTGTTGCTCCATCTCCAGGCGCGTCTCATTCGGGCCGCCGATGATGACCGGGTTCTCAAACTTGAGGTAGACGGGCATCGTCAGGCCCAGATGCTGGACGAATCGTTCGCTGGACATCCGCTCGATGGCGTCGCCCTCACTGACCAGGTTGTGCCTCAGCATGTAGTCGGCGACACGCTTCTGCGTGTCCTCGTCATGCTCGTAATCCTGCAGCAGACGCTCGCGGTCCTGTTCCAGCTTCGCCGTCAGATCCGGTCCGATGCCGGCGTAGTTGGCGCCGACGTCGCGCGGGTTGTTGCTGAAGTAAATGCCCTTTCCGAAATCTGATTCGATGTTGCCGCGCTCGGTGTCGAACGTGTCGAAGCTGGCCGTGGTCCCGTGGTAGACGACCAGTGGATCGCCGTTCTCGTCGACGACCTGGCTGTCCCCGAACCAGGCTTTCAGGTTGGCACCGCGATCGTTGCGGGTGCCTTCCCGTCCTGGCAGCGACGGTTCCCGATACATGTGCGCGTAGAGCGACAGCGCGAAGTCTTTGTAGCGTCCCTTGTTCTCGACGAACCCGAACCGCTTGTAGAACTTCACCAGGCGGGCGCGCGACGTCGTGCCGAACGTGTCGTTCTTGTTGGCGAGCTGCAGCGTCAGCCGGCGGCCGTGCGCGTCGGCGAACCGCGTCAGCTCCTTCATCACCTTGCTGCCCAGGCCGGCACGTTGGGCGCCGCGCTCGACCACCAACAGATCCAGGTGCAGGTCGCCCTCGCGCGTTAGGTCGACGTTAAACTCGCGCAGGTCGCTGCCGACGCGCCGCTTGACGTCCTCCGTCCAGCGCTTCAGCAGATCGGGCGTCAGCTGCTCGGTCTGGAACAGCGTCGTTTGCTTCCCCTTGCGCGCGGCGACTTCCGACGTCAGGGCGAACGGCGCTTCAAATTCCGGCGTCGCAATCTCCGTCTCGCGCACGCTCTCGGCGCCTGGCAGCCGGGGCTGTAGCTCGCCCGTTTCGAGCACGTCCGTCTTCGCGCTCTGCGTCGTCAGCTCGTCGGCCGTGGCGTCGGGCGGCGTCAGATCATCGAACAGCGACTGGTCGAACTCCGCGATGTTGAACGACGTGTCGCCTTCGTCGCCCAGGTCGAGCATGTCGCTTTCTTCGGCCAGCAGGTTCACCGGGCGCCAGGTGTCCGTCCACCAGTCGCGCGTCGGGTCCATGTTGGCATCCGTCCACAGTTCGCCGTTGCCAGGGAAGTAGTCGGCCTCTGTCGGATGGCGAATGGCGTCGTCGATGGCGTCGATCAGGTTCGTCGCGTTCTCAATCCACTGAAACCTCTGGTCCTGTCGGAGCTGCGTGATCATGTCGTCGATCGACACGCCCGACTTCTGGAAGACTTTGGCGACGCCCGCGATCCGGCCGAACTTCGCGCCGTCCTGCAGGAACTTCACTTCGCCAGGGAACGTCGAGTCGACGGTGTTCAGGCCGCCGTAGCCGGCGATGGCGCGCAGCAGGTCGGTGGCGTTGTGACCGCTCTCGCGCTCATCCTGTAGGCGTGACTCCAGAGCGTCAACGCGGAAATCGAATTCCGCGCGCAGGTCTTGTTCGTCGACGTCTGGGACTAGTGAACGCGCGGCGTCGAGGAGGTCGGCGAAGGCGGCGTCGTAGTGCTTGATGCGGCGCTGGGCGCGTTGGGCTGGCTTTTCGCGCTCTCGCGGATAGCTTGCCGGAACGCCACGCTCACGGGCGCTCCTGAGTCGATCAGCGTATCCACTTTCTTCAGGTCCACCGGCATCTGGTGCTCCAGTCTCGACGGTTTCGGGTGTCGTGTCAACCGGCGTCGCTTCGAGCACGGGCTCCGGCGCTGTCGACAACTTCTCGGCCGCCAGCATGCGCTCGCGGATCTGGTCGCCGCTAAGGCGCTCGCCCGTGTCCGCCGGGGTTTCAGGGATCGGGATGCCCTGGGCGGCCAGGCCCTCAGCCGTGGCCGTCGACCGATCGCTCCGGCCGCCGACGATGTTGTAGAGGGGGCCGTCCGGACCATACGCCAGGAACGTCGCGCGGGCGCCGCCCGTGCCTGGCTTGATGCCCTCGCGAATCATCTGGACGGCAGCTTCGCCGACGTTCGACATGACGTCGATCGGCCGTTCGAGCTGCTGCCGGCGCTCAGCCTGGCCAGCCGGCGGACCCTGATCGGCCGCCCTTCGCTCAGACGGCACCAGCACGGGGCCTGCCTGGGCGCCTTCTCCGAGCTTCCGCCCTCCGGCGTCCGTTTGCTGGCTGACGTCAGTCGTCTCTCCTGCGGGCGCCTGAGCCGTCTCCTGGGCCTTTTCCGTCTGTATCAATTCCGGACGCTCGACCTTCAGGCCGTAGCGCTCGTAGAGTGCCACCGGGTCGACGCCCGCTCGTTCCGCGATCGTGCCAATGGCCGCCTCATACAGGCCGGCGTAGGCGTCGGCAGTCGATGCCGGGATGCCGGCGTTCTTCAGTTGCGCCAGCATCGCCGTGCGGATGGGGGCGGCTGGGCTGACGTCCTTCGCCTCGGTCGCGTCGCCGACGGTCTTGAGCTGCTCGGCGAAGGCGTCCGCCTCGCGCACGTTCATTTCGTCCGGGCCGAGTCGCAGCTCGTTGGCGAAATACCCGTTGTGCTCGGTCGCCGCCAGCTTGACGGCATAGCGCGCCGTCGGGATGGCCAGGTCGCCGCCCGTGTTCATGGCGAGCTGATACGCGTCCGCGCGGCCGGTGACGTCCTTGGCGACTTCCTCCGGGTCCAGCCCCTTGCTCTGCCAGTAGGTGTTCCAGGTATCCATCGGGGCGTAGAGCGTGTCGAGCGGTCCGTTCTTGGTCGCCTCCGCGATAAACGCCTGGGCCGCCTCTGGCAACCGCTGTGCGGTCTTGCTGTTGGCGACGCCTTCGCCGAGTGCCTTAAAAAAAGTGGCATTGTGCTCGGCGCGTCTGGCGCGTTGCGCGCCGATGACGACGTCCATCGCGGGACCGGGCAGGACCGTCAGCGCGAAACCTTGGATGGCGCCCGCGAACTCGCCGACCAGGTCTTCCACGATTGACGCGCCCGATCGGAACTTGCTTTTCTGATCGTATTTACCGGCGGCGTAGTCCTCGTGCAGTTGCTGCGCGTAGGCCGTGGCCGATGCCGGCGAGTCGAATTTGCCGAGATGCTTGCCGGTCTGCTGATACTCGGCTATCGCTTCCTCGGGCGATTTCAGGTGTCGGCCGTCGGGCGTGACGGTCGGCAGCAGCACCTCCTTGCCGTCGATGTTGACGCTGAGACTATCGACCGTCGACGTCGTGCCGTCCGGGTTCGTGACCTTGGGTTGCTTGAACAGGTCGACGTTGCCGCGCTCCTCCTGGCCGGGGACTTGGCCGACCATGCCGCTGGCCTTCGCCAGCTCGCCGCTGAGGATGGTGATGGCGCGCTGCGCGACTTCGGTCGCCGCCTCCGTGCCGAGCGTGCCGCCGTAGCTCTTGACCGCCTCGAACAGGGCCGCGCGCACGGTCGGCACCCTGAGCGCCTGGCCGACGGCGGCCTTGACGCCGACGCTTCCGAGTTGCCGGATACCGGGGATCGACTTGATCAACTTCTCCAGGGCGACCAGCTCGATGCCGCCGTTGATGGCGCCCGTGGCCAGGGCGGCGGCCTTGGCGACGGCGGGGTCCAGTGGCTGGCCGTGCTCGTCCTTGAAGCTCAGATACTCGTCGTAGGCTAGGCCGGCCTCCAGCTGCGCGGTGGTCTTCCAACCGCCGTAAAGCATGCCGGCGCTGAATCCGTAGCCGGCGCCACTGACCGCGCCTGCGACCGTGCCGGCGCCTGGCAGGATGCTGCCGGCGACCGCGCCCGCTGCGCCGGTTTCGAGCGCGCCCGCGATGCCGTATTTGATGCCGTAGAGTCCGGCGCCGAACAGGTTGGGCAGTTGCTGCGACGCACCCGTGACCGCGCCGGCAAACCAGGACCGGCCGCCCGTGCCGAGCGCGCCGCCGTTCTCCATGCCGTGCTTGTAGGAGTTGAGCAGATCCTGCTCACCTTGCGTCAGGTCGCGGAACAGGGATTCGCTGCGCAGCTGGCCGTAGCGGAACTGGTTGACGCCCTGGGCGAATGCACGCTGCGGCGCTGTGACCAACCACTCCAGCGCGCCGAGCTGCTCCATGTCGTCGTGGCTGACGGCGGCGTTCTGTGGGTTCGATGCCCACTCGCCGAGCGCTGGCGTTTCGCGCAACACCGATTCCACCGGGGGCATCGTGGTCGCCGCGCGCTTCTTGATGGTGTCGAAGTTGCGCAGCACGACGGCCGGCGGCAGGCCGAACTGTTCGCCGAGCGTGCGCGCCTCGGCCGCGCGATCGGGGGATTCCGGCGCCGCCTGCTGCAGGGTCGTGCGCAGCTTCTGCTGGCTGCCGGACGTGAGCGCCCTGACAGTGTCGTCGAACTCATTCGGCTGCGTCGGCTTCTGTGCCGTCGGCGCCAGTTGCTCGACTGTCTCGTCAAACTCGTTGAGCGCCACGTCAGCGCTTCTTCCGGGCGGTGTGTTCGATCCAGACGTTCAGGACGGTTTCGTCGGTGACGCGCTGGCCGTTCGCGCGCAGGCTCGATTCGATCAGCTTCCGCTTGTCGTCGGGCACGTCGGCGATCGTTTGCTCGATGACTTTCTTGTTCTGGTCGAAGAACGGCTTCCCGCCTGGAAAGACGTTCCACCAGGACCCTTTGACATCGACGCTCGTCGACAGCAGGTCGTCGGCAATCGCTTGGATGTCGTCGTTAGTCGGCTTCTCCTTGCCGAGCGCGGACACGCGCATGTCGAGCATCCGATAGAACTGCGCGACGGCCTTCGCCTCGGCGGTCCCTTCCTTGGGCGTCGGGTCGATGCCGAACGACGTCAGGGAGTTGTTGGCAATCTGCTGATGCGTGCGGAACGATCCGGTGGCCTTGTCGGCCGCGTTGCGGTCGCCGGCCTTGATGCGGAGCTGTAGGTCGGCGAGCTGCTTGAACTCCCCGTCGTCGAGCTTCGCACGATACGCCAGCAGGTTCTCCTTGACGAATGCGGCGGGGTCGTCGCCGGCCTTCGACATTAACCCGTAGTAGGTCGGGTAGTCGGTTTCGATCGGCAGCCCCTTCGCCCGCTGCAGCGCATACGCTCGGAGCTGCGGCATGTGCGTGGCCAGGGCGACCTGGTCGGCCGGCGAGATGCCGTCGACGCTCTTGGTCCGGTCGACGATGCTGTAGGCGTTATTGAGCTTCGCCTGCTCGGCCTCCTGCTGGACGCGGTCGTTGACGGCGTCCTCGTGCTCGATGCGCTGCATGACGGCGTCGCGGACGGTCGGGTCGTCGATGGCCTTCGCCTTCGTGCGCTGCTCGGTCAGCGTGCCGCCGGCTGCGATGATGGCGTCCGCCTGTTTCTGCGCTTCGGCCTTCGTCTTGCCGGCCTCCAGGGCCTTCTCGATGCGGGCGACGGCCGGCCCGGTGATCTGTGATTTCGTTTCCTCGAAATAGACCTGCGCTGTTTTCGTCTGGTCCTCGGCCAGCAGTTGCTCGATGACGCCCTCATGCGTTTTCGTCTGGACGGCGCTGATTTGCTCGGCGACCTGTTCGGGGCCGAGTCCGAGTCGCGGCGCGTGCGTCTTGATGGCATCGACCGCGCGGCCGAGTTCCATGCCGACGCGCGCCGGGTCCGACGCGTTGGCGATGGCGTTGCCGGTCGCGTTCGTGATGGTGGCCTGCAGCTCTTGGCCCTCGTAGCGCTGAATCTCGCCGGACACATGGCGCTGCAGGACCATGTCGAGCGCCGCGCCGCGCTGTTGCTTCAGCTTGGCGAACATGAACCGCTGCTGGTCGTTGCCCAGCCCCTCGGCGATCTTGCCGGTGACGTCTTCAAATTCTTTGGCGACGGCCTCGGGCAGGCCCATCGCGCTTTTGCCGCGTTGGTTCAGCGCGCCCGTCTCTGGATCATACAGCCGGGGATGTTCCCACGCGTCGAGCCCATTCTGCGCGCCGAGCAGGGCGATCTCATTGGCGCGGTCCTTCTCCTGCTTCTGGACGATGCGCGCCTGGCGATACGTCTCGCGGGCGACGCCGCTGATGGTTTCGCCGACTCTGGCCAGTGACTCGAACTTGTTCCCTCGCGCCTGTTCCAGGCCGACGCCTTCCGAGAGGTTCGTCTCGGCCGACTGCTTACGCACGCCTGGCAGCGCGTCGGTGCCGACCTTGCTCGGGCCGTAGGTGACAACGGGCATTTACCCACCCATCCGTGAGGCTTTGTCGAACCCGTATTTCATCTGCAGCAGCGACGCGGTGCCGCCGATCAGGCTACTGGTAGCGGCCAGGTTGGCGGCGCTCTGATTCTGCCGGCCGGCCGCTTCGAGGTAGACGCCTTCCTTCCTGGCAATCTCCGCGCGCTTGTGCAGATCCTGCGCCTGCACGTTGTAGCCCCAGGCTTCGCGCGCCGCGTTGTTGCGGATCTTGTAGGCGTCCAGCTCGCCCAGGAACGCGCTGTCCGCTTGGACGTCAACCGGCGATCCGAACCCGACGTCGACGTTCTGCGCCGCGAACCCCGCGCGCTGTGCGCCGATGGTGCCTCGGATGGTCGTGCGGAACCGGCTTTCGCTTTCGGCGCCGCGCTCGATGGCGTCCTTGGCCTGCAGCTCGGCGACGCTGGCGTTGAAATCCGCGAGCTGCGCCTGGCTCTCGCTGGACTTCTTCGCCTGCTGGCCGGCCGCTTTCGCGGCGTCGCCCGCCTTCTTCTGGCCGTAGACCTGCGTCGCCGTGCCGACGCCGGCCATGATGAGCGAAATCGCCGTGAGTGTGAGTCCGGCCACTGGGACCTACTTGTAAAGCGCGCCCGCCGCGTCCGACGCCTTCGCGCCTTCCGCTTCGAGACACATGTCGGTGATCTGCAGCGTGACCGACTGATTCGGGTCGCCGCCTTTGTATTCACTCGACGATACGCTGCACACTTCGACCTTGGCGACCAGGACCATGGAGCTGCCGACGCTCAGGTCGCCGGCCTCCAGGCCCAACTTCTCCATGCTCTCGTTGTCCAGGCTGACCGACAGCCCGTAGGGATACATCGGTCCCTCGGTCGCGATCGACTTCTCGGAGTAGCGCGACTCGCGCTCGGCCTTCGAGATTTTCATGGACGTCAGCTTCGTGTCAGCCATCAGATCCCTACTTTCACCCTGGCGGTAATGGTGTAGGTCGCGCCGACCGGCGAACCCGACGGCGCGCTGATCTTCTCACGCACGCGCCACTGTGTGCCGATCGGTCCCTGGCGCGCGCTACCGGCAGCCAGCGCCTCCTGCGTCGCGGGCGAGCCTTGCGTGATGTTCGTGCTGGCGGCCGTCGTGATGACGGACGGCACGATCGCCGTGCTGATGAAAAAGCGCTGCGTCACGACGGCGGCGCCCAGGGCGAACGTCAGCGAGCTGACGGCGTCGTCCCAGGTCGTGCCGCCGTCGACGCTGTCCTCCAGATAAATCTGCAGCGTGCCGGTCGCGGTCCCGCCGGCTGTGATGTTCAGCAGGATGTCGAGCTGCTCGACGCCAGGCGGCAGGCGGAACGTGTTCCGCGTTAGCGTCGTGGCCGCGATGCCCGACACTTGCGACGGCTGCATCACAAAGAAATCGGGCTGTGCGTGCGTGGCCTGCGTGCCGAGCACTAGGGCCAGGATCGAACAGGCAATCAGTCGTCGCATCTCATCCTCCTACTTCCACGATCGGCAACACGCCGAGAATTTCGAGTGGCAGCGGGTCCTTCTGGCGAATGACGACGCGGCCGTAATCGTTCCAGTCGCTCTCGATCTTGATGTTCTCCTGGCCGGTGAACGGCGTTTGCTGTAGGCCCGCTTCCGCCTCCTCCAGCTTGACCTGCACCAGGCGCGTCGTCGCCGGTCCCGCCCACCAGGTGCGGCAGCTCTCGTTCAACAGGACCTGCACGGTGCCGACGCGCTTGGCCTTGTCGCGGATGGCGACGCCCTGCACGTCCAGATCCAGCGTCTCCAGGTCCGCGAAGTAACCAAGCCCGACGTGAATGATACTCGCCATCGGGTTGAACACATGCGGGATGGTGCCGGCGGCGACGGTGAACTCCGTGATCTGCGCGGCGGTCGCGGTCGACGCGTCCCCGTTGAAAATCACCTGGCCGTCAGCGACGACGGCGACGAGCTGGCCGTTCAGGTGGTCGAGCCCGGACACCGATGACGCGGGCACGCCCGTGTAGGTCAGGCCGGCGTCGACGAAGAAACAGTCGGCGTTGAACGACAGAATCTCGCGGCGCTCCAGGCGCTCGATGTAGCGCTTGAACACGCCGCCGATGGTGCGCCGGACCAGGAGATAGACGACGTCCTCGTCGGTTTCCGGCACGACACAGACGTCCTCGAACAGCGCGCCCGCGCCGGAGTCGTGTCGGTGCCAGCCCCAGACTTCCTGTTCGCGCAGGTAGGTCAGGCCCAGGAGTGCGCCGTCAGATCGGCAGGTCCACACGATCGAATGCGGAGTCTGCTGATAATCGAGCGCCGTCAGCGTGCGCCCGTCGAACAGATGCGCGGCGAACAGCGTCAGGTCGCGGCCGGCGAGTCCTTCGACCTCCTGCTCGAACCGGACATCTCGCACGATCGCGCCGCGCGCCTGCTGATACAGGATCGCGTTGCCGACGACCACCGGCTTGACGCCGCCGACGCCGTTGTAGGTTTCCTGGTCGGCCGGGATGTTGCTCGGCGTCAGTGCCGTCTTCGGCTGGCCGACCGTCCACACGCCGCCGTCGGTCAACACTTCGAGCGCCTTCAGGCCCAAGAGATGACGCACGGGGTTATGTTGGTCGCCGGCAATGCGGAAGGTCAGCGCGTCGTCGTCCTGCAGCGGGCTGCTGATGTTGAAGTTGCTGCGGAACCCGACACGCGATCCAAAGACGGCGTCCGGGTCGTTGTTTGTGTTGGCGAAGAATCGGCGCTGCTGATAGTTGGTCGAGCGCGCCGGGTAGTTGTCCGTCGTCGCGAACAGGATGCGCGGCAGCGGGGGTGTGACTGCAAAGTCAGGCGTAAATCCGATGTCCTTGAACGTGGTCTGTCCGGTGGCCGTGCCGACAAAGCCGAACGTGCCATTCTCGTAGGGGTCGAGATAAATGTAATACTCCGCGATGGCCCCGCCGGTCGGTGGCGTCCAGCTCAGTTGATTCGGGTTGTCCTTCGTCGGTTCGCCACAAAAGACCTGCACGATGCTCGACGCGACGGATTCTTCGTAGCTGTCCGCTGCCGCTGACGTGATGACGTATTTGTAGTCACGCGCGCCCGCGACGCCTGCGACGGCGGCCAGTCCCGTCGGCGGGTTCACAGCCGGCGCGGTGCTGACCTGCTGGATCACCCAGTGCGTCAGCGAGAAGTAGATCAGCTCGTGGGGCGGGACCAGCAGCGACGTCAGCGTGATGATGCTGCCCGACTGCGACCAGTTGAATCCGGCGTTCCCGAACGGCGTCGGCACTTCCAAGATGTCGGTCGGCATCGCATACCAGAACGACGCGTTGGGCGGGACGTGGTTGATGCCGGCGGCGACCGCGTAGTAGTTGACGCCGCCGCTCACCACGATGTCGCCGATCGCGTAGGTCGTGCCGGCGTTCCAGGCAGCGACGCCGGTCAGCCGGACGATCGCGCCGTTTTTGTAGAAGCGCAGGTAATTCGGGCCGGCCTCAATCAGCACGCTCTCGCCATCGACGGCGGCCACGTAGCGCAGGAAAAAGGTCGACGTCGACGACGTTTTCGTCTCGAAGACGAACCGGATGCCGGCGCGGTTGGTGACGCCGCCATGCCGCTGCACGATGAAGTTGCGGCAGGTCCGCAGCCCGGTCAGATACTTCGCCTGGTCGGCGCGGGCGGCCAGGGACGGCGCCAGCTCGCCGCCGGCAAACGCGCGCTGAAAGACGGCTTCGCCCATCAGGCCAGCTCCGCGATCAACCAGCCGAGCACGATGCCGATCAGGAAGGCGCCCGCGACGGCCAGCTCACAGTAATACCAGAGCAGCTCGTCGGCGTGTCGCCGGCTTGTTCGCTTGCGGCGCTCGACCATCAGTTCCGTCCGGTCGTCCAGGGCGCATCGCCCTCGGGGTCCTTTTGTTCTTCGTTGGCGCCCGCCGTCTCGGCCTCGCCAATCGTCCGGGCGAACATCGCCAGGCAGAACTGCTGTTTCTTCTCGTCCTTCGCCAGCGCCGGGGCCAGACTCGCGGCATGCCGCCAGACGAGCGCGCGGCGGAAGATGTGGTCGCCGTTGAGCGCCGCGCAGTCCGTTCGCACGGTGTATTCCAGCTCCGGCGTCAGGTCGTTGTCGTCCGTCGGTCCCTGATTCGTGTAGATCAGGCCGCCGGTCGTATCACTGCCGACGCGGAAATCGATCGGCGTTTCATCGTAGCGGCGCTGCACCAGGCTCGGGTTGGTGATGCGTCGCGAGAAGACGGCGTCGGACGGCATGCGGTAGCTGTATTGCCAGTCGTTGTTGACGGGAACCGTCGACGTGCCGCCGACTAGGACCAGGCGCGCGTAGCGCGTGGCGAAGTTCCAGGGGAAGGCGCGCAGCGTCGCGCCGACGTCGTCGACCCAGTGCAACCTGGCCGTGGTCGCTTCCTTCGACAGCTCCGTCGTGATGTCGGCGATCTGCTTCGAGACACCGATCAGCGACAGGGCCTGGTTGATCAGGAACGTCGTCGCGTCGATGCAGCTCGTGCCGAAGTCTGTGCCAGGCACACCATCCGGCAGGTCGGGAATGTCGGCGTCGCCGCCGCCTTCGCCCGGTTCGTCCGGATTCAGCTCTGGGTCTGGCGGGGTGCCGTCCCAAAGTCCGCCGCCGAAGACGTCGCCGCCGGTCGGGGAATCCGGCGCGACGACGATGAACTCGCCGTTGATCGAGAACCCGGCGTTGCCCGCCGTGGTGCCGCCAGGGAACACGAACACGTCGTAGATGATGCCGTTAGTGTTCAGCGCCGAGCCGACACTGATCGAGTCGATGCCGCCGCCCGTGATGCCAGTAGCGGCGTTGTTTGTCGTCGGGAACTGCAGCGAGTTCGTGCCGGTGTGCGAGACGTCTCGGATGAAGCTCGCGCCGTTGTGCGGCACGACCATCGCCCAGGCTGGCCGCTGCCCGCCCATCAGCAGCCCGATCGTGCGCGAGCCAGCGCCATCACCCGTATAGCTCGTGGTGGCCAGGACCTTGGTGATGCCAGCATCGCCGCTGCCGTCGTTCTTCCGGAAGGCCAGGTAGCCGATCTGGTTCAACGACGTGCTGTGCAGCGCGCTCTTGCTGGTGATGGTGCCTTTGGCGAAGCTGAGCGCCGACGCGGTTTCGGCCGCGCTCAGCAAGCTGGCATTCTGCGCGGTGTGGCCTGGCCCTCGATACATGACCCCGCCCGATGCCGCGCCGCCGCGCTGTTCGTTGGCCAGCCAGACGTTGTCTGGCGTGAAGCCTTCATTGTCGAGCGCGGTGACGTAGTCGGCTGAACCGCTGTGCACGCCGAGCGCGCCCGCGTTGCAGAACCGCATCGCCGGATCACAAAACGCCGTGTATTGGTAGGTGATGCCGTTGGCGTTGCTGCTGTTGTCGTTGCCGGTGATGCGCACGACGGTCTGCTGCTCTTGCGCATCCTCGGCGGGCGCACCGACGGGGAAGTTGGGATCGATCAGCGCGCCGACTGGCGCGTTGTTCTTCAGTTCTATCGAGCCGTCCTGGTGCGCGCCGATCAGCGACGACCACCAGATCACGCCGGTTTGCGCTGACGTGCTGCGGATGATCAGGAAGCTGACCGGGAACCGGAAGAACAGTTCCTTGAAGCTCGATGCGCTCGTGCCGTTCCCGACGTAGGTGCCTGTGACCAGCCCGACCGGCGAGAAGGGCGGCGTGCCGCGCCTGGCCCACGGTGTGCGCGGATACGGAGCGTTGTGGATACCCAGATGCTCCGGCACCGTCGACAGTTCGTCGGTGTCACCAGGGTCCGTCGGCAGCGCGTAGAGCGCCGGATCGAGCGCCGCGATTTCGTTCCATTGCGGGGTGTTCGCGCCGCCGGCATCGCCCAGGATGTCGACCGCGCGACCGCTCGGGAACATGATGATGGCGACCGCCTTGCCGCCGCAGTTGGCGCCCGACGTTTTTATCTGCAGGCCGGCGCTCTCGTGCTTCAAGCCCCACGCGACGCGCCTGGTGATTTCGTGCGCGCCGCAGTCGCTGTTCAAGGGCACGCCGGCTGCGACCAGGCGATCCTTAACGTCGGAGACGTATTGCGCGGTCTGGCTCGCCAGGTTGATCGTCGGCGCGGGCGTCAGATTGTCCGTTTGGGCGTTGGGCGTGACGTCCTCGGGACCGAACACGCCGATCACTTCTGCTGCCGCGCAGAGAATCGAGACGTTCTGCGCCGTGACGGCGGCGCCGTGGTCGAAGACGAGTTCCGTGCCGGCGAACGGATGCACCGGATTCGTGAGTCCACTCGGCACGTAGTAGGCCGAGCGCCACTGATAATTCGCCCCGTCCTGCGTGACGGCCGTGGTCACGGCCGCGCCGCCGCCAGGCAACCGATAGCCCAGGTTGCCGCCGACCGCGCCCGCTTCGAACCCGTGCACGCCGATGACCATCCCCATCACGCCGAGCTTGCCGTTCTCCTGGTCGACTTCCCGATCAGCATCGGTCAACACGCAGAGCCGCGCGCCGCTCGTCGTGTTCTGTAGGCGCGTGATGGGCGTTGTAATGGGCCGGCGCTGCGTGAGCACGCGCCAGTCGCCGGCCGCCGCCCAGGACGCCGCATTGTCCGATCCGAACGCTTTCGCGGTGAGGCACGCGACGCGACTGCCGTGGTTCCAGTCCTCGCCGTTCGTCATGTTGTTGATCTGATCGGCGCCGATCCAATCGTCGAACTGGACGGAGATTCCATTGTGCGCGACGGTGCCGGTGCCCAGGCGGCAGTTGGCAATCCCGATCGCCTGGCCGAGTCCATCGGTGCCGGCGTAGGGGTCTTTGGCCATTGCCAGGACGCCATTGACGAACACGGAGCAGCCGGCGCCGCCGATCGCGTTGCCGTAGCGAAACAGCACGTCGAGCTTCGTCCACCGATGCAAAGGGATCGGTGTCGTCATGGTCGCGAACGTGGTTTCGCTGCCGGCGCTGTCGATGTTGGTCAACACGAGCTGGCCATTCGCCAGCACGCCGATTTCAATCCCTGACGTCGCAGAGACGGTGCCGGACGTCTTAAAGATCCGCGTCTTCGCGGTCGGGTATTTCTTCAGCCGGAAGTAAAAACGATCCCACCCCTGTGAATCCTGCGCGTGGCCCGGTGTCGCTTCGTTGAAAACGTGCACGCGTTCGAGCACCACCTGGTCGGCCCAGTAACCGAAGCCCTGCAAGTGTCGCGACGCGGCACGCGAGACGATGTCGGCCATGTTGCCTGAGCCGCCCTCACCTCCGACGCCGCTGGCCGCCATCTCGGCGCCGTCGATGTAGCGCCGCTGTGGCATCACGCTCTTGACCGCGCCGGTCGGGGCCGTCGTGTCCAGCTTCGGCATCCAGGCGAACTTGCCGCGCCAGTAGAAGTTGATGCGCGTGCCGAACAGGAAGCAGATCCCGAACCAGCCGCCGTTGCAGCGCTCGAACGTCCGCTGATCTCTGGGGAAGTTGTTGCCGGTGGTGAACCACTCCGATCGAATACACGGGGCGACCATCTCGGCGGTCTGTTCCTGAATCGGCGCGCTGTAGGTCATGGCGGCCACGGTGGGCGCCATGATGATGCGGCCGATCGCGCCGCCGGCTTCCGGGCCTGAGCCAGCTGCGCCCGCGTGTGGCGTGCTCTGCAGCTCCTGCACCAGGGCGGCGTCGGTCAGGTAGATCGTGTAGTCGAGAAACTGTGTTTTGGCCATCGGTCACTCGAATCCGCCGGCCGACCAGGTTCCCAGACCCTGGCCGGCCGTGTCGTCTACCTTGTGAGGGTCGGCTACTCCAGCACCTTTTCGGCGCCGGTCGGATTATCGGGCGGGGCACCCGACATGCGGCGCTGCATCTCCTCGTCGTGCTGGCGACGCAACACCTGTTTCCCGGTCGTGATGCGCTCAGGCGTCGAGCGCGCCACTTTCTTCATCCATTTCTTCGAGAACTCGTCGATCGTC